>Ga0126371_10000020_pt1 | contig 105936 bp, 128 predicted proteins | sample PanSoiMetaPlot_4_FD_110145 | JGI IMG/M metagenome (GOLD analysis project Ga0126371, IMG submission 110145) | Tropical forest soil microbial communities from Panama - MetaG Plot_4 | ecosystem: Environmental > Terrestrial > Soil > Tropical forest > Bulk soil | place: Panama | collected 2016-02-17
AAGGCCCAGGCCCTCATATCCGCAGGCTATTCCCCGGCCATCGACGGCGAAGCCTATCAGTCAGTCGCCTATCAGAACGCCAATAACTCGGTGCGCGTCACCGACGGCTTCATGCAGCTGGCGACCACCCCTGATGCCGAGTGGCATACCACCCTGCGCACGACCGGCGAGGTCCACGCCGCATACACTGCCCCCACCCTTCTCCGTCAGATGGCCGAGGCGGCTTACCTCTGCGGCGATCCCGGCCTCCAGTTCCACGACACCATCAACCGCTGGCACACCTGCCCCGAGGCCGGACCCATCCGGGCCTCCAACCCGTGCAGCGAATACTTCCACCTCGACGAGACCGCGTGTAACCTCGCCAGCCTCAACCTCGCCAAATTCGTCACCCATCGCCGCTTCCTGCTCGACGACTTCAAGCACACCGCCGACACCATTTTCACCGCGATGGACATCATGCTCGACCACGCCAGCTACCCCACCCCGGCCATCGCCGCCAACGTCAAGCGCTACCGCGAACTCGGCCTGGGCTACGCCAATCTCGGCGCGACCCTGATGACGCTCGGCCTCCCGTACGATTCCGACGACGGGCGGTCATTCGCCGCTGCCGTCACCGCTCTCCTCGGCGCGGCCTCTTACTGCCAATCGGCCCTCATTGGCCGCCTGAAAGGTGCGGCTGAAGGGCTTGAGCCCGAGGCCCAGGAGCGCGTCCTCTCCCAGCACCGCGATGCCGCCCTTTCCCTCTCCGTCACGCCCTCGACCTCCGAACTGGTCGGCCCCATCATCGACGAGGCCGCCCACCTCTGGCAGATCGCGGTCGGCGACGCGCGCCGGATGCGCAACACCCAAGCCACGGTCCTCGCCCCGACCGGCACCATCTCATTCCTGATGGACTGCGACTCGACCGGCATCGAGCCGCTGCCGCTCCTCATCGCCGACAAGCAGCTGGTTGGCGGCGGCACCATGCACCTGATGCCTGGCTGCGTGGACGCAGCCTTGAAGATGCTGGGCTACAAGTCCATGGCCGAGGTCAAGCCTGAGCATCAGCCGGTCTTCGCCACCGCCTTCGATGCCACCAACCCGCTCAGCCCCGAGGCCCATATCAAGATGGTGGCGGCCTGCCAGCCGTTCATCTCGGGCGGCATCTCCAAGACCATCAACCTGCCGTCGTCCGCGACGGTCCAGGATGTCGAGGACGCCTACCTGCTCGCCTGGAAGCTCGGCCTCAAATCCATCAGCGTCTACCGCGACGGCTCCAAAGGCAGCCAGCCAATTAACCAGCCGAAGACGGCTGACGCACCCAAACCCACGGTGCCGTTTCCTGCCCACCCCAGCCCTGAAAGTCGCGAAGTCCATATGCAGGGCGTGCATCCCTTACTTGCGGCCCCGTTTCCTGCCCACCGCGAAAGCAACGGCACTGCGGTTACGGCCCCGTTTCCTGCCCACACCAGGCCCTACCGCAAGCACCTGCCGGACGAGCGCCAGTCGGTCACCCACAAATTCGACATTGCCGGGCACGACGGCTATCTCACGGTCGGCCTATATCCCGACGGTGCACCGGGTGAAGTCTTCGTGACTATGTCAAAACAGGGTTCTACAATTGCCGGGCTGATGGACGCGTGGGCCATCGAAATCTCGATCAGCCTCCAGTACGGCGTGCCACTCCAGGCCATCATCGACAAGCATCGCTACACCCGCTTCGAGCCCTCGGGCTTCACTAAATGCGCCGCCGTGCCGTTTGCCCATTCCGTGGTCGATTACGTGGTCGGCTGGCTCGACTTCAAATTCGGTAGTGCGAAGACGCACGAGGTGGCCCCGATCCTGAAGGAAATCGCCTCGGGCGTGGAGCCCTTCCGTGCGGCCACTTTGGAAGCCACCACGGTTGCGGCCCCGTTTCCTGCCCACACCGGGCTTGACACCCATCCCTGCCGGACCTGTGGGGCCTTGATGGTGCGCCAGGGCACTTGCTATGTTTGCCAGCTGTGTGGTAGTCAGGATGGCAGCTGTTAATGCAGCTGCGCAATTCAGCGCAAGGAGGGAGAGTATGTACAAGATTGGTCTTGTGTTGGCGGCATTCGTGCTGAGTGCAGGATTGGCGAGTGCTCAGGTCCCAAGCGTAGGGCCAGGGACGGCAGATGTGGGAGCTGCGGCGATCAGCCAGAAGGTGATTCCGCGAACCGCGACTCCAGCAGCAGCGAACAATCAGACGGCGGTCTCGTGCAATCTGTGCTTTACCTGCGGAGGCGACTGGCCGGTCTTCGCGGGCGCTTGGAACAGCGCCAATTTCCCGGCGACCGAACGCGGCAGCGGTTGTGGCGGCGGCTTGGGAACGGGCTTCAACGACCACGATCCGTTCCTCTGCTGCCGGTAAGCAGCTGGGGCTGGGGGTGAGGCTCCTGGCCCTATAAAATAATGCTGTTAGAGATGCTGTACATTCTCCGCGATAAAGTGCCGGTCCTGGCGAGCGACCTGCTGGAATGGGCGACGTGGTTCGAGACCGCCGACCGTGTGGTGAAGCAGGAGCAGATTGGCCCCTGCTTCGTCTCGACGGTCTTCCTCGGTATCGACCACAACTTCTTTCGCGGCTCGGCGCCGCTGCTGTTTGAGACCATGGTGTTCTCCCATGGCACCTCCAACGACCTGTGGCAGGAGCGGGCCTCGACCTGGGAGCTGGCGCTCGAATGCCATCAGCGCGGGGTCGAGTGGGCCAAAGCCAACATAGAAGCGAAGCCCGAGTAAGCCGCGTGAACCATATCTCGACCGAAGCCCGACGTGCGTGCGTGAGCCGTGACCCACGCGGAACCCTTTGGTCAGGCGCGAGCCAAGGAAAACGCGCAATCCAGCCGACGAGCGCGAGCCAGAATATGCACGGAGCCCACTGTGTGGGCGCGAGCCGGAAAAGGTGCGGAGCCCATCCCTTGTGCGTGATCCACTTGTCGAGCGTGGTCCATAAAGAGAGCGTGAGCCTTGAGGTGCGCGTAACCCAACGCTCATTCGTGAGCCAGACACCAAGCGAAACCCATTTTCAGTGCGTGTAAACCTCATCAACCGCCGCTTCTTCCCGGAGACCTTCAAGGCCAATCCGTGGCGCTGGCGGCTGGCGCGGCTGCTCGACGACCCCCGCACCCGAGGCCGCCTCATCTGGGTCGAGGGCCGCGCGCCAACCAAGCCGCTGTCCGGCACGACGCTGCGCGACGAGCAGACCAACAATCAGGTGCCGTGCGAGCCGTTCGAGAACTGGCACTACAATTCCAACGTGGTCGATCTCGATGTTACCCTGGAAACCGTCACGGTCTGGTGGGCTGGGGTTGAACTCCTGCCGGAGTGGACCGACGAGGTGCTGGTGGTCGGCTTCGACAGCTGGTGGAAGCTCTCGGCCTCGGAGGACTGGGTTCGGCTGCTCGCACGGGGCCAATACTGGCTGGCCGATGGCGAGGTCAAGGAGGCCGGAACGTGGCCACAACGCGTGGTTGGAAAGAAGATTTAGATCCTTGGGGCTGCTCGCAGGAGTTCCACAATGCGGGCCGCTGGATTGTGCATCTGCGCGGTCCTAACCGGCCCAACAAGTTCATCATGGCTAGCGAGGATTATGCCCGTAGGCTGGTGGACTTGCTCAACGACTACGAACGGAGGCTTCGTGTCACGAATAGTCAGTGAATTTAAGGTCACGAGGGAGGAACTCCCTAATGTTGATGACGTGGCCGTGGCGGTTCTCATTCTCGCGGAGGCCGTCAGGGATCTCACTCAGGAGGTGAAGAACCTTGGCCTCGCTGATGCCGACACGCGCATGGGCGCGCTGGAGCTGTTGGCCAAGGAGATTCACGACGGCCTTAAACAGCTGGCCGAACGCTAATGCCAACATCCCGTGACCCCCATAAAGGCGACTTCGTTCACTATGTGCTACCCTCCAACGCCCACCGCCCGGCCATTGTCGTACGCGTCTTCCCGTCTGAGGACGCGGCCAGGATGGCGCTCATCGACCTGACGGTCTTCCTCGACGGGCGCAACGACGCAGTCGAGCTGTTAGTCCTCCGCGATGGCGGCAAGGAGATGGGCGTGCCGCCCTCTTCCATCTGGGTGCCGCAGGTCAGCTATGAGATGGCGGGCGGCGTTACCAGCTGGCACTGGCCGGATGAATGCTCAGGTCACGACAACGATTGAGCCAGAGCGTGTGCGTAACCCATGTGGACAGCGCGAGCCAAGACGGGGCGAGGACCATCCATCGAGCGCGAGCCGAAACATGCGCGAGGCCCATCTATCAAGCGTGAGCCGCGGATGAAGCGCAGCCCATACTCGGGCGTGAGCCGAACAAAGGGCGTGAGCCGAACAAAGGGCGTGAGCCAAACAAAGGGCGTGAGCCAAACGAGAGGCGCAATCCAACAACGCTGCGCGAGCCGCGATGTAAGCGAAATCCATCTCCAGAGCGCGAGCCGGGAGCGTGCGAGACCCATTAGCTATGCGCGAGCCATTGTAGAGGCGCAGCCCTTCAGTGCAGCGTGAGCCGTATTCATAGCGAAATCCACTGAGGGTGCGTGAGCCAAACTGGGAGCGCAACCCGAACTATAAGCGTATATCATAGGGGCCGATGGCTGCGGCCCCTAACATCTCCCCTACGCTCCGCCTGTACTCGCCCTTCGACGGCCAGCGCAAGGCGCACGAGTCCACCGCCCGCTTCCGTGCGCTCACCACCGGGAGACGCTGGGGCAAGACCACCTTCGCCGCCAACGAGGCGGTCAAGGCAGCTGCTTCCAAGCCTGAGCAAATCGTCTGGTGGGTCGCGCCGGTCTATAAGCAGACTGAGAAGGGTTACCGCGAGGTCCTCCGCGTCCTGCGCAAGTCCCGCGTCCGTTACACCGAGCGCAAGTCGCTCAGCCGCATCCTGCTCGACAACGAGTCCTTCATCGAGTTCCACACCGCCACTAACTTCGACAACCTGCGCGGTGAGGGCGTCGATCTGCTCATCATCGACGAAGCGCCCTATGTCGAGAAGCGGGCCTGGACCGAGGCCCTGCGCGCGACCCTCTCGGACAAGCGCGGACGCGCCATCTTCATCGGCACGCCCAAGGGCCGCAACTGGTTCTGGGAGGAGTGGAACAAGGGGCAGGACCGCGCCGCCAATCCTGAGTACGAATCCTGGAAGTTCCCCTCGGCCAGCTCACCCTTCATGGCCGCCGAGGAAGTCGAGTCCGCCCGGCGCGGCCTGCCGACCGACACCTTCCGCCAGGAATACCTCGCCGAGTTTCTCGAAGAGTCAGCCGGGGTCTTCCGCAACATCAAGTCCTGCGTGGTGGCCGACATTTCCTCCGCGCCCCAGGCCGGTCATCGCTATGTCATCGGCTGGGACCCGGCCAAGCACGAGGACTTCAGCGTCATCATGGTGCTCGACTGCCGCACCCGCCAGGTGGTCTATTTCGACCGCTTCAATCAGATCGACTACACCCTCCAGCTGTCCCGGCTCGAAGTGGTCGCCAAGCGCTACCACGCCCGAGTCCTCATGGACTGCACCGGAGTCGGCGATCCCCTGCTGGAGAACGCCAAGAAGCTCGGCATCTCGGTCTCCGGCTTCATGTTCTCCGGTAAATCGAAGCAGCAGCTGATCGAGGGGCTGGCCCTGGCCATCGAGCGCCGCCAGATTCTCTATCCTGACTGGGATATTCTCCTCCATGAACTCCAGCTCTATCAGTACGAGCTGACCCGAGCGCGCAACGTGGTCTACTCCGCGCCCGAGGGCGAGCACGACGATACCGTCACCGCCCTGGCCCTGGCCGTCCACGCTGCCCGCAGCTCGCGCATGTTCCAGGCCCTCGGCGAGGCCGCCCGCGCCGCCGAGGAATCGACCGTCATCACGCCCGCGCAACAAATCCCCGTCCAGCGGCCCAATGTGCAGGAGGGCTGGACCTTCGACCCCATCACCCGCACCATCCGCTATCCCGATAGCCGCATCACCGGAGGCGGCCCCTCGGCCTTGCCTTTGCCAGCTAATCTCGCCACCATACTGGGAGGCATCGACCCCAACTCGGCAGCTGGCAAAGCCGCCGTCCAGATGGTGGTCGGCAAGCCCCTGCCGGTGGCCGAGCTGAGCGGCTGAGCCGTTGCAGAAGCGCGGCCCGAAGAGAGAGCGCGAGCCGGACAGGCAGCGGAGTCCGAGAGGAGAGCGCGAGCCAGTCGAGCAGCGAGGTCCGGATGTGACGCGTGAGCCCAAAGCAGTGCGAAACCCGAGTGTCGGCGCGTGAGTCACAATAAGAAGCGAGGCCCATTGAGGAGGCGTGGTGAGCAGGAAACGGGGCCGCAACGAAGGTGAGCCGGTGTACGCGCGAGGTCCTAGAGCCGAGCGTGAGCCAACAGAGACGCGAAACCCACTGCTAGGCGTGAGCCGGGAAATTAGCGAGGTCCATTATCGAGGCGTGAGCCATTCCAATTGCGAGGCCCAAACCAAGAGCGCGCCGCCACTGTGTATGCGGAACCCATGATGGCGCGTGAGCCAGAGCGATGCGTAATCCAAGTTGTGGGCGCGTGAGCCACTGTATGAGCGCAACCCGTGGCCAGGCGCGTGAGCCAATTGCTGGACGCAACCCACAGAAGGAGCGCGAGCCCAACGCGGTGCGAGTCCCGAGGGGAGGGCGCGAGCCAGATAAGTGCGAGACCCATGTTAGTCGCGTGAGCCGCTACCTGCGCGAGGACCGTACCAAGGGCGCGAGCCATCGAGAGAGCGGAGCCCATTCAACGTGCGTGAGCCTAATACTATTGCGCAAGCCGTCAGAGGAGCGTGATCCAAGGTGTTGGCGCGGCCCATACGATGAGCGCAAGCCGTTCGTGGAGCGATACCCTCGGCCCGCGCGTGAGCCAAGGTTTTGGCGAGACCCATACGATGTGCGTGAGCCGTATATTGAGTGTAGCCCAAGTGTGACGCGCGCCCCCTTACTTGCGGCCCCGTTTCCTGCCCACCCAAGCCGAAATTCGGACGAGGCCCTTAGCGTGAGCGTGAGCCATATTTCAGGCGAAACCCATGCCGATGCGTGAGCCATGTAGTTCGCGAAACCCTTAACCATAGCGTGAGCCATATAGTGCGCGGAGCCCCAGAACAAGGCGTGTACACACCCTGCCCTGCGGCCCCGTTTCCTGCCCACCCGTTACTGTGATGCGCTGCCGTGCTGATCCTGCGGCACGGCCTGCCACTGTGACCAGTTCTTTGACGAGTTCACGCCGTTGTTGTTGGCGTTGAAGGTCGCGGCGTTCATCGCGGCTCCCAGCTTCCAGGTGTTGTAGTCGAACATATTCGGCGGGATCACGCTGGCTCCGGCCTGGCCGTTGTAGCCCGGCCTGCTCGTTATCGGGCTCTTCGTGCCGGTATAGGTGATCGTGTTGTGGGTCACCTTGGTCCCGGTCTGCGGCTGCGGGCTGTCGCTGCGCAGGTTGGTGCCGACGCCGATGCCCGCGCAATTGCTGTTGACGGTGTTCGAGTCGATGAGCGTGCCCATGCTCGCGGCGCTCACGATCTCGCCGCCCGCGATTGCCATTCCGACGCAGCCGTTGCCGCAGGTTCCCTGCTGCGGCCCGGTGCAGCAATCGAGGCCATTGGGCATCGGCACATGGGGCGCGATGCACTGCGCGTTGGAGTATTGGGCGTTGTTCATCAGCGTGTTGTTCGTCACCTTGGCGTTGTTCGAGATTTCGACCCGGATGCCCTCGGCGTCGCCACCACTGACTACGTTGTGATCGAACATGAAGCCGTTGGACACCTTCATATCGACCCAGAGCCCGGCCCCGTGCGTATCCATCACGCTGTTGTACGAGACCGTCACGTTGGTGCCGACCCACTTCTGGCCGCTGTCATTCGAGTAGCCCGCGAAGCCGTTTCTGAGCATCAGGTTATGCGTCCAGAGCGACCCTGGCAGCGAGGGTCCGCCGAGGCCGTTGTTGCCGTTCTCGACTGCCGCGTTGTAGCTCACCGTGGCCAGGGGCTGATGGCCGGTGGTCCCATTGGCTGAGGCTCCGCTGGTGTGGTTGTGGGCGAGGTACATGCCGTTGATGAGCCAGTTATTACCGGCGAACCAAATTCCGCCGCCGTGCCCGTACTCGGATGCGAACATCCGCATCGTGAAGTTTTGCAGTGTGATGTTGTCAGCGGCGGTATTGATCCCGTAGTGGGCGGTGCTCAGCTCGACCAGGTGACTCGCCGGGTTGGCCGCAACCCACACGCTGTTGGCCGGGCCGTGCTTGCCGGTGTGGTCGAAGTACCAGAAGCCCGCTTGCAGATTCGTGAACTGATCGACTGAGCCGTCGTCACCCGCCGCCAGCCGCGACATTGGCAGGTCGTCCAGGAACAGGTCCTGCGGATACATGCAGCCGCCGAGCGTGTTGCGCACGTCGGTGGCACCGAGCTTGTAGCATTTGCCGTTGGTGGTGCTGAGGGGAATCCAGTTGGCCGCGCCGACCGTGTTGTACCAGAGGTTGCCCTGCTGATGCCAGCTGTTGTCCGGGCTGTCGGTCGGAACCCTGATTGCGCCGTCGAAGTCGGTGCAAAGCGGCCTGGGCGGAACTACCGTGGTCAGCTGAGTGGGGAACGAGCCGTCCGGGTTCTGCCCGTAGAACGAGTCGCCCGTCTTCAGCACGAGCGCCTGCTCGCCATTGAGCGGGAATCTGTAGACGCCGCACTTGAAGTTAAACCGCGTCCCGTTCGGGTTGGCATTGATCGCGGCCTGGATATTCCGGTATCTGCTGGGGAACGAATCCGGCCCGAGTGTGACGCCCGGAGGTGTCGGCGTCGGCGTCGGCACCGGGGTTGGTGTGGGTGCGGGCGTAGGCGTCGGAGTTGGTGTGCGTGTCGGCGTCGGAACCGGCGTCGGGGTAGCGGTCGGCATCGGGGTTGGCGTAGCAGTCGGCATCGGGGTTGGCGTAGCAGTCGGCATCGGGGTTGGCGTGGCCGCCTGGATCATGACCGATTGGCCGGGCTGCAGCGTGACCGTCGCCGACATCGGCGTGACGCTGTCCTGCGCAAAGGCGATGGCAGGCAGCAGCAGTGCAAGGAAAGCCAGCACGCTTCTCTTCTTCATGAGAGTCCCTCCCAAGAGCGTGCCTCCCCCACGGCATCCCGTTTCCTGCCCACCACGCCACTTGGCACGGCCCTTGTCTTGTGGATATTATCCAGCAGCTTTGCGCGGAGGTGCTGTGATGGCGGAAGCTACTCTACGCCCGCGTCCGAAGTTAGAAAAGGCTCAGCCGGGTGAGGAATTTCGTAAGGCGGGTGATCGTCCCGGTGATCCGGACGTGTTCACTGGCAGGCAGCCTGAGCCGCCAGACTCAGACCAGAAAGACTTTATAGTTGGCAAAACGGAATGATGACGGTGGGTGGCGGAGCGGGCGCTGGGTCGCTATGCGACCATATTTAGCTCCGCTCTCGCCACTTGAAGCCATCCGTTTCCTGCCCACGAGAGGCACCTTACTCGCGCGTACCCATGAAAGTCAACTAAACGGATCATGCCAGCTGTATTTCAAGGATTGACCGATTATACTGCCAACGGCGCGGGCCTCTTTGTCCCGAGCTGGATGAAGCAGGGCGATCAGCCGCTCATGCGCGCCATCTCCCAGCTAGCCCAGGGCGTGGACACGAACGCTATCAGCCCCTCGGAGAAGCGTACCCTCGACAAGCAGCTGGAAAAGAAAATCGGCACTCTCTTCCGCATCTATTATAACCTTTGGAACAGCTCGGTCGCGTGGGGCGCGGCGGAGAAGCCGGTGAGTACGCCGACGACCGAGCTGTTGCGTGAGACCATGCGGCAGTCGCTGATCGACCGCCTGCTGGTCAATGCCCGCGTCTTCCAGGTGCGCCATGTCTGCCGCCGCGTGGCCCATGACAGCCACGAGAAGGGCTGGAGCGTCAAGCACAAGCGGTGGGAGGAGTATGACTATAAGCCAACTCCCGACATCGACCGCCGCTGCCAGGAGATGGAGGAGCTGATCCTGCATCCCAACCCGGAGATTCACGGCGGCGTCAATCCGCTGCGCGATGCGCTGGCGAAGATGGTCCGGGGCGAGCTGGTGCTCGACCGCAAGGTCATGATCGTCATCAAGAACAAGTTCGGCATCCCGCAGTCCTGGCACCTGCTGCCACCCGACCACATCAAGCCGCGCCTCCAGGTGCTGCTGAAGCATATGCAGGTGTTCAAGTTCTACTCGCAGGACCAGGCGATTCAGGACATCTGGAACAAATTCCAGGTGGACCTGACCAACGCCGCCTACGTGCAGGAAATCGACAACAAAATCTTTGGTGCGTGGACCGCCGACGAGTGCATCGTTGACTACGTTAATCCGTCGGACGAGATGGACCGCTGGGGCTGGGGCGTCAGCCCGCTCGAAGAATCGCTCGAAGCCACCACCCTGCTGATGCTGGGCCTCTACTATAACAAGCAGAATTTTCTCTCCAACTACCCGGAGGCGTTTCTCTTTATCAATGGCGATGTGGACCAGGAGGGGCTCGAAGTCTTCAAGAAGCAGATTTATGCCCAGATTGGCACGCAGGGCAATCAGCGTCTGCCGGTCTTTGCTACTGGTGACAGCAACTTCCGCACTGAGCTGCACCGGCTTCGCGATTCTCTTACGGACATGCAATTCATCCAGCTGCTCCGCTTTGCAATCGCGCTTAAATGTGCTGCTTACCGTGCTCATCCCAGCCTCATCAATTTCTCTCCTGATATGGGCGACTCCAAGGCGCTCATTAATGAGGAGGACCAGGAGTCGGTGATCGCCAACTCCCAGGAGGAGGGCTATCACAGCCTGCTCGCCAACCTCGGCGACTTCATCACCGCTGGCCTCATCGAGCCGGTCTATGACGACCTCCGCGTGGTCTGGTCGATTGAGGACCGCCCAACCAAGTCCGAATTGATCGACCTCTGGACCAAGCGTGTGGCGCTCGGCGACACCATCGACGAGTACCGCCGCGACATGCACGAGCCGCCGCTGGAGGAAGTCACCGACGGCCAGTTCTCGGGCAAAATGGTCAATTCCCCTTTTGCACTTCAATACGCCCAGATGAAGGAGCAGTCGGCTATGCAACAGCAGCAGCTCCAGATGGAGCAGCAGCGCAACAGTGGCGAGGGGTTCTCCGGCATGGAAGCACAGGAGGGGCAAGCTCCGTCCCGGCTCCAGGGTAGATGAGGAAGGGTGCGGTCCCGCACTGGGTGCTGGTCGTGATGATCGTGATCCTGTTCGTTGGCTATTTGATTAGCTGCTGTGTCACCTTGCAGCACGCGCCGGACACCACCCACGTCCTGCCCGCGCCGCAGGCGACCCCGGTGGGTTCCACCAATGCCACGTAAACCGGGCCAGCGTACGGGCCGCGATGAGGGGCTCGTCATCAACGTGGTGCGCAAGCACACCGGCCCGAAGTCCCGCGCCTACTCGCGCGGCGCAACCCAGAAGTTCGGCTTTGCCGGGGGCATCGGCGCGCCCAGCCCGGTAAGAGTCTCCGGTCAGCCCACCTGGAGCGGCAGCACACAGACAACAAATCCCAAGCCTGCGGCCCCGTTTCCTGCCCACCCCGAGCACTGGCACCGCGATGAGGACGGCACCATCACCAAGGGCGAGGCCCCGGTCGAGGAGGAGGTTGAGCATATTCACCGGCTCTCCCATGAGCACGTAAAGCGTGGCCACATTGTGGCCTTTGAAATTCCGCACTTTGGCGTCAAGGGTGAGGGGGAGGTGACAGCCTATGGCCCGCGCGGCGTCACCATCCGCGATGGTGAGGGCGGCATGCGGCGGCTCTTCTATCACGAGCTGAACGAGGTCCGGCCTCCGGAGCCGCCCGAGAAGAAAAAGCCCAAAAAGAAGGAGCCGGTCGTTACTGGCACCAATATCCGCTCGGTGCTGCACGGCATCCGCAAGTGGTGGCAAAAGGAACGCGAGAAGAAGAAATAATCGGTGTGGGCTGCCTGTTTGAAGGACTGGGCATGAGAGACCCCCACCCTCCTCGCCTGGTGCCGGAGACTGGTGGCCCACCAAACGGAGGCACATGAAATACGCTCTGCTGAGTTTGCCCTTCCTGCTGCTGGTGGCGGCCTCGCCTTCACCGCCGCCCTCCCCTACCCTGCCGCCGAGCGCCGTGGCCACGCCGTCCTCCCCTACCCCACCGGCCAAAATGCAGGCCACGCCACCCGCGCCGCCGATGACGGTCACCCCCTCGCCCAAGGCCACGCCGACGCCGAAACCCAAGGCCAGCAGGCATTCCAAGCGCCACAAGGCCGAAACCCTCAAGATGCATTATTGGGAGTGAATATGAAACGCTGTCTTTTTCTACTCGGCTTTCTGCTCTGCCTTGGCGGCAGGGCGTGGGCGCTGGGCGGTTGCACCTATCATGCGACGGTGACAAGCGCCAGCACGGCGCTGGCCAATACCTTCACCGACCGCGTCACCGGTCAGGCCAAGAGCCGTCACTATCTGTTCGTGCAGAACACTGGCACTGCCAATCCGATGAACATCGCCGTCGCCTCGGGCAACAATGCTCAGGCGGGTGACACTTACCTGGCTCCTGGCGCGGCCTTCGTGCTGGGACCGAGTGAGCAGGGCATCGTCCCTGGCGGCGACGTGGCGGCGATCAGCGCCTCAGGTACTACGGCTGCGTTCTGTGAGTATTGAGCATGAGACGCATAGTAATGGGAATCCTTATCGTGCTGCTCGGGGCCTCGGTGGCCTGTGGGCAGACCATAGGCGGTCACAACCCTGGGGTCACCGCCGCGCCGGGCGCTGTTCTTCCGACCTTTGCGCCGACTTATGGTCCGACGACGACGCCGGACCTGAGCAAGTCGCTGGTGCAGGCCGTTACCATCACTAACTCGTCGGCGTGGATTTTGGGCAACCCGCTCAATGCGGTCTCGGGCCAGACGTGGACGCTGGAATTGATCAGTGGTGTGGGGATCACGCCGGGCACGCTTACGCTGGGAGGCCAATACCGGAGCGATGGCAGCGTGACTCCGCCAGCGGCGACCAAACGCACGCAGTGCCGCGCGGTAAACGAGAGCGCGACCTTCACGCTTATCGGCGGCTGTACGCCAGGTGCATAGGTGGTGCTATGAAGCGTTTGATCTCGACAATCCTGGCTGTTCTGCTGCTTGCGGGGACAGCTCTGGGACAGACCCTCGGCGGCCACAACTCCGGCGTCACTGCCGTGCAGGGCGCTTCCGGTCCTCCTCCGGCTCAGTTCACACAGGGCAGCGATCAGCCCGCTCCAGCTGGTAATAACACGACCGCCCTGCAAATGCCGACCACGGTGTTGACGGGTAAGTATTACTCGCAGGTGTGGGGCGCAGTTGGGCTTTTATTGGGGGCGACGCCGCCGACCTCCATCACCCTCGGGTTCGCTTATTACGGCCAAAGTTCGTTTCAGACCCTGACCGTGCCGGTCGGAATGCTGGTGGCCAACGCCAATCTGATAATTCCGTTTGCGGTACAAACTCCGGATTGGAACACCGCCAATCAGTACAGCATCATGACAGTCAACGTGCTGGCAGCTGGGCAGGCTGTGACGATAAAAGCCGGTACATCCTCGGCGATAGAGACCTGGAGTCCGCACTCCTGATGGGGAGGCCGCGATGCCCGTTAATGTTGTCCACTCGAAACGTCAGGAGAAGATGTGGGAGCACGCCAAGACGCTCGCGGGCCAGAGCGGCGCGAAGAACAAGTGGGCGCTGGTGATGCACATCTTCCAGAACCAGAAGAAAGCTGGAAAGGTCGCCCACCTCGATAAGTCCATGTCCTCCGACCTGGTCGGCGAGGAGCTGGTCATTGCCCGTGGCCACGTCCTGCGCCGCTCGGTCTTCGAGAGCCTCCTTCAGGTTGACCATGACCCGCTGGCCTTCCTCTTCAAGAGCGAGGCCGACACCCCTGAGGAGTGGCATTCCAACCACCCCGACGGGGTCCATGAGTTGCACGCCATCGCCAACGACTACATGAAGCCGCGCCGCCTCGGCCAGTTGCGCACGGCCCACCTCTCGGGCGGCTGGCGCACTGGCAACGGCCTCGACCCCAAGGTCGGCACCCGTATCGCCCGTGCCTACGAGGGGGCACAGCACAATCCAGCTGATCCTGCGGTGCAGAATTCCTACAAGGCTTTCCGGCGCGAGGTGAAGGCGCAGGCCGACCACCTGACCGCGCATGGCTACAAGGCCGAGCCCTGGACCGGGGCGGGCCAGCCGTACAAGAACGCCCAGGAGATGTCGCACGACGTGCGGCACAACAAGCACATCTATTATTTCAAGTCCGAGCAGGGCTCGCCGACGCACAAGCTGCTGCCCAATGAGGACAACGACCGCTTCCGCTGGGTGCATGACGTGTTCGGCCACGCCATGGGCGGCAACAAATTCGGTCCCCGACCCTCGCATGGTGAGACTCATGCTTTCCTCGATCATTACCAGATGTTTTCGCCAGCTGCGCGCCATGCGCTGGCGACTGAGACGCTGGGGCAGAACTCGTGGTTCAATTTCTCCAAGCACAATGAGGGCAGGCCAATTCATGAGAAGGAATTTGCTCAGCAGAAGGCGACGCTCCTCCATCCGTCGCTCTACGAGGGCCTGCTGAAGCACACCGGGCTGCTGAAAGCATTTGCTCAGGATGATGAGTACCCCGAGGACTATGGCTATTGCCCGGCCCATCCCCGTGCGCGGCATAATCCCGAGCTGTCCAAGGCCGGGGGTCCCCGAGGCATGCACGTGCGTCCGCTCGGCGATTCACTGCGCCAGCAGCGCGATCTTGAGGAGAAGCGCTATTCGACCGCGCTCAGGCCGCGTGCGCCTAAGTTGGCCTCGACGGAGACTGTGGGCAAGGGCAAGAAACCGAAGCTGCCAGCGTTGCCGCAGACACTGGCCCGCTCTATCGTTGGATTCATTCGGAGGGTGTCATGAGCTGTAAAGTCTGCCACGACCGTGGCTATATCCAGGTGGCATGGGGCAAGAGCGGTGAGCTTCAGATGACTAACCGCCGCTGCCCGGCATGTTCGACCACCGAGGACGAGATGTGGATGGCCAAGGCCGAGCGCCTGGACATCAACAAGCTCTCCCCGGAGTGGCAGACGTACATCCGCAACATGCCCGAGCCTGAGCCCTTGCCGGTCGATAAGAGGCCGCGCCTGCTCAAGCCATCCGAGGAGGTGGGAGGCGCGCCTGCTAAAAGGAGCCCGGCCAGGGATTGGGCGCGCAAGCTGAACCCCAAGATACTGGAGCGCTATGGCAAGAGCGAGAAGGAGTCCGAGGCCCCCAAGGTCTCCGGGCACGGCAAGCTCTCCGAGCACACCCGCTCACGTATCGGTGCGGCTGGCTCCTCCAAGCGTGAGGAGATGCCCTCACACGTCTTCCTGCTCGGTGCTCAGCGCAAGTACCCAGTAAAACTCAAGTCCGGCGACAAGTGGGCCTATTCGCCCCGGCTGCTCCTGGCAGCTGCACGGCGGGCGCGGATGCAGGGCCGCAGTGACCTCGCCTCGCGTGCTGACGCCATCCGGGCGCGGCTGGACAAGGGCTTCGCGCCTCATGTCAGCGGCATTCGCGAGCACCTCCTGCTGAAATCCCAGGGCTTCTACAAATCCTCCCGGCTGGGCCGGGCCTGGCGCTGGAACTGCAGCTGTGGCCACGCGGACACCGCGCCGACCGAACAGGAGGCCATCGATCAGTACGTCATGCACCGCGAGGAGGCGGGCATCCCGACCGGCGCATGGGGTCCGAACATGGGCCACCATCAGCTGCGCGAGGTGCAGGACACCCGCGACAGCGTAAAACACGCGCTCCCGGCGATGCAGGGCGTGCCGCCGCTGGCGGCCTACATGCCGCCCTCGGGCATCATGGGTTTTCTGGAGCACCATGGTTAATCCGATCATCGTTCTTGAGGTCTTCGATCTGTTCCAGAAGAGCCTCAGGCCAACTACAAGTTGGAAACCCCTTGGTGATGGTTGGCACCAGGAGCCTCCCACGCCTCAGGCTGTAGCTAGAGCCAAGGTCAAAGGAGAGAAAGCCCAAGGTAAGCAGTGGCAGATTCACGAGTTTGCCAATGACGATTCCGCCCGTGTTGCACATATCATCAACCAGCTGATGCCCAAGGCCCCCGAAGGCAAGCTGGTCATCCACAACGACAAGATTGCCCTTGCCCGTGAGGCTGTACCGCAAGGCTACAAGAAGCTGGAGGGCCAGCCTGCTGAGCGCCATCGTGAGCGCATGGCCGGTCTTCATGCTCTGCTCAATACCAGTCCCGAGCACTTTGAACATTTCGCGCCGAAGGGCGATGACAGTGCTGGGGAGGTCCGCTCCCGCAGTACCGGCAAGGGGCTTTTCAATCATCTCAATGAGCAAAAGGACTGGGTCCCGGCCCGACATCTGGTAAGTCATCTTGCCGGTCAGATTCCCTCTGAGGGCCTGACCCGAGGCGTGAAGGATGCTGTCCAGCTCAGTGATGACCGGCTCGAAGACGCCATCGGTGATGCCGGGCTCGTTCCTGAGCACGCTGATTCCTTGTTGGAGCGGCTCAAGTCCCGGCGTGAGGATTTGCGCAAGCTGCTGGCCAGTGGTGAACTGCCGGGCGATTCCAACGAGAATAAGGCTTTCGCCGACAAGTATGACCCTGAGAGCTATGAGCGCGGGCCGCTGGTCGGGGCACCGCCGAACATCAAGACGCCGAAGGATCGTGAGGCGCTCAAGAAGCAGCTGGGACAGCTGGCTGACAAGGGCGCATTCGGCGCTGGCTGGTATCGCGACAGCGCGCAGGCGGTACATGATCGTTTCGGCGGCAACCTGCCCAAGATTCAGAAATACCTGGCGCTGCTGGCTGCGTATTCGCCGCAGTCAACTCCCAACCCCAACACTGAAGCAGCTGAGCGTGCGTGGCAGCATCATGAAGCGGGCCTGCCCAAGGAGACCCTGCGCGGCGGCGGTACCAACGAGCAGGACGATCAGGCTCGCGCGCTGCTCTACCACAATCACTGGCACTCGGGGCTGAAGACCAACGCCTTTTACCGCAACCTGATGCACTACATCAAGGGAGGCACTGACCGGCCTCCCACCGCTGACGAGATGGCCAGGGGCGAGCTGCAGCCGGTTACCGTGGACCGCTGGGCCGCCCGCTCCATCGGCTATCCGATTCAGCTTGGCGAAAGCGCTCAAGAGGGTGAGGCCAAAGAGCGGACGGTAAGTCCCAGCAACTATCGCTTCTCGCGGCAGATTCTGAATGAGGTGGCCCACGAGAAGAAGCTCTCCGCGCATGAGCTGCAGGAGCGGATGTGGGTCGCCGAGAAGGGTGGCGCACTCGCGCGCAAGAACCTGATTGCCAACTACGCCAAGGCCAAGGGCGAAAGCGTCAAGGACCTTACCAAGCAGGTCAACGCGGGCAACATCCCGGCTGGACTGGCGCGCCCGCTGAAGAACATCAAGATTGACCCCAAGGCGATGACGGCCTCGAAGGAGAGCTTCGCGACCGGCCTGCATGAGCTGGGAGGCCATGTGGTCTCCGATCTGACTCCTGACCCGAGCATGCTCGATACCAGCCAGCACTCCCATGAGCACAGGCAGGAGCTTCACAATCGGCTGCTGGAAGCACTCCACCAGGACAAGCGGCTGCGGGCCGCTGAGTTGCTCGGTGTCGGCGGCGCTCCGGCCAAGGTCGGGGCTTCCGGTCACCTCTACGCGGGTGCCGTGATGCCTCGGTCGTTGATTTCCGTGGCCGCGCAGGAAGGCGTCCCGTCTGGTGATCTGGCTTTGATGCGCGGTCAGATCACCCCGAACTCGCTGCGGCGCATTCGTGGCATGGCCCATGGGCTGGCTCATCTTCTTGGCCAGAAGTCAGTCGAGTTCCATCGCCCGATTAATGTCCAGGGTTTTCGCAAGGAAGACCTGAACGGGACCAACCTCAAGACCGGCGAGCTGGCCCCGCATGAGCTGCACGCCCTGCAGCAAGCCATCTCGCAGAAGCTGGGAACTCCCACGGTCCCGGTCCCTTACGGGGACGGCGTTTACGTCGTCAACCATTCAGGTCGTCCGAACGACGATTTTCATGAAGCAGTTAAAGCCACCGCCAATGAGGTCCTGAACCAGCCGCAAGTCAGCACCATCGGCGGCGCTGCTGGCCGTCAGCGGCGGCGGCCCGACATTGACGCCGGACGGTTCTATGCTTCCGGCGAACGTCTGGAGGATACCAGTGAAGGTCATCGACAAAGGGCCGTTGCCTCCCTCGGACCCGCTCTTTCGGGAAGGTTTTTCGCTGAACACGCTCCACTCCTTAGACCCGTCTATGAGCAGTACGCCCGCGAGCACGGGGTCCCGCTCAACCTCCCGTCCGCGTATAGTGCTGGCGAGGAAGAACCAAAAAAGAAAGCCAGAAAGAAAGTAGCGGCCCTGGCACGGGCCTGGGGCTGGCTGACGCGAGGACGCGTCGAGGGGGAGGAGCCCTTCGCTACGCGAGACCCCAACGAAGCGCGCGAGCCATCCAATGTGCGAGACCCAGACGATGAGCGCGAGCCCCTCAGCACGCGAAACCCGAATCTGCCGCGCGAGCCGATGTGGGGGCGAAGCCCAGACGAGACGCGTGACACCCTAAACTTGCGGCCCCGTTTCCTGCCCACCCTGGTGCTGAAGTCATGGTTACTGCCGGACGCGGAGGAAGAGGTTGAAGGCGAGGTCCAAAAATCGGGTGGACGCGCCGCCGACTTCTTTTCCTCCGCTCCTTTAACGGTGCTGAGCAAATCCATTGCCCCTCGGCCCAAGGCCCGTAAACCCCCTGGCGGCCTGAGCCGGATGATGTACAGCGATCCGGCGCTTAGCCAGTTCGACATGACCCGCGAGCAGGGCTACTCCAACCCGTGGTACAAGCTCAAGGCTGTGCGCCACAAGGGTGTCACCTACCTTGGCGCGAACCATCCTTCTGATCATCACGAGTTCATCGCCGACCGCATCAAGCGCAAAGTCCCCCGGCAGATGGATATGTCAGTGCCAGCTGTTGGCCATGAGAAGGCCAACATGCAGTACGGCTTCATCGGCCACGACCACCGCTTCTATACCATGAGCGAGATGGAGGACAAGGTTAAGGCCGGGGAGACCACGCTCGGCAAGTCGCTGCTGATTGTGCTCGAAAAGTCCGAGGTCGCCCACGTCCTGCACTACCAGCAGCCGGGCATCAGGCTGCCGGGGGCGACAACCAAAGAGCACCACGGCATGATGATCGGGACTGACAAGGACCACAACATCATCGCCTCGCTGCACTATGATCACTACAAGACCCCTGGGGAGAAGGAGGGCAGCGGCATTCACGTCGCCTCGCTGCAATCGTCCTCGCCCTTCGCCGGGGCCGATCTGATGAAGCACATTGTGCATCACGCGGCCCGCAACCGTGCGGAGCTGCACGGTACGCCGGTTGCCAGCGGCAGCACGGGCCGGGTGCAGAACTATTACCATCACCTGGTCCGGCGCTATGGCGGCGCATCGCGGGCCGAGCTGATCAAGCCTGAGGGCAAGGAAGACATCCGTCATATCGGGGCCGATGCAGTCAAGGACCTGAGCTTAGCGCCGGGCATGAAGCCGCCGCAGAAGCGCAAGCAGGTCAAGGTCAGCATGTCCGATTATCAGTACATCGCCGACCGCACCGATCCGGGCAAGGGCGTCAAGATTCACCCCGATAAGCCGCTGGAGCTGTACAAGGGCCACGGCAACGTGAACACGTCCGGGGTCAATACCCGCTCGCGCACTGAGGAAGAGAAACGCCGTCGGGCGCGCGATCCGATGATCGACCCCGACGAACTCGAAAACACGCCCTGGTACAACGACTCGGTGAAGAAATCACTCAACGACCCGTACATCGCGGCGCGGGCGCTCAAGCACACACCGAGTGGGCGGGTATGGCAGCTGCCGGAGCATGAGACCCACCTCGACGGCGTCGCCCGGCTCTCAAAGCAGCACGGTCTCGATCATGAGGATTGGGAGGGCGGCTACGTCGGTCACGACGGGCTCTATTACAACTACGAGCAGCTGGGCGACCGGATGGAGGCGCACAGCAAGTGGAACCGAATCCGGCGTGGGCAGCGGATTAAGTTCAATGACGGGCAGGCGGTCAAGTTTGAGAAGTCACTCGCGGTCGTCCTGGCCAAGGCCGCCAAGATCATCCCCTTCCCGACAAAGCATCCCTTCGAGGCCGAGGCCAAGAAATACGGGGCGAAGCCTGAGGAGTACGCCCGTGTCCACAAGTTCTACGTCGGCGATCCTGAGAAGATCGACAACTATTACAAGAACATCAAGCCGGTGTGGAATAAGTCTGCCCGCCGCAAGCTGCACTACCGCAAGACCTTCCAGGGCTTCGACATCTCGATTGAGAACCGGCCTGGCAGCTACCGGCATTGGACCCATCCTGACGGCAGGCCGGGCAAGACCCTGATGCGCCGACCATATGGTTATATCAAGAATTCCGAGGGCCTCGACGGCGATCACGTCGATGTCTTCCTCGGGCCGAATGAGCAGTCGCCGACGGCCTATATCATCCACCAGCTGAAGGCCCCCGACTTCACGACATTCGATGAGGACAAGGTTATACTGGGAGCTGATTCAGCTGCTGAGGCTCAGCGCATCTACCTCGATCACTACGACGACCCGCGCTTCTTCGGCGGTATGACCGCGATGCCCCTCGGTGAGTTCCGCCAGAAGGTCTTCGCGACTGAGGATCAGCCGCAGATGATTAAGAGTTTCCTGTATCACGCGACCCTCTCGCCCAACTTGGGCGGCATTGTGAAGCATGGCCTTTTGGGCGAGGAGGAGCGGCCTCGTGAGGACGGCCTCGGCGCTCCGAGATCGAATTGGCATTTCTCAGATAATCCTGAGAACAAGGTGTGGCTGGCCGATAAGCGCTCGGGGGCCAGCTACTACGGCAAGATTGCTGCAAGGAACCATGCAAACAACTACGGGTACAAGCCCTATGTGCCGATGCTGCGGGTAAACAAGAAGCACGTCGAGGGCCTGGAAGACCGGGGTAGGGGAGAGTTCGTAGGCGCGCGTGTTCACCCTCAGCACCTGGAAATCCACATTCATGGCCAGTGGCACCCGCTGACTGGAGGTCACCCGGCGATTGAGTCGATAGCTGGTCATGAATGGGACGAGGAAACCGAGAAGTCCTTCAGGAAGGGCGGCAAGAAAGAAGTCGCAAGGCGCTAGACCGAGAAGAGCTTCACTAGCGCAGAAAAGGCAGTTCTGCAAATATAAGCCCTAATCCGGGGCAGAGGTGGTGTGATGGCGCTTGAGGCAATTCCGGGTGTTTTGTTCAATCCCGTCTACGATTCCCCAACCGACCGCTGGGCACAGCATGTCCAGGACTTGAACAACCTGCTGTCCACGGTGCTCCAGCAGGCGGCGCGGCCTAGCGCGACGATCAATACTGCCGGTGCGGCGCTGACGCTCAGTCCGAGCGGCCAGCATTACGCCATCCGGCCCTTCAGCATCCACGGCACGATGTCTGGCATGGCCCCCGGCGAGGTCATTACCTTCAATCTGACTGGTCAAGGGGAGAGCGCCAACAAGGCCACCACTCAGACCGTCAGTGGCAACGGGCCGTTCACTATCACCAACGCCAGCCTGAAGAACATGCAGGCGGCGACCGCTGGGCGGCTGACCGGGCTTCAGCTCACGATTCAGAGCAGCATCGCCAATTCGACGGCGGTTGCGAATGTCACCATGATCGGTTTGCACTGCTAGGAGGAGACCCAATGGTATTGGAAGGAGTTCCAGGGGTCGTGTTCGACCCTACCCTAAACAGTCTGAGCGACAACTGGGCCGTGCGCAGCGTGGACATGAACAACCTGCTGAGCTGCGTGGCCACAGGGACCATCCTGCCGTCGGCGACCATCACCACCTATGGCACCGCGCTGACCCTGGCCCCAGCTGCGCCTCATCTCACGGTGCGGCCCTTCAGCGTCCACGGTGCAGTTGCGGGCATCGCGGCGGGCGAGACCGTCACCTTCCGCATCACCGCGACCAACGAGGACGCGACCACCAAGACCGCGACCCTGGCGATCACGGCCAATGGCGCGTGGGCCTTTACGGCGGCCAGCCTCGCGACCCTGTTTACGGCGGCCAAGAAGCTGACCTCGATAGCGGTCGCGGTGCAAAGCAGCATCGCCAGCTCGGCGGCGCGGGCCACGGCCATCGTGGTCGGGCTCAACGGCGGCTGATTTCGTGGTGGGCAGGAAACGGCACCGCAGGCTTGGTTAAGCGCGCGTGAAATGTCCGGGATGCCATCATCGCCTCTACAAGGCGACGGCGGAGGGGATTACGATCTTCTCCAGGCGCATCCTTATGCGCAGCGCTGACAATCAGCTTGTGCTCGTGTGCAATGACTGCGGCAGGTCGGTGGTGGTCGATGAGGGGATGCGCAAGTCCCTGCGCTCGGCCCTCCTCCTGGCAGCCGCCCCTGTGCTGCGCCCGGCTGTGGCCACGGGCTAGGAGAGAACCGTGAATATGTTCGACGCCATCAAGAGCGCCATCTTCGGCCATGCCTCCGCGCGCCAGCCCCATTCCTCCGATCCGCCGCCGCATGAGAGTGCTGCGGCCTCGGCGGACACGCCGCACAAGGCCCTGACTGATGTGAACGTGGCGGCCATCCTCGACAAGCTCGCGGCTGATTCGGGCGAGAAGCTGGTCTGGCGCGAATCCATCGTCGATCTGCTGAAGGCGCTCGGCCTCGACAGCAGTCAGGCGGCGCGTTTCCAGCTGGCCAAGGAGTTCGGCTACACCAACGACTACAATGACACTTATGTGCTCAACACCTGGCTGCACGCCGAGGTCATGAAGCGGCTGGAGCAGAGCGGGGGCCAGGTGCCCGAGGAGCTGAAGCAGCTGCCGCACGCATGAAGCTGAAGCTGGTCTTCAAGACTCCGCTGCAGGTGCAGATGGTGCCCGTGCCGCCGCCGCTGCGGGCGCGGGTGACCTCGAAGGTTGACGGATTGTCCCTAACAGGAGTTGGCGATATGGCCTACCAGTTACCCAATGACAAGCAGATCGAGGTCGGCATCTCGTATGTGGATGCCAAGGGCAATCCCGCCGTGGTTGACGGCGCGGTGACCTGGACCTCCTCCGATGAGACCATCATGACGATTCAGCCGGTGGCCTCACCGCCCGCTGGCTACCCGCAAGGCGGTGTGGTCATGCTGGTGCCGGTTGGCCCGGTGGGACAGGCGCAAGCCTCTGCTGTCGCTGACGCTGACATGGGCAGCGGCACGACCAACATCACCACGCTGTTCGATGTCCAGGTGCTGGCGGGCTCGGCGGTGGCGGGTACGATTCAGCCGATTGGAGACCCGGTGCCTAATCCGTGAGTTATGGCAGCCGTTCTTGCAAAAGAGATCGTGCTGAGCGAGAAGGACGTTAAGCGCTTCCTCGCCATCTTCGACACGATCAAGAAGGGTAGCGGCTGCTGGCTGTGGCCAAAGTCGGCTCCTAATAGCTACGGGCGTTTTCATGTAGAGGGTAAGGGAAGCTACAAAGCTAGCCGCATTGCTTATTACCTCTTTGTCGAAAAATCCCTTTTGCCGTCTGATCTGGTTCTCCATTCCTGTGACAATCCGCCCTGCGTCAGACCGTTCCACTTGAGAAAAGGAACTCACAAGCAAAATCAGCAGGACTGTGTCGTGAAAGGGCGCAAGCGCGTAGCTGTAGGAGATCGCCACTGGTCTCGAAGACACCCTGAGCTTGTGGCAAGCGGTGCGCGGCATGGAACAAGGACGCGGCCCGACCGTATCGCACGAGGAGAGCAGCGTGGGATGAACGGTTTGAAGGCAGCGCAGGTTCTAGAGATACGTCAGCTGTATGGGCAGGAGAACCATTTGTCGCAGCATCAGCTGGCTCGGAAGTTTGGGGTTACGGCGATGACGATCAACCGGGCTCTCCGTCGTCAGACGTGGAGTCATATATGATCACGGGGATAACTGTCTCGGTTGATAGAACATCATACAGCCGCTACGGTGACGACTTCCCCATAGTCACAATCACCGGCAAGGCGGCGGGCGCGGTCGGCGGTGAGCAGGTCGTGATCACGCTCTCGCGCACGGTGCTCTCTGGGCAGTACCAGCTGTTTATCACAACAGTGATAGTCCCAGCTGGGGGCGCGTTCACCGACACCATCGATCTCCGCACGGTCAAGGACACCAACGGCTTCAGCTCGGCTAGTATCTCGAAGGAATTTAACGACTACACCGTCACCGCCTCGGACGCGACTGACCCGCTGACCTTTGCCACCACCAACTTCAGCGTGCTGCCGTTCACGGTCGATCAGGTCAAAGCCCGCTGGTGCGCTGGGCTGCCGCTCATCACCTATGAGAAGCTCCAGGCCGTCAATCAGCCGGTCCAGGTGACCGGCGTCACCCTGGGGCAGCCTTCCTTCGGTTCCATCGTCGGCCCGTACCAGCTGCAATTCTCGGCCTCTCCCACGCCCTCGATCTCGTGGACCAGCGGCGCATTGCTCGGCGGCCTCGCGATGCCCGGCACCCAGGTGCCGATTCCGGCCAGCGGGACCTACATCCTGCCCGACGTGATCGGACGGGGCGCGATCCCGGCGACGGTCAATTTCGCCCAGCTGCCAACGACTGCGGCCAGCGACACCATCTATGTCGGCTTCGGCACCATCACCGATGAGGCCATCATCCGCGAGATCATCTCGATGACGGCGCAGATCCAGGAGTTCATGAACATCCTGTTCGAGCCGACCTACATCACGACCCAGAACATGCTGGAGCTGGAGCCACTCATCCCGACCGTGGTCGAGAAGATCGGGATGGCGATCAACTTCTACAAGCCTGACAACTGGCTCAAGTGGCTGGAGTTCAAGTGCCCCTACATGCCGCTGCTGAAGTTCTTCCAGCTCTCGGGCTACTTCAACAAGACCAAGGCCATCGACATCGACGAGGAGCATCTTATCTCCTTCGACGAGCGCAGCGCTGAGGTTCAATTTGTCCCGTCCAACCTCGCGGTGGTGAACTCGTTCTTCATCGGGCCGGGCGTCTATATCATGTTTTTCAACCAGATATACGTGCCCCAGTTCTGGAACTATTACGTGGTGTGCGGCTACCGCAACCTGCCAGCTGCCATCGCTGACTATATAGCCAAACGTGTCGCCATCGACCTGCTCAACATTGCCGGGCAGGCTCGCTACCCGGCAGGCATGGCCGGTCAATCGACCTCGCGCGACGGTATCAGTGAGTCAACCTCGATCCTTGCCGGAGTTTACAAGACCTACATCGATCAGTACGAGCAGGACTTGGGCAGGACGCCGGATGGCCAGGACCAGATGATGAAGAGCCTCAGGAACCGTTTTCGCGGGCTCGCTTTCACCACCCTGTGACACGCTCGACCTTTGGGGCTCGCGTAAATCATGGCTGTAGATACCGGGAGTCCAGCTCGGGATTCCGGACCCCCGGCTCGTGTTGGAAGGGAGTTCTGCCGAACGGGTTGATCTTAGCAGGCCGGACACCCGAAAGTACATAAAATGGAACGGTGGGGAGAATGAAGGTAGTTAACATCCAAAACGATGGCTATGACGGCAATGAGAGTGCGATGGAAGTGCAAATCAGGTTCCAGGCCGAGGAGTCCAGCGGCTGGATGGGGCCGGAGGCCGAGAAGTGGTTCCTGGCCCTGGCCAATACCTGGTTCACCATCGCGGCCAGCCAGACCCCGCCCCTGGCCGCCGACGTGGTGATAGACTTCCTGGAGAAGCTGGCGGTCCTGATGGGCATTCCGATTGAGGACATCACCACCCTGCCCCGGTAGGTCGTACAGAGTAGTGGCCCGTACAGAGTAGTGGCCGGTAGGAGGCCCCACCCATGGTGCTGATTGACCCTGCCCGCGAAGCTGATTTCGTCCGCCGCCGAGGCGACCTCGTCCTTTATCGCCGTGCCTTCAAATGCTCCTGCACCATGAACCCCGGCGACGACCCCGACGCCAACCGGGCCTCGGTCAACTGCACGGTCTGCGACGGCCTCGGCTTCACCTATGGGCCGCCGACCCCAATCATCGTCACCATCGTCAACATCACCTATCAGAAGCAGCTGCTGGACTCGGGCGTGGCCGCTCCCGGCGACCTGCTGATGAGCCTCTCGCCATTCGAGTCCAACCTGGTCTCGTCTTACGATGTCATTAATTTTACTTATATCCTGGGCGAGCCATATGAGGGCGACACGGTCAAGCGGACCAACCCCGGCCCGGACCTGCTGAGCTACCCTCCGGTGCTGGTGTTCTCCTGCTTCTTCATCGACCAGAGCAACAACTACACGATGGTGAATTATCAGCAGGGCGTGGATTTCGTCATCTCCAGCCGCAACCTGACGTGGCTGCCGGGCAAGGGTCCGCTCGTCGGCGCGCCCTACCAGATCAAGTACAACTGCCGCTACGACTGGGAGGTGTACGTGGATGCGAGCGTGCGCTTCGAGGTCGGCCACTCGCTCGGCCAGAAGGCCATCCTGCGCAAGCGCGAGGTGCCGGTGCCGATCTTCACCGGCCAAATCGGCAGCGGCATATCGCGGACGCAGGCGACCTCCCGCTCGGCGGCGACGGTCGCGCTCACGGTTAACCGGGCATAATGGCCAGCGAGCTTGAAGTCAGCGGCATCGACGAGCTGATCGCCCAGCTGAACCAGCTCGACCGCGCCGCGCAGCTGCCGTCCTTCACGGTGCCCGGTCCCATCGGCCAGCCGCAGGCCCAGCGTCCCCATGGCGAGAGCCGCAGCGAGCTGGGGGCCGAGTCCTTCGCGGACGGCTTCCCGGCCTTCGACATGAAGCCCGGCCTGCTGCGCTCGCCCAAGGCCAAGATCGGCAAGCAGGGCCAGCGCTACATCGACGTGCCGATGATGAACCGGCAGTCGGTCACCGGCAAGCCCGACATCCGCCGCCTGTCCGCGCAGTGGAAGGACGACAAGGGCCGTCAGCACGGCACGGCCTCCTACAAGTGGATTCACCCCGGCGTCAAACCCGAGGGCGAGGCCGGGCCGATTGCGCTGCCCTCCAGGCAGGCTATCCCGCCAATCACGCTCAGGCGCAGGCAGGCCATCCCGCCAATCACCCTGGAGCAGCAGCCAATTGACCTGAGCCCCGAGCAGGCCGAGCCAGGGACCGGACCATATGAGCTGAGCGCTGAGCAGGCAGTGCCCCCGATCATGCTGACCAGCCAGATAACGGAGCTGGTCGATGAGGTGGCCTATGGCTCAATCGAGATCGCGCCGGAGCAGGCCGGAGGGCTGGTGACGCTGCTCGGCATGATGATGGATGAGCCGAGCCTGCGGAGGTTCAAACGGGCGCTGGCAAGCCCGCCCAAGCGCAAACGCTAAGCCTGCGGCCCCGTTTCCTGCCCACCCAAGACCACCCAAGCCTGCGGCCCCGTTTCCTGCCCACCCACGCCGTGGCCACACCTTCGTTGCGGCCCCGTTTCCTGCCCACCCCTTGACATTGTTGTTTGCTTTCCTATAGACCTGTCGCAATTACCCACCTCGGGCTGTTGCGCAAGCAGGGAGTTGAGGCGGTCGTGGCCCCTTGTGCAACGCATAGGCGAATCCTTCCGTTTTCAGATGGACGTGCTCGCGAAAAGCGAGGGCACGGGCTCGTCTGAAGTTCGCCGCCTCTCCGGTGTAGCCTCAGCCAACTGTCAGGACGCCGTCGGCGAGACCGTGCTGCAGAAGGGCATGGACCCCCGGCCTGCGGTCGAGCGCGGTTTTATCAACTGGGACCACATGGAGGGGCCGCGTTTCATCATCGGCTACCCGACCCGCTGCGAGTTTGTGTACTCGCAGGACCATCCCGAGTTGCGCGATCACCCCGAGCTGGGCAAGTCCGGCCTCGTGCTCTGGGCTGAAGGCAATCTCTGGGAGCCGGGTCGCCACCATGGGGCCGACGAGGCGTGGGAGTTAGCGAAGGCCCTTCAGGGAACCCCGCGACATCTCTCCTGGTCCGTGCAGGGCCGGGTAGTCGAACGCGATCCAACCGGGACTAAGATTCTTAAATCCATTGTGACGCAGCTGGCGCTGACCCATCAACCCATCCTCCAGGTCAGCTTCGCCGACATCGCAAAGTCCTTCGGCGCGGCCTCGACCCCGATGGGAGTGATGACAACAGGCAGTGCCAGCCCTCTCCTCCTCGAAAATCTCGACGGCAAGTTAACCAAGACTCTCTACGGCTACTGCAAGTCGGGGCAGTGCTTCGACAACAAGGGCCGCTTTTACAAAGGCGTTAGGGGTGCCCTGGCGCACCTTCATTACTGTCACGACGAGTCGATACCTGACTCGAAGGACTATCTTCAAGCGCTCATCCGCTCAGGAATCATGGGCGCGGGTGCAGGAGCTTAGCGATGGCCGACAAGGACAAGAAAAAGAAGCACGGCAAGCCCCCCTGGATGGATGACGATGATGAGAAGGACGAAGAGGACGACGAGAAGAAGTCCTTTCGAGGTGGTGGCATGAACGAGCTTGAAAAAGCTGGCCGTGAGTTGCAGCAGACGCTGCATGGAGAGCAGACCGGCGAGCGCCGCCCGAGCCTGCGCGACGCGATTGAGGGCTTCACCTCGAACCTCGCGCGCAGCGCCAAGGAGTTGACCGATTTCCTGGGCAAGGCCGAGGGCTATGGTGCGGGTTCCTCCGGGGACAGTGAAGACTCCGGCAACGACCCCGAGTACCGGATGACCCATGAGTACAAGAAGCTCGCGAAGCGCAAGCGCGGTGCGTCTCAGAACAGCTCTGACAATGAGTCCTACGAGGAGCAGGAGCGTGAGCAGGAAGAGACCATCGAGGAGGCCGAAAACGAGATGGACGGGTCCACGCTGGTCAGCGGTGCAGGAAAGCGCAATGCCGACTTCCATGACCAGGGCGGTGGCCGTCGTATCGCCCTCCCTGACCATGAGGGTGGCGTTGACAAAAGCTCCCGACGGGAGTCAGTCGATCAGTTTTATCGCTCCCTGGCCGATAATGACGAATTCGTACAGGTTCTCGAAGCCTCCCCGGCCCTAGCCCATCTCTCGGATGTGGTGGCCGAGCGGCTGGCAGACCTGGAGGAGCGCATCACTTCCAAGCTGAACATGCTCGGCAAGTCGATGGCGATCCTGATGCGCTCGCAGGCGCAGTTCAACAAGTCCTTTGTCTCGGCTCCCGATGGCAGCAGCCGTACCTCGCCGGGCATCATTGGCCGCACGACTGACGGCAAAGGCCCCGAGGGCGTGTTCACGGTCAATGGCAATGACCCAAGCGGCCTCGGCAAGTCCAATGGCACCTCGGTGGGGGCGCTGCGCAAGTCCGAGATCGCGTCCAAGATCGAGGCCGCCATCAGTGACGGCAAGGCCGACCCGATGGAGCTGGCGCGCTTCGACGCAGCTGGCTTGAACGGGCTCGGCATGGACGACGACACACGCAAGCAGTACGGGATTCCCCTGAATCCTCGTCAGTAGTTCTTACCCGGCATACCGGGACTTTGTGGAGGGAAACGGATGGAACCTCAGACTCAGCAGGGTAACGGTCGAAGGCTGGTAAAGTCCTTCGAGACGTTGTCTCGTGAGTATGCCGGGGGCCGCAACTATATCAGCGGCGACATGATCGTCGATCAGCTGACCGAGTTGCGCAAAGCCCTGGCAACTCAGGGCGGCGCGGGCTTCGGTGATCAGACACCGCTGCGGCTTGAGAACCTGGACGCGACCATGACCAGCGTCCTCTTTCAAGCCTCGCACCTGAAGCTCTTCAACTCAATTCCTCGGGTGCCCAGCGCTCAGATCCTGTACCAGTGGATCAGGGCGCTCGGCTATGGCACCCAGCGCGGAAACCTCGGTTTCCGCGAGGGCGGCGTAGCCCAGACTGGCCTCTCCAGCTGGATACGTGGCAACGCGACCGTGCGTTACCTCGGCGTAAAGCGCGGGTTTACGCATCAGGTCATGCAGGTCGGCCTGATGGGCGGTGCATTCGTCGATCCGGTCGCCCGTGAGCACCGCGACGGCACGCTTCAGCTGCTCGCTGGCCTTGAGCGTAATATCCTCTTCGGCGATTCGCTCATTACCGACGCCAGCGGCACGACCGTCAACTATGACGGCCTGCTCAAGCAGACGCAGGCGTCCTATCCGTCGTCGATCTTCGATATGCACGGGCAGCCGCTCGACTTCGAGGCGCTGGAGAACTACACCGAGCGTCTGGTGCGGGTCGGCAAGCTGGTCAATTTCGACAGCCTGCGGATGTTCACCAAGCCGCGCGTGCTGAGCGACCTCGCCAAGCTGAAGATTCACGCTGAACGTAAGATGCTCGGCACCGGGGCCAATACTCCGGGCTATCGTCCGGGCACGCCGCTGCGCGGGTACGACTCGCAGCAGGGCTACATCCCGTTCGAGCAGTCGATCTTCCTCGACCCGGTGGACGACGGCAAAGTGGCGGTCGATCAGAACGGCAACAACGTGGCGGAGGGCGCTTCGCCTCCTGCCGCTCCGGCCAGCGCGACCGTGACGGTCAATGCCTCTGACCCGGCCTCGCTGTTCGATGCCTCCTTTGCCGGGACTTACTATTACTGGGTGACAGCTGCCGGTGACGGCGGCGAGTCGCTCGCCACAGCTGGCAATGCCGGGGCAGCCATCGCGACTGGTGGCTCGGCCTCCGTTGCGATTCCGGCCACGCAGTACGCTACGGTTTACCGGGTCTATCGCGGCACGGTGAATAGTGCGACTGACCCGAACACCGGCTGGATCGCGAACGTGGTTCCGTCGGTAGTCGGCGGCGCTGCGACCTATACTGACGAGAACACCTGGATTCCGCAGACCGGCATCATGCTGCTGCTCAACATGGAGGAGCCGGACCTCGCGATTGCGCAGATGGCCCCTCTCATCAAGTTCCCGCTGGCAGTAGTCAGCACCACCATCGAGTTCATGTTGATGCTTTATCACACGCTGGCGGTCAAAGCCCCCGAGCGCGTCATCATCGTGAAGAACATCGGCTACCGAACCGCTGAGGTGCTCCAGTAATGGTCCGCGTCAACGCCGCTAGCCGCGCCATCGCGGTGCCCAAGGAGCTGGTCTCCTCCGGCGTGGTTGAGCTGGAGCCGGTCCCTGGCGGGCGCTTCGAGGGCGAACTACCCGACCACGTCGGGAAATATCTGCAAAGTATTGCCCGCAACCCTATGGAGTACATGGTGACTGCAATGGAAGAGCCTGAAAAAGAACCCGCGAAGCCTGAGCCCGCTCCCGAGCCCGCAAAGCCGGAGCCCGAGCAGAAGGCCGCGCCTTCGCACCACACTGGGGGAAAGCGCTAATTGGCGACCCCGACTCCACATCCGCGCACGTCGCTCGACATCCTGATGCGGGACGACAAGCTGCGGCGCAACCCGGCGCTGTTCGAGCCTCAGGCGGCGAACAACATGCTGGCCGCGCGCCAGCTGTACAACGCGGGCGGCGCGGGCGCGACTGGGCCGCAGACTCCGCTCAATGTGACCGGGCGGTATTACCATGCGGTGCAGGTGACGGGGATTGCGGGGTCGGATTCATTCAACATTGAGGGCTCGCTCGACGGAGTGAACTGGAACACGGTGGGCTCGGCGATTGCCGCCAACGGCATTACGCAGTTCACTGGCATGTTCACCTATCTGCGGGCCAACAAGACAGCTGGCACCGGCACGGCCAGCATCGTAACCGTGCTGTCGATGGCACCATGATCGTGCAACCGGATGACCTGGTCAAACAGGTACTGAGCAATTCGCTGGCGGCCCTGCAGGCCGATCCGACGCCGTTGCAGTTCATCTTTCAGCAGAAGTCGGCGGCGGAGCTGGCCGAGATTATCAAGTTCTTCGGCAATAACTCCATCAACTGCCGTTTTGCTTTCCCACGGCAGGTGTCCGAGCTGCCGGGGCTGTACATCAACATTGCGGCGGGTGCCGAGGACGATCAGGTCATAGGCAGCGATTTCCCGCTGCCGGACGACCAGCCGTCAGGCACTGAGCTGGAGGTGACCAGCCTGGTTGGTACCTGGCTTTCGATCACCGTGAGCATCAGCTGCCTGTCAACCAATGCGGCGCTCTCGACGTGGCTGAGTTCGGTGGTGCTGTGGGCGCTGATTGGCGCGCGTTACAACCTTAATCAGCTGGGCTTCGTCAAGCAGCGGCTCTCGCTGCGCGACCTTTCGCCCGAGTCGCGGTACACCCCGGACTTCGTCTTCCGGCGTGACGTGGCAGTCTCAGGGACGGTTCCGGCCACGGCTGAGGACTTCACCGAGTACGCCATCCTTAATGAGATCATCGTCGTTCCGACGATTGAGGTCCCAGTGCTGGGGACGGTGAACGAGGCACCGCAGCTGACTCGCGTCGGACCCTACTACGTGCGACCGCCGTCACATTACAGCGGAATTGGAGACGGTTAGATGGCTGACGGAAATACTTTCAACGGCTCCTTCACGCTGAACCCCTCAGTCCGAGTGGCGGTCCAGGCGGCGGGCCTGGGCACCTTCGGTGATGCGCCGCGTATCGTGGCGCTCGTCGGACAGTCCACCAATGGCCAGCCCGGCACGGTGCTGAAGTTCTCCGCGCCGAGTCAGGCGGTTCCGGTGCTGGGCAGTGGTGAGCTGTTACAGGCGATCTTCCGGGCCTTCAATCCGGGCAAGACTGGCAACGGCCCCTCGACCATCTACGCCATCCGCTGCAATCCGGCCTCGCAGGCCAAGCTGACTATAAACGACGCTGCCTCACCGACGCCGCAGCCGTCCATCGACTTGACCTCGGCTGACTGGGGGTCGAATCAGAACCTGATCAACGTCACGGTGCTGCCGGGTACGGTCAGTGGCACCAAGGTGATCGTCGCCAATCCCACCTCGTCCTTCACGCTCGACAACATCGCGCGCAATGCCTTCTCCATTCAGTACAAGGGGGCGGGCACCACCTGCACGATGACGATCACCGGCACTCAGCTGACGACTACCTGCGCCGGGGCGACAGCGGACAACCTGAGCCTGCCGTTTGCCAGCTATACGACCATCGCCCAGCTGGTGAGCTTCATCAACAACACCGGGAAATATACCGTCACGGTGTTGTCGCCCAATCCAAATGACGCGACCGCCAACAATCTCGACTTCGTGACCACGCAGGACATCAAGACCGCCGTGTACACGGCCTCCATGAATCTGGCGGCGGTGGTCATGGCGCTCAATGCCAATGTGCAGCCGCTGGTAACTGCCGTGCGGCACAGTGGCGCGGGCCAGCCGCCCAGCACGAACGGCTCTATTACCCAGCTGTTCCTGACAGGCGGCTCGGACAATGGCGCGACGAACCATCTTGACGGCACGACCAACAGCACCCAGACGCTCACCACGGCGGACTGGACCTTCTGCATCGGCCTGCTCGACACCCAGGACGTGCGCTATGTCGTCCCGCTGAGCAGTGATCCGGGCGTGCAGTCAATTGCGCTCAGCCATGCGGTGACAACTTCGTCCTCGGGCTATCTGCCGCGACGCTGCATCTTTGGCGCGGCCCTTGGCCTCTTCACTGCCTCGCTCGGCAATTATCTGCCGTTGGCAGCTGCCTTCAATTCCAACCGCGCGGTCTTTGTGCCCCAAGGGATACAGGATTACGACGATCAGAGCGGCGCGCTGACCATGTATCCGCCCTATATCTATGCGGCTCAGATCGCGGGCCTGATCTCAGGGCAGAACGTGGGCAACGCGGTCACCCAGGAGTTCGTCCGGGGCGTAGCGCTCGAATGGAATCCCAATGGGGCGCAAATCAATACCGCCATCGCGGGCGGCCTGCTGATCTCGTACTACAATGTGCGGGCGCTGGCGGCGCAGATTTCCCGAGGCGTGACCACGTGGCTGATCGATAACAGCTTCAATAACGTGGAAATCTCGGTGGCCGACGAGATCGACCACATTGTCCTGACGGTGCTGACCTATCTGCAGCCCTTCCTCGGCAAGAAAGCCTCGCAGGTGCTGCTGGTCTCGCTGGCATCACAGACGCAGTCGGCGCTTCAGGCCGAGTTCGTCGCGGGCATCCTGGTCGGAGACGCCGCGCCCGAGGCCAACGGCACCTTCAATCCGCCCTACGCCAACATCACGGTCACCATCAACGGCGACGTGGCCACGGTCACCTTCGTCTGTCAGCCGGGCATCCCGCTGAACTTCATCAACGTAACTATGACCCTGAACGTGTTCTCCGGCACCGTTCAGGTCGCGACAACTTAGCATACAAAAGTAGCAGGTTGATATATGAGGAAACGACCCAAGATGGCGGCCTCAGAAATTCTCGAAAAGCTGGAAGCCAACACCATCAAGCTGCGTAACGGCTGCTGGGTGTGGCAGGGGGCCAAGCACAGTAACGACAAGTGGCCCTATGGCTTGATCAATATAAAAGTTGAGGAAGGTTGGCGCACGGTACGTGTACACGTCGAGTCCTTCAAGATTTTCAAAGGACCAATTCCACCTGGAAAGTTCGTCTGTCACTCCTGTGATAACCCTCCTTGTTGGAATCCTGATCACCTATTCGCTGGTACACAGCAACAGAATCTGGATGACGCCGCTCGGAAAGGTAGGATGCTTTCGGGACTGGCTCGGTCAGCTGTTCAGCCTTGCGGTGATGATCACTGGGTCCGTAGGAATCCTGAACTCTTCAGGAGTCAACGGCCTCGGGGCGAAAACCACTGGACTCATAGGAGGCAGCAGGCTGCCTGCTGATTAAACGCATGGCGAAATTTGTGGTGACCGGGAATGAATGCACCATCGTCATCAATAACGTCAAGGTCCCCCTGATGCAGACGCTCAGGGCGACCGACGACTATGGCCATGAGCCCGCCAGCGGCATCGGCGACATTCATGTCACTGAATACACCCCGACCCTGGCCCGGCATTCGATTGCCATCAGCCGTTTCGTGATGACGCTCGATCAGGCGATCAACGCCGGAATCATCCTGGCCAATGGCGACGACGCCATGCGTAACCTCGAATTCGACATCGAAGTCATGAGCAAGGACGGCTCGACTTTGATGAAGAAATACTTGCGCTGCAAGAACAACAGTTCGGACATCTCGGTCACCGCCCATCGGGTGCTGGTGAGCGACGCCAATTTTGTCGGCATCGACACGACTGCTCTGAAGTCCGCGCCTGGACAGGGTCCAGCGGCGATTAACTACTGATGGGCAGCTGTGACGAGTTGGTCGAGAAGCTCGCCCTCCAGCGTTACTTCGGCGAGCTGAAGATCAGTTTCCGCGACGGCAAGATCGTCATGGTCGAACTGCACGAGACGCACAAGACACTCCAAGGTGCTTTGGAGGCGAGGAGCCAAGATGCCCACACCTCAAACGGAACTCCCCTCGAACCGTTATTTCACCAAAACGGTCACGGTCCCCAAGCGGGACCCCGATACCCAAACAGAGATCAAAGGCCCTGACGGCGAGACCCTGGTCGATCACACGCTCGGCAATTTCACCTTCAAGCGCCCGAGCGTGCTCGACCTCCGGGACATCGGCCTCCGTCGGGCGCAGGCTATAGCAGGTACGCCGGGGCTCGACGTGCAGACCCAGGTGCTGGTCGAGGTCTGCGCTGTGCTGCCCTATCAGGTTCATGCTGCTCCACCCGGCTGGGACTGGGAGGAGCAGTTCGAGCCCTGGGATCTGGTGGCCATCTATCAGGCATACACGGAAGGCGTTCAGGAATACGGCAAGCCCAAGCCCAACGGTGTGGACCGGGACCCTCACTGGGAAAAGAGCCCGGCGACGGGCTAGAGGTCTTCCGCGAGGAAGCGTGGGCAACGCTCTTCGGCATTGATTTCTGGTTCCGGCGACAGTATCACCTCGCGCCGACCGACCCGCGCTACCTGAACGCCACCCACGGCGAGATGCTCGCCGAGTTTTTCCGGTATGAGCTGCTGGAGAAGTATCAGGAAGCGAAGAAGGAGGGGCGCGAGGTCAATACCCTGGCCGACCTGATGGTATCGGAGGACTTCGACAAGCAGTTGGCTGAACTTGACAAGCGGCTGGCAGCTGAGGCGGCCAGGAAAACGCCCAGCATCGGCGATGATTTCGGGGACATACTGATCGACGTAAAGGCACCACCGTTAAATGGCAAACGCTAGACAGATCGTAATCCCGCTGGTCACGACGGGTAGCACGCAGCAGATCAGGCAATGGGTCAAGGCGCTGGAGGACCTGCGCCGATCTGCCGAGGCGGCCACGAGATCGCTCAGCCGGGTCAGACCTCCTGGTGGCGGCGGAGGTGGTGGCGGTGGCGGCGGTGGTGGGGGCCGTGGCGGTCACCGGAACATCGTCAGCACTATTGTCGGCTCGGTTCTCGGCGAGGAAATCGGCGGGCTCGCTGGTGGTTTAGCGGGCGGCGTCCTGGGCCACATGGGCCTGGGAGGAGGGCTGCTCGCCGGGACTGCCATTGGCCTCGGCAAGGCGGTCGTTGACTTTGCCCAGAAGGCCATGGCCATGGCCCTCCCGCAGCAGCTGGCAATGGGCGACATCGCCATGCGCCTGGGCAACCTGAACCAGCTGCAAGGCGTCGCCTATGGGGCGACGGCGCGGCGCTTCGGCTATACCCCCATGGAAGCCACCCAGATGATGGGGGCTTATGGGGCGGTTGCAGGCCGCCGAGGCATGGGCCGCAACTTTGCGGGCTTCGATGAGGCGATGGCCAATGCCCGGCTGTTCGGCTTCCAGCCGGAGCAGGGAGGGCAGCTCTTTGGCCGCGCCGCCCGCGAGGTGGGCGGCAGCAGGCAGGAGCAACAGCAGTTCGCCGAGCTGCTCGCTGGAGCCATCGCCAAGGGCCGCATGCAGGGCATGGAGGGCGAGGCCCTCCAGGGGATTCTCACTGCCACGCAGCAGACCAGCGCGCGGCTCGGCCAGACTCAGGCCCAGGCGATGGGTACAGCTGGCAGGCTCGCCTTCCTGATGGGTGGCCTCAACGCCACCGGGATTCCCTCGTTGCAGGGTGCCGGAGCCACGCAGCTACTCCAGAATATGTCGGACATCGCGGGGGCCGGGCAGCCGTTCCAGCTGCCACCGCAGTTCGCTGCGGCGCTGTATCAGAGGTCGATGCTGCAGGCGGTGGCTGCGGGAAAGATGACCCTCCCGCAGGGTCAGGAAGCCATGCAGACCCGTGATTGGAACGATGACAGATGGATTCAGATCGCTGTAGGGGCTGTAAAAGGGGCTTTGGCGCTGCCGACCCCGATGCTCCAGCGGGCGGCCCTGGTCACTATGGGACTCGCCCCAAATCAGGAGGAGGCCAAGAAGGTCATCTCGACGTTCGAGGCATCCACTGACAAGCAGCGCGAACAGATGTTCAGGGACAGAGCCGCGAAGGAGAAGGCCGCGCGGGACGCGGCTGACGCGGATAACGAGAAGCTGAGAACGATCAGGGCCAACTTCATTACGGCTATCAGTGACATCGGGACGGCACTGAACAACCTGCTCGCGCCGCTGGAAAAGTTCGGGGCCGAGCTGTTGAGCGCGGGCGGGCCGGGCAGCAAGAGCAAGAACGCGGGCGAAGTGCTGGGCCAGGCTGCTGAGGCACTGCTGGCAGGCGCTTGGGCGATGACCAAAGCCGCCGCCATGTGGATTCTCGGCGGTGGTGCGAAGCATTGGCTCGGGCGTGAGACCGAAGGCTTCATCGAGGGCTTCCTGGAGAAGCTCATGCCCAAGAAGGACGCCGAGAAGCTCGCCACCCTTGCCACCTCGGATTTCGCCAAAGCGGTGAAAGCCTTCGAGCTGCTGTTCACGCCCGCAAATGCAGCAGCCCCAGGTCCAGGGCTGTCACCTCCGCCTCCGGGAGGAGTCCTGTACACGCCGGGGACACCGCGCCCACTGCCGCCAGCTCCTACAGCTACCTCGACGCCAGCAGGAGGCGGGGGCGTGGGAGCAGGAGGCCCTCCATCAACGCTGGGGCCAACGACAATCAGGTCAGGAGGCCCTCCATCAACGCTGGGGCCAACGACAATCAGGTCAGGAGATGGTGGAACCGCGCCCGACGACATTGATCCTTTCTCGCGCTGGGAGGGGCTGCGTTACACCCCGTACCTAGATCGGTCTGGCAAGGCCATGGACATCGGCTTCGGCCACACGATGACCCCTGAGGAGAAGAAGCTCTATGCCAAGGGTGCCTCCTACGAAACGATAATGTGGTGGCGCAAAAAGGACCAGCAAAAGGCGCGGGAAGAGGCGATCCGGCGCGTCGGGCGGCCCGCCTGGGACAAGCTGACGGTCGCGGAGCAGCTGGCCTTGACGGATTACGTTTACCAGGGAGGTCATCTTACCGGCAAACTTGGCGGCGCGATAACAGCTGCCATCAAGGCGGGGGACATGGCGAAGGCCGGGGAGGGGATGGCTCACTTCAACGACACCTGGTCGAAGGTGAATCCCCAGATCCTTTCGCGGCGGTCGGGCCAGGGAGCCGAGTTCATGCTTCAGGCGTTCATCGACTCCCGGCGCGGTGCGGACGTAGCGCCGGGGTTCCGGGACAGGTCAGTAGAGCGGCAGACTAACCTCGCGGCTGCAATCCAGCACGAGCTGCAGTCAATGCCAGGGAGTCAGGTCGAGGGCTTCTCCGTAGGAGCAGCTGGCCCTACAGGGCGTGATATTAATGTGACCTTCAGGCAGAAGGGCGGCAAGGAGATCATGATACCGCTGTCAGCTGATGAGGAGGCCACCTTCCACTGGGGCACGGGACACCGGTTGGGGGCGCATTGATGGCGGTCTCTGTACTTCTGCGCAAGCCCAGGGTCGATGTGACCATCATCCAGCACGTGCGGCTGACCAATAACCCCGTGAGTTCTCCGATCTCCTCGGCTGTCCTCGCGCCCGCCATTATCAGCGTGACCACGAACCGGCAGATGGGTGATGCTGGGGGCTTCCAGATTGTGCTCAACCTCTCTCCGCCGCCGACCGGCTACCTTACACCCAACGGCGATAAGGCCCGCACCTGGAAGGACGTGCTGCTGCCGATGGACGCGGTGCAGATCGTGGCCGAGGTCGATACTCCTAATGGCTTAGTGGGCGAGGTCATCATGCGGGGTTTCATCGACTACGTCGGCATGATGGCCAATTACAGTGGAGGCGGCCCCCAGCGGACCATCATCATCGCGGGCAGGGACTATCACAGAATCCTGCTGTCCCAGGTCTATTTCGCCTCAGGCGGACAACCCAATGGGATGGCGATTATGGACCGCTGGGACAAGGACTTCCTCCAGCTCCAGGCCCAGTTCGACAAAATTAATACCGAGCGCGGCCAGGGGGATGTGCAGGACAGGGACGGCATCACTGCCAAGAAGGTGATGACGATCCTTTACGACTTCTACGCGGCAATCTTCGATGAGCTGCCAAATTACTTCATCAATACCGACACTGATGGCTTCAACGTGGAGACCCCCAATCTCTACCTCGCCGCCATCGACGGCGACCCGCGCGATTCGGACCTCGAAACCTTCGACCCGGCTATCAATCTGACAAACTCGGAGCCGTTCATCGGGCTTAAAGACATCTTCGAGGCGTATGGCCATGCGCCCTGGCGCGAGATGTTCTTCGACGACTACATCGAGGGCGGCGACATCAACAGCTACTTCATCTGGCGTCCGACGCCGTGGCTCAATATAGACGGCGGCATTATCCAGTTCGACAGCGTGGACTCGCTGACCGGGCTGAAGACCTACAATGGCGGGCAAGCCTGGAGGATCACATCTGACCAGCTGATCGAGATGAGCGTCGGGGTTGATGATTCTCAGGTCATCAACTTCATCGCCACCTATCCGGGCATCTTCACGAACCTCACCGATGCGGCCAAGGTCTTCGGACACCCGCTGGAGTCGCTGGCCTTCGGCGACAACACCAATCCGGCTGTGCGAGGGCTCAAGAACGCCTTCGAGACCAGCAGTTACAAGCTGTACACATGGAAGCCCTATGATTTCAGGACCGCGTACTTCGATCTGAACGGCGGCAATGATAACACCAAGCAGCCCGACGCGGTGAAGAAGATCGGGCTCAAGACGCAGGTGTGGAACCAGCGGCTGGTCGATGCCCTCGGCCATCAGGAGATGCTGGACAGCGGCAGCTGCGTGATCCGGGGCAACCCGCTGATCCACATGGGACATTATGTCGGCATTCAGGAGCCCGGCACGCCGTGGCCCAGCGGGGTTCCGCTCTTCGTGCTCTACTACGTCGCGGGGGTCCAGCACGCCTTCAACTATCCCAGGGAAATATCCGGCTCCCAGGGCTCGTACACCACAACTCTCAGTCTGACACGCGGGCGCAGCCGTCTGCTGACCCGCATGCCGATAACTCTTACAGGACCATGAACCCACTATCGACGCGACAGATCGGCTACAAGCATAAGTACCACCTGAGGACGGGCGGGACGATCAGGGTCGGCAAAGTAGTCGGCATGACGCCAGCTGCCCGGCTGATCGACGTGATCTTCCTTGAAGGCGGCCAGATTCAGAACGTGGTGGTGCTGGGCCACTACCTCACGACCGATGCGGGCCTCACGATGATGCCGCCAGCTGCTTCGGTTGATAAAAAAGCACTGCCGCGCAAGACCTTCGGGTCCCCGTGGGACAGCTCCCAGAACCCTGACGACCAGCAGAACGTCTATGACCCGCCCGTACTGGCGCAGGCCCGCGCGGATGCCCTCGCCAACGGCACGGACATACCGCCGCACCGCGATGTCTACGCCGTCTGCGCGCCAATCGAAGGCGGCCAGAACCTCAGTGCGGGCTGGGTCTGCCTGGGCTTCATCCATCCCAACTCCGAGGTCAACTTCGATGTAGGCAAGCCGCTGGCGAGCACATCACCTGGCGGTGGCGGCAGCGGCGGTCCACTCTCTCAGTTCGAGTTGGACATAACTGGGCGTGGAACTATGACACCGATCCAGTTTCAGACCCCCCAGGGGACTCTTCCAACGGCTGCTGCCACAGCAGCCCCGGCTGGGGCCACGCCCACTACTACTGGTGGGGCGGGTGAGGGAGGGTTCATCCTCTCGTTCGAGCAATGGGTGAAGGCGAATTCCATACTCTGGGCCTTGACTAATGGACTGCCAGCTTCCGATTGGCCGGAATTTACGTACCTTTTCCCTCGCAGTGACTTCGACAAGGCTTTTCCTGCTCAGCCAACAGGCGCTGGAGGGGGTGGCACCCCGGCCTTCAGCGGCTTCATCATCCTGCGCACGACCGGCGACGTGCAGTCCACCATCGACTACCTCGGCACGACCTCGATCCAGCACCCCAGTGGGGCGCGTATCACCATGGGGGAGAACTATGCCACGCCCGGCTCCGGCCAGGACAGCGATGTCCGCCCAGTCGGTAATAGCCTGGACCTGACTGGCCAGGACCGCAATGGCAATTACAAACTCCGTTATAATACACAGCAGAAGCCGTCGATAGTGATCGAGGATTGCAACGGCAACCAGGTGCTGCTCGACGGGCCGAAGAACCAGATCGTCATCTCAACCGTGGCCGGAGCGACCATCACGCTCAACGGCGGCGGCACCATCGACATGACATCAGCTGGCGGCGCAGAGGTGCTCCTCAATGGCGGCGGCACGGTTGACGCGACCTCGGACGGCGGCGCGGAAATGCTCCTTGACGATAGCGCAACCCTGAGCGCAGGGAATTCAGACGGCTCGTCAATCGAGGTGACCTCGGATGACATCCTCTTTAACACGCCGCAGTTCTCGACTTCGCTGAACCAGATCATCTCGATCTTTAACACGCATCAACACCCCGATCCGCAGGGAGGCGTAACCGGGCCGCCGACTACGCCGATCCCCTGAGGGTGGGCAGGAAACGGCACCGCAACGAAGGTGTGAGGAGGAGGTAGGTGGGAGCCTTAGCAACAACGCTGGCCGGGATAGTACCGGACACCACGGCTGAGCAGCGGCCCATTATCTTTCTGCTGTTCAGCACTGCTTTGCCTGACTTTACCTTGCAGGGCGTGCTGGGCGCGCTCGCTACCTTTGCGCCCATGCTGGTGGTGTTCGAGTCGCAGGGCCGAGGCGTCATCCGGCCTCAGGAAATTTCATTCACCCGGCCTGCCAAGGGCACCGTCATCAACACCGCTGAGGGGGCTTTCCTCGACGACTTCGGCGAGGGCGTGGCCACGATTACGATGTCCGGGCACACCGGCTATGGCCAGGGCGGCGGCCTCCCGGCGCTCAAGCTCATCGAGCTGCTGATTATCGAGTATCACTCCCGCCGTCAGACGCTGCGCAACAGTGGAGCCGACCCCAATGCGATCCGGCTTTGGTTCCTGGACGCGCTCAACTATGAGGCGTTCAGCGTCTACCCCATGTCATTCACGGTCCAGCGCAGCAAGGAGCATCCGCTGTGGGTCTACTACCAACTGCAAATGGTTGGCCTGGACGACCTGTTGTCCGAGCTTGAGGGCTGGCTCGCCACCAAGATTGACGCGGGCCTTGGCGGTCTAATCGGTGGGGGAAACAAGCTGCTGCCCGCTCTGGGCGGATTGGCCAAGACGCTGGGCTCGCTGGAGGTCTCCTTCGGCAACCTGCTTTGAGGAACAAGAGATGAAACACTTTGCCTGCGGTGCCGTTTCCTGCCCACCCAGATGTTCAGTGAGCGCGGTGATTGTGCGCGCTAATGGCTACCGGGAGGACCTGGGCGAGATCGCCTTTTGGGACCCCAGCCTGCTGAAGCGGCTGCAATGGCGCTGGCGTAAAGCCCGCTCGGGCGCGTTCTTCCTGGCGGCTGACCCGGTCGGCGGCCTCATTACCACGCTGGGTCCGCTCTTCCTGGCCGCGTTTCAGGTTACTGGGGGCCGCGCGGTCGTCACGGGCCGTCTGCTCGGCACGACGCAGCCGTCACCACAGTACATGAGCTGGGGGACTGGGCCAGGTACAACCGGGCAGGGTGATACCACGCTCTTTGCCGAGACCTACTCGACCTTCAACAACGGCACCGGCAACCAGCGCATCATTGGGGTCATGACGCAGCAGAACATCTCCACGCCCAATGACACTGAGCAGGTGGTGGCGACGATTGCAGCGGCACAGGCGCAAAACGGCGTGGCCGGGCAGCTCAATGGCGCGATTGCCGAGGTCGGCCTGTTCGACAACATCGGCACCTCGACCGCGCTCAGCGCCGCGCCCTCGGGCGGCAATATGTACTTCAAGGCTGACTTCGCGGCGGAGGTCCTGGCGCTTAACGATTCGATCACCTTCACCTGCCAGGTGCAGTACACCTGATGGCCAACTTCAACGTAACCGTTACCGCGCAAAGCGGGTCCAGCGCCAGTGTCAGCACCCAGGTGCAGCAGGTGCTTGGGCTTGTCGTCCAGGCCACGTCCGGCTCGCTGGCTGCGCTGCAAATGTACGTCACGCGCGCCCCGGCGTACAAAATCACGCCGCCGCTGGTCGAAGCCTATCTGCGCGGCTCGAAGGTGCGAGGGCCGCAAATTGTCGCCCAGCTGCAAGCCATCCTCCAGCTGGTGGCCTCCTCGCCGGTCAATCTCGCGCCGGTCGTGGGGCCGGTCGTGCTGCTTGAGCAGGCGGTCTGCAAGGTCATGAAGACCGTGGCGGCCTACATGATGAACGACCCCAATTATCCGCACCTGCCGCTCGCCATGCAGGACTCGATTGCGCAGGCGGCGGTCTCCTGGGCCGAGCTGTACGCGGTGACCGGCAATGTGGCCTTCTACGACAAGTTCCCCAACGTCAGCTCGCTGCTCACTACCTCGCCCTCGGCCCAGCTCTTCAGCGCCCAGGCGCGGGCCGTGGCCACGGCGGTCGATGTCAGGCTGGAGAGTTTCCTCAATGTCCCCATCCTGGCCGGGCTCACGGTGCAGACCTTCTGGTCAACCACGCAGGAGGCGGTGGAATCGCTCAGCCGCCTGCTGGTGATCGACTATGTCATCGGCAGTGACCCGACCATCTATTACGGTCCCAACGCCACGGTGCAGAACATCGTCGAGGACGCGCGGCGGGTGTTCCTGGGCATCGGGCCGCTGGTGCCGGACGTGCAGGCGGTGCTGACCCAGATCAGAGCGGCGGTGGCCTCTGGCTACGTCGATACTTCGGCCCTGACCATCACCTCGCTGCGGATGCCGTCCAATGCCAGTCTGCAACAGCTGGCCGCGCAAATCTACGGCAACCCCGATCTCTTCAAGCAGCTGGCGGATTTCAACGGGCTGGTCTATCCCTACGTCTCCGACGACCCGATTGCCAAGCTCGGGCCGCCCAAGCAGCTTGGCGTGCGGCTGGCGGCTGACGTGGTGCAGGGCAGCAGCAGGTTCGCCATCACCAACGTCTCCAACTTCGCCCAGGACGACCGCCTGCTGTTTCAGTACGATGGCCACATACAGGTGGTCACCATCACGGGCATATGGGCGGTCGCGAGCCTGCCCTCGTGGGACGCCATCGGCGGCATCGACGAGCTGCCCGACATCGACACCGGGGCCGGGATTATCAACATCGGCAGCTTCGACTGGAACACGGTGCCGCCGCAATACTACGACCGCGAGGCGCTGAACTTCACCATCCAGGTCTCGCCGCCGACCGACATCGCCTACGCTGCGGCTAACACCGTGGTCACGCTCTATCCGTCCACTTATGACGGCGGCGTGGTGCTCGGGACCGGTGACACGCTGCTGGTGCCCAATGTGCTCGGGCAATCGACCGCGCTCATCATCGACAACAATTACACCGATGCCCAGCGGCTGGGGACCGACGCGGCGACCGATCAGGACGGCAATCTGAACATCGCCAACGGCGACCTCGCCACCGTGACCGGCGTGCCGAACCTCAAGCAGGCGCTCATCAACCGCTTCAAGGTCGAGCGCGGCATGCTCATCCATCACCCGACCTATGGCACCGGCCTCAGGGGCTACCTCGGCAGGGTGATCGGGCCGGGGTCGGCCTTCCTGGTCACGGTCGATGCCACCCAGACTGCGCTGGCGGACCCGCGCGTTACCGGGCTCGCCCAAATTCAATCGCTGCTGATCGCCGATGCGGTCAACATTGAATTCAACGTCGCCTTGGCCAATGGAGTGCTGGCCTTTCCGACCAACCTGGAGCTGACCGTGCCGACGGGCGGGTGATCACCTTCGTTGCGGCCCCGTTTCCTGCCCACACCAGAGAGGAAGATGGCTTTTCAATTCAGGAGTTCGGCGACGATTACGGCGGAGATGATCGCGCGCATCACGGCGATGGCCCCGCAGATTACGGACTATACCGAGGGTGGTATTGTCCGCTCGCTGGCCGAGACCGTGGCCGATGAGTTGCAACAGCTCGACGAGGCGGTTTATGCGGGCCTGCGCGAGGCGATCAACACGGCGGTCTACAAAGCCTTCAGCTTCAATCGCAAGCCTGCCTCCTATGCACTGGGGATCGAGCGCTTCGTGGCTATACCTGGCATCATCGTCCCGGTCACCATCCCGGTCGGTACTCCGGTGATGGTGCCTGGTTCGGCGATTCAGTACACGGTGACGCAGCAGGGCGTGATCAATCCCGCTCCGGCCCCGAATTTCATCGACCTGCCGATTATGGCCTCGGTGCCAGGGTCGATAGGCAACACTCCGGCCAACACCATCACGCTCCAGGGTGGAGTTTTCAATATCCAGCTGGTCAGCAATCTTCAACCAGTCGTCAGTGGCCAGGATCAGGAGTCCGATCAGCAGCGCTTCAACCGTTTTCAGAATTATATTGCAGGATTGACTCAAGCCACGCTGCCCGCGATCCGGGCGCTGGCGCTGTCCACCTCACTGACTGACGCCAACGGCAACATCTACGAGGGGGTGCAGAATGCGCTGGTGGAAGAGCCCTTCCTGGAGGGGCAAGCCTTCCTCGGCCATGTCCTGGTCTACATAGATAATGGGACTGGGAGTGCTTCACCGGCCCTGGTGGCGGCGGTGACTAACAACCTGGCGGGTTATACTGACTCGCAGGGCGTTGAACACCTGGGGTCGATTGGCGCGGGGGTTGATTTTCAGGTGCTGCCGGTGACGCCGATGCTGCTGTCCCTCACGGTCGGCATTATCCTGCTGCCTGGAGCCGACCCGGTCGGCACTCCGCAGCTGGTGCAGACTGCGGTCATCAACTACCTCATGAGCCTGCGGGTGAACGACGAGGCTGTGCTGAACCAGATCGACGCGGTGGTGATCGGTGTCGGCGGGATTCTCGATGATCAGCTGGCAACTCCGGATGGCATCGTGATGACCACGAACGTGATTCCGCCCAACGGTTACCGGATCACGCCGGGAGTCATCACTGTGGTCGTGGTGGGGAGCTTCGGGTCCTGATGGCTTCGACACTGATCGGTAACCAGCGCATGGTTGATGCCCTGATGGCAGCCAGGGTCAGGCCGGTCTCTGCCGCTCCGATGCTGGCCGCTCCGGTGGCAGCTGGCGGTTATGTGCCTCCTGCGGTGCTGCTGCGGCTGCTCGACCCGCGCCACCTGACTGACGCGCTCAACAAGGAGCCCTCCGGCGACGGCATGATGCTGCCGGTCAACGCCCTGCTCTCGATGCAGGGCTATGATCCGCTCACCAACATCGCAGCGGGGATTCAGCTCGTGTACACGGGCGACACTCTGGCAACAGTGACCGTGCGGCACTATCACCTCATTACCTCAACGGCGGCGGGATTCAACCTCTCACTCGACCTCTCGGTCATCCCTACCCTCTCAGCCCTGGTGGCGCAGATAAATGCCACCACTGGCTATTCAGCTCAACTGGATGCCGGGGCCGACCCCAATGCCTCGCCGCTGCGCCTGATCGAGATGGACCGGCAGAACATCGGGACGCAGGCGCTCAGGATGTTCGTCTCGACCTCGGTGCTGTGGTCGATTATGAAGGCCGTCGCCTGGGCGATTGAGGATTCCTACGTCAACCTGGTCAACGGCCTGCTCGAACTCGAACCGGCCACGGCGGATGGCCGCTGGGTCGATGTCTGGGGCAGCACCTACGGCAACGTCATCAGGAACGCGGGCGAGTCCGACAATGTCTATTCGACCCGCATCATCAAGGAGGTCGTGCGCCAGCGGCTGACGGTCGCCGCGCTGGAGCTAATCCTGCCGCAGGACCTCGGCTTCCCTGCCGGGTCCGTGACCGTCTCCGGCAATCTTTACCCGCTAGTCTTCGTCGTTGGCCAGACCAAGGTCGGCAGCAAGATCCTGTGCGACCGGATTCACTGCCGGACGGTGTTCTTCGTCAATATCGACCAGGCAGTCACTGAGGCCATGACGCCTGCGCAGTGTCAGGCGTTCCCTGCGATACTCAATCGCAACCGCATGGCGGGCACACTGCCGGTCACTCCCTGGCTGCCATATGTGGTGTGGCCAGCGGGCTCCTATGTGGTCTATGGGGGTTACATTTTCCATGCCGCAGCTGATGCGCCAGCTGGCTTGAGTCCGATCTTCGACTCGGTCGGCGAGGCCAATAAGTGGGGCGTCTCCATCAACTTTGGCGATCTGACCAATATCGCGCCGCTGGTGCCTTATCCATGGTTCATCCTGACCCCGCTGCCAGTCGGGCCGATTACACCTCCGGGGCCTCCGGGGTTGCAGTTCACCGCCCCGGTAATCAGTACGGCCAGCGTGAGCATGACCGTCACGACGGCCCCGATACCTTACAACACAGTCGTGCTCAATGACGGTCCTGCCGCCTTCTGGCCTTTGGATGATGGAGCTGGTTCGAGTTCGACGCGGGAACTCGTCGGCAATGTAACCGGGACACCGACCAACATCACCTTCGGCGCAGCTGGCGCGACCAGCGACGGCGCTACAGCTGCATCATTCGATGGGGCGACGAGTCAGATCACGATCCCCAACCTGTGGGGAGGCAATCAATTTCCTCTGCTGCCGATCACTGTCGAGTTCTTCGTCAAAGGCTCGACGACGAGTCCAATCGGCATTTTTGACACCTTCCCCTCTAGCGCTGGTATGCGCAACTACCCGGCAGGTCAGTACGGCTATGTCAGCTATGCCACCTATAACCTCGGCCTGCCGGACACCAACTGGCATCACGTCGCTTTCGTCATGTACTACACGACGCAGCGGATGCTTGATTATTACCTCGACGGTGTGCTCGTCCGCTCGACTTCCGACACTTCAGGCAACAACTACACGGGCTTCGGCACGCCGGGCATGCTCGGCAACATCAACACTGGCGGCGCGGGCTGGTTTGCGGGCTCGCTGGCAAAGGTGGCGATTTACAACAAGCAGCTGACTGCGACGCAGATCGCGAATCACTACGCGCGCAGATGAGATTGGGTTGGGTTGAGGGTCCTCTATGAAGAAACTAATCGCGCTCCTTTTCATGCTCGTGGCCACGCTCGCGTGGGCGCAGACTGAGACTCCTCAGCCGTACAAACCCATCCCGAATTACACCGGAGTGGGGGCCGGGCAGAAGCTGCTCGATGATATAAACGGCAAGCTCGCAGGCCCGGATGTCGTCCAGCCCGCGCTGGTCAAGCTCTATTTCGCCCATCTGCCAGCTGAGAAAAACGGCCAGATGTACTATGTGATCGACGGCATGCCGGGCAGCAGCCCGTGCACTGGGGGAGGGGGTGGTGCAATCGCGACTGGCATAAGTGGCCAGTGGTCCTGCAGTGGGGGAGGGGGAGGTGGTGGTGCGATGCCGGTCCCCTGCATTGGGAACATCCCGCTCGTCAGTGGGGTCGGGGCTTATACTGCCAGCTGTGTGGGCACTGCCAGCTATTGCTCTTGCCGCGATACGACCAATCCCGCATTCACCTGCTATACTGGCAACCCTGTCACGGGCAGCGTCGCGGTCACTGGCAACGGCAATGACAACGCCCAGGTCATGTGTTCGACCACCTCGCCGACGTACCCGAGCGTCACCAACTACGTCGGCCCGGTGAACATAGCTGGCAACTCGGCCAATGGTACGGATGTTATCTCGGGCGTCAACGGCGTCTTACCCAACGCGCTGAACATGCAGGCGTTTGGCTATAAGACCGATGCGCGCAGTGACATTACGTGTGCTATCAATAACCTCGGCGGCAGTCCGGGGACCGTTACTGGCTGCACCGTGCTGGCCCTTACCTCCGCTGACGTTGGCCATCCGTTTCGGGCAGTCTGGCCAGGCTCGCCTTATGGCGCGAACGTCTCTGGTAGCGGTACTGGTAACCTCACGCCGTGTATTGCCTCAGTCACCGACGTGGCAAGTTTTGTCTATGGTGTGATCACTCACTGGACGCCTTCCTCCGTGATCGCGACTGGCAAGACCATCGAGGACTCCAATGGGAACACTGAGACAGCCACTACAGGAGGCACTACGGGAACCTCCAAGTGGGGACCAACCTGGCCTGTCACGCAGGGGACGACTACCACTGACGGGTCAGTGTTGTGGACGTTGACCTCCCTGGGCTCGACTGGGGCTTGTCAGCAGGCGCCCTACCCCGGTACGTCGCAGACTGGCGTTTACGTGCAGACTGGCACTGACGACTTGTGGCCCATAATGCGCGCCGTGTTGTCGGTCGGGCCTGTGGGCAGTAACGCAGTCTATCCCATAAAGCTCTTTTTCAGCAGTGGTGTAGGCATGATAACTGACACCATTGAGCTGCGAGGGCGCAGTGGCGAGATCGGTGGCATCGGGTCGTTCCAGAGTTCGGCGCTGGCGACGCTGGTGTGGGATGGCCCGCGTGGGCATCCGGCCATGCGGGTGCATGGTGATACTGGGCTGTGGGTCCATGACTTTTACTTCATTCCCAACAGCAGCTCCAACAACCGATGGTCAGCCTGCGTTGACACGTTGCAGGACACACAGCTGAACGCGTTCGACCGAATCGAGCGCATCAACTGCAATCCCGACTATGGCCCTCAGCCGGACTGGGGGTATGTCAACAACCTGCCGACACTCAAGTATGGCACCTATGGCCTGGAGTTCGACCCTGACAGTACAGGGCAGAACGACCGCCTGCAGATCAACCAGCTGAGCACTGGGCGCGATGAGACCTGCTTCTTCGTTGGACAGCAGCAGATCGATACCGACGTAATCATGGATAGCACCTGCACGGCGGGGAGCAATACCTGCTTCGTGGACGATGCCGGAGGCCAAATCACCTTCCGCGATAATTCCTGTCTAGGCAATGGGTTGAGCTACTCCTTCGGTGGCGGTGTCAGGGTGTTCATTGACATGCCGACTTATCAGGCCGGTCCCGCGTGGCAAGGCGAGCAGATACCGTTCAGCCTGCAGCTGCTCCGTTTTGACAGTGGAGCTACGGTCGGTATGAATGGTCAGGCACCCGTGTCCGGCTCGCACACGCCGGATAATGGCGTCACAATCGACACCGCAGGCAGAGGCATTCTCCCGGTTTATCCTGGCAACAGCGCTACGGTGGTGGCCAATCAGGTTGTTCAGCTGGCACCTAACTGGCCTGACTGGGAGCCTTCCCTGGGCGCTGCCCTGCCGAGCTTCGAGGCGTGGTGGCCGTCGAGTCCGTTCGGCAGCCGGACCATCATCCTGCCAGTGAACAATAACCCCAACTTGGATTACTTCATCGTCAATCCGATCCCTTCCTCCGCCAGCCCCATCGGCATCACCGGCCTGACTGAGCCGAATTGGAACAGCATCTGTCCGACCATCGGCATGAATTGTACTGACTCACAGACTGGCCATGCGGGTATCACATGGACCAACTACGGGCCGATTCCACCGCAGTACGTTGTAGTCCCCAGCGTCGGCAACCCTGGACGCTTCGCCTTTCTGCTTACTGGCAGTGGGACGACTGGAACTGCTCCGCCCATATGGCCGCAGGCGGTGGGGTCACCAATCGTCGATGGGACAGCCAATTGGCTCAACATCGGCGTGCTGCCGACCAATCCCGGCCTGTTCGCCTTCCGTGCCTCGGCGGCCTGTACTACTGGCTCGACTCCGCCCACAGCGTTCTCTCAGGCGCTCAATGGCACTACGTCTGATGGCGGCTGCTCTTGGGTCACTACTTACGGCGGAGTGTTTACCAATGGTATCTGGCAAGGCACGAACGCCACGACCACGAACGTGCTGGATATGGCAAATGCCGGTATCGCTCAGGGTAGTGGAGGGACTGGCGACGCGGCCTCGGTGGCCGAGACCTATATCGACATGACACCGATCAACGGCAACTCCAGCCTGCCTCACACTGCCCTTTATGCTGGGTCGCAGTACGGCTTTGGCAAGCCCGGCGTCCTGCGCATCCGTACTGGTCTGGACAACAGCGGCACGAGCAACCGGCAGAACCAGATCATCTACCGGCGCGGCACTTATGGCGCATCGGCGGCAGGAGAGGTCACGGAGGAGACGATACCAGGGAATAGTCAGGTCTTTCAGACTTACCGCAGAGACTTGAATGGTAAGGTCAACGTAAACGGCGGCCCGCTCGCGCTCAATCAGTTGCCTGCTCCTACTACTCCGGCATCGGGCACCTGCATGGTCCCGGCCTGGGTTGCCAGCACTCCAGTCTTCAACCGCTGGGTGATAAAGCCGACAGCTGGCAACGCTGGTGCCTACTTCTTTCAGAACCAGACCGGGGCGACGTTCACTACTGGCACGACTCAACCGGCCACCTGGAATCAGACCGTTGGCGGCACGACATCGGACAATGGCAATCTCTGGACGAACGTGGGCAGCGGTGCGTCTGGAAGTCCCGGCGTTGGGGCTGCGGGGCTATATCGTGTCAAGACTACCTGGCGCGCTGGGACTGGCGCGCTGCCGGGGGAGACGACTGCGAGCCCTGAGGCGACTGTCGCCTGTGGCCCGACTGACTCCCAGGTTCCGTCTGCCACGACTGGTGTCCCGACCACCTATGGGGTCGCGATCACCTTCACCAATTATGTCGTGCAGGGGCCTGACTCAATTGGAGTCTACGCCACCACTGGTGCCGCGAACGCGGAAGCACTCAGCGTGATCACGCCGCTCGATACCTTCGGGGGCAATGGCAATACCGGGGGCTCGTTCAACCTGCCGGTCGCCCGTATAGTGCCGCCGCCGTGGGTGGTCAGTACGGTCCATGCAATCAACGATGTCATGAAGCCTGTAAACAACAATGCGGGCGGTTTCACTTATGTAGAGGTCAATCCGTACTGCCGTTCGAGCACCACCACGGAGCCGACCTGGTCGCAGGTTATTGCCGCTGCCACTACAGATGGCGAATGCTCGTGGGTCAATATCGGGCTGGGTACGCCGCCGACAGTCAACTCGACTACACCGCTGCAATGGGGCATCCCGGACGTTGCGCTCGGGGGCGGCGCGGCTCCGACGTTGGGCACGATTGGCGGCAGCGGCCCGGCTACGGCTGCACAGAATTCATGGCTTCAGCTGAAGGACTCAACTGGCGCGAACGTCTGGGTACCGATCTGGAAGTGAGCGGGAGGGGAAGGTCATGAGATACCTTGCGGCGATACTAGTCACGATCTGCGTTCTGCTAAACCCTCACCCAGTCAGGGCTGAGATCGGCGGTGGTGCGGGCATCGGCAATTTCACCGGAGCGGTCGGAGTCACTGGCAACTCGGGCAATGGCAGCGATCACATCAACAAGGTCTGCCGCGATGGCGTTTGTCCGGTGACCGCGTTTGGGGCAGTCGGCAATGGCACTGCGGATGACACCGCAGCGGTGCAGGCAACCTACAATGCGTGCGCCTCGGGCCAGCGGGTCTACTTCCCGCGTGGGAATTACAAGATCACTTCCCAGGTGACGATCCCAACTGCTGCGGGCACTGGCGTCTGTCCGACGGTCGGCGATGACTGGACCGGCCTGGTGACTGGCTATGGCCAGACCCCCAATGTGCAAGGCTCGGTGATCAACTGTGCCATGACCTCGGGGACCTGCCTCGATTATGAGCCCCCTGGCGGCTACGGAGCGCCGCTGGTCTTTCGCGGCATCGTGTTCACGGGGCCTGGTACTGGCACGGCGACCTGCTTCCAGGACGGTAACTCCACTGGCGCGGCGTCGGATAATTTCGGGAAGAAGGAACACGTCGGCTTCGTCAACTGCGCGGTCGGCTACGCCTTCAATGGCGAGGACAACGAGCTTGACCATCTGGTGTTCTGGGGCAACAACGTCGGCATGCTGTGGGCGCAGACCACCGCGAATGAGAATACGCTGCCCGCGCTGGAGCTGAACGGCAATAACACCGGGATGTCAGTCACCGCGACCAACTACGGCAACCGGATTTTAGGCGGCCTGATACAGTCCAATGGCACTGGCATCTCCATGACCATGGCCTCCTTCGCGGTGTCGTGGGACATCCGCATCAATGACATGGAGTCCAATACCAACCACGGGATGCAGCTGAAGCTGAAGGACAGCATCGTCAACGTGGTCCATGGAGGCGTATCGAACTGCAGCACGAACCCCTGCACTGGGGACACGGTCGAGTTCACGGGGACCTTCTCCACGGTGCTGGAGGAGTCGCTGCTGTCTCAGGGTGCGCTGCAATGCACCGGCTCCCAGCTCCTGATGATCGCGAACTACACCCAGGGGATAGTCAACTCCGGCTGTAACCTCCAGAACTGGGGTGACTTTGGCATTCCGGGGCTGAACTTCAGGAACGGTACCGGGAACGTGGTCCCGCCCTGGTACGCGAGCGGCCTCGAACTCTCAAACCTGAGTGCTTCAGCTACCAATGCGGTTCGGGCGTTTGGCTCCACTACCGTCTCCGGCGAGTTGGACACGGTGAACGCAGGCGGCGGTCCTGTCGGGGTCTCATACAACGGCAGCTGTGGCCACGTAGTGATTCAACCGGGCACCTTTACCGCGACCTTTACCGTCCCCACCCCTCAGGCGGCCTGCAATAACACGACCAGCTGTACCCTCAAGGACGACGGCGCTACCAACCTGGTGAACACTGGTGCTGGTCAGTCCTGGCTCTCCACTGGCTATGTCGCTTATGGCCAAATCTCGGGGGCCTGTTCCTGGTACGTGGCGACTGGGCTGCCGATCAATACTGGGTCGAACGCCGCAACCATTGGTTACAGCTGGGGCTCAGCCGGGAACATCATTGGGCAGAGTGGATCGAATGTGCAGCTGGGCAATTCGACCACCTTCCTCCAGCCGATGAATCCGCTGACCGCCCTGGGCGGCGGCGCTGCGCCGACCCTCGGCACAATCGGTGGCACTGGTCCGGCGACCGCCGCGCAGAATACGTGGCTGAAGATGACGGATTCCACTGGGGCGAGCTTCTTTCTGCCCGCGTGGAAGTGAGGAGGGGTCTAATGATTAAGCGGCTGATAATCGCGGCGGTGCTCCTGCTGTCATTCCATGTGCCAGCTCATGCGCAGTACCAGAACATCCCGAATTACGGCAACAACTGCACCATCCTGCCCGACCAGCCGGGCAATGCAGGCTATTGTTTTCGCTCCGACGTGAACGGCAACGGCTCGGGCGCGCGGGCGACCTCGCCGCAGCTGGTGCATCTGTATGCCAATCAGCTGCCAGCGACGGTGGTCAACGGCCAGATGTACTACATCAATGACGGCACGGTCGGCTCGCCCTGCACAGGTGGCGGCACTGGTGCAATCGCGCAGGGCATCAATGGCGTATGGGTCTGCACCGGATCTGCAGCACCTCCTGTACCGCCGAGCCTGGTCTCGACCACGGTCTGGAATCCCTGGCAAACCTCGAAGGCGGAGCGGATCGGGACGGGCACCGGCTCGGCTGGACCGTACAACCTTACGCTCGCGCATACTGCGGTGATTGGGGGCCTGGGGGCCGCACAGCCTGTCACCTTGTATGTCAACGGCGTGGCGCAGGGCACGGACTATTGGGGAGCTGGCCAGATCACGGGCTCGGGCATCTCCGGTACCTCCTGTGGCATTGACTACGAGCTGGGGACGCTGAACAACTGCACGTTCACAGCCGTAGTCGGCTCCGGCGTGGCCATAACCATAAGCTATACCTACGCGATGCCGCCCTCGACGCAGATCGCCGGGTATGTCGGACAGATGCAGGGCCTTTCCAACGTCACCGCGTGGGGTGCAGTGGGTAGCGGCAACGGCATCGGATGCACCGCGACAGCTGGCAGCGCGGTGCTGCCGTGTAGCGGAGCGATACCCGCCAACCTCGTGACCAACCGCTACGTCGAGGTCGTCGGGGGCGGCTCGAATGCCGCCTGGAACCCCTGGGGCACTTACACACCGCCTGCGCCGAACACGGCGGCAATCGTTGCGGGTAGCCAGACCATCACGCTGACAACGTCGGAAGTCGTGCCGAAGGGCGAGCCCATCACGATTGCTGGCAATGGCATTGTGGGCGGACCTCTTACCACCTTCACTACAGGCAACTGCAACCCCTGTACTTCGCTCACGATTAACGCACCGCCGCAGGGCGCGAATGGCACCTATGCCGTGACCTTTGGCCCGACTGTCTCGCCCAAGACGTGGACACGCGTCCCCATTACCTTCCCGCAGTTCTTTGCCCCGATCAACACTGCCCAGGGCGCGGGCAACGACTACGGCTCCTATGAGGGATGCACTATCGACGCGGCGGCGAGTCTGCCTGCATTTCAGAATAATCATGCCTATGCCGCTGGTGATGTGGTCGGCGCGGCGATCTCGATCACTGACCGTGCAGGACAAAGCAACCCAGCAACGGGTATTTATTATGTGCCAGCCAATGGAGCTGGTACCTCGGCGACGAGCGGCGCACCGACCTGGCCCACCGTATGGGGCAACGCTGTCCTGACTGGTACAGCGCACCTTTCCCTGGTGGGCCTGGCCGCACCTTCAACCAATAACACGGCGAACACCGGCTGTGCTCAGGTCTACGGCTATCGCTTCTACCCGGTCGATCATCTCGGGCGTATCGGCACGCCGAGCCCGATCTACTACACCACCCATCAGCCGGTCATGAATTCGGACGGGCCAGCGGTATTCGGCACTGACAACCGTATCCTCCTCCAGTGGACCGACCCGCCTGACCCCATGCTCTACGCCAACATCATCACGCGCTGCAAAGGCTCCGGCTGTACGCCGACGACGACCATCCACGCAATTGTGCCCACGCGCTTCGATAACCTGACCAACTGGCTGTGGGACATGACCAACTACGACACGGGCACGAGGGTCGATCCATCGGGGACGCGTCAGATAACCGTCCCGGCGACGCTGCCATCGCCGCAAAACGTCAATGGCGTCTATATCGTCACGCAGTCGGGCACCTCGCTGACGCTCTCCGCGCCAATGACGACCTCCGGCCCGGTCTATGTCATGTCGGATGACTGGCCCGCCGCGCAGGCAGCAGTCCGTTATGGCTGCGCGGTCGAGCGGATCAAGAGCGCGGGCAATCCCTCGGTTTACTTTCCGGCCAGTGCTGGCTGGCTCCTGGGGCAGCCGCTGCAAATGATTGGCTGCAATGGCCCCCACGTCTATGGCGCGGGCGGCGCGATGGGGACCGGCTCGGGCGCGACGACCATCAACTATATCGGGCCTCCGGGTGGCGTGGCACTGGATGTCGATATGGCGCGCGACGGTGAATATGACCACATGAACCTGTCGAACAACAGCGGCAACAATGCTGATGTGTCGCTGCCCGGTTTCTGGATCGATGACGACCGCTATGGCTATTCGGGTGTCACGAACACCGCCAACAATTATCACGACATGAGCTTTGGCGCGGCAGGCGATCACGTCATCGACATTTCGCGGGCCAACCCTACGGGTAACGTCGAGAACCACCTGTTCACCAACCTGGAGATGCACTGCCGCTTCGGCCTGACCACCCAGGGCATGGGCTGGAGCGAGAGCGCCATCAGCATCAACAGCTACCTCTCAGCAGCTGGACAGACCAATCTGGAGAAATTCAAGAATGTGTTCCCGACCTGCTCCTCAATTGGCTGGGCGTCGTACTTTTCCGGTGAAATCGAAATCGACAACCTGAACGGCTGGGGGAACTCATCGAGCCTCACTCCGCCCAATGGCGTCCCGTTCATCTTCCTGCTCGGCTCGGCCAAGCAGTTCCTGATAAAGGGCGCATATGACGAGAATGGCGGCAAGCTCGCGGAGATCTACGGGGTCGTGAACATGCTGTTCCGTATTCAGGACTCCGACTGGATCGGCAACGCGGTGACGCAGCCTGACAGCTCCTTTCCCATCATGATTACCGGCACTGGTAGGGGAGATGGCGGCTTCCTCGACCTTGACCACATTGAACTGAACCACACACTGGGCACGCCGATTTATCCGAATTTCGTCTGGGCGAATCTGGTAGGCAGCGCCACCCTCGGCCAGCCAGTCGGTGCCAGCTACCACAGCTTTTACGCCAACTCGGACCCGTTCGCCTCAGCCCTCATGCCCGCCGTTGGGCAAAACACGGTGCAGGAGCTGGCCGATGTCGGCAACCTGAGCGTCGCCAATGGCGGCTGGGCATTCGTCTTCGCCAACGCGATGGCAGGCCATTACAACTGCATCGGGCTCGGGCCTCCGGCGCTTTCAACCGGGGCGCTCAGCATCACGCCGACCTCGACCGACGCCTGCGGCAAGTTCACCGTGGTGAGCACCAATCCGACCACCTCGGCGACCATCACGTTTGCCCTACCCTACGGCACGCAGCCGCATTGTTCCTGTTCGGAGGACATCGGCGACGCGACCCAGCAGTTCATCGCCTGCGGCGGGAATGCCGCTGGCACCCAGCTGATCGCCAAGGTGCCGACCGACTTCCACAGCGCCAACATCCACTATAGCTGCCAGAGCAATGGCAACTGAGGAGGAGAGCCCATGATTGCCTGCCTTATCTCGATCCTGATCGTCCTGCTGTTCCTGCTGGTCTTCGAGCAGATCGTCGAGTGGGGCCTGGTCTGGGTCGGCCTTGCCACGCAGCCGCCGATAATCAACATCCTGCGGCTGATATTCGTGCTCGTCTTCCTGCTCTACGCTTTCTCCTGCCTGCTGGGCTGGGGAGGATGGACGCCCATTAGACTAAGATAAGGGTGGGCAGGAAACGGCACCGCAACCAAGATGTGTACACGGCCTTACCTTTTGGGCGGACCCCCGTTTCCTGCCCACCACGTAGAGGTTAATCAATGCTGACTCCGCAACGTGGCAGTTATTACAATCGTAAATATGGCAGGGTGGTCTGGGCGGCGGGCTACACTGACATGGACTACGCGCGCAACCAGGAGCAGGCGCTCCTCGCGCTCGAAGGCCAGAATCTGGGCTCGTCGATCTGGAACAACGGCGTGGTCGGCGGCGGGTTGCAGCGGACCATCTCCGGCAACACCGTCACCTTCACCGATGGCACGATTGTCACCGGGGGCAGGGTATATCAGGTCGGTGGCCAGTCGGTGACATTCAGTCCGCTGGACGATCAGTGCGTCGTCATCGCCCGGATCACGGTCTCGCAGATTGACAGTACGCTCGACCCGACGCTGGTGGACCCCAATACCGGCGACCCGGTACAGGACCGGCTGGAGGCTGACGTGCAGCTGATCGGTGCCAGGCTCGTTGCTGGCAACTGGCCGGGCATCATCGGCGGCGATGTCATCAACGAGGGCTGGGGCGCGTGGCTGGATGCCCGCGACATGCACACCACCTGCGGAGTCAATCTGCCCGGTCGCCCGATGGTGCCGGTCAGCTCCTCCGGATTCGGCCCCTACACGATAGTAAGCGGCGACCCGCTGGCGTTCCGCATGGCTGAGGAGGCGACGCGGGACACCTACGGCATGGGCCGGGGCAACGGAATGCAGCTGCTTCATACCCATGGGGTCGAGACCGCGCTCAGCGTCACCCCCTCGCTGCAACCCAACACGCTTTATTATGTCTATCTCGACCTGCGTACCAAGTACGGCCAACCCGACCTGACTCCCGACGCCAACGGGTTCTTCGTCTCGATCAACCGCGCGGCGACCGGTGGGCCGGTGTCAGGAGGGATGACGAATTACTGCGGGACGCTCGGCGGCGATACCCTGCTGGGCGGCTTTAACCGCACCACGTTCACCTTCACTTCGGACGGCTCCGCCAGTCCGGTCACGATTACCCTGGGCATTCCAGCCAATGCCCCGACCACGCAGATTTACGTCTCCTATTTCCTTGTCACCGCCCTGCCGCTGGCCCCCAATGCGCAGACCCGCCGTGATCTCTTCATGTTCGGCACTTCCCAGATGACGCTCTGGCAGCAGCCGCGCACCACCCTGCCGGAGATGACGGTTGACACCATCTACACGCAGAAGCGCTACCTGATAGGCGACAAGTTCGGGATCACCTACCCCTACTATTACTGGTATCAGATCACCTCCACCCTGGTGATCACCGGCAATCCGATTGACGACTCGGTCATGCGGATTCCGGCCTACACCGGGCAGGGACCGCAGACCTGGCTGCTCGACATTTCAAAGGCAGGGCCGGTGATCAATGGCCGCGACCAGGCGCTGCCGTTTACGCCCTGGGACGGCCACGGCAACGGGCTGATCGATGTCTTCATGGTGTCGGCCTCCAACCAGATAGGCTATCCCGCTGCGCCGGGCCTGATGGCGTCCACTAGAGGCAAGATCAAAGGGCCGATCATGCCCTTCCCGTACAATCACTATGCCTATCTATGCACGCTGATCGTCGATCAGAACGGCCACCTGTATCAGACCACAGTCAGAAACAATCATGCCTGGCTGCAGGGACCGGACAATCCCTACCGCATCCTGCTGGCCAGCTCGTACTCGAATACCCCGGCCCCAGTGGTCGGCGGCGTCTATGTGCTGCCGCAGCAGTGCATGGAGTTCACCGCCCAGGGTGAGATCAACATCAATAACGATACCGGGGCGGTGCAGTCGGGCTTCATCGACATCATGACGAGTCCCTATGCCACACCCAACGGTGAGTTCGGCTACGTCAAGAGCTTCGCCTTCTGGGTGCCCAGCACCGCGACCACGGCCAATGGCGGCTTCATGGTGCTGTTCGACGCGCGCATCCCGAACGTGCCGACACCAGCTGCGGCGTACAATTCATTCTATTATCAGTTCAGGTGGAACGGGGCGGGAATAACAGCCCCCGGAGCGGCAACCATCAGATTCCGGCTGCTCGACTTCACCATGGACAACGGCGCAATCTAGCTCTGTGGTGGGCAGGAAACGGCACCATAGTAACGGGTGCGCTGCTTTGCTGCCAGCTCTTTCCGGTGGGCGCTGCGGTACTTGGCTTTTTGCAAGCGCAGGCACGTGCGGCACTGGTGGCTGCCGTTGGGGTTGACGTAGACATTGTCCGCCGTCAACGGGTGCTTGCGCTTGCAGACTGCCATCAGCGGTACGCCTTGACCTTGTCGAGCACGGCCCTGGGCAGGTCCTTCTCGGGGAAGAACCGCGCCCGCTTTATGCCGTCCACCCAGTCCACCGACTCGTTGCACTCGAACTCGGGCCGCACCCGGATGGTCGTGATGGGCAGCCCGTCGTTGTGCATTGGGTAGTATAGTGCCATAGGCAGGCCGTTGAACTCGCCATTGCCGGTGAAGGTGGCCTGCCCGATGAATAGATATCTATTGAGTTTGTAGTGGATATATACTCCAGGTTGCATTATTCGACTCTTCCTTTGGTATTTAGTCCGTTCTTCTTGGCCAGCTCGATGAAGTCGCGAAGGATCTGATAAGCCTGTTTGCTGCTTGGCACATCAGCCGCGACGTATTCGTCGGTCGGGTCCTCGGCAGGATAAAGAATTACTTTGGGCATCACTCTTTCACCTGTCCCAATTTCCCCAGCTGCTGCTTCCAGGCGTTGCGGCCCGCCCACTTATGCACGACGCACAGCATGGAAGGGAAGCCCGGCGACCGCTGGCTCCGCTCGGGGTCAGGGTGGACGTACCTGATGCGCTTGTCGAAGAACAGCACCATGCGCGAGTGTGCCAGGATGAACTGCCCCCAATTCGTCTCCGTCCTGACCGGCAGCAGCACCGTGACCACGGGCCGCGACTCGTGCTGGGCCTCGATCACCACCTTGATCATCCAGTCATAGAGGCCATCGCCGAACGGCGGGTTGAGCCAGATTGCGCGGGCGGGCTGCCAGGGCACCATTAGCGCATTGGTTTCCTCGTCGATATAGCGCTCGCAGAGGGCGTCCTCGCTGTCGGCGGCGGCGTCGAGGTCATAATGGAAGATGCCGTCGAGCCGGATGAACAGCTCACGCGGCGTCCGCCACTTGCCGTCGCCGGTCGAAAACAGCCCCTTCAGTTCAGCCTTCGACAAGCTCATGCCACCACCTCGTGAAGCTGCCATCGAGCGTGTAATCCACGATCAGTTTCATGCCGCCCAGGGGCGTGGCCTTGACGATGTGGTGCAGGCAGAGGTCCTGCTCGCGGTCGTCGGGATAGCAGAAGCAGCCCTTGTCCAGCGCAAAGCGGGCGACCGCCTCGCCATCCGTAAACCTGCATTGCGGCCCCGTTTCCTGCCCACCATTACTTTTTGTGCCATCCATAGGGGTCTTCCTCATCGACTTCGGGCGACTCGATTGACAGCTCATCCTTGCTCAGCGTGATCGCGCGGGCGTCTTCCTTCCAGATGAAGACCGGGTTGATCACGGTGCCGCCGTCGCTGCCGACACGGACTTCGACCTGTCCGGCCTTCTCCAGGGTGGCGCGGACTTCGTCCATGCGCTCGGCGGTGATGTCGAGGTGCTTGATCAGGTGGTCCGTCCGCATCTTCTTCACCCGTCGCAGGATGGCCCGCGCCCGGTGAACGGCCTCGGTCTCAGGCGTCGCTCCGGCGAATACTACCAGCTCGGACAGCCGGTTCATCAGGCCCCGGCTGAGCCGGGCGGCATGCGCGAAGTCGTCGCTGGTGATGACCTTGCGCTGGTCGGCCAGCGCCAAGTCAGTGCCCAGCTTCAGGATGAAGTCGTGTTCACGCTTCCAGCTGGGCGTTAGCGGGTCGTCGGGGTCCGGCGCTTCACGGCTGTAATACCAGTGTTCCATTGCATCCCGCGCCTGATTGGAGAGCTTCATCTCCACGTCGCGGAGCTGGGTCAGTTCGAGCAGCCGCTGGCGTAGATGATTCAGCACCTCGTCATGGTCGGGCGGCCTGGTCGGCTCGAAGTTGCGCTTGTTGAGGTTGTAGTCGCCCATCACGCAAACGCACCTTGCCAGGAAGCCGCCGTACAGGCTGGCCCTCGATATGGAGTCGAGCATCCACTCCTTGGTGCTGCCGCAGAGCCAGTTGACGCAGGGCATCGGCATCGAATGCTCGCCGCTCATGCGGGTGCCCTCGTCGATGATCTCCTCGGGACTACCGGAGTAGAGCCCGGTCATCAGCTTGACGAAGTCGTCGGCCCTTGGCCCGGTGCCTATCGCCATGCTTAGTTCGGGCATGATGACGAACAGCTTCGACCAGCTGTAGGTCTTCGGCGCATCCCGGCTGGTGCTCTTGTCGGGCCGGGTCATCAGGTCGAGCAGCGACTTCGAGGATCGCATGGTGTGAATCCAGTGCAGCGGCTTCACCCGTCGGCCAATCTTGCCGACCGAGTTGATGGCCTCGCCCTTGCCCAGGCCCGAGGGTCCGATCAGGAAGACATACAGGTTCGGGAACAGCTGGTTGCCCATCTTCCTGACCCATACGTTGTTCTGCACGCTCGCGGAAATCAGCGAGATGCAGCTCCAGAACAGGAACTCCTCGGGCACCTCGATCTCGCCGGACATGCTGATGTGCCGGTACAGCTCGATGAAGTTACGTGTGGAATCCAGTTTGCTGCTCATCGTACTGCCTCTTGATGAAGATCCTGAGTGCCCGTTCCCGCAAGTGCATATTCTTGGGCAGGCCCATCTGCCACAGCTTGCGTAGCGCGTGGCGTTCGAGCTGATCGACTCCCTGCCTGCTGATTCCCCATTGGTCGGCGGCCTCCCTCATTGTGACGTTGTGGCGTTGATAGTTGCGTAGCTTGGAACCCCCTTCCCTCTTCATGCTGCCTCCTTATACAGCTTCCCATGAAGTCCATAGGCGACTTCTTCGTACTCGCGCTTAGTCGGGAACTTCTTGAACTCGACATCTCCGGCCCAGCTGATGCCGAGTTTGGGTGTGGCTGGCACACTCAGTGGCTCGCCCTCGTACTCCCGCACCCTTTCCAGCGACTCGCAGATGAATTTGCACAGCTCATAGCTGTCCGGCCTGACGCTGAGCAGCAGGCTGTCGTGGACCTGGGCGTTCAGGTGGGCGTCCACCCGGTTGCGTTTGATGTAGTGATAGGCCGGGATGAGCCCGTACTGATTGAGCAGCCCGGCGTTCTCGCTCTGCGGGCCAAATGCGTACGCACGCCGGTAGAGGTCGTCGCCCAGCTTGTCCCACTTGAAATTGATGGTGCGCCCCCAGGAGTTGGTTAGGGTGCGAGTCTCGCGGACCTTGGCCGCCACCCGATCCTGCCAGGTGCGGATGGCCGGGAAGCGGCCCACGTAGGTGTCGAGCATGGCCTGACATTCGACCGGGTCGCGGATGATGCCGTCGAGCAGCAGCAGCTCGGACAGCTTGATGCCGGTCATCCCATAGGACGTACCGTGAACCGTGCGCTTGGCCAGATAGCGCTGGCTCTTGCTGACCTTGTCGTCATCGACACTGAAGATGATACCGCCGTTGTAGTTGTGGATGTCGAACTCCCACGGCTTGGAGCGGCCCAGCTCCATCAACCCCTCGTCGTGGGTGAACATGGTCATGATGCGCCATTCCACCTGGGAGAGGTCGATCTCCAGGAAAATGTAGCCGGGGTCGGGCATGAAGATGTGGCGAATCTCACGGTCCTGGTTCTGCAGATTACCGCCCGTCCGCATCGGGCTCTTGGAGCTGGTCAGCCGTCCGGTCTCAGTCGAGTAGCCAAACTGCGTACGCATTTTGGAATCGTCGTCGAGCCGGGTCTCGGGCAGGAATAAGGAGAGCTGGTAGGTGCGGCGGTGGTCAAGAATTAGATTTAATGCCTTGACCCCCTGCTGGCCCTTGGCGATGTCCTCTATCGTGCGCAGCCGGGTGCTCTCGCGCATCAGCGGGCGGTCGAGCCCGTCGGAGTGCAGCTGGAATTGCTGCTGCTTGATGCGGTTGGTCAGCCGGATCAGCAGCCTGCGCAACGCGACCTCCTTGGTCGTGGGCTCGCCGGTCGCCCGGTTGATCATCTTGGGCAGGCCCAGGGTGGTATATAAGTATTTCTTAATCTTGGCCGTGCTGAGCGTCTTCTTGGCGTGCAGCGCGAAGCCCGCCATCTCTTGCAGCTCTTCCTGGATGTCGAGGTAATGGATCATCAGGTCGGCTAATTTGCGGCGGCGCTTCTTGTCGTCCATCATCACGCCGTTGAGCATCATGTCGAGCAGCGGCTGAAAGGTGGCTGTGTAGTGGTCGAAGTAGAACTGCTCCTGGCCACGCTCGCGGACGCGCGCACGGTAGAGCTTCAGCAGATCCTGGGTGACTGCCGCGTCAGTGGCGTTGTACTGCCAGAATGTGTCCCAGTTGCGGATGACGCCCTTGCCCTTCAGCTCGGCGTGAACGTCGTCCTTATGGTACTGATGCCTCAAATCAATCGACGCCATGTAGCCGAGGCTGTGCTCATCGGTCGAGTCCAGGCAGTGATGCAGGCAGAGGGTGTCCCAGACCCAGCGCTGCGTGTTCACGCCGTACATGCGCAGCCAGAAATTGTCGAACAGGCCGTTCTGAAAACCTTTCGCGCCGGGCAGCTCCTCCAGCAGGTACTTGACGATCCCGAGCGCCCATTGCCGGTCGTGCGAGTTCGGCCAATACTCCTTGTCGTCCACCGGGATGCTGATGGCTTCATCCTCGCGCCAGCTGAAGCCAACGCAGACCATCTTGTCCTTGGGCGTCTCGATGTCGCAGACCAGGGTGAAGTCCTCATCCATGGAGTGATCGAGGCATTCCCGGACCCAGTCCTTGATGACGGCCTTGCTCGGATGGATGATGTAGCGGCGCTCGGGAATGTTGAGGTCATGAAACTTGCTATCGCTGGCGATGCGTTGCCAGTCGATTCTTATCCGCCGTTCAATCGACGGCTGGCGGAAGACCGCTGCCGGATGAATGGTCGGGATGACTTTCAGCTGGCGGTTCTTGCGGTCGATGTACTTGTAAATGCTTCCCCGGCGCTTGGTAATGCGGTCGAGCCCGAGTAAGGCATTGAGTGCCCAGTTGCCCTGAGGCACGACGACTACGGGGTTTCTCAGGTCCGCGATCCGCTGATGTAGATCCTCGGTCCAGTACGCGATCTCATCCTTGGGGATGCGTTTTAAATTATTGTCAGGTGGCCGGTAAGGCCGGAGGTTGTCGATTCTTATCTGTGGACGCAGTAGTCCAGCGCCGCGTAGGAAGCTGTCGAGCAGCTCACCAGCTGGCCCGACGAAGGGCTGCTTCAGCTCATCTTCCCTGCTGCCTGGGGCCTCGCCCAAAGCCACAATGCTGGCGTCGAGCGGCCCTACTCCCGGAACGTAGTTTGACATCGGCCAACCCCCTGCCCTTGCGGCCCCGTTTCCTGCCCACCACGAGAAGATCAGTCCGGAATTTTTGTACGCTCGGGATTTTCGCCTTGCCAGGCAAGGAACTTTTCAAGCGCGCTACACGCTCCGGTAATCTTGGCCTGGTTCACTTGCAATCGGGTGGCCTCCGCGATCCAGGCCGACAGTGCCTTGACCGCGATCAGGTCGGCGGCCTTCAGCACGAAGATTGGCATGTCGTCAGTGGCTTTGTTCAGGCAGCTGTTCGGATCGGACACTTCATCTTTCTTGAGCATGACCCACCTTTGTTGCGGTGCCGTTTCCTGCCCACACCGGGCATGTCCGCGCGAGGAGAGCAGCTTCCGCTGCCCGCCAGCAGCACTTCACCGCTCCACTCTCCTCGCGCACCCCACAACCCCTCACCTTCGTCAGCCTCCACTACCCCCACACCTCTTCAACCCCACCACCCCCACACGTTTGTCAGGCAGCGCCGCCATCGCCGACGGAGTCGCCGCCCGCCGTCTCAATCCCGCACACGTTCATGTGCGCGCGAAGATCATTGGGTCCACTGATCGGGAAGTCCTTCTGGCAGAGGGGGCACTTCTTCACCTCGACCTTGAGGGCCGCCTTCGGTTTGGTCTCAGCTGGCACGTCGCCCTCATCGACCTGTGCTGCGGCCTGCCGGGGCCGCTGGGCGGTGCTGGTCTTGGGAGCCGTCTGAGCGGGCTGGGCCTGCCGTGCTGCGTTTGCTGGCGGCCTTGCACTTGCAGCTGGTGCGGCTCCGTTGGACGTGGCCACGTCGTCGCCGCTGTCATGGAAGGCCAGACCAGGGCTGCTCTTGAGCTGGGTAATGCGCCCGCCCTTGTCGCTGTCGTCGAGCCCCGGCTCGCGTTCGCCGAGGGGCATGTAGCGCGACACCTGATTGCGGTCGTTGCCGGTCTCACGGTCCTTGCCGAGCGTCATCTTGAGCATGACCTGCTGGCCCTCGGCGGTCCTGCACATGGTGTCGAGCTTCTCGTCCAGCGGGATGTCGAGCGCCTTGAACAGCCCCTTCAGCTTCTGAAAGCCAAACGACCGCCGCCGCAGCTCCTGGTCCTGGGCGTTGGGATCTTCCTCGCTGCCCAGGGAAAAGTAATCGAAGATGTAAAAATTGACGTACTCCTGGGGCTCCTGCACGATGAACGTGCCCTTGTACATGAGCGTGTGTTTTTGCTTCGAGTAACTCGCTTCGAGCGCGTCAATGGCCACCTGATAGTAACCGCTGGGAACTATTCCGCTATCCGGGATGTCATCCCAGTTCACCAGTAACCCTGACTGTGCTCTTTGTTGTTCTGGCATACCTCACCTCTTCTCATTTTCCATTGCCGTTTTTGCTCCAAAGTGCCTGATAGTACGCGGGGCAGGGGTCGGGCGGGATCGGACGCAGACGGCTGGCAGCCATCCACATGGCGTCACCCTGCGTCTGAAGCCAATACTCCCGGTTGCCGTGGCTATCCCGCGAAACGTAGCCGTGGTAAATCTCCGAGTATGCGTCCGCCAGTCCCTTGCGCATGCGGCCCGGCGCTTTGATGGTCCGCACCATGCTGCCGCTGAACTCGTCCTTCTGCTCGTCGATATGCGCCAGCACCACCACGTTGTGGCTGCGCAGGTTGGCCATGCGCGTGGCGATGTAGCGCTCGATCATCGAGGTGGTCTCACCAATCCACTGCCGGGGGTCCTTAGCGCCAGGATTGCGTAGGAACTGCTCGTAGTAGGTGAACGTCCGGGTCAACCCGGAGATGTGGTCGATCACGAACGTCCGCCACTGGTTGTAATGGTGATGCAGCCCAGCCAGCCGTGTCTTGAAGCGTGCGGAGCCGATGGGCCGCTCGGGGTCCTCGTCCAGGTAGTGCTCGATCTGAATGATCAGCTGGCCCTGCTTGTTGAATACCTGCTGGCCAGTGAGGCCCTTGATGCCGGTCACTTCGCTGAGGTCGAGAATCTCACTGACATCGCCGCCATAGTCGAGGCCCCGGTCGAAATAGGGCTGCTCCTTGCCAGCCGTGTCCAGGAACATCACGCACATGGGCTTGGGGAAGGTCGCGGCGAAGGTGCTCTTCCCGGCCCCTGGGTCGGCGTAATCGAGCAGACGGATGGTGGGATGTTCTTCTGCCATGATGATTAACGAGCCCGGTAAAGCCGGGAAGGTTGTTCGAGCGGGTGAAGGTCCGGCTCTTTCCTGCGGGTCGGCCTGATGAGCGCGCTCATGCCGAGCAGCAGCGCGAAGACGAGCCACGCGTCGAGCGCACATACGGTGGCATGGATGACTGCCTGCAACGGGACCGCTGCCAGCTGAAAGCTGTAGCAGGTAAGCAGGGCGGCGGTGGCCAGGGTCAGGCCGAACGCGATACAGCCGGTGGCGAAAGTTATGATGGTCATGCAGCGGCCTCTATCATTTCCAGCTGGTCGGGCTGCCACTCGCTCTGGTCGATCAGGTAGTTCTCCAGCGCCTCGGTAGGACGGCCTTTGACACAGAAGTCCTCGAATGGGCAGAACTGGCAGTGCCCGGTAAAGATGCCCTCCTGAGGCAGGGCGTGAATATGCTCGGGGTCCTTGACGAATTGCAGAATCTGCCCGAACTTGCGCGCGTGGTTGATGGCCGTCCGCCGCCACGAATTTAACTGGTATTGCGAGCGGTCCAGCTCAATCATGCGGAAGCCCGCATGCAGCGGATAGCACTCATCCTTGTTTCGATATTCCTTGTGCTCCCGGCAGCGGGCCTCGGGCTCCCGGCTGGGCTCGGGAAATTCAATCGCATTGATGATGACGGTCGCAACGGTCTTGTCCAGCTGTGTGGCAGCTGCATAGTAGTAGCCCGACATCTGGCTATTGCTTCTGAACTTCCTCTGCCACCAGTAAGTAATCGAGCGCGTGAACTTGTGATCGACCACGTGCCATGCGCCGACCTTGGTGTCCTCCGGCACGAGGTCCATGCGGCCAATCAGAACGATGTCGCCGTCAGGCGTGAGCGGTACGGAGAAGGGGACTTCGACGAAGTCCTCGCTGATCACGTCGAACGGAATGGCCTCGAACGGATGCTCATCGTACCATCGGCTCAGCACCCGGCTGGTGTTGTGATAGCTCAGCCGCTCTTCGCCGATGTTGATGTTGTCGTCGGCCCAGTCCTTGTAGTTCTCGCGGAAGGCGTGCATGGCCATCGCCTTGCTGCGGGTGCGGAAGTACGCTTCGAGCGAAGCGTGGCCACCGACTCCGGCCATTGCAGGCGCGGCCTCGCGCTGAATTCCCAGTTTGAGGGCGTAGCGCAGTCCTACCAGGGTCGAGCATTGCGCAGCGTGCAGCGCACCATCGGAGACGAGCAAAACCCCATCGTCCCGGAATCCAGATCGCTCTGGACCAGTTCTATAAAACACACCGATACCTCGACCGCGCGGGCGGTCAATTAACGGTCGCTATGTTTTAGAAGGGTACAAACAGGCATTCAGGCATTACTCCCCTTCCACTTCCACCACACGAGCACCGGAAACCGCAACTCTTGTCCCCGAGACGCTGCTCCCGAATTCCGGCGCAAGGGGGATTATTGTTCCCCAAGATACCGAATGTCAAGTAAATCGACGCGTGCGATTGAACGCCGCGAATCCCCTGGATCATTTGCTTGTGGATAACCCGGCGTTGCTCTGAGCGAACATCCAGGCGTCGATTGACTTCTTGTCAGATCGCCAGTCAGCGCCAATTTTCCACGCTGGCAGAGCGCGTTTCTTGATCAGGCGATAGACTGTGCTGCGATGGATGCGCAGGTAGTAGGCGATATCCTCCACCGTGAGGATTTGCGGAAGGCTCTGGAACCCGGTTTTTTCAGCCGCCATTTTTCCCTCCCACATTGAGCAAAGGAAAACGCTCAGGTTGACAAACTGTTTAGCTCCTTCACGAGCGTGGCCACGCGCGGGTCAGTTGCAATCAGCTGGCAAATCCGCTTGTAGCTGTACTCGGCCATGTCGGTGCTGCGGCGCATCGCGCCGCCGATGGCACGGAAGGTGTGGCCCTCCAGGCGGAGCAGGTATGCTGCGATCTGGCGGGCGAACGCCTGCCGTGGGTGGTAGCGGCACTGGATACGTGAGCGGAAGGCGATGGGGTCGAAATCAAAGCGGCGGGCGACGGCCCGCAGGATGGGGTGGTTGCGGAGATACTGACGGCAGTGGGAGCAGCGGACAGGTTTGCGGCCAGCACCCCGGCGAGGGCGGCCAACATCGACCATCTAACCGGGATTCTTCAGAATTTCGTCGATGTCGAGCGCCTCGCCTGGAGGGGCGACTGGGCCGAGGGCAGCCTTCTTTTCAAAGGTCACGGCTGCGGCGCTGCCTACGATTGCGGGGGCCGTGGCCGAACGCTCCTCGAAGATTTTAAGGATTTCGGGCGTTGGTTCCTTAATATCGTAAAGCGTGGACACACCGTCCACATTGAGCTTCAGCGCAGTGGCACCGCTATGGACTGGCACGGCTGAGACCAGCTCAGTGCCCTGGCGTTTCACCAGGATCGGGCTGCCAGTATGCCAATCGGTGAACTGAAGAACCTTTTCGTTCATCTTAGTGCTCCCGTTCGTCATTATGGCCTATTAGGTGTGGGCAGGAAACGGGGCCGCAAGTAAGGGGGTGCTACCTTGCCTTGCCGATGTTGACCCAGAGCGCGCCGCCGTCGCGGATCATGTCGCCGACGTGACAGCCGTCCGCATTGGGGTGCTTCCCACAGTCAGGAAAGGGGTTGATCGAGCCGGTCTGGGCTGAAGGGTCAGGGTGTGGAGTCGAAGGGGGCTGCTGGGGGCAGCTGGTCAGGGACAGCGCGATGGCCGTGCTGATGAGAATTATCCCTGACCCCGGCCACGGTTTCAACACCAAAGTGAAATTTTCCCCCAGGCTAGCCGCCGTTTTATAGATTCGTATTCCATAAGTTCTCGTAGGAAAGCGAAAATGAGGTCGGGAGGGAGTGATTTGAACACTCGCGGCGGGAGCTGGCGAGGACGCGCGCATCCTCCAGGGGCTCCCGCCGACCGGAGTTCGGGTCCGGCGCATTCATCCAGGCTCTGCCACCTCCCGAGTGATTACGGCTCCGGAATACTGGCAGCCAGGATCGCTGCTACGATCATGATGGCGTTGTGCTTCCCCTCGGTAATGTCGTCGCCAATGTATCCTTCTGCTACTAGGGCCTCCATGACGGCATCGAACCTCTCAACCTTCGCTTTGGCTTGGCTTTTGAGCACTATGGTGTCATGATCCATGGTGATTACTTTCTTCCGCATTCGAGGGCCAATTTCGCGACCAGCTTCCCCATCCAGCGCGGCTGATTTTCCTCGATCCACACCTCGGCGGCCTTGCGGTCGTCAAACCTATGCTGGCTCGAAACAGAGAACCAGACCGGGCCGTCCTTGATAGCGGCGCACCAGGGCGAGGCGGTGGCGCGCACGGTGGCGTCAATCGGGTTGGGCTGCTTTTTCATGCCTCGGCCTCCTCGGCGGTCTCATAGCTGTCCACCGGGTATTCGATCACATCAATGCCCTCGCCGAGCAGCAGCTTGATTTCCTCGCGGCGGGCCGGGTCGGCTTTTCCGAACGTGCGGACCAGGGCGGTAATCTCGCCGTCCTTGGTGGTCAGGTAGTCCGGGTTGACCTTGCTGATGTCGCGCAACTCCCACTTCCAGCGGATCTGCTGAATCCGGCCATTGAGCTGAATCGGCTGGGCCTTGATTTCCTGCACGTCCGACGGAGCGGCCAGCAGCCGGGCGGCCTCGGCCTCTTTGCCCTGAATGATCAGATCCGCTGCCGCCTTGCGCCGCTCGCGCTCCTCTGCAATGCGGGCGGCCTTGGTGGCATTGACGGCGGCCTTGCGCGCGATTTCCTTGAGCTTGTCCTCGCACTGCTCGTTTTTGTCCCGCAGCATGGCGATGGCGTCGGCCAGCGGGCCGGTTTTGTCATCCCTGGCCTTCCGGATCTTGGCCAGGGTGTCGCGGGCCGATTTCAGCTGGGGCTCATAGTCCTCTTCAATCTTGCCGACCAGCGCCTTCAACACGCCGATGAGGTCGGTGGCCTGCTGCATGGTGGCGCGGTCAACCACCTCCAGGTCATATGCCTGCCTAACTGGCGTGCGGGCTTCCTTGGGGACCAGCGCGAGCGGCAGCTGGTTGTCCAGCACCTTCTTCTCGCTGGCGCTCAAGGGTTTGGCTTTGGCAGGGGAAGGGCGAACAGTTGCGCCTTTGCCTGTGCCAACTCCTTTTTTGGTTTGTTCTACCCTTCCCTGCTTTTTCATCTTCCTATCCTTTTGAGAGTTATGCTGCATTTTTAACGTCATGCTATGGCTGTCTGATCCGTTCCCCATGCTGTACGTTTCCACCACTCCAGCACCCTTGTGATCCACTGGGCCACCCTCCAGCCCTGGGGCTGGGGTTCAGGCTCTGGTGGGGGCGCGTGGTTGGCGACGGCGTTGGCGATGTGTCTGTCGGAAACGTAGGCGCATTGCAGCCGGACCTGGATGCCAGCTCCTCGAAAGAGCCCGTCGCCGCTGCCCAGCAGGTTCTCAGCACCACCCTCGTTAATCACAGTACGGCTGTCGAAGATGCTGGGCAACCGGAAAGTCAGTCTAGCTGGCAAATTTGCCTTGACCACACCGGTCACGACGTTGACCGAGGGCCGCTGCGTGGCCACGATCAGGTAGACGCCAGCCGCGCGGGCCTTGCCGGTCAACTTGCGCAGCACCCGCTCGAACGCCTTGCGGTCAGCGCTGCTCGTGGTCAGGTCGGCCAGCTCATCGATCACCACCACGATATTAGACAGCCCGAGCGCGCTTGCCTTGCGGACCCCGGCTTCGGCCATCTCCTCATAGCGCTCCTCGACTTCGAGCGCGAGGTCTTCCAGGGTCTCCAGGGCCTCGGCGGAGTCAGTGACGAAGTCGCGCAAGTAGTTGTGCAGCTTGCGGTAGGGGGTCAGCTCAACCATCTTGGGGTCGATCAGGACCAGCTCCAGTTGTCCAGGCTCGTTGCGCGCCAGCAGCGACAGAATGATCGAGTGCAGCAGCATCGACTTGCCACTGCCGGTGGTCCCGGCGACCAGCAGGTTCGGCAGCTGCGTAAGGTCCACGAGCACTGGCTTGCCGTGGGTATCAACCCCGAGAGGCACCGTCAGCCGCTGACTGCGTGGAATCGCCTGGACCTCGCGGCAGCTTGCCAGCCCTGCATAGTTGACGATCTGACGGTTGCTATTGGGGTACTCGATGCCGATGGCCCCCTCGTCAGTCGCTGGGAAGATTCGCACCTGCCCACGGGCCGCAATCGACAGGTCCTGGGTCACGTGCTGAAGCTCACCGATGCAGGTCCTGCCCTCGGGCGTGAAGAGTGCAGTCGATACCGTCGGGCCAGTGTGAACCGTGGTCACGCTGCCCTTGATGCCCAGGGTCTTCAGCTTGCAGATGATCGCCTGGAGGGCCGGGTCCTGGACCAGAAGGATTGGGCTTTGGAGTAGTTGTGCCATATTAGTTCACGCTCGTATAGTGGGTTTCGGGTAAGGTTTGGCTCGCGCACATAGAATGGGTTTCGCTGGCCCAATGGCTACTTGCTGGCCTTCTTCGCGGCCTTCCCGCCGATCTGCCGAAAGCTGTAGCCGGGCTTAATGATCAGGTTGAGGAACTGGCCCAGGCTGCTGGCGGCCTCGAATTCCCGATAAACCTTGGCGGGTACGCCGTCATAGGCGTAGAGCCGCCCGCCGTGGAATTCGACAAAAAGCGTCTCACTCGCCGGGTTGTAACCGACCCGGTTGATGTTGGAGCTGGTGACTGCCTTGAGGTGCCTCTCGGCGATCTCGTTTTCGTTGGCGACTGGCTTTTTCATATGACCTATTTTGCCAGCTGTTGGCAAAATTGTCAAGCAGCTAATTCAGCTGGTGGAAAATAATCGCGCTCTCCAGATGGGTTTCGCCCCCACAATGGCTCGCGCGCCACGGATGGGTCTCGCTTTACTGTTGGCTCGCGCTCGGGCATTGGGTCTCGTGCTGAGAGTGGCTCGCGCATCAAGCATGGGCTCCGCTTGTAAGCTGGCTCGCGCTAACTCCTCGGGCTTCGTGCGTATTATGGCTCGCGCACTTCATACGGGCTTCGCGACGAAAATGGCTCACCTTCACTGCGGCCCCGTTTCCTGCCCACACCTAAGGGTGAGTGACGCAGGGGTTGTGGTACGCCGGGTGGTGGAACTGGGGCGACTCGAATGACCAGTCCCCGCACAGAAAGCAGACCCATACCGGGAAATCCCGGCGCAGGATCAGATGGCGGCCTGGCAGGTGGACCTCGGCCTGCTCCAGCCGCCACCAGTGGGGATCGGGCGGTGGCTTCTTCGTTCGATCACTGAAATTAACTTCGCTCGCCATTACAGAATCTCGTAGCGTCCAGGGCTGACCCGGCGAAAGCGCGGCTGCCGCCCCTGGCGCACGGAGTCGCCGGTCTCCTCCGCGAAGCTCGACAGGACCGTGCTCAGGTAGTTGGGCGAGTAGTCATCCCCGTAGATCTCGCGCAGCTGGCGGAAGCTGACGACCTGTCCCTGGCCAAGGCCGTTGATCAGCCGGTCGAACAGCGACTTGTCATACTTTACAGCCATACACCTTCCTTGCGGCCCCGTTTCCTGCCCACACCTAGAGCCGGTGGCCGTTGGTGATGTGGACACAGCCTGAAGTCTCCCTGGGCGGCCCCTCGCACTGAATGCAGTAGGGCAGCTGGAGGTGCAGCACCGCGCCAGAGCCCGCGCAGACCTGGGCGACCACGCTGTGGATGCTGATGGCCCCGTCGGTGTGCATGATCTGGGTGTGGCAGGCGTTGCAGTTGTAGACGGGGCCGTCCTCATCGAAGCCGTGGCTATGACAGCGCTGGCGGTAGTAATTCACAATCATCTCGATCAGCTGGTCGGCGTTGACCATCCGGGGTGCGTCCATCATACCCTCCTGGGGTGCTGGCCACCCTTTCTGCCAATGGCGGCCATGTGCTCGGGGCCGTTATTGGTGACATTGGCCTTGCCCCCTCGACGGCCCAATTCCTTCATATAGCGGCTGCCCATCTTCTCGGCGGTCCTCGGTTTCGGGGTGGGCAGGAAACGGGGCGTCGCGGGTGGTGTGTCCACGGGCTCGATCAGGCTGGCAAACATCTTGGGCCGGTCCTTCAGGCTTCGGCGGTGAACTTTCATGCTCTATCCTTTCAATAGTTGTTGCAGCCGGGTGAACCGGGTTGTATTTCCCTTGCGCCTGATCATCTCGATGATTTCCTGGCGCTGCCCGACCAGCACGCAGAGTTTTCTGGCCCTGCTGATCGCGGTGTAAATCCAGGGCCGCTGGCAGACTCTGGGACCGCCCGAGACATGCACCGGCACGATCACGACTGGGGCCTCACTCCCCTGAAACTTGTGACAAGTGATGGCATAGGCCAGCTCCAGGTCATTGCCGTGAAGCGGCAGCTCGACCTCCCGGATGGGAGTCTCGAACCGCACATAAATCGACTTGCCGACGATGTCGAGTACCCGCCCGATGTCGCCGTTCATGACCCCGTGCTCGTAGTCGTTCCAGCACTGGATGACCTTGTCGCCCTGCTGGAAGACGCCCTGCTCGGGCTTGCCGATCAACGCCTCCTGCAATATCGGATTGAGTTTCTCGCAGCTGAGCGCGACCGACACCCGGCGCGGTACGATGATTTGAATGTCGTTGATCGGGTCCAGCGGCTTCAGCCGGTCGTACTCCGGGATGCGCTTGAGCAGGGTGACGACGGCGGAGGCGATGCTCTCCTCGTTGCTGCGCGGGATGAACATGAAATCCAGCTCGGGGTCCGGGTGGGGGATTTCAATCGGCTGGCCGTTCTTGATGCGGTGGCAATTGGTGATAATCAGTCCGGCGTCCTGGCGCTTGATTGAGTCTAACTCAGTTGTCGGCACGCCCGCTGAAATGAGGTCCTTCAGGATGTTGCCCGGCCCGACACTGGGTAGCTGGTGAACGTCGCCAATGAGTATCAACATCGTGCTGGGAGCGATAGCCTGGAGCATCCGGGCGAATAGCCAGTTGTCCAGCATTGAGGCTTCGTCGCAGATTATTACATCGGTAATAATCGGATTGTCGGCGTTGCGCCGGAAGTCCCAGTGGCCCTTGCCGGTCAGGTTGGGCGGCAGCGGCTCCAGCGCGCGGTGAATGGTCGAAGCCTCAACCCCGGTCTGCTCCTGCATGCGCTTGGCGGCCTTGCCGGTGGGCGCGACCAGCGTAATGTGCAGCCCCTGGGCGCGGTAGGACTGGATGATATGACTGGCCAGGAAGGTCTTCCCGGTCCCTGGCGGCCCAGTGATGACATAAATCCGGGTCTGGCCGCGCGCCATGCTCTCAAGCGCCCCGGCCTGGTCCTCCTTCAGCGAGCCATAGAAGGGCTGCACCTTGGTGAAGGGCCGCTCCAGCATCAAGCGCACGCGGTTAGCGATATAGTGCTCGTCGGCGAGGGTTTCCTTGTAGTAGACATGGCCCTCCTCTTCGACAATTGGCGAGCGTTCAAGCCCGCTGACGAGCCCGTCGAGGACCGGGATGAGCTTGGACTGCTCGACCTTCAGCGTGGTTGCGGCCATCGCTGTGACGTACAGCCGGGTGAAGCAGACGTGGCCTTCCTGCGCCGTGCTCTGCTGAATGGTGTAGATAATCCCGGCCTTGAGCCGGAAGGGGTCGTCCAGCTTGATGCCGAGCTTGCGCGCGACGCTGTCGGCCATCTGAAAGCCGACCCCCTTGAAGAATTCGATCAGCGCGTAGGGGTTCTCGCGGATGAGCTTGGGGGCGTCGTCGCCCCAGTCGGAGGCCACGTGGCTCAGGATGGGCCGCGTGATGAGCGTCCCGGCGAAGATCGATTCGAGTTCGACCAGCAGCCGCTCGGCCTTCTGCTTGGCCTTCATCTCGATGGAGATTTCCATCGCCTTCTCGACCGAGATGCCGGGAATTTCGGCGGCGACGTTGACCGGATAGTTGCGCAGCATCTCAAGCGTGCGCTCGCCGAATTTGATCATCAGCATGTTCGAGCGCACGGGACCCAGCCAGCGAATGTTGTTGCGCAGATAGCGGCTGATGCCGTCGAGGTCGGTGGGATGAATCATCGCGAAGCTGGTGACGGCGAACTGAAGGCCGTAGCGCGGATGCTCCTCCCAGCCGCCGCGCAACTCATAGGGCGTGTCCAGTGAGATGGTCCCGATGGTGCCCTTGACCGCGAAGCTGGTGTTGTCGTCCGTGTCCACGAGCCGCGCAATACCAATGGCGAACCCGTCGGGAGACCTGTACTTGATGCGCTCGATCACCGCCTTGATGGTTTCGGCCTTGCTCTCTTCCACTTCCCTCTCCTTCAGCTGGCTTCGATGATACAGCTAGCAATCCTCACAGCCAATATGCAAATAATAGCTGGATGCGGGCCGAGAGGCAGGTAAACCGCTCCCGGTGTGGGCAGGAAACGGGGCCGTAAGTCACATTAACGGCGTAGCCCATTGGTTGAGCGCGAGCCAGATCGTAAGCGGAGCCCAGACGAAGCGCGTGTTCATGGGGTGGGCAGGAAACGGGGCCGCAACCGTGGTATCTGCGTAGCCCATTGGTTGAGCGTGAGCCGAAAAACAAGCTGGACCCCAAGAGCGGGCGCGAGCCGGAGGACAAACCGAGGCCCGTTTGGTGCGCGTGAGCCGTCATGTTGGCGAGACCCGTACATGAGGCGCGAGCCATATAAGAGGCGAAGCCCAAAAGACGATGCGTGAGCCGTGAAAAGTGCGGGACCCTAAACTGAAGCGTGAGCCGTGGGATGGCCGAGGCCCATTGTAGAAGCGCGAGCCAACGGAGACGCGGAACCCGTCCGTAGCGCGCGAGCCATTCGTTAAGCGAAGCCCATTCATTACGCGCGAGCCGTGGAAGGTGCGGAGCCCAGCGTACTTGCGCGAGCCGTGGAAGGAGCGAGGCCCAACAGCAACAGCGCGAGCCAGCTACGTCGCGAAGCCCACAAGCTAAGCGCGAGCCGATAATCCTGCGAGCCCCGATGAAGGCGCGTGAGCCAGTAGCGTGGCGAAGCCCAAGCAAGACGCGTGAGCCGACCAATCAGCGAAAACCATTGCAGAGGCGCGGCTTTTTGGCACAGCTCTTGCTCCTATTCTTTAGAATGCCCTCCGGGGCATTTTACCCTTGCACGCAAGGTCCCTCACCATCTCGCGAAATATATAGGGGCCTCCTCCTCTTGGCGGAATTCCTCAACAACCACGGGGAAGCAGGGGTGTCAGCGCTACTCGACGTGCAGGGGGCTGTGAATTTTCCTGTTGATTTACCTGCCTTTCCCTCTCTGTTGTTGTAGGCTCCCACTATTCTCATACAGATAGAGGTGCCCCTGTGTGGGCATAGATAAGATGGGAGGTCGTTGAGGATGACTATCGTGGAGCAGCAGCTATGGCTCAAAGCCCGCAACATTATTACCCAGGCCCAGCGGCGGAGGGGCCACAACGTCAGCACTACTGTGCATCTGCTGGGATGCAGCCGGTCCACTCTCCAGAAGTGGCTGGAGGATTCCTGCAATCCGTTCGCCCCGAAGGGCAGCCGCCGTTATTGCAGGGCCATTGCTGATTATTGCGGCCTGACTCAGGAGCAGGCTCGCGCTGCATGGGAAGGCTGGCGGCAAGAGCGGGTAGCCATGAGGGCTGATCTGGACGAGCGCGTGATGAGTCACTACCCGGAGGCCGAGGAGCGGATCTCATTTGGCATCGACGCTATAAGCCTGGAGCGGACGAGGAAGTACAAGCCCGACCCTGAGAAGAACTTCGTGTACCGGCTGCTCGTCCTGAAGGACGGCCTCAGCCCTCGTGGAATTGCTGACGAGCTGAATGGCATTGGCAGCCGGAACCCGGTCACGCCGAGTCAGGCATCCTATGTGACGCAGGGAATGGTGAGCAGCTGGTTTGCAGGCCGGAGCCTTCCCTGGCACCACGCTGGTGGGGCGGCCTTCAAAAGACTGGCTAAGTGGACAGGTCTTGAGGAGACGATGCTAAAGCAACACTGGGCGGATTGGCTCGACAGCCGGTTTGGGGGCTCCAATGAAGGGAAAGCTAAGGGCGCTCTCGCCTGAACAGGAAACGTGGCTGCTGAACAACCCGTTGTGGAAGTGGCGGCGGCTTCGAGGGATCAGCCGGAACTCTCTGATCGAACTCCTTAAAGAGGACGCGACGAGACAGGGCAAGACCAGCCTGCGTCACCCGTACACTGCCGAGCTGATTAGGAGGTGGGAGCGCGGCTGGGACCGCCCCTGGCTCCACATCAGCGGCTGGAGTTTCGTCTTCCTTTGCCAGCGCATCGGCGTCGAGGAGGATGACTGGGTCGCGGTCTGGAATCTGTGGTATGCAGCAGTACCGGAAGAAATAAAACCCCGGCTCTGGTGGAAGCCGTTTGATTGACATTCACTCCGTGGCCACATAATCTCTAAGCTGTTTCACCCGGCCAGGGTTTGCCAGAGACGATGTGGCATGTGATGCCGGTGGTGGCCCGAAGCTACCCCCTTCCCTCCACCGGCCTCCAACCTCCCCAGTTGTAAAGCCCTCCTCCCCATGATAAGCACTTCGTAGGTGCTGATTGATGCGAAACAAAAGCAGCAAATCTATCGCCTGTCGCTCTTAGGGCTCCCCCTTCACATAACTTCTCAGCGCGCGGGCGTTAGCTTGCCGCTGTTCCTCGGCCTCTACCGCTCGGGCATCTTCCATGCACGGCTTAAAGCCCTCCGCATGCAAGCTGCACGTGCAGAGGAGGCTAGGGCACATGCCTAGAACCTCAGCCCGTGTGAAGGACCTCCCGCCAGGGGTCCATCCGTTTCCCCCACAGGCCGCCCTGGTCCGACCGGGGCGGCGTCCCAAGCCTGCGGCCCCGTTTCCTGCCCACACCGATGAGCCCCGGCTCGAAATTGTTGAGTGGCCGGTGGCGGACATCGTGGTTTATGATCGAAACCCCAGGATTAACGACGATGTGGTCGGGCAAATGGCCGACGCCATCCGACGGTATGGCTTCACGGTGCCGATGGTGGTGCAGGAACTGGGCAATGGCAAAGCGCAGATCGTTGATGGGCATCTCAGATTTAAGGCAGCCTGCCTCCTGAAGCGCCGCACAGTTCCGGTGGTGATAATCCCGCCGACGGCGACCGAGAAATATGTGCGTGGCCTGCGCATCTCGATCAACCGCATGGCCGAGGCCGCCGACTGGGATGAAGCCCTGCTCGCCGAGGAACTGAAGCAGCTGGAGGCCGATGGCGCAGACGACCTCGCTGCTGCCAGCGGTTTCGACACCCGCGAGATTAACGCCCTGCTGGAGCTGGCAGATGATACGACAACGGACGACGATGCCCTGGACCGGAGGAAGGGCGAATACCCGGTCCCCGATCCCGACCAGGACTGGGAGGGTGTGGGCCAGTACGACCTCCCCGCGCTACGGGTTGACCGTCTGCTGGATTGCCCAGCCCCTAGCACTTGGGCTGGCACAGGAATCACAAACGGCCCCCCGCCGTATGCCTATAACTTCGATGCGGACAGCTCGGATGGGCTCGATTGGAAGCAGGCCATTCTCTGTTTCCATTCCGCCGATCACAAGATCGACTGTTGGTGGGCGCAGCCCGACACGTATGTTGGGCGGTTCCTGGAACGTGGCACCACTCGCGCTGTAACTCCGAATTTCTCGGTCTTCGCCTTCTGGCCCTTTGCCCGGCGTCTGTTCAACACCTTCCGCTCGCGCTGGGTGGGCCGCTATATGCAGGAAGCCGGGATGATGGTCGTCCCCGATATCTGCGTCGCGCTGCAGGACCTCGACTGGGCGTTCGACGGTATTCCGGGCCGGTCACCCCTCAGCATCAATTTGTGCGGCAAGTACGGCAAATTCACCAAGAAGGAAATCCGCGACGAGACCCGCGTGATCGAGGCCATTCTCGACTTCCACCCGGCCCGGCTGTGGGTCTACGCCGACAAGAAGAAGCTCCAGACCTTTCCAGTGCTCCGTAAAAAGCAGGCTTTTCCGGTTGAATTCATCGAGCCCCGGCTGGTAGTACGGAAGCAGCAACTGGAGGGGTTCCAGAATGGCAGAGGATGAGGTTGAGGTGAGGAAGCCAGAGCCCGTGTACACGCGCAAGGAGCGGGTGATCGAGATACCTTCGTTGAGGTCCCGTTTCCTGCCCACACCAGAGCGATATGGCCAAGGCGACAAGCCAGGACAAATCGACCCGCCGCGCCGGTCGTAAGCGCGGAGGGCGGAAGGCCAAGCGTCCGACCAGGGCGCGGGCCGGTCGAGCGCGCCGGACAGGTGCGTCTCCGAGGCGTGGCCGTGTCCTCGGGCGCGGCAGCCGGACCCTGGGCCGCCTCCGTCGGCGCATTGGCACCGTGATCCGGGGCAAGAAGCGCAAGCTGCCGAAGAAGGCCACCCGCACGGCTAAACCCAAGGCCGCCACCAAAGCCAAGCGCACCAGGAAGCCGCGCAAATGATGAAGGGTAAGCATCGGGTGCCCGGTGGCGCAGTAACCCGCCAGGACGTGGCCATGGCCCGTGAGCGCGAGGCCCGCGTCTGGACTCTCATCAGTCAGGGTAAGTCGGTGGCCTATATCGCCCAGGCGCTCGGCTACAAGGTCGCCTCGGTCTATGCCCTCATCCGACGGGTCGAGGCCCGGTACAACGAAATCACTATCGCCTCGGTCGCGGAAATGAAGGCTAGGCAGGTCCGCATGCTCGAACAGGTGGCCGACCTCGCCCTGGCATCGTTCGAGGATTCCCGAAAACCGAACACCAAGGTCGTCCGCGAGACCGGCACCATGGCCGGGAAGGGCGGCGAGTCCGAGGTGGACCTGACGAAGAAGACTGTAGAGCGATCAATTGGCGATCATCGCTTCCTGGCCGAGGCCCGAGGTGCGCTCGCCGACATCCGGTCGATCTACGGCCTGGATGCGCCCAAGCCGCTGACCATCCCTGGGATGACCGACCTCCCCAACAGCTCCGGCAGCTACAAGGTCGAATGGTCGAACGAGCCGGTCGGCCCCAAGCCGGTCGAGCCCATCGACGACCGCTATCTGCCTCCAGATAGCCCTCCAGCGCCCGAGAATCGCGATATGAGCCCCGATTCGGAGTTGGGCGACCTGACGGACTGGCCAGACGAGCCAGGGGACGAATCTGACGGCGGCGAGGTGGAGTAGCCTTGTCCTGCTCCTGACCCTGCCTGGGTGCGTGACCACGTACCGCGTGACGGTCATGCCACCGCTCTGCCCTGACAATTCCCTGGCTGACACCCTCCTGGTGGACCCTTGCCCCCATAATCCGCGCGCCTGCGGCCTGGAGCCCAAGCTCTATCTCTGTCACTGGCGTCAAGTAGAAATGCCAGCGCACAACTACGGCGTGCGCTGGCATTATGTCGATCAGCGTCCGGGTGATCCGATATACTGGGTGGGATACTGAGGGTGACAGAGCGGCAACTCCGTCACCCATCTGGTTAGACCTCGATTTGCGCGAGACCCTTGCGCGTGTCGAAGCGAACGTCCTTGACCGGCCTGCCAAGGCGGTAGGAGTTCCAGCAATTCACGCAGCCTTGGTACACCTGCGCTGGCTTGATTTCCTGGAGCGGCTTGGGGCCGTTCCCTTCGAGGACTACAAGGAGCCATGCGTCCAGTGCTGTGCTGGGGTCGGTGAGGTCGTTCGGGTCATGGCCGTTGCGGGCTACGTCGAGCCAGAAGGCGCGGGCCTCGTGCTCGTTTGCGAGGAAGCAGCCGTACATCGCGGCAACGATTTCCGGGCGCTTCAGCTCTTTCGTCTTGACGCTGACGACCGTACCGAGCCACTCGACGAACGGCTGGTATATTGCTTTCCAGTACATCTCATAAATGTCGTCGCCTTTTGGCACGGGTAAGCCATCGACCCGGTGCATATGCCAGACGATCCCTTCAATTGCCAGCTTGGCCGTGGGCTTGGCGACCTTCCCTAAGGAGGGAATGACCCCCTGGTACGCGCCGGACACTTCCAGCGGGGATCGGGCGGATGCCCGGTCGTCATGCTGCCGGAAGATGAGCGCCATGTCTTCGATGGCGTCGATTGCGTAGTGGGTGAGATAGACGACGGCGTCCTTTGGCCGGTTGCCGTCCATACGGCAAATCGCGTCGGACGAATTCGAGCCATTGACCCGCAGGTTTGTGCCGTCCGGCAGCGTGGCATAGGACCAGATGAATGGCACGGTGAGTCCTTTCTCGAATTTCTCCTTGAGGTACTTAACGCGCTTCTCCAGCCGCTCGCGTTCCCCGGCCCAGGGCTGCATGTCCCGGAAGAATTCGGGCAGCTCAACCTCTGGCTTGCCGTTGTCCGATAGCTTCTTGTCAAAGTCCGTCGCTATCGCTTCAAGAATCTTGTAGCTCATAGACACTCCAGGTTAGGACCGATTTCAGCGCCGTCGGTCAGAACGGCTATTGCGCCGTCAACTGGTCAAATGTTCGTCGAAGTTTGATTAGCTCAGTGCGAATGTTTCCCGGCGACCAATACGCCTGGTGCTTCATTTGTTGGGCTAGTTCGTCATCGACTGCTTTGAGAAGTGGCAGCAATTTCTCCCGTAGCTCATCGCTACTTAATGTTTTATCTTGTCTAAAGAGTCTATAGCGGGCGACCGCGCCGCCGCCTCCCTGCTCAATCTTGAATGTGCGCCGGTCAACTGCTGGCGGCGGAACAGGCACCGCCTTAATCGCGTCGCTGACTTCTTCCACAGGCATGCCGAGGGCTTTGGCGATGGTCTTGGCCTCATGCCATTTGCCGTCGCCGAATTGCTTGGTGATGTGCTTGGCCCGCTTTGAATCTTCGGCCCGCTGCTCTTTGGTCCGCTTCGGCTCTGTCGCAAGGGGCTCGGCCTCGATCAGCTTGACGACTTCGGCGAAGCGCTCGAACTCAGGGGCGCTCTCGCTGGTCTTGAGCCAGTGGCCTCTGAATTTCCTCTCGGTCAGTGGTGGAAGTTTTGCACCCATGGGTGCAAGAGTCTTCCAATTCAGGAACTTGCCAAAACGGATCGTCCGATCAGCTTGTTGATGGCTCATGGCTAGCCGCTTGCCGATGCGTTCCTGTGTCCAGCCGCTGTTGGCGGCCAGCCGTGCCACGGCCATCGCCCGGCGCGCGTTGCCGTCCTTGAGATGTCCTGTGCCCCAGGTTTCCACGATTCGAGCATACTCTTGCTCGAATTCCTTCTCTGACATTTCGCTGCCCTGATGCAGGGCGATGACCTCGGCGGTGTTGGACATGGCGAATACCTTAGTGCTGTTCCAGCTAGCCAGCTTAACCAGTTAACTAATTCACGTCAATAACTTTTGGTGGTGTGACGGGGCTGGGCAGGGAGAGTTAGGGGGTGGGCTCTGTCCTGCCCGGCCTGAAGCCGATTACAGGCACCCCGTCACAAGGTTAGTTAGTTGATGCCTCGTCTGGTCGCTTTAGCCACGCGTCCACTTCGCGCTTGAAGCGCTTCCAGCCATCGCCCAGGATTAGGCTCGGGTCGGTGATCTGCTTGCCGTTGCGGTCGCGGGCTACGATTGAGGCACAGCCGTGAAATGGACCGTAAAGCTCGATGGTCAGTATCGGTTTCGATGCCTTCGGTCGGCGCATTATTCCCTCCTAAATTGAGAAGTGCAGCGCCATTATGGCAGTCACCATTCAATGAGTGATGGTCCAGCCCTGGCTGGCATCAAACGGGCTGTTGGGTGTGATGAAGGATTGATGCCCGCCAGGGCCGGTTACCGTCCAGCCGCTGTGGGGATCGAACGGGTTGTTGGGCCGGGCGAAGCTCATCTGTCCTCCTGGGCCGGTGATCGTATAGCCCTGGTTCGGGTCAAACGGGTTGTTGGGCCGCACGAAGGTCGGCCCCTGATGCTGCCAGGGCGTGTAGCCGTAACTCTGAAACTGCGCCCGCGCCGTGCCGAGCGTGGCCACGATTGCGCCAGCTGCTAGTAACGATATTCTTTTCTTCAGCATTGTCCGTCCTCCTCGACGGATGATGTCAGGGGGTGGTCAGCGGTCGCACACTGGCCATCCCCGCAATTTCACTGCGGTGCCGTTTCCTGCCCACCCCGGTGTTTAAAGCGGCTGTCTTGAACGGGTTCAAATAAGGCTTTTTCAAGTGGCCAGTGTGAATAAAACAGCCGCTGACGCACTCGGGTATAGTTGAGGCATAGGGCCTCGACTAGCTCGAACAGCTTTACGTGCTTGCCCCGGAATGTGACGAACACAGTGTCGCGCCGGTTGAGCGCCTGCTCCTTTGGCGTTGCCCAGTAGCAGTTGTCCTTGCAATAGCCCTTGTCGTTCTCCCTACGCTCCAGACTCTTGCCGGATGGCCGGTTCCCCATGTCGGCGTAGAAGTTCTGGAATTCTAACCAGCGGGGGTCGATGGTAATACCTCGACCGGCATAGCTTTCAAATGCTTGATGGCTGACGCGAAGACAGCGGGCCTTCATCGCGATCCACGATTGGTATGTGCTCGTGTGTGCTTGCCCATGCTTCAGTGCCCTCAGTGGGGCAAGGCGAATTTGCTGTTCGTGTTTCCAGCAGCCGCATGACCTAGTGTTCCCCCTCTTTAGGCTGTTTACGAGGACGACCGCGCGTTTTCCGCAGTTGCACACACACAGTGCCTCTCTGCTTCTGCCCATGATGGGAAGCAGGGTTATCACTGTCAGACGGCTGAACTTGTCCCCGGCTTTCGGTGGCGTGCATTTCATTGGCTGCCTCTATCCGTGTCATTATTTGGACGATGTCAGCAACGATTCCATGTTGGCTTTGAAAGTCCAAAGCGCCACAGCACAGCTTTTCTTTAGCCTTATTTCGCTTTCCGTATTTTATGGTCTCGTGGCAAATGAACGACTTTCCCCTGAGCAGCCCCTGCTGGATGCTTTCCATTCGTCCGGCCCGCAGCTCCACTCGGTACGGTGAATCCGTGAACGGGCAGGTTGGGCACGGCCTGCGCAGCCGCCACCAGGCGACCTCGGGGACCGTGATGCCAGCGCCGGACCCCCGAGGCCCTTCATACCTTATGCGTCGTCTTGCTGCTCTTTGGGCCATTGTTCGCGCGGCTCCACGGGGGCGCTCTCCTCATAGTCCGGCGACTGGTCGTAGCCGGTCGCTTCGTCGATCTGCCGCTCAAGCGGCGACAGCGCTCGGCGCGCAGGCGCTTTCTTGGCTGGCGCGGCTGGCTGGGCCTTCGGCTTACTCTTCGGCTTGGCCTTGGTCTTTTCGGCCTTCAGCTCCCTGGCGGCAGCTGCCCGGCTCATCGCGCCCTTGCGGCTGATGGCGGTCTTTTCCTTGGCGCTCACGCCTTCCCAGCGCTCACGGCCCATTTGCGCCCAGTGGTCGTGGATGACCCGCTGGCGCAGGATGCGCTCGGGGTAGGGCTTCCCGGCAATCGTGCCCTGGAGCTTCATCGTTCCGGTCGGTAGTGTTGACTTGTTCTTGGCCATAGTTTTTGCACAGGCTCCTTATCATTAGCACCAGCCCTAGCAGCTGGCAACTCATTCGCTCCTAAAAATCGCGTAGTAGTAACGCCCCAGCGCCTCCCACACGCCGTCCGACCCCTCCTCCAGCAGGATGGCGTAGATCCGCTCGGCGTTCAGGCCGGAGCCGTCATAAAAGCAGGGCTCGCCGTCGGTCAGCTCGCAGTGCGAGAAGGTGTCGGTGTCGAACACATCGGGCACCTTCTTGAGGCTCGGCATCACTGCGCGCTCCTCCTCGGTCGCCTCGCGCCAGTAGGTCTTGGTCGTCCCCATTGGCTTGTGGTTCTCATACTTGGGTGTCCGGCTGTGATACCCGAGGTCGGCGGGCATCGGGTAGCTGTGAGCGCTCGTGTCCACGCACTCAGTGATTTCCTCGCTGGTTGAGACGCCCTGCTTGGCCATCTCTTCCTGGTGCTTGAGTACCCGTTCGAGTGCCTTGTCGGCGTCGTCACCTCGGTAGCGCATGTGCGTTACCATCTTCGCTGCAACGCTGGTCCCTACCTTGAACTTCCGGGCGTCGAAGCCCGACCGCTTCTCATTCTGAATGCTGAGCGGCCACCAGTTGGTCATCAGGTGGAACTGGACCGCGCCCTCCGGCCCCTTCAACCAAAACCACAAATCAACTCCGTGAATGCCGTAATTCCGGTTGGGGTCGGGGCTGCGCCGGTCGTAGGCCGGGGTCAGCTCGGTGATCCGCTCCAGCTTGGGGAAGTCCAGCGGCAGCGGGCCGTCCTCGAATGACAGTTTCCGTTCAGCGTAATGGAATCTCATATGCACGCACCTCTATTGGGTTTCGTGTCTTGTATGGCTCGCGCCCCAGGCTTGGGCTTCGCTTTAGGCGTTGGCTCGCGCGCTCCGAACGGGTCTCGCCGGTTAGGTGGCTCGCGCCTGGCAAATGGTCCTCGCGTTTTGTATGGCTCGCGCCCTTTTTCTGGTTCCCGCCGCGTACTGGCTCGCGCTCCTCTGGCGGGTTGTGCATGGTTCATGGCTGGCGGGTCCCTTTGCAAGTCGGGTAGCGGCTGCATCCCAGGAACGTCCCGAACTTGCCCTCGCGCTCGACCAGCAGGTGCTTGCACTGCGGGCAGTAGTGTTTGGGGTCAAGCACCCAGCGCCACAGGTCCCTGGCCCGCTCCAGCGTGTTCGGTAGTGCGCTTTTCGTCCGCAGCACCTTGCGCTCGACCGCCAGGGGCTTGCCGGTTTCCATATCAACCAGCTGCACCCTGATTGCATCCGTGCCGCAGTCCCGGCTCGCGTCGTCGCGCAAATCTATCGTGCTATAAATCCTGACCTTGTACGGGTAATGCTTGGGCAGCTCGCCGCCTGCCGGTGCGGTGCAGCCGCAGCCAACCCTGGGCTCGCGCACCACCTGGCGCTCGAACACGGCCTCCAGGCAACCCTGCAGTCGGACCTCGGTGAACCCGGCCTTGGTCATAACAGCGGTGAACTCTTCGCGGCTGATTGGAACGTATCGTTGTGCCATGGTTCTATCCTAGCTGATGCAGCTGGCAAACGCAATAGCATTTGCCAGCTGCATACGCCCTCGCACCGGGTCTCGCCCCTTCGTTGGTTCGCGCCACTACATTGGGTCTCGCGTCTTTAACGGCTCGCGCTTTAAATATGGCCCTCGCGCTCCACTGGCTCGCGTACTCCTTCCGGGTTCCGCTCTGTTAATGGCTTGCGCTCGTCCTCCGGTTTCCGCAACATGGCTGGCTCGCGCAACTTCGCTGGGTTTCGCGCCTTTCATGGCTCACGCTCGACTTTCGGGCTCCGCTTCCGGTTGGCTATGCCGCCGACCGCCCTCCCCGCAGCGGCGCTTTGCTAAGCGGCTGCATCTCGGGTGGTGCCTCGATGTAGTGATGGACGCCCAGTCCCGCCGCCTGCGCCTGCTCGCTCACGATCCACGGCTCCGGCATCGGCTCGCCGAACCACCTGTAGTACGCCTCGGCCTGCCAGTGGCACAGGAACAGCTTGGTGGCAAACCGCTCGCTGCGCTGCTCGATCTGAGCGTCCGGCAGCCGTCCCGCTGTTAGCGCGGCCTTTGCATTCGTATCGTCACTGAACCGCTTCTCACTCAGAATCTTGGCCGCCAGCTCCTTGTTGCCGCCGCTGACATTGCGCTCAATCTCATATGCCTTGCGCTGGGCGTATATGTGCCCGTAGAAACAATGCGGCTTGTTGTGCATCATCATAAAGCTGTGGCCAACCTTGAACGCCAGCAATTTCAGCTGGCTGTTGAATGGCCTTTTCCCAAGGCTCCCCCACTTCTTCGGCATGTCGGGGTTCAGCCCGGCGAACGACCATAGCTGGCTAATCTTCCGCCGCCGCTTATCTATGTTGGCCAGCAGCCCGACGCTAATCACCGGGCCTATTCCAACCGCCTGCTGCGCCCATGCCCCCATGCCGGTGCTCTCTTTGGCTGCGTAGTAGCTCAGCGCGGAGACCAGATTCTTCTCCATGCCGAGGTCCCGGTGGAAGGCCCAGGACACCAGGGTGTGGCTCTTGCCGCGCTCGGAGTAGCGCTTGATCACGTTGCCGCTGTGCATCCTGAATTTCTGATGCTGGTAGTAGAGCCGCACCAGATAACGCATCTCCGGCAGGCCGTCCTCGCCCTTCTCGATCAATTCCTCGACCGCCGCGATCACGTCCTTCCTCAGCAGCCGGATCAAGTCGGTCTCGTCTTCGACGAAGCTGTCCTCCAGCTGCGGTCCCATGCGGGCCAGCTGCTCGGTGGTCAGCTTCTTCTCTTCGGGTTTCTCTGTTGGCTTCTTCCTCATCTTCCTCTCCTCGCGCTTCATGTTTGGATTACGCTCAATCATTGGCTCGCGCCTTTACTATGGGTTGCGCACGCTGGGTGGCTCGCGCCTCGGTGTTGGATTTCGTTGCGGCGATGGCTCGCGCATCCACCTCGGGTGTTGCTCGCTATATGGCTCGCGCTATCAGTCGGGTCTCCGCCCGGTGTACGGCTCACGCGCGTATTAAGGGCTCCGCTAGCTCTTCGGCTCGCGCATCGTTCGGGGTTCCCGCTCTTTCTGTGGCTCGTGTACACGCTATTGGGCTGGTTTCCTCGCTCGTACCCTGGCTCACGCTTGTGATATGGGCCGCGCCACTTTCTTGGCTCGCGCTCTCGATAGGGATTTCGTGCCCTGCACGGCTCGCGCCTTGTGTTTGGACCCCGCACACCTCAAGGCTTGTGGCCCCGTTTCCTGCCCACCCTAATGAGCGTGATTGTCGGCATGCACCGCCATTTCATAGGTCGTCAGCACGCCGTCCCGGTTCTTCTTCAGCAGGCCGTGTTTGGCGAGCGCGGCCACCGCTGCATAGGCCGAGTGGATGGTGATGTGAGCGGCCTCGCTTATCTCCCTGGGGCTCAGCTCGTTCTTGTCGCTGTCCCTGAACGCGCGCAGCACGGCCTCCTGGCTCACGCCTTGCCGGGCGTTATAAATGCGCTGCTTGTTCAGCGGGTTGGGGTTCACCTTCTGCGGTGGGATCAGCTGGGCCAGGGCGATCTTGCGGACCTCCCGGCGTTCTTTGAGCAGCTCGGCGCGTTCGGCCTCCAGCTGCTCGCTGTCGTGGACGATCCTCTGGACCTTCGCGGCTATCTCTTCAAGCCGGTCGATTGCCTGTTCCCGAGTCAGCATCTCTCTTTCTCCTTGCTAGTTTTTTACAGTTCGGACATAACCTCTTTAGTTGGCCGGACATCCAGCGCCGATCTTTCGTCCAGGCGTGCAGTGAATGGCAGTGGACCCCGCACAGGGCGACGTAGTCGTAGCCCTTGAAGTTCACCATGTGCTCGCGGTCGTGGCCCGAGACGGTGCCCAGCTGCCAGTGCTCCTGCAAATACGCCAGCTCCTCTTTACCCATCCGCTTCATTACCACTCCACGATTTCAGCGTCCTGGAACTCGTCGGCGAACCGGACAATCAGCCACTCCGCGTCGGCCCGCTCGGTGAATCTGAACGCCAGCTCCGGCCTGGTCGTCACCATCTGCGGCCTGCCGCCGAGCCAGCTCTCCAGCGTCAGCGGGTTGCCGTTCAGCGTGCGGTGCAATCTGATCGATACGCCGCCGTTTATCAGCGGCTTGCCTTCCCGCGCATACTCGGCCAGGGCGTCATAGATTTCCTTGAATTCCATCACTGTGGCCTCGTCAGCAGCCGCCGCATGTCGTGGAATGAGCCCATCGGCGCGTGCTCGCCCCCGGTTTCCTGGGTGACAATTTCCGGGTTGAACCAGAAGCCGCCCGAGGACCGCTTGAACAGCTGGGTCAGGATCACGGTGTGGTCGTAGCTGCACGTGGTCACCATGATGCACTCCTCGCGGTTGGGCACCTGCCCGAGGTCGTCCGGCATCTTCCGGCGCTCTTCATTGGCGTACTTCTGCACCTCCTCCGGTGTCAGACCCTTCGGTGCGTCCTTGATTTCGACGTGCCACGCCTCGGCCAGGATGCTGTACGCCAGCGCCTTGCCCTTGAACGATTGCAGCACATGCTTCACCACGTCGCGGGTGTGGACTCCCGGCGTGTCCATCGCGTAGGCGTGCAGCTCGCCGCCCTGGCTGTGAACCAGCAGCAGCGGCAGCAGGCTGCCGTACTTTTGCAGCTGCTGGCGGGCGAAGTCGAGATTCAGCTCGCTCAGTTTCTTCAGCTCATCTTTAGTCATGTGGCTTGTCCTTGCCCCCATTGCGCTCGCGCCGCCAGAACAGCTGGTTCACAAACCTGATGCCCTTGCGCTGGCCGTTGCGTCCGAACAGCAGCAGGTGAACCACGGTGCGCTCGTCGCGCTGACGGCCCAGGCGCGTCACCACTGCAGGCGTCCAGCCTTTGCCGGTCGGAGCCCACACCAGCGACCCCTCGGACAGCATTCTCCAACTCACCCGCTCCGGCCCCACCAGTCCCCGGACCTTGGGGTCAATCCTGCCGGTGTCGGGGTAGATGTCGTGTACACGATGTGCAACCCTGTCATCCATTTTCGTTGCGGCCCCGTTTCCTGCCCACACCGCTAATTGAGCCGGTAGGGATTCTGAATCAGATCGATTAACAGCTGAGCTATGAACAGCTCCTGGCCGCAGACCGGGCAGCGGTCGCCGTCGTGCTTGATGGCGGTTGCACAGCACGAGTGCAGGTGAGTGAAGCTGCGCGGCTGGTGGCAGACCCCGCAGGACGGGAATAGGAATGGTGGTGTCTCGTTCTCCATCTTTTTGTTCCGAACCTGTGCTGCGTTCAGCCAGGCCCCTGACCCCCTTGGTTGTGCTGTAAATTCCCCTGTCCATTGGCCCCATCGATCATGGCCCTGATGGCCGCCGCCTGGAGCGCATAGCGGTCGCGGTCGATGCGGTCGCGGTCGATGTCCGCAGCCCGCTGCCGACACTCAGCCTCCATCACCTCCAGCGTCTCAGACAGCCAGTCCGGCGAGAGGTCCATGACCTCCCGTATCGACTTCTTCAGCCGGGCCTCCCTGGTCCTTCCGATACTCACTCTTCAACCTCCGTCGGCAGGTCTTCCAGGGTTTCGATATAGTTCTCGTCCAGCTCCAGCAGCTCGTCGGGCTGTTCAACTTCGGCGTCGGCCAGGAACGCGGCCTCGTACTCGTCGCTCCAGGTGCTGTACGCCTGGCCCTTTTTGCCCTCCGCCCACTTCGTGTCGTGCTCGCTGATGAAGTCGTCGATCTGGCTCTTCATGTCGGCCACGTAGGCGCGGGCGTCGTCGAGCACCGCGTTCAGCGCGTCCTTGGCGATTTCCACGTCGGCCCAGCGGATGCGCAGCTCCTCGTTGTACTTCGCGACGGCGGCCTCCAGCTCTTCCTGGGCCGCATGCAGCCGGGAGATGATGTCATCCCGGCGTTTGATGTCCTGCTTGTCTAGCTTCTTCATATACTTTCCTTGCGGTGCCGTTTCCTGCCCACCCCTAGCTGATCTGCCGGATGGTCCCCAGGCAGCGGTCGCACGATACCCAGGTGCGAATTTTGTTGGTGACGGTGCGTGGCCGCTTCAGCCGCTTGGGGCAGCTGCACTTGTGGGTCAGCGCGGCCTTGTGGCGGGCCTTGATGCAGTCGAAGCAGGGGTCGTGCGACGGGATCACCAGGGTGTCCTGGCAGGCGCTACAGCGTACGTAGAAGCACGCGTCAGTCTTGTGCTGGGTGCTGCCGCACTGACCGCAGGTGTCGCCATGCTTCAGCGCCTCGGCCTGGGCTGGCGTGATTAGTTTCCGCGCGAGTGCGGCTTGAATTTCGTTGGCTTGTTTGGGTGTCATCAGCGTTTCCCCTTGAAGTGTGATAACTACATTATGAGGATGCAGCTGGCAAATGTCAAGCGGCTTTTGCCAGCTGCGTGAAAATTAATCTCCGTAACTGAACTGGTTGCGGGTTGCCGGGTCGGGCGTGGCCTTCCACTCGCGCATGATGCGGACCTCGTACAGCCCCTGGGGCACTTCCTGCGTGCCGTGTACGTCGTCCGGGTCGCCCTTCAGCGCGATATGGCGCAGCGCCTCGCTCACCGCGTCAATCCGCACGAGGTTTACCTCCCGCATAATCTCACTGTCCAGGGTCTGTGAGACCTCGGCGTGCTCCAGTACGTGGGCGTGGTCGCCGTGCTCGCCCTTGTGTCCCCAGTCATAGCGGCGATGGTGCTTGTCGTAAAATGCGCCCGTCACTACGGCGCGCTGGTGCCGTGCCTCGAATTCGTTGAGCGATACCGGGATCAGCACCACGTCACCCTGGCGTATCGTCCTGTCATAGAGCCTGATCATTTCCCTTCCTCCTTATGATTCGATCTTTAGCAGCTCATACTGCTGCTCAGTCATTCCGGCCATCCAAGCTAGTCCAGCTGTACAAGTATGCGTGTCAGGAGGGACGGCTAATATGTGAATTCTCTTCTGATTCGTGCTGTCCTTCACGATGCAGAACGCCCGCTGCCTTTTGTATAGCCAGAGTGTCACCAGGGTGCCGCGCCGGTCGTGGGTCGTGGACACGTTCCATAGCGAGCCCTTCAGCAGCCGCCTGAATGGCCAGCGCTGCCGGGGCTCGATGCGCGCCTCATTCCTGCTGTACCACTCGCGCCAATACTTGACGGCCCGTTGATACTCGTCCATCAGCTTGGCCTGATGCACTTGGCGCAGCTGCACCACCGCACCCCGTTGTGGCCGACCTGCACCCGCCTGATCTGTGGCGGCGCGTCGCTTTCAACCACCTGTCCCTCGACTACCAGGGGCCTATTCAGATTGGCGTGGACCTCCTTAACCGTCTCAAGGTAGTGCTCAGCGTCTTCCCGGTGACTCCATCTGCTCGACTCGCTGCGCTTCACGCCCCCGAGGAGCCAGCGGCTGTTATCCGCCGTCCAATACTGTGCGATGTAGCTCATCTAAAAATTCCCCCTTCCCCAAAAAATGTGCTCTTCCCCATTGATATATCCGGCCTCGATCAGCGCCTCCAGGGTCTCCTCGCTGTCGTCTGGCATGGCCAGGATGGCCCCGAGCCGCCTGATTTGCGCGCGGTCTTCGATGTTCCAGTAGCCCTCGGCGCTCTCGTTCAAATCCGTTAGCTCATCCAGCAGCCGGTCTTTGCCAACCATCACCCGTTGCTCAGTTGTGATCATTGCCATTCCCCTCTATCACGTTGATTTCCTGAATCTCGCCCAACCGGTACGTGTGCGGGCAGCAGCCGTTGTTGACGGTAATGTCCTTGCGCGTCCGCTTTACGACGTGGCCGACCACGGCGGCGCGGAAGGTCCGGCGCTTGAAGGTCAGCGCGATTTCGTCGCCCGGCTGCAACTTCTCAAAGATCAGGTCGCGGTCGCGTAGTGGATTGCGGCTATAGATGGCCTTGCGGTCTTCCGGAGTGTTCATCAGCGTTGCCTCCTGTGGGTTGGGCTACTATGGAGCCTGCCAGCTGTGCTGTCAATAACAGCTGGCAGGGTTATCAACAGTGTGCTGCAAATTTATTGCTTGTCGTCCAGCCTGATGTGGATCAGGTGTTGCTTGGCCCGCGTCGTGGCCACATACTGCAAATTCCGCTCCTCTTTCTGCTGCCAGGGCTGCCGCGCCCAGGGCGTCGCGCGGTCGTATTCGAGATACCAGACCTTGCTCCACTCCAGCCCCTTGGCCTTGTGGATTGTGCTGCAAATCGTCACCCCATTACTGTCGCTGAACAGCCCCTCGATCTGGTCGCGCAGCTGCTTGACCGACCGCCGATCCTCGGGCAGCGCATCGATCAGCGCCTGCACACAGGCGGCCTGATCCGCGATGCGCGCGGCCTTGCCGCCGTCGTCCTTGGCCTCGGCCTTGGCGATTTCCCGCTGGCTCCACGCCTCCAGGTTCAGCTCCAGCTCCTCAATCGTCTGCGCCTTCAGCCGGTCAATCAGCTTGGCCAGTCCCTGGCCGATGTCGCGCCCGAGCACCTTGCAGCCGTGTCCCTGGTTAATGAGCCAGTACGCGAATTCGATCAGCGGTGCGGTGGTCCGGCAGAGAATCGCATCACGCGCGCCGAAATCCGCCGCCGTGTACTTCTCGGCATACTCGACAATCCCGTCCTGGGCATCCGCCGCCGCCTCGATCTGCGGCACGAATTCCTGGGCGCGGGCCACGATGTTCTTGGCGCACCGATAGGTGATGCTGAGCGGCAGTTCGACACAACCAAACTCGTTCTTGATGGCGTCGATGCTGTTGCTGGCAGCGCCGCGCCACCCATAGATGGCCTGGGCTCTATCTCCCACCGCAATCAGCCGCCCGTTGGGTTTCAGCACCAGATGGAGAATCGCCCGCTGGGTCGCGCTCACGTCCTGGGCTTCGTCAATGAATACATAGTCATTGCGAAACCACGTGCGCAGCTCTTCCACCAGCGGCAGCCACAGCATGTCAGAGAAATCAACCACGTTCTCGCCGATTTCCCGGCTGCGCTTCAGCACGGCCTGGGTGTATTCGATGGCCAGCTCCTTCAGCTCCTCGTAACTCTCCACCTCCACCTGGGCCAGGGGAACGTCAATGTATAAATCGTGGTGCTCGATCAGCTTGAAATAGGTCTCGGGCTCGTCCGGCAGCAGCACCCCGACCCCCTCGTCCTTGGCCAGCCCGGCCAGCCGCCGCACAAACGGGCCAATCGCGCGCCGCAGCGGTGAGTAAATCTTGCGGTTGCCTTCTACCCGAAACGGGATCAGCTCATCCAGAATGTCGAAGGTCTTGTCGTCCTTGACCTCCACATTGCCGCCTGCATACCTTCTCCACACGCCATAGCCCAGCGCATGGAAGGTGCTGACCATGATGTGTTTGGGCACCCTTCGCTTCAGTTCATCCGCGATGCTCTTATTGAACGCAATTAGCAGCACGCGTTTGGTGGGTGGGATTCTGCGCGCCGCTTCCACGATGGTGGTGGTCTTGCCGGAGCCCGCTACGGCCTCCAGCACGATGGACCGCCTGCCGGTCTCCAGTTCGCTGAAGAAATCCTGCTGATAAGTCGAAAATTGCATCTGTTTTCGCCTGATCTCGGGGTCAGGCCCCCTGTTAGATGTCCCCACTGTACTCGTACAGCTGGCAAATGTCAATCACCTTTGCCAGCTGTATTTCAGCCGCGCTTCGCGAATGGTTTCCGCCTACTCAATGGCTCGCGTGAATCCGATGGGCTCGGCTCCTCGTCCGGCTCGCGCTCTTGATATGGGTCTCGCGCCATTTGTCGGCTCGCGCTGGGATTTTGGGGTTCGCTCCCCTCGTGGCTGTCTGCTAATCTCCGGCCATGATCTATCTGGCCAAAGCCGACTATCATCCGACTGCGCGGCAGCTGCGCCGGGTGGCCAATGCCCAGCAGCGCAAGCCCTCGATACAGCAGCGGATCGATCATGGAACTACCGGCTATATCTCGGCCTCTCGCGAGCATCTCTCGTCCGAGGAGAACGCCGCGCGTACCCGTCACCTTTACACTGCGCTGCGCAAGCGCGGATATAATCCGACCCCGGCTGAAGGACGCTATGGCTCTGTGCCTGAACGGTCGTTCATGATCGAAGAAAACAATCACCGCCATCTACACGACACGCTGCGCGATATGTCCGAGCGCTATGGCCAGGAATCGTTCATCATCCGCCACAATCACCAGCACAAAATGGTCTTCCCCCATGGCAGCGCTGATCACCCCTTCCCGCACCATCTGATCGGCCACAAGCTGACGCACGAGACGCCGACCACGGAGGACCGGACCCGGCTCGACACCGGACCCGGTACAGCTCACACTGTCCGCATGGAGGACTTCGAGCACTCGACTGTTTACCGTGGCCTGGGCCGCAGCATGCGCCGCACACACCGTGTACACGCCATTACCCTGCACACGCCTGAGGGTCCGCACCATCTCACCATGCACTTCGATCCTGAGCCTCACGACAACTCGGAGCTTTGACGGCTATCGCGCCTGCGGACCTCCTCCCCCACCACGGCGATGTCGCCCATGTCTTCGCAGAACGCATCGAAGCGGTCGATTGCCTCCAGCTTCGCGAATATGCCGCGCTCGGCCACTTCGAGTTTATTGTCTGCCGGGTCGCGATCTTCCACGAGACAGTCAGGTTTATTGAGCACCCCGGCTAGCACCTGATTGGCGTCGCTACTGTCAAACCTTCCGTCAATCGTCAGTGTGAATTGCAGTGTCACAACCTTGACGGTGTCTGACTTCGGCGCGTCGAATATCTGGAATGCGTCCATGACCCTAAATGCCTCGCTCATGACTCCCTCCCGTGGGTTTCCTCTCCGATCACATGGATGTCGCCGATCACTTCAAACAGCGCCTCCATCTTTGCTATCGCATGCAGCTTCTCGTGCAGTCCCCAGTCAGATGGCTCAAGTTCCTGACTCACCGACGGGTCTCGATCCTCGGCCAGACAGTCGGAGTCGCTCAGCGCCCTAGCCAGTGCGCGATTGCAGTCGCCGCCGTCAAACTTTCCGTCAATCGTCACCTGGACTTGTATCGTTAGCACCTTGACGGTGTCTGACTTCTCCGCGTCGAGAATATCGACAGCGGTCATGTTCCTGATCGTGTCGCTCATACTCCCTCCAGATTCGTTCACTATAGCCCCTGGAACGCCCGCTGCGCCACGTTTGCCAGCTGATGCAGCTGGTATAGCCCCCAGGCCGTCCTGGGGGCTCCTGCGCGCCACTACCCACGGTTTCCGCGTTTCAGATGGCTCGCGCCCCGTTATTGGTTTTCGCTTTCGCCTATGGCTCACGCTCTTCAAACGGGCTTCGCTTCAGGCATGGCTCGCGCACCCGTGATGGGTTTCGCCCTTCTGAAGGCTGCGCTCTTCAAACGGGCTCCGCTTCAGGCATGGCTCGCGCAGCGACCATGGGTTTCGCCTGCCCGATGGCTCGCGCCTGGACGATGGGTCTCGCCGTTCCAATGGCTCGCGCCCCATGTGTGGGTTTCGCAGTGTCTTGGGCTCGCGCTTCATCAGCGGCTCATGCCTTCACCGGGCTCCGCAGCGCATCGATCTTGGCGTCGATGCGGTCAAACTTGGACTCGAACTTGGTCTCGAAGCGGTCGAGCTTGGCGTCGATGCGGCTGAAGCGCTCCTCGAATTTGGCCTCGATACGGTCAAACTTTGCCTCAGTCTTGGCTTCGATGCGTTTAAATTCGCCGTCGATATGATCGAAGCGGCGCACGATCCAGCCCATGAATGCCCACACCATTGTCACGATCACCACTAGCAGTCCGGCGACAATGCTGGTCAGTCCGATGATTACCTGTGTGTCTGTCAGGGTCACGCCTGCTCCTCCGGCAGCTCGGCCTCGTCCTGAATGTCGTGCTGGATTTCCAGCGAAATCCACGCCCGGCTGAGCGCATCGCTGCTCAGTTCCAGCGCGGCTTCAAACTGGCCAATCTGCCGCAGCTGGTGATAATCGTCGCGGCGTATCGCCGCCGTGCTCTCGTCGCTGGCGTGCCTCCTCAGCACCTTCAGCCGCGCCTGAATCGCCCGCAGCTCGCGGCTGATTTCAATCGCCTCATCCCTGGTCCATCCCCGGATGTCATCCATGGTAACTCCCTTCACTGCGGTGCCGTTTCCTGCCCACACCTAGATAAACCGTCCCAGTGCGACGCCAGCGGCGATAAGCGCCGCCGATGCCGCGAGCAGCTGAATAACGATTGTGATGGTCTCTTTGCGGTTGCGCTTGTGAATTTGCGCGATCTGCTCTTCGATGAAGGTCATTTCCAGCTCCCGCTTCAAATCGCGTTGCAGTGTTATCACCTTCGTTACGCTTGCCGTTTCCTGCCCACCCTAGCGGGCCATCTCCTCTGGCAGCTGCAACAGCCGTTTGGCCACATCCCTGGTGCCCAGCGGCTGCAACTCATACCTGAGCACGTCTTCCTGGCTCAGCCGCTGCCGGTAGCCGATCACGCCAAACAGATACTGGCTGACCGGCAAGTCCCTGCGGGCGTCATAGCCTGTCCCCTGGGACCGCTCGATTAGTTCCCACCCCTCAGGGCAGTGTGTGTAGGCAGGCGGCCTGTAGGTGAGAGCGTAGCAGTACAACAGCACGGTCTCCTCGGGCTCGACTAACGCCCTGGCATTCCTGGCGCTCACGACATCGGTAATGCCCAGCGCCCGGCAGACCGCGCCGCCCACCTGCTCGTGCAGGGCATTAAACCGCCCGTTGTATTTCGGCTCCCATGCATAGGGGCTCCAGCGTGTCACCTTGCCGTCGTCGCTGCGCACCTCGATCATGGCGTTGCTGGTGCCCTCCACGGTCAGTGTCACTGTGACCTTGCTCATTTTGCCTCCCAGCTTTCCCGTAGTTCGAGCAGCTGTGCCACACGCTCCTCGGGATTGCCGTAACGCGTAATCCTGACGGCCTTGTCAGCGTCATTGATGGTGCTGCCCGGTAAGCGCCGCCGCCAGCCCCACACTTGGCAGTCACGGCTGAATGCCACCCACTCCTCGCCCGCGCCCTTGCTGGCGCTGCCGGTGGCGTCCACCAGATTGCCGTCCTTGTCGAAGACCCAGCTGCCACGGCCCTTGACCGTGGAGCAGGGCCAGCCACGGTTGAATTCATCGCAATCGGTGAGACCGTAAAACACGGTCATGGCTCCATCTGCTTGTGCGTGTACACGCATTATTGTCCCTCCACTGCGCGCCGTGGCTCGGGCAGGCCGTGATAGACCGCCCCTTCCAGGCGTGACACTGCAATCGTTAGTGCTTCAAGCCTCGTGTCGAGCCTGTCGAATTTGGCGTCGAAGCGGTCAAAGCGCCGCACGATCCAGCCGACGAACGCCCACACCATCGTCACGATCACCACCAGCAGGCTGCCGATGATCGTGACGAGGACGGTGATTACCTGGGCGTCGCTCACTCGCTGTCCTCCAAGTCAGCCTCATACTCAGCCTCGAATTCGCCTCGGGCTTGAAGGCACTCGACACATGCGCACTTGTGATCGAAGCCCTTCTGCTCGCAGTGGGCGTCGTCGCCACATTCGGTGCAGCCGTCGGGCTCGCCCTCAGGAATGTGCGTCCGCCACGCATCGTAACTCGCGCCCCGAAATGGAAAATGTCTGCTGCTCATTAGACTGGCCTCGTGGTGTAGAAAACGACGTAAAACGGACGGCCCAGAAAGCGCGCGACCACGCCGCCGTGCTTCTCAGCGGCAGCCTGCGCCTGGGTGCGGTTGCTGTAGCGCACCGGCTCGGGCTCGCCCTTATACAGCTTGGCCAGCACGGTTGCGCCGTTGCGCAGTTTGACGGTCAGTGGTGGGGGAGTGTTCATCAGCGTTGCCTCCAATGTGATGATCAGATTATGGGCGTTTGCCAGCTGTATGTCAACAGCTGGCAGTAGTCAGCGCTTTTTTATTCAGTCATTTCGACATCGCACACTGGGCAGCGTAGGGCTGCGATGTCCAGGTGCTTGCGCGCTACCCGCGCCAAGTACCCGCACTCCTCACACTTTACGCGGATGTGGCGATTGTTCTGCTTCTTAGGCGCGGTGCTGAGCCCGCCCGTCACCAGCTGCGCATGTGGCAGTGGTCCCACCTTCGCCAGCACCGGCTCAATTGCCTTGATGAATTCCGGCCCGGCCACGGTGGCGGTCATTTTGCCCACCAGCCCGATGGCAGTCGCGCACTTCTTGAATACCGGCCCATGGCTCGCGCGGATGCCAACCGCCGCATGCGTCAGCTCATGCGCCAGGATGGCTGCGATTTCGCCCGATAGTGCGCTGGGCTTGTACGCCAAATTCGGCACGATGAAGATTTCAAAATGGCCGTCGCGGCTGTTGCTGCTATCCCAGCACTCACCTATGCGGCGTCCGCCCTTGCCCACGCTGGTGAAGCCGATTGAAATGCGGACCTTCTCCGGCAGCGGATGGCCGACCGCTACAAATAGCGGGCGCAGCTGATTGGCCAGATTGTTCAGCCACTGCTCGCGCGTGATTGCGTAGCCGATTTGCAGCGGCTGTGCGCCAGCGCACTGAATTGACTGGCAATGGTGATGCCCGCAGCTGGTGCAGGGGGTGAAATCGTTTTGGCAGTTGAAGCAGATTGCATTGAGTGTCATTAGCGTTTCCTCAGGTTTGGTTTCGTCTACAAGAGACAGTGTACACGCATTGCGCGTGTTCCGTCAAGCAGCTATTTCAGCTGGCTGCAAATTTTCTTCACGCGCGCAGAAGCCAGCGTCGAGCGTCTTGAATAACTCGCGATTGTGCGCCCTGGCGCTTGCCGTCAGCGGCGTTTCGCAGACGTAGCAGCAGCCCGTGTATATGGTCTGACCCTTCACTGGCTGATGGGCACGGCAGAAGGACCAGGCAGGCGAAATGTGGCCATCGTGGACGCGGCAGCCGCAGCGATACAGCTTGTCGTACCGATAAGCGTAGCTGAGCGTGCAGGCCACCCGCTCGGGTTTGCCGGTCGCCACGGCGGCCTGCACCGCCAGCGCTTCATCATCGGTCGGTTCCTTGGTCAGGCTGAGCGGATAGGGGGTGTGGCACTTCGGGCAATTCTCAATCTTCAGCAGCTCGGTGTTGCGCTTGACCGTGCGTTCACGCCACTGCTCCAGCGCGCGGTTGCCGCAGCTCTCGCACAGTTCGAGATAGCGTTTCGCCTGCTTGTCGGCCAGGGTGCGCTCGTCGCGATGGATGAGATTACGGCAGCCCTGGCAGTAGGATACGGCGGTTGCCTTGGTCCAGTATGGGGAATCCAGCCGAGGGGTTTTAGTGGGAGTGTTCATCAGCGTTGCCTCCGATTGATTGCGTTACACCATCAAAATACACATGATGCGTGTACACGTCAAGCAGCTAATTCAGCTGGCTAGAAATTATTTTCAACTATAATTCCTTCACGCCCTTGGGGGTGGCCACATGCCGGTGCGGATGATGATGCCGTTGTGGCTGTGGCTGGGCCGTCCGTGGTTCAGCCAACACCTTGCTGCATTGATCGGCAGTGGCGCTGACGAAGCCGGACGCCAGATAATGGGTGGCGTCAAACATCGCCAGGGTCTGTTCAGCTGAATCTCCGGCACTCTCCCTGGTCCAGGGGGTCTCCGCTAAGCGCTGCAGGTCTTTGGCCAGCGCATAAAATAACTCGGTGCTCTCCGGCGTGCAGATGGCTTTGAGCCGCCCTGCGACGTAATTCGACAGCACGGCTGCCGCGCCCGCCATCTCAGGGTCGGTACGCCGCGTGGTGGTGCTGTAGGAATCCAGCACGTTGCAGATGGTGTCAATCACCTGGTCGTGGTTCATGGCGGTTATCGTGTTGATTGCCTGCGCCCGCGCCTCTGGTGACACTGTCACCTCCTCATTGGGGTCGGGCGGTGCAGGCGTGGCCTCGGGTGTGGGTTGCGGTGCTGGTTGTCGCGCCGCCATATCAGCTTCAACCTGACTGGCGATTTCCTGCGCGGTCGGAATGTGCGGCAGATACACCGGTTGCGGTGGTGGCTGGCTGGAGCAGCCCGCGAGCAGCAGCGCGCCAGCGGTTGCTTGACGCCATAGGCGTCGGCGCGGTAGTCTCTTCATGGTCGTAAACCTCGTTCCGGGTTGATGCGCGCCAGGGTCTAGCCACTCTGGCGCGCGCACTCATTAGATGCCCTCCATCCCGATATAGCCGTCGATCCTCCTGGCAGCCTGCGCGTGTACATCACACATCAGCTCGTGTACACGCGCCTCCCTATAGGCGAAATGCACGATCCAGCGTGCGGCCTTGCCGCAGCGACAGTGCAGCAGTCTGCGCCCTGCAAGCCACTTGCGCGCGTTCATCGCGAGACGCCCCACAGCTTGCGCTCGCGTGCGTTCAGATAGTTGCGCCCGAAATGCCGGGCCGCCTGGGGGTGTCGGCTCCAGTCAGGGGCAAAGCCGCCCTTCTGTAGCCACCCGCGCAGCGCCTGACAGCTCTCGCGCACCTTCGCCGTGTCCTGGCTCACAATGCCAGCTGCAATGTTGGCTAATGCAATATCAGGGTCCATCTATTTGTCCTCCGGGGTGCGGGTGATGGCCTGGCCCAGCTGCTGGTAGCGCGCCCGTGTAGTCTTAATCCGTTTGGCAATGAACGCTTCGCGCTCAGCTTCACTCTTAAACAACTGGCGCGGCTGACTGGCGCCGTAAGACCGGCCATTGCGGGTGACTTGGCAGTTGACGGCCCAGTAGGTCACGTCCAGCTCGAAGCCCTCGGGCACGATGTACCAGCAGCCGATCCTGCCGCTCTCGCCCGCCTGGGGAGGGTTGCGGTAAGTCACGCGGTAGCGGCTGACGCGCAGGCCGATGGCGCGGCCTTTCTCGTCCAGCAGTCCCAGGTCAACCTGGCTGCTGTCGCGTCCGCTGTCGATGCAATCCTTGCAGTATCGTTGAGTGTCCATTAGCGTTACCTCCATCGCCCACTATCCGCTTTTGCCAGCTGCATGTCAATACAGCTGGCAAATATTATTTGCGGGCGGTGCGCTTGATGCAGCCGCAGCCGACCAGCTCCATCTGCTGAAAGGTCAGCTCGCGCTGGTGGTCGGCCAGCGTGGCCATCACCGCGTGATTGATCTGTCGCTGGTAGTAGCCCGCCTTCACGACCAGCACCAGGTTCAGCAGCAGCACGACGAGAAGGACGATTTGCATTTTCATTTGCGTCCCAAATATGCCCGCACCAGTTCCATGGCCGGGCCATCGAATACCGATGCCAGCACCACCTTGCCGCCACTGTGGACGGTGCGCCGTGGGTCACTCCAACGTACCGCCGTCGGATAGGGGCTCGAATACTCGTGGTCCTCCGCGCCGTAGCGCAGGCAGACCTTCTGCACCCCTTCTGCGGGGTCGTGATATAGATACACATCCACCAGCAGGCCGCTGGTGGGGCTTACCGTGGTCCCCACAAAGCCGCCGTCGCCGAGGTGGCCGCAGCGGTCGGGATAGTGCGGTTCTTTCATTTGCTCTCCTCGAATTTGAGATACTGTCCGCGCTCGTCCTCGGCGTGGCTCAGATAGCCCTTGACCCGCTTGCCCTTCACCACGCGATAGCCGGGAATGGTCCAAAACGTATCCGAGATGCCCGCGTGGACGAGGCGCAACTCCCCGTCACACATGGCCAACGCCCTGCGGGTCATGCCGCCAGCTGGATAGGCAAACTCCTCGCCCTCGATCCAGGTGCCGGAGCCGCACTCGACATTGACGATTTCAGCGCCCATATAGCGCCCGTGCCGTGGCTTTGCTGGTTTCATCGGCTCAGCTCCTCCGACCATTTGAGACTCTTCAAATCCTCAGGCGTGGCCACGGTCAGCGCCTGCAACAGCTGTTTGCGGATGGCCCACAGCTCCGCCTTGGCCTTTAACCATGGCTCCTCGGGCAGATGCGGCAGCCCGCCCAGGGTGTGAGCAGCGACATCGACGCCGTCGAGCAGCACCAGGATATTGCGCGCGGCAGCTGTCAGCCCCACGCTCGCAGACGAGCCACAATCTCGATCCCGCTGCGCCTGCCACTGCGCACTGGTCACCCAGCGCTCACTGTAGCCGCCGTCCTTGTAATAGGTGACGATGATGTTCGGGTGCAGGGTGCTGGCCTTGACCTCGGTCACCTTGCGCGGCTTGGCCGGACGGTCGGTGATGCTCGCCTCATAATCCGGGCCATATGCCGCTTCCAGCTGCGTGGCCAGATACGCCTTGCGCAGCTCCCCAATGAATTCATCCACGCCAAAGCCGTGCTGGTCAGCATATTTCTGGGCATTCCTCGACGCCTCCAGCACTGCGTCGCCAGGGTTGCCCACGGCCTCCAGTTCGGTCGCGACCGCGAGTTTCACCGCCTGCTCCAGCGTAATCTCCGTCTGCGCCTCAATCGCTCGCTCATACGCCTCAATCGACGGTACGGCCTGGGCGATGGCTTCATGCTCAGCCTGCCTGACGCTTGCCGTTTCCTGCCCACCCTGACGCGCCCGCTGGGCCAGGATTGCGCCGACTGACGCGCTGCCCTGGCCGAATGCCTTACCTTCACTGACGCTTGCCGTTTCCTGCCCACCCTGGCGCGCCCGCTGAGCTTTCTTCTGCTCCTCGATCAGCCACGTGATATGGCCATAGTTCTTCTGAAGGTGTGGCACCCCGTACCCCTTGATGCCGTAGACAATCCCATCCGCCTTGCGGACCATGTACATACCGGACCAGCTATCCGGGCCATTGTCCTGGTCGATGCAGATCCATTTCTGACGCTCTTTCACGCGTTTGGTGCAGCTGTAGCCGCAGCGCCCGCGCTCAGCAATCGCGTTGGCCTGCCACAGCCGGGCAAATTCCTCGCATTGCTCATATAGGTTGCTCATGACTCCCTCCTGTCAGCGGATAAATAGCCGGGCGGCTTCCAGTGCCGAGAACAGCGCAAACAGCATGACGCCCACCCGGATGGTCAGGTCTTTCACTGCCAAATCGATCTTGCCGTCGAGCAGCTCGATTTTGTGCTCCAGCTGGGTAGCAACGCCCCTGGTGGCGGCCTCCAGCCGGGCAATGTCGGCCCTGGTGGCCACGCTCTCGTGCAGCGCCGCGTCCATCGCCTCGGTATGCGCGCGGGCCTGGGGTTCGGGAATCCCGCCCCTGGTCAGGCGGTCGATATACGCCAGCTTGTCAAATAGCAGCTCACTCACTGGTCTTCCTCCGCTTCGCTGGTGCGTATTACACACACCGTGGTTAGCGCGCCGTGGTATCGATCATGGTCGTGGGCCTCGCGCTCGGCCTCGGCCTTGTCATCGGTGCAACACACGCAGGTGTCGCAGCGGTCGCAATAAACCTCATGCTGAGTCATCAGGCCGACCCCCGGAGACCTTCCGGAAACGTGAAGCACTGCTCGCATTCCTGAAACACCGGGAAATGACAGGCGGCCACGGCCTTGTGCCGAAACACCTTGCCGCACTGCCCGCACTTGTGCTGGCAATCAGCGCAGTGGGCGAAGGCGGCCTTAAACCTGGCAAACCTGACCGGGCCGGTGCCCCTGCTTACCTGGGACATGGCGTCACCTCCTCGCCGCAATCGACGCAGCGAAACGCGGACACAAACTGCTGATCGTTGCCGCAGCTGGGGCAGCCTTCAGGAAAGGTGATTTCCCTGGGCGGTGGCGGCGGCTGCTTGCTCGCGGACGAGCGCTGCACATCAAAGCCGAAGTCGTTCATAGCGCTCATTATAAGCATGCAGCTGGCATATGTCAAGCAGCTATTACAGCTGGCAAAAAATAATGGCGGGCAGGGATGGGATTTCAGCGGCAGGGGAGGGTAATCCGGGATGGCGTGCTGATGGTGCGCTCGGGGCTCCAGCCTCTGGCCAGGCGCTGTACCAGAACAGCTGAGACGGCATTGGCGCGCACACCTTTAATCTTGCAGCGTTCATCCCGCGCCCAGTCGGCCAGGATTTTGGTTTCTCCGAATGCCGTGATCCATCGGGTGCGCCTCGTGTTGCGCTGTTGCTGGTTGGCTGGAATCCAACGGCAGTTCGCCGGGCTGTAACCCTTGTCATTGTCGCGCCGCTCAATGGACAGGCCGGGCTGATAGCCGTGGCTCAGCGCCCAGCGCTCGAAAACATCGAAGTCGTTCCATGCCGCGCAAACCCGGATGCCGCGCCCGCCATAATCCTTATAATGCTCGACGTGCGGATTGTTGCAGCGCTTGCGCATAATGCGCCAGACGGAATAGAGCGGCTTGCGGATACGGGCGTCGGGTTTTTTACGCCGTGGGAAAATTCGGGTCTTGG
>Ga0126371_10000021_pt1 | contig 105291 bp, 99 predicted proteins | sample PanSoiMetaPlot_4_FD_110145 | JGI IMG/M metagenome (GOLD analysis project Ga0126371, IMG submission 110145) | Tropical forest soil microbial communities from Panama - MetaG Plot_4 | ecosystem: Environmental > Terrestrial > Soil > Tropical forest > Bulk soil | place: Panama | collected 2016-02-17
GTCCCAAGGGACTTCATCCTCCACGCGGCGTTGCTGCGTCAGGGTTTCCCCCATTGCGCAAAATTCCCCACTGCTGCCTCCCGTAGGAGTCTGGACCGTGTTTCAGTTCCAGTGTGACCGAGCGCCCTCTCAGGCCGGCTACTGATCATCGCCTTGGTGAGCCGTTACCTCACCAACTAGCTAATCAGCCGCGACCCCCTCCTCAAGCCCATTGCTGCTTTGATCAACCGGCATCTCAGCCAGAAGATGTTATGCGGTATTAGCCTCGGTTTCCCGAAGTTATTCCCCACTCGAGGGTAGGTTAGTCACGTGTTACTCACCCGTACGCCACTTTACTCATGGATTGCTCCACTTTCTCGTGCGACTTGCATGTGTTAGGCACGCCGCCAGCGTTGATTCTGAGCCAGGATCAAACTCTCGTTTGTAACCTGTTGGCATCCCCGACGGAAGTTGGGGATGCGCCCTGCCCCGTGGCTCGAAAACCCGAAGCAGGCATATTTTGTGAGATCGCTCGAACTTACGACTCGAGCGTTCCAAGATTCATCTGCTCTCACGAGCGAACAAACCATCTCACGACTGGCACGTTCAACCTGTTGTCAAAGACCGAATCCGCATTCCGCCTGAGCGGGGCGTTTCAGTCGAACTCCCGACACTCGAAAGCGCCGGTCGTCCTCGAAACTTTGTCATCTTCACGGTCTGTTCAGACGCGTAGAGACGAACCTTTCAAAATTACCGCAGCAATTCTCGATTCGTCAACCCGCAGCGTATAACTTTCGCGCAGAATGTTGATTTTGCTGGTGCATCTTCGCTGGATTTGCAGACGAGTGTGCCCGTTCGAGGTGCTGCTGTTTAAAGAACTTCTTCGGAGGTCGTTGCGACTTGCAAAACCCTTCAGAGCCTGGGTCCCCGCCTCAGCGGATTTGCTCTGAATTCACTCTGACCTTGGCGCCAGAGTTTGCCTTTTTATCGGCTTACTATCAGATGTCCTAGGAATCCCTTAAGATTCAGTTATTTCCGAACCCAAATTCAACCCGTCTGACTGCCAATCGTTAATGTCGAGTTCTTTTATATCAAGGCAACGCTAATGGCGCAAGCGTCGGAATGCTGTTTTTTGGTGCAGAGGAGCATTCAGCACTCAGCAATCAGCATTCAGCCTCGAAACGTTCTCGACAATTCTCACAGTTCATGCATGTGGCAAATTAACCCGTTATGTTTGTTCGAGATGTTGAGAGGCTGAATACTGATTGCTCAATGCTGAGTGCTGATTTCAACCCCGGGGATACTCCGAAATATCCACAGGGTTACCCCGAGTTTTCCACGGGGTTACGCCGAATTTTGCTCGGGGTTACCCCGCGGGTCAGCTTCGCTGCCAGTTGCTTTGCGTTTTCTGGCGCGGACTCGTCTTGGTCGAAGCGTGGAATCCGCGATCTGGACGGCGCGTAGAAGTAACGAAGCAGTTCGCGGCTCGATTCTGTCGGCTACGATCTGCTCCATGATCTGCTTTACCATGGGCTGAAGGCTCTCGCGGTTTTCCAGATCCTCAACCCTTATGTTGGAGTTCTGTTGATTGTCGATAGACCGCGTATGAAAACGCAGTGATACCTGTTGCCCATCGCCGGGGCCCGACATTGTTGGCCATTGGATTTCAGATCGCAGCAACGCCGGAGCCTTATCCGCAAATTTCAGCAATCCCATATTGAGTGCCTTGCGATCAAGCTCCTTTTGTAGTTCGTTGAGCCTGACCCGCTTCTCATAGAGATCTATGCGTTGATCCAGTTCTTCGTCGGAGAGAGCCTCCATCTGCTCGTCCGTCATCCCGATATCTTCACACTCTGGTTCATCCGGCGCTAAAGCCAACTCTCGTTTGAGACGCTGCATTTCTTCCCAAGACTCAATGAGAGACGGCTCTTGAGAACTGGCCTCTGAAGCCTCGACCGCCTGCTTGCTGGATTGGACGGTTTGCACCTTTTCTTCGCCACTCATATTTCCTGGTACCACGGAAGCCGGAGTTGTCAAAGGGATTTTTTCTGCAGGCGGAGACCTCGAAAGTTTCAGACTAAACGGCGTCAGCTCATACTAGAGATGGCACGGTGGAGACGCAGTGTTCTGCGTCTCCATCAGAGCGTGCTACTTCTTCTCTTTGACGTCCACGGATCCACGTAGGTTCTCCCAGTTAAGATTCAGGGTTGCGGAGTCGCCTCCGGTCTTGTCGAAGTTCATGGTGAATTGCTCGACAGTGCTCGGCGGACGACCCACTTTCATATCTACCCGCGCGAGATCCTGGCTTTGGTCGTAGTTCGTCCCCCATTGTCCGGTCTGCTTGTTGATGATGAGTTTCCAGGAATTCTCTGTTCGCCAGCTGTATAGAGTGTAGCTGCCCGCCGGAACCGCAGTGCCGCCAATCACGAGATCGGTGTCGGTTTTGAGCGACGTAGCTTCATTGGCGCCGGTGCGCCACACCTCATCGTGAGGGATAAGTCCGCCATCGATTTTGCGACCTTTGACAGACGGACGGCTGTAATCGATCGTGACCTTCTTCCCATCCGCGAACGTCACATCGGCTGTGCCCGGAGGGCTGGGACGTTTGCTCTTGTCCTGCTGTTGTGCCGATATGCTCATTGCAGTGAGAAGCAAAACAACAAACGTAACTGCTGCGTTTCGTTTCATAGCGAATGGTCTCCTAAACAAGTAGTCAGTGCTCACTACACAGTTCTCAGTTACTGCTGCCAGTCGAGTTCCTGGCATCGCTGATTTGACGAGTGACTTCGTTTTTTGTAACGGCCTTGGCTCGGCAACGCGGAGGACAAGGCCAGAACCACGGAACTCACTCAAAACTGATTACTGAACACTGAATACTGTCTCGCTAAACCGCATAATCATAGTGCAACAGGATGAAGTGGGAACAATCCATCCCGTTTATGCCGGAGCATAGTGCAGCAACTCTCGCTATGATCCCGGAGACGCCTGCCGTTTTTCTGCTGCGCGGCGAAGATCCCAGTGCTGAACCCTACATCAACAAGGCCGCCAATCTGCGCAGGCGTCTGGAGCGGCTTCTCTCGGATGCCGCGCCGGACAGCAAGCGTCTGAACCTCCGCGAACACACGCGGACCATCGAGTACACACTCACCGGTTCCGATTTTGAGAATCGTCTACTGCTATACGAAGCGCTGCGCGAATATTTTCCCCGCTCGTACCGCAAGCGAATGAAACTCATTCCCGCTCCGTTGATCAAGATCGGATGGGAGAACGATTATCCGCGGGCGTATTTCACAAGAAGACTAGGGAAGTCATCGTTCTCCGCAAAAGTGGAAAATGAGGCTCCGGTAAAGCGGAGTGTCTACTACGGTCCGTTCGCATCGAAAGCTGCGGCCAACAAATTTCTGAATGACGCGCTGGATCTGTTCAAGTCGCGACGTTGCACGTTCAACATCCATCCAGATCCGACATTCCCCGGCTGCATTTATTCCGAAATGAAGATGTGCCTCGCTCCTTGCTTCGCCGGATGCACCGACGCGGAATATCTGGCCGAGGCGGTGCGTGTGCAGGATTATCTCGACACGCGAGCAGAATCGCTTGTCAAGCAGCTCGAAAAAGAGCGGGAGGCAGCATCCGCAGAACTGGAGTTCGAAAAGGCGTCGGCGATCCACGGCCGTATCGAGAAGGTGAAGGCGCCGTGGACCGGCGTTCCCGAAATCGTTGGGCGCCTCGAGCAGCTGCGCGCGGTGATTGTGCAGCGGTCTGCGCTCGAAGATCACGTCGCTCTATTCGAGTTTCGCGATGGACTGCTGCATGGCCCGGTTCAATTCAGCGTGGCAGCGATGCAGCACTCCAATCCCAATTCGGAATCGAGTTCCCTCTTTGCCCACCCGCATATGGCGGTGCCAGTTCCTCTCGAGGACGTGCGAACTAAGACTATTGCGAAAGCGAAGCCGCAGACTCTCGAAGGACGAGTTGCCGAGGCCCTGGCGACGATCGAGACACGCAAGCCAGAGCGTGGAGAAATAGCCGACCACCTGGCTCTTCTAAAGCGCTGGTTCTACCGATCGAGCAAGAAGGGCGAGATATTCACCACACATTCTGGGGAACTACCGCTTCGGAGGATAGTGCGCGCGATATCGAGGGTGTTCCGGAATGAGACAGTACCACCCACGGTAGCGGGCGGGGAGTAGATCCGATACTACCCACCGCTCCGCGGGTGGTACCGATGTCGATCTTTTCCGGAACACCACCTTCACCTCTTCCCTCCAGCGCTCGTCTACCGCAATCAGGCTCCAATCCAATTCTGGCGAGAGGTACCGCAGGATCGTGTCCGTTGCAGGATGAATGTGAAGTGCAGGTGCAACCAACAAGAGCACAGGTGATTCGGGCGCGAGAGGGCGAGTTGCTCCGTTGGTTTCAATGAAGTAGCCGAAACGATGGAACTCCTCCCGTTCGTGATGCCACTTCACTCGGAACCAATAATCGAGGCCTTGTAGAGGCAGGTGAATATCTTCGTCGGCTTTGAGTTCGATCACGGCGAGTCATCCATCGCGTGTGCAGGCCAGCAGATCGACCATTCCGCGATCGGACGCAGCAAACGCCGGGACCTGCCCATAGACATAGCGTGGATTGAGTTGCGCGTGGAGCCTGGTCACGTCCAGCTTCACCTCGGATTGTCCAAAAATCATTCAAATCAGGAATAAGCGCTCTTCTTGGACGAATTAAGCGGCATTGCAGGAGGGATCGTCGTCATGACGCTTCAGCAGATTGTCGGCGAGGCGAAGATAGCGGCGAATAGTACCGGTCTTGTCACTATCGATTTCGCGTTGGACTTGCGGATGTTCTTTTGAGTGGTTGGGGGGCGGATCTGAAGGTTCCAGCTTAGTCAACTACCTACTCCTTTTCCCAGACTTGGACCCGGAGAAGCACAACATGACTGCAAGTATGGGAATCTATCGTAGGCGGATTTCGTTGACAAGTTGATTACGAGAAGCGACGTAATCCTAAAACTCTAGTAACCGCACGTCTGAATCCGATGCCTTTCGCTTAAACGAATGCCGGATTTTTTTACGAGGCGGCTTCGGCCACCGACGCACGTTGCACTTGGTGCAAGTGAATCGATCGCACGCGAAGGTTCTCGTTAGGAAACTTCTTGTCGATGGCAATCTGCGCGAGGCTCCACGCACGATGGATGTGGTCCGAACAGAGGTGCAGAATCACACGTCGGCCATCTCCTGCCCGAGCCTCGATGCGATACGCCGCCAAGTCCGGACAAGACTCATTTCCTCTGATGAGCCCAAAACCGCAAAACGCAACTGTTCGTGACATGAATGGTGGCTTCTATGACGCGCTGGATCCTAAGACCCTTGCGCACGCGGAATGCACGCTTGATTCACCTTCAGGTTGAAGCGAAAGTTCGGCGACACTTAGGCAGCCTTCGACACTCTCTCGTACCCGTGAAGGTTGGCCTCCGCCGCTCTCGGACTTAGCTGTAAAAAACTGGCGCTCCCCGGATTTCATGTCGCGGCCATAAGCCGGAAAGAATCGATCTTCCAAGTCCATTGGCAAGGTGGCAGTCCCCGGATAATCAGAACCGCTGACATGTGAGCCTAGATGCCTGCCGCAGGAAATTTGGTTGTTTGCCTTTTGCCCTTAACTAGATGTGACTAAAGGACTTATAACTTGGGAGTTACTGCCGCGCCGGCCGCTTTGGGCGAGTTCCCGAGCATGCAGAATGGAATCGGCTGCCCGCACCGCTTCAATCGTGCTCTTAACATCATGAACTCGAACGAGATGCGCGCCCTGAAGGATGCTGGCCGTTACAGTTGCGATAGTTCCAGCCAAACGGTCCGCGCCGCGATCGGCAGTCGTCTCCTTAGCCAGGAACGACTTACGCGAAGTTCCGCTAAGAAGGGGAAATTTCAATTGATGAAGCTCCGCGAGGCCGGCCAAGAGTGAGAAATTCTCGTCTAAGCGCTTACCAAAGCCGAAACCAGGATCGAGAACGATGCGCTCGCGCTGCACTCCAGCATGCACGGCACGTTCCGCCAGTCGGCGCAGATCTTCGAATACTAGTGGCACAACTTCCGCCGGATCCAATGGAGGCAAATTTCGCCATTCCTCTGGACGCCCGCGAGTGTGCATGAGGACACATCCGCCGGTGCTCGCGCTCAAACTGGGAAGCATGTCTCCGTCCCAGGTGAATCCGCTCACGTCATTCACAATTTCGGCGCCAGAATCCAGCGCGGTCTTTGCAGTCTCGGCTTTGTACGTGTCGATTGAGATCACAGTACGGGGGACTTGCCTGAGAATGCCTTCGATCACGGGCAATGTGCGCTGCTTCTCTTCATCCGCGGTGACGAAATCCTTCTTTCCCGGACGTGTTGATTCGCCCCCTACATCGACAATGTCCGCGCCATCCGACAGAAGTTCGATAGCATGGGCAATCGCACGGTCCCGATCGAAGAACTGTCCCCCATCAGAAAAGGAATCGCGAGTGACGTTCACTATGCCCATGATCAGCGTGCGCTCTCCGAGTTTTAGGGATCGTGAACGCAACTTCCAGTTGAATATGGGGCGCATGAGGCGATTGTAAACATGACGTACGGAGTACAGCTAACTTGGATGCAGACGATTTTGGCCACCGTGTCAGGGCAGCGACTTTCAGTCGTGCCGATAGATGTCCTTGGGCTCCGGCTTTAGCCGCTGGACGTCGCAGTGCGAGGCCCAGAGGCTGAAGCTTCTAACACGATGCGAAAATCGAAACATTTTCTATAGCCGCGAACCTGCTGCTGCCACACGCCAATTTCCACAACACATTCTGCGGCTTGTACAATCCGGCGCAATGATCAATTTTTCGCTGCGGCTCATCGTATTGCTCCTTTCTCTCGCCGTCTTTACACATTCTCAATCTTGCCATACGACTCCGGCCACTGCTCCCACCCCGCCGATTCCTCCGAAGGCGATGCAGGACGTGGGTACGCGCCTCGCCACGCGCATCAACATGATCCGACTGCAGGATCCGCGGGCGCAGCATTCCATTTGGGGAATCAGCGTCGTAGATCTCGCCACCGGAGCTTCGCTCTACTCCGAAAACGCGGACAAACTGCTTCAACCTGCATCGAATACCAAGCTGTTTACCACGGCAACCACGTTAGCCCTGGTGGGCCCAGAGTACAGATTTCTGACAACGGTTGAGTCCGGCGGCGCTCCTGACAGCAAAGGCCGAGTTGCTGGTGATGTGGTTCTCGTTGGACGCGGAGATCCCAACCTCTCCGGACGAGTTCTTCCTTACTCGAAAAAAACGGAGCGGGTAACGCAGCACGCTCGCGTGCTTGATGAACTTGTCGATCAGGTCGCCGCAGCCGGAGTGACAGTGATTGACGGAGATATCGTTGGGGACGACAGCTACTTCGTCTACGAGCGTTACGGCGAAGGCTGGACGCAGGACGATCTGATGTGGGACTACGGCGCTCCTGCTTCGGCTCTTACCATCAACGACAATTTGCTTTTTGCCAGTCTCAAACCGGCCGATCGCGTGGGACAGCGAGCGCTACTGACGCTTGATCCATACACGAACTACTACACGGTCAGAAATCTTGTCACGACAACGTCGCGATCGATTGCCCGGAACATAGGCATCTTGCGCGAGCCTGGATCGCTGGAACTGACCTTCTGGGGAACGATCCCGCTTGGGGACCCTGGTGACGACGAGGCTCTGGCCATCGAAGAGCCAGCAACCGCGAACGCGCAACTGCTCAGGATGCTGCTGCAACAGCGTGGAATTATTGTGCGGGGCAAGGTTCGCGCTGTGCACTCTCAGCCTTGGCAATATCCTCCTCCGCTGATCCATCAGCCCCTCGTCGTGCCGCCTAGTACCACACCCTCACGATTCGTCTTGGCGCAGCATCAATCGGCACCTCTGGTGGAGGATCTTGTCGTAATCAACAAGGTCAGCCAGAACCTTCATGTGGAGATGATGCTGCGTCTTCTGGGAAAGCTGAAGGGCGTATCGGGATCCGTTTCAGGTGGGCTCGAAGTTGAAAAGAAATTCTTGACGGAGCAGATACAGATTGATCCCTCGGAGTTCGCCCTTTATGACGGATCTGGCCTCTCGCGCTCCGATCTGGCAACGCCCTACGCCTTTACCCAGCTTCTGCAGTACGTCAACGGCCAGCCGTGGGCCACACAGTTCCGCGACACTCTTCCGATTGCTGCTGAAGACGGATCGTTGTCGACGCGCTTCAAGGGTACATTCGCCGCCGATCATCTGGAAGCCAAAACGGGACAGCTGGGTTCAGTAAATTCGCTGTCGGGATATGCGGTAACGAAGGGCGGTCACAATGTTGCGTTCTCAATCATGGTGAATCATCACACGCTGGGAAATACCAGAGCAAAGCAAATGATTGATGACATCGTGAATGCGTTGCTGGAAGAAGACTGAGAGGAATTCGGCGCTCGGGCCATCGGGTGATTTGGGTGAGTAAGACCGACGGTGTATTACTGTCATCCCTCGACACAAGCGCGAAGATCGTCGGTCTCGATCTACAAAAGGAACAGCAGTTTCCCGTGCCGGAGCGGGCGCAAGGAATGACATTGAAGTGAAGTTGCTCTGGACTTACTCCGAATCAGCCGATGGCCCGATCACCCGATTCTTGCTGCCTCTGTAAAATATTGCCTTAACTTATGTCTGTCATCTCTCACCCCAACATCTCTCAGCAGATCCAGGAACTTGCCCAGCAAGCAGGCCTTAGTGTCGCCGGGGCTGGGTCGGGAACTGATTTCTCCGGGGCGCCAACTGCGAAACTTCAGCTGAAAGCGGCTAGCGGAACGACCTACTCCATCGAAACCAGCGAAGCGCTTTCGGCGGAGATTGAGAAGCATGAACCGTTAGGTGAGGGCCTGAAGACGTATCTTCAGGCGCTTGCGAAACGTATGCAAACACCGCGCCCGGATGTCTTCCTCACGCTTCATGGCCTCCCGCTCTCGATGCAGCAATTCAGCTGGCCATATCACCGTTCGACATCCGGAGCGGACTCTTTCATTCTGCACGGCATCGCGCAACTTGCCGAGCCCGGAAGTCCCTTGCACGCCAAGGTCGCCGCGAGCCTGACGGTTACATTTGCCGAAGTCCTGCCGGCACTCGAGCAACCTTACGCGGAAGGCGTGACCTTCAACGCGATCCGCAAAACTTTGGATCTCGGCCAACTCGAACTGCTCAAGAGCGGCAATCGGCAGCCCGTTCCGGTAAGCACGCGTTATTACAGCTCCCGGCAAAACCGCTTTATCTTCAGTGACACCGACGAGAGCAAACGGAAGGAATTTCTACGCAGCAAGGTTTTCTGGATAAGCGCTCGCCTGGGGGAAGGCAAGCCTAGCTGGATCGCTGATCCTTATGACGCGCAGTATCTCGACTGCTCGACCGATGACTTGCACAAGATCGCGCGCGAGCTCGCCAACGAAGGATTACTGATTCTCGATTCCTCGGGAGAGTATGCGACTGCGAGCCCAAAGCATTCCGCGGAGAGCGATCAGTTCGTAAAGCAAATGGAATCGGCTCTCGCCCGGTTGAAGCCCAAGTTCAACGAAGAGATGCGGGCCGGGCATACGAACATGTGAACACGGGTTCACGCGAGGTCACAAGGCGAAAACTCCTTCGTGACCGAAGCCTGCCCTGAGCGCAGCCGAATGAGTGTTCGCTCGGTTTTAGGCGCCGTCTTCCTTGTGCCGATTTTTAGGTTCAGCGCAGGCGCCGCAGCGGCTCACAATCTTCGGACGTTCTCTGCGCAGATTCTCTTCAAATCTCGCCCAACGCTGTTCCCTGACTCGCGTCAGGATAATTCGGCAGCCGGCCTCGGCTCGTTTCAGTTTCTGCCCCGCCTACCAGCGGATAGCTGGGCATGTCGGCATCGTGGACGTTGCCACATTCGTGCATCCGACCTGCTACGTCTTCATTGTTGAAGACGGCATCACCTTCAAAGGTCTGCTCGACGGGGCCAACGCCAGCGTGCGTGTGATAGTAGCGGTCGTCCCCGCGGTGGACGATATCGCTGTCGCCCGACACATCAGTCACTCTGATCGGGCCATCGACCATGTTCTGTGAACCAGCATTGGCAGGGATCACTGATTTGTCCTTGATGTCCCCGCGATCTGCGCCGATGGCATTCGGAACAAACTCTAAGCGATCGTTCGACGGATTCTGCCCAACACCGGTTGGCGTTGTATCCATCATCCCAACTTCGCGGGGGCGGATAGGGCTCCGATAACCGGAGACCGGGCGACCGCTGCTGGTCGTCGCCACCGGAGCTTCTGCACGCATGCCATCGGATACGAGAATATTTGTGCCGCCAGTCTGGTGCAGTACATCGCCCGTCTCTTCAAACTTCGCCGATCCGCGATAGTCCCGCTCATAAGCGTCCCAGCGCTTCTCGTCGCTCGGGGCGTCCTCGTCATAGAGGGGGAAATTTTCGATCTGTTTCTTCGAGAGATCTGCAACGTATTCATCCTCTTTGTCGTTACGGGGGTGAATGCGCTCGGCGGGAAGCAGAAACAACATGCTACTGAGCCAGCCGCCAGTATCGACTACGGCATATCGTAATGAACCGTTGGCATGATTGAAGATTACGTCTTTGATCCTCCCCAGCTTCTCGTCGTCGCGTCCGTATAACGCTGCGCCTCGGATGTCGTCGGTTGAGTTTTCGAAACGAAAGTCACGCAGAGTACCGAAGTGAGCCATCGTGAGTTCTCCTGAGCTGGAAGATGACCAGAGCAGACGAATATCACTGTGGCGATAAAAACTCAGATGCGCGGTTCAGAGGGGGAAAACCTCAAGAATCGGGTGATCGGGGCCATCGGGTATCGGGTGAAGTGAATTCAGTGGCTTTCGTCGATCAGCTGCCGGCTTTCGGCATCAGATGTTCTCGCAATATCGGAGAGCTTAGAGCTGAACGCCGACGCCGGAATACCGAGTAGGGGGCTTTACTTCGCCCGATCACCCGATGGCCCGATCGCCCGATTCTTCTCAGTGTCTCTGCCGTCGTGCCGTCGGCCGATAGTCTTCGCCTTCGAGCTTCACGACTCTACACATCTCTTGCAAACGTGAGCGCATCCGCTCGCCGATGCGGTCGCCAAGGGTTTCTTCTCTCATCGCGCGTCGTGCGGCGAATTTGTCGCCCGGCTCGCCTGGAGCTCCGGCCGGAGGTTCGTCGGGAAAATTCGTGGTGATGATGGTCGTGCGCTTATCGTTGTAGCGGGTATTGAGAACCAGACTCACCGTGTCCCAGACCCACTCCGTGGGCTTCACGGCGCCGAGTTCGTCGAGGAGGAGCACCTCTGTTTCGAATACAGGTTGCAGGATCTCCAGTTCTGTCGCCTGCACGCTGGGATTGTAGGAATTCTGAATCTGCTTGAGCAGCTCTCGATAATCGACAAACAAACAAGAGATTCGCTTCTGCTCGATGAGGGCGCGGATCACTCCAACTGCAAGATGAGTCTTTCCGACGCCGACCGGGCCAATAAACAACGGACCAGTCGTATTAACGGGATAATCCTCGACAAATCGTTCCGCGCGGAGGCGGGCTGTCTTCAGTGCCGGATGCAGGCGCTCGTCAACTTCGTAATTCGAAAGTGTGCAATGTTCGTAGCGAGCAGGGATGCAGGCCTTTTTTAGAAGTCGCTCGGACCAGTTGCCGATGCGACAGTCGCAGCGGGTTACGCTTTGAGGCTTAGCGGTCGTTGCCGGGATCGTCTTCCATCCCGAGCCGCCGCATTTGGGACATGTTTCCGTGGAGACAAGCATGTGACACGAAGAACTCGCTCAATCATAGGCGAGAGTCCCCACGCCAACAACTTGCCAACTTATGCAGCATGATGGAGACCGTCGCGGCAGACTGCGCCTTCGTGAGGATGCAAGGCTGGGCGATGCCTGTTAGAGTTTCACGAGCATGGACCACTTGCACGGCTTTGCCATCAACTCCGCGCCTCAGAACTTCGATCTTAAACGCAATCTTCCTGGCGGATTCCTTGAATTTTTTGTGCCGTTACATCAGCGCTTCACACCACGTCAGCGCGAGCTTGTAGCCAAGCGCAAACGAGTTCTCGCCGACGCTCATGCAGGCAAGCTGCCGAACCATCTTCCTCCGTCGGAGACAACGACTGGTCAATGGAGGATCCCATTGCCGGAGTGGTGCCAAGACCAGCGCAACCAGATGACCGGTCCGGCGGACGACGCTGAGCTGGTTGTGAAAATGCTCAACTCCGGTGCGCCGGGAGTGATGCTTGATCTGGAAGACTCGATGGCGAACTTTTGGGATCACCTCGAGCTCGGCATCAAAAACATTCATGCCGCGATTCGCGGCGAGTTGACTTACTTCGACAAGAAACGCGACAAGCAAATCGCAATCAACGACAGCAAAACAGTGATCTTCACGCGCGCCCGAGGGCTGCATCTGTCGCAGCGCCTGCCTGGACTCCAAGGGGATGATGTGGCCTCCGCGTCGCTCTATGATGTCTGCCGCATGGCGTTCGGCGCAGACCCGAACAAGCTAAAGCATCCGCTGTCGTTCTATATTCCCAAATCAGAATCGGCGGAAGAAGCTCTTTGGTGGAACGATCTCTTTAACGAGATCGAGCGCCTGCGCGGGTGGCAGCATGGTTACATCAAGTGCATGGCGCTGGTTGAGGCGCATCCGCAGGCTTTCCAGATGGAGGAGTTTCTCTACAACCTGCGCGATCACATTCTCGGCCTGAACCTCGGACGTTGGGATTACATGGCTTCGCTCATCCACTTCAACCTCAACGATCCCGAGTGGGTTTTGCCTGACCGCAATACCATTCCCCATGACGTTGCATTCTTTCAGAACCTACGTGATCTGCTGGTTTCGATCTGCCATCGCCGTGGCGCCTTCGCCATCGGCGGGATGACCGCACTGTACCCCGATCGCACCAATCCCGAATTGAACACTCGTGCTTTAGCGGTTTTGGAGAAAGACAAGAAAAATGAATCCGATCGTGGCTTCGACGGCGCATGGACCGGGCATCCCGATCAGAATCAGATCGCAGTCGATCAATTCCCATTTCCGAACCAAATCAAAACCCACAAACCGGTCGGAGAGCGCTATCCCAACCTGCGCCCGAAGCCGACCGGAGTTGGGAAGCGCACTCTAGGCGGCACGCGCGCGGCGGTGCGAACGGTGATCCGTTACCGCAACGGTGTACTGAACGGCAAAGGAGCCAGCCTGCTCGACGGCTACATGGAAGATCTCGCGACCGACCGTATCTACCGGCTCATGATTGCCCAGCGCGTTCAGCATCGCGACAAAATAGAGCTGACCGACGACAACGGTAAGCTGGTAAAACACACGCCGGAACTGATCACCCGCCTCTTCGACGAAGAGCTCGAAAAACTGGTGAACTCCCTTCCCCAGGGAGATCCGCAGATCAACACGTTCCGCCAAGCTCGGCGGATCGCCGAAGCCATGATTGCGAATGCCGAAATCGATCCAGTGTGAGCGGAGTAAGGATCCCCTGAGCCCAGATACCAGTAGCTTTGTTTTCTGCCGTTTTCACCATCTTTCCATTCCTGTGCCGCAACCCGCGGCTCGATTAATTTGCTGAAACTTTGAAAGAAGCTTCGCAATCTGAAATCGATCAGGAACGAGGGAGAGCAGCGCAATGCAACCGACATCGGCCGATGGTTCAGTCTGGCGCGAGGGTAACTCGCAGTTCAGCTGCGCGCGGGTGCAGGGCAGGTTTCGGGACGAGGGATTCGTTCCAGTATTCCCGAAGGGTTGATCGACTTTCTTAGTGAGCGTCGGCTGGTTGTTTTTGCCAGCGTTGATTCCGGTCGCAGAACCTGGGCATCACTATGGTGATCATCGACTTGGCGATTCGCCGGCGTGTGCGCATCCGCCGCCGTGTGCGCATCCATGGTGAAGCCGAGGTTCTGCCTGACAGCAGTTTGCGCATTCAGGCTCGTCAGGTTTATGGCAACTGCCCGCAATACGTCCAACTGCGCGTTCTAGAGCATACTGAGCGAAGCAGCACAGTCCCAGTCTAGTTTCGCGCGCCAGTCAATTAAGCCCGGCTCAGCATGAATGGATCGCGGGCGCTGACACTCTATTTATTGCCAGCGCTCATCCGCAGCGGGGAGCGGATGCTTCGCATCGTGGAGGTAATCCGGGATTCGTTAAAGTCGAGGGGACACGCCGGCTCATTATTCCCGATTACAGCGGCAACACTATGTTCAATTCGCTCGGGAACATCAATGTAAATCCGCGCACAGGTCTGCTCTTTGCCAGTTTCGAACAAGGACGCACGCTGCTAATCTCAGGCTCTGCAGGCATCGACTGGGATTCCGATCGCTCCGCCTTTCCAGGAGCCCAGCGTCTGCTGACTTTCGAGGTTGAGAAGGTGATCGAGATCGAACAGCTGCATTGTCTGGGTATGCTTTTAAACAGTATTCGCCCCTCAATCCTAGCTTCTGAATCGCCAGCGAATCGCCACCGTCGCAATGACAACTAGCACTAACAGAACGGCGTAGAGTATGAGATGGTGCGGATTGTCCAGCCCTACGAACATAAGCCTGTTTCCAATCGCTCAGCGACACCATGACGACGTCGAGGCGACTCTTCACTTCAACCTTCGCCGGAAGAAATCGAGAGTGAGATCTCCGGCTTCTGGCCCAATGGAGTGCTCTTTATCTGGGAACAGTTTGATCTCAAAATCCTTGTGGAGCTGAGTGAGACGGTCGCGCAAAATCAACGCCTGGGTTACCGGAACGTTCTTGTCTTTCTCCCCATGAAGGATTAGCACCGGACACTTCAGCTGGTCCATTCTCAAGATTGAAGATCGCTGTATGACTCCTTCTTTGGTCATGCCGGTTTCAAGCTCATGTTGAGGCGCACGCCGATGAGCGGACTGTTGTCGTACAGCTTTTGGAAGTCGTAAACTCCGGCGCTAAAGACGGCGGCCTTCACATCGTCTAATTGCACGGCAAGCAGTGAGGCCGCCATACCGCCGCGGGAGTAGCCGTAAATTCCCATTTTTGCTGGGTCGACAAAGGGCTCTTTCTGGAACTTTCGGTACGCTGCAGTTAAGACCGCGATCGTCTTCGGACCAACAAAGTCCGATGGCCCCTGCGATTTCCCAAATCCGGGCTGCGAAACCGCAACTCCAGCAAAGCCGGCATCCGCCAGCTTGGTGCCCAGGAAAACCAGATCTCTCGCCGTGCGGTCGTATCCAGGAATTAGTAGCAAGCCAGGAAATGGCCCGTTTCCCACGGGACGAAACGGGATCGCTTCGACCGCCCTTCCCTCAAAAGAATAATCGTACTTACAGAGCCTGGTTCCTGACGCGAGGGAGGCGCATCCCTTCTGCTCCATCTGATCAACAACTGGATCAGCCGGACGGCTCTGGGACATCAACAACGAAATCGTCAATGCACAATTGGCGAGGCAGATCGCCATTGTCCAAATCATTCTATGTTTGGTCCGGCTACCAACCCGGGTCTTCATGGTCAGCAACTTAGCAAAAATTTCTGAAAAAAAGATACCCAATTGTCGATTACGAGGTCGTGCGTTCGCCATCCGAGTGAAAGCAAGTTTTCTTAAGCAAGTTTCTTAATCAAGGAGAAATACCAATGAGAGTCATAGTGATCGTCAAGGCCAGCAAGGATTCGGAAGCAGCCAAAATGCCGAGCGAGAAGCTGCTCACAGAAATGGGAAAGTTTAATGAGAATTGGTGAAAGCTGGAATCATGCTGGCCGCGGAGGGCTTGCATCCCAGCTCAAAGGCGCTCGCGTGAAATTTGATGGGACGAAGCGCAGGGTCATTGACGGACCTTTCAGCGAAACTAAGGAGCTCATCGCGGGATCTTGGCTGTGGAAGGTGAAGTCGCTTCAAGAATCCATCGAATGGGTGAAGCGCTGCCCCAATCCGATGGAGGGGGAGAGTGAAATCGAGATCCGCCCGGTGTTCGAAGCAGATGACTTCGGCAAGGAGTTCACGCCGAAGCTCAGGGCACAAGAAGATCGCATTCGCCAGCAGATAGCTGCAACGCGAAGAGCAGATAGATCCCAAGGAGAGTGATATGCGATTTCTCATTATGGTCAAAGGCAATAAAGAGACGGAATCCGGCAGGTTGCCGGAAGACAAGCTGATTGCGGCTATGGCTACATACCACGAAGAGCTGGCAAGAGCCGGCGTGCTGTTGGACGCGTCCGGATTGCAGCCAACATCCAAGGGCTGGCGCATTCGCTACTCGCGGGGCAAGCGGACCGTCATTGATGGTCCGTTTACCGAGTCGAAAGAGTTGATTGCAGGCTATACGTTGATCCAGGCGAAGTCTCTCGAGGAAGCGAAGGAGTGGGTAAAGCGCTTCCCTGCTCCCTTCGGTGAAGACGCTGAGGGTGAAATCGAGGTTCGGCAGTTATACGAGCTCGACGATTTTGAACCCAGCGATGCGGTGGAACGTTTTCGCGAGATGGAGAAGGATTTCGTGGGAAAGAAGAAGTAGCGGTATCCGATCAAATTCGTGAACCGAACAATGACGAGGGGGAGAACAATGCAATCCGCGACTCAAACTGTTCCTGCATCGAAGAAGGCCCTGTGGACTGGACGTGTCCTGTGCGGAGTTGTTGTCCTGTTTTTGCTTTTCGACGCGATCTTCAAGCTCTTGAAGCCTACTCCGGCTCCAGTAGTTGATGCGTTTAACCAGCTTGGTTATCCGCCAACGCTTGCGATGAATATCGGATTGCTCCTGTTGGCCTGCGTTGTCCTGTATGTGATTCCAAGGACGGCGGTACTAGGAGCGATTCTGCTGACTGGCTATCTCGGTGGCGCAGTAGCAACTAACGTTCGCGTGGGGAATCCCTTGTTTAGCCATATTCTCTTCCCGGTCTATATGGGCCTGTTTGTGTGGGGCGGACTTTACTTCCGAGAGGATCGCGTGCAGGCGCTCATTCCCCTGCGGGGTTGTGAATGAAAGGAGCTGTGCAATGCAACAAATCACTCCATTTCTTTGGTTTGATAACAACGCCGAGGAAGCTGTTAACTTCTATGTCTCGATTTTCAAGAACTCGAGAGTCGTGAACATGTCCCGTTGGGCAGATGGCGGTCCTGGTCCGAAGGGAGGAGTAATGTCTGCAACTTTTGAACTCAACGGACAGGAATTCATGGCCCTAAACGGCGGTCCGACGTTCGAATTCTCTCCGGCCATATCGTTCTTCGTGAAGTGCGAAACTCAGCAGGAAGTGGATGAATATTGGGAAAAGCTTTCCGCTGGCGGAACAAAAGAACGCTGTGGATGGCTCAAGGATAAGTATGGAGTATCGTGGCAGATCATTCCCAATGCCGTGGGTAAGTTCCTGCAGGAAAAAGATCCGACCAAATCGAAGCGAGTGATGAATGCCATGATGCAGATGGACAAGATCGATATCCAAGGTCTGCAACGAGCGTACGAGCAGGCTTAGTGGCTCTCGTTTACATAGGAGCGAAGTTAGAACTCTTCGCAGTCTGAAGGAGGATTGATGACGGCCCAAGCGGCAACACGAGCTGTACAAGCCAATGAACGTCCCCGACAGCTTGGACGAAGTGTGGTCGCACTGTTAGCAGGGTTTGTCGTGGGCGTCGCGATTACCCTGGCCACGGATTTTGTGCTGCACTTGGTTGGCGTCTTTCCGCCCTTGGGACAGCCGACCGGCAGTAAGCCGTTGCTGCTCGCCACTGTGTATCGAACTGTTTATCAGGTCCTCTCCTCCTACATCACGGCCCGGCTCGCGCCCGATCGGCCTATGGGGCATGCGTTGGTGGGGGGCGCTATTGGGTTAGCGATCTGCACTCTGGGAGCTGTGGTCACCTGGAATAAGGGCCCAGCTTTCGGTCCACACTGGTACCCTGTCGCGCTGATTGTCTTGGCAATGCCAACCGCGTGGCTGGGCGGAAGGCTGCGCACGATGCAGATGTAGGATTTACAAAAATTTCACGGCAAATGTCGTAAACATTCGTGCTCGTCCGTCGTATCACTGGACTGAGCAAAGACGCTAAGTTCAATAAGGAGCGAAGAATGAGTAAGGTGCGGGTTTTGGTGGGTACGCGCAAAGGCGCGTTCATTCTGACGTCGGACGGAAAGCGCGAAAAGTGGGATGTAACTGGCCCACACTTCGCAGGTTGGGAGATGTACCACCTCAAGGGATCGCCTGCGGATCCGAATCGGATTTATGCATCGCAGACCAGCGGGTGGTTCGGCCAGGTGATTCAGCGATCCAACGACGGCGGCAAGACGTGGGAGTCTCCGGGCGGAGGGATGCCTGATCCCGCTGCAGGCGGATGGCCGCCAAAACCTAGCAACAAATTTGTCTATGACACCTCTGCAGAAACCGGTAAGCCTCTCACCACGCATCAGTGGTACGACGGCACGCAGCATCCATGGGAATTCAAGCGAGTCTGGCATCTGGAACCTTCGCTTACGGATCCAGACACGGTCTACGCCGGCGTGGAAGATGCCGCTATCTTCCGTTCGACCGATGGCGGAAGCTCATGGCACGAACTTCCCGGCCTGCGTGGCCACGGCACCGGGCCAAAATGGCAGCCAGGCGCCGGTGGCATGTGTCTGCACACGATCATTCTCGATCCCAGCAATCCCAAGCGGATGTTTATAGCGATCTCCGCGGCCGGAGCCTTTCGTACAGATGATGGCGGCAAAACTTGGAAGCCTATCAACCAGGGGCTCCATTCTCAGTACATTCCGGATCCAAAAGCCGAAATCGGGCATTGCGTTCACCACATGGCCATGAACGGGAAGCGTCCAAATGTGCTGTTCATGCAGAAGCACTGGGACATCATGCGGAGCGACGATGCTGGGGACTCCTGGAAAGAGGTTAGCGGGAATGTCCCCACCGATTTTGGCTTCGTAATCGATGTTCATGCGCACGAACCCGACACTATCTATGTCGTTCCTATCAAGAGTGACTCAGAGCACTTTGTGCCTGAAGGAAAGCTGCGCGTTTACCGCAGCCGCACTGGCGGCAATGAGTGGGAGCCGCTCACAAACGGCCTGCCGCAAAAAGACTGCTACGTGAACGTGCTGCGTGACGCCATGGCAGTTGATTCGCTCGACAAATGCGGTATTTATTTCGGGACCACCGGTGGACAGGTGTATGCGTCTGCAGATGCTGGAGACAGCTGGGCTCCGATTGTCCGGGATCTGCCGGCGGTGTACTCGGTGGAGGTGCAGACGATATCGTGACCGTCAGAGTTGAACTTCCTCAGCATTTGCGTACACTGGCGCAGGTCGGTCGCGAGGTGCAACTCGACATCCCAGCTCCGGTAACGCTGCGGTCGGTCCTTGATGCTCTCGAAGCGGCATATCCGGTGTTGCGTGGCACGATCCGTGATCATGTCACGCAACAGCGTCGAGCCTTCCTGCGCTTCTTTGCCTGCCAGGAGGACTTGTCTCACGAGTCGCCTGAGACTCCCTTACCGGATGCCGTGGTCTCTGGGAAAGAACCTCTTCTGATCATCGGCGCCATTGCGGGCGGATAACCTGCAATTCTCCCCAAAAAGATTTCTCGAGATGTCGATTTCCAAGGCTCGCATTCGCCGTTTAAGTAGAGGGCAGGAAGAACCCGTGACAACGCTCGGAGATCCAGCTCGACTAACAAAGCAAAACTTAGACAGAAGGAGACGTGACCATGCCGCGATTTCTATCGATTTATAAGACTGTTGAGAAGAACACTCCTCCATCGCCGGAAGAGATGGCCCGAATGGGACAGCTGGTTGGGGAGGGTTTCAAAAGCGGTTTTCTAATCGCAACCGAAGGATGTCTGCCAACCGCATTGGGGGCACGCGTTCGGCTCTCCCAGAACGAATTTAGCGTTACAGATGGACCTTTCACCGAAGCGAAGGAAGTAGTCGCCGGCTTCGCGATTCTCAATGCAAGTTCAAAAGAAGAGGCGATCAGGTTGGCTAAGGACTTCCTGCAGGTATGCGGTGAAGGCGAGTGCGAGATTCGCCAGGTCTTTGAGGCGGGTGAATGCCCGGGGTTAGCTACGAATGCCGCCGGAAACAAGAAGGAACCCGCGCTGGCAAGCTAGTTCGAGTAGACCGATTTAGAGACGGGGATGGACCCGCCCCTCCTTCTCGAAAAGATCCTGCGGCTTGCGCGTCGGCTCTGGAGATGGTGTGATGGGTAGCTGTGACGGCTACAGATACCCATCGCGCTATCGACGCGGTCTGGAAGATCGAATCAGGGCGGCTCATTGCCGGGCTCACGCGAATCGTCCACGACATAGGGATTGCTGAGGATCTGGCGCAGGATGCTCTGATCTCAGCGCTCGAGAACTGGCCCAGATCCGGAATTCCTGAGAATCCCGGCGCCTGGCTCATGGCTGCTGCCAAGCATCGAGCCATTGACTTCTTCCGTAGAAACAAGCTGCTGGGGCGGAAGCACGCGGAAATCGGTCGCGAGCTTGAGGCGCAGGAGATGGCCGTGCCAGATTTTAACGCCAACTTGGATGACAACGTTGGCGACGATCTCCTGCGGCTCATCTTCATCTCGTGCCATCCGGTTCTCTCAAAGGACGCTCGCGCGGCACTCACTCTCCGTCTGCTCGGCGGATTGACGACGGACGAAATCGCGCGCGCATTCCTGGTGCCAGAACCAACCATCGCACAGAGAATCGTTCGCGCCAAACGAACGCTCTCCGAGGCACACGTTCCGTTTGAAGTACCCCGCGGTGCGGAACTCGCATCTCGTCTCTCTTCGGTGCTTGAAGTCATCTATCTCATCTTTAATGAGGGCTACTCCGCAACTGGCGGCGACGACTGGATGCGCCCTGCACTCTGCGACGATGCGCTGCGCCTCGGTCGCATTCTTGCGGGGCTCGCTCCCAACGAGCCCGAGGTACATGGCCTGGTTGCCCTGATGGAAATTCAGGCGTCCCGCTCGCATGCTCGAGTCGGACCCTCAGGAGAGCCGATTCTGCTGCTGGATCAGGATCGTGGGCGATGGGACCAGCTTCTAATCCATCGGGGACTTGCAGCACTGGACCGTGCCGAGAAGCTTCGTGGAGGCGGACCGTATGTACTGCAGGCTGCGATCGCCGCATGTCATGCGCGTGCACAAACAAATGCTGAAACGGATTGGACGCGCATTGCCGCGCTATATGCGCAACTCGCTCAGCTAACACCCTCTCCCGTTGTGGAATTGAATCGTGCTGTCGCTCTTTCATTTGCTTCAGGTCCGGCGGCAGGCCTGGAGCTTGTAGACAGGCTCACGTCAGAGCCGTCGCTCAAGACCTATCATCTGTTGCCTAGCGTGCGCGGCGATTTGCTCAAGAAGCTGGGTCGTATCGACGAAGCACGTACCGAATTCGAGCGCGCCGCGGCGCTCACGCGTAATGCGCGCGAACGCAAACTACTCTTAGACCGCGCCTCCGCCTGCGGAGCTTGAGCCTCGTCCGCAAACAATAGCTGTCCGCTTTTCGGCAAATCCGCAAAGGAACAACCTACCCAAGGACCTTCGCGATGCTTCGACCATCACCCCACTGAATAGCCACTCATCCCAGCACGGATTTTTTTTGAACCTTAATGGACTTCCGGGAGTCTATTTGACATGTTACTATATGGTCACGTTACTATATAGGCTCATAAAATCAGCCCTGGAGGATTCGCAAATGAAATTGGAAGACATGGTGCTCGATGTTGAGCAGCACATTGACATCAAGGCAGCGCCAGAGAAGGTGTTTGCTGCAATGCTTCATCGCTTTGGCAAAGGCAACACTCGGCCGGACGGAGTGTCGTTGCAGATGGAACTCGAACCCAAGGTCGGCGGACGCTGGTATCGCGATCGCGGAAATGGAATCGGGCATCTCTGGGGTTTCGTACAGGTGATCAAGCCGCTAGAGCTGCTGGAACTCAGTGGGCCGATGTTCATGTCCTATCCGGCCACGAATCATCTGGAGGTAAAAGTCCAGAAGACCCCGGCTGGCAGCAAGGTCACGCTTCGTCATCGCGCGATTGGCATGATCGATCCGGAACATCGCAAGGGCGTTGGCACAGGATGGAAACACATGCTGGACGAGATCGCGAAGGACTGCGCCTGACCACATGCCGGCGCACATTGGAATGCCGGACGAGTTAGACGCAGTCTGGAAGGCGCTTTCGGATCCGACGCGACGGGCGATCCTGGACCTTCTGCGACACGGTCCTCGCACGACGACCGAGGTCGTGGACACGTTTCCGCACTTGACGCGATTCGGCGTGATGAAACACCTGGACGTTCTCCGTGAGGCGCAACTGGTGAATACCCGTGAAGAAGGGAGGCAACGCTTGAACTCGCTGAACGCCGTTCCCATTCGGCAGATTTACGAACGATGGGTCAGCCGCTTTGAGGAGTTTTGGGCGACGCACCTTCTTCGGCTCAAAGAAACGATCGAAGCGGAAAGCCGCGAAGAAAAAAAGGAAGCAAAGCGGAAGTCGCGGAAGAGCAAACGAGATTGAGCAGTGAAAGGAGAAGTACCGTGTGTCCGGTATGCATTGGCGCCCTGGCCTTAGTCGTCGCGAAGGGCGCAATAGCATGTGGATTGGCGGCCGTGGCAGTCACGAAAGTTCGCGCGAAGGACAGCGCAGAGATCAACGCAGTACCTAAATCAAACTCGCAATACCAGAATGTAAAGGAGAATTCGTTATGAGCACTGCCACATTAGCACGCCCCAAAATCGTATCGCAGGCGGAGTGGCTTGCAGCTCGCAAGCAACTCCTGGTCAAAGAAAAAAACCTCACCCGGCAGGAAGATGCCCTCAGCGCCGAGCGGCGCGAATTGCCCTGGGTAAAAGTGGAGAAGCCGTATGTCTTTGATTCTCCCAGTGGAAAGAAACACTCGCCGATCTCTTCGAAGGCAGAAGTCAGTTGATCGTGTACCACTTCATGTTTGGTCCGGAGTGGCAGGAAGGCTGCCCCAGCTGCTCGATGGTGGCTGACAACTTCGATGGAGTGGTGACACATCTTGCGAATCGCGACGTGACGCTGGTTGCGGTCTCTCGCGCGCCGATATCGAGGATTGCAGCCTTTAAGGAGCGCATGGGATGGCGCTTCAAGTGGGTGTCCTCGTATGGGAATGACTTCAACCTTGACTATCACGTATCGTTCGCCGCGGAAGAAGTGGCGCAGGGCATGCTGTACTACAACTACACGACGCAGGCGTTCCCACGGGCGGAAGCTCACGCAGCGAGTGTCTTCTACAAAGACGCAGAGGGGAACATCTTCCACACATATTCGAGCTATGGCCGAGGAGTCGAGACGTTCCTCGGGCCTTACAATTATCTCGACATTACGCCGAAGGGCCGCGACGAAGATGGCTTGTCGTTCCCGCTGGCGTGGGTACGCCACCACGATCGCTACAGGGACAACTACTTTTCGGAGAAAAAGCCGCAGCACTCGGCGGCTTCTGGTGCCCAGGCCTCGTGCTGCGCGGAGCACGGGTAAGAAAGGAAATGGGGCTCGCTAGCTCACTAGCGCGCCCCACTTAAGCATCCGATCGTTTCGTTTAGAACGGAACTACCTTCTTTAAACCCTTCTTCTTTTTCTTCTTGCTCGAGGAGCTTCCCTGGTTGTCCGTTGAATTCGTGCTTGCCGACGAGGCGCTGGCGGCTGCAGATCCATTCTGGATCTCATTCACCTGCGCAGGCGCCTGCGGCGGCGCGGTCGAGGAACTATAGCCGTTGGAAGCATCCGAACTCGGAGACGATGCAGCCGCGCTCGAATTCGGCGTTGAAGCAGCAGTGCCGGCTTGCGCCGACGGAGCGGCATTTGGGGTCAGTTCGCCAATTCCCGTATCGGAACCTGCGCCATTACCCGTAGGAGTACCGGGTGCCGGCGGAGCCGGCGCAGCAGAATTAGTCGTGGCTGTAGGAACAGCTTCGGAACGAGGAACCGGATCACTTTTCGTTGCATCCGAATTCGATGTCTTTTCCACGCTCACAGTGCCCGTGCCGCTCTCGGAGAGGCCCAGGGCCGCTCTGTTGGCTTCTTGAATCAGTTGTGGCGCACTGGTCTGTCGAGGATCGACCAGTGTCGGCTCTCCTACCTTGGCGGCGCGCGGCAGATCGTCAGGAGCCTTGTGAAAATTCGACATCACATGGCCGAATCGTCCCATTTCAGAACGGCTCGCTTCTTCAGCCTTGTATTGCGCGATGGCTTCGGGCGTCGGCGTCGGGATGGGCAAGCCTAGATCCTTCAATCGAGCCTTGGCATCTCCGGCGCGATCGCTGGTCGGATAGCGCTCAATAATTCGGGCGTAAGCTGTTCCGGCTTCAGCGTCGTATTGTTTGATCAATCTCACTTTGGGAATCTCGGGCAGCTTACTGGCCTTCAATATCCCTGCCTCCGCTTCGTACGAGTGGCCTAGCATCATGAGTACATCATCAGACTGGCTGTACAGCGGATAGGTGTCGGCAAGACTTTTCAGGCGGGCAACCGCCGCTGGGTATGACTCGCGCAAAAAGTAAAAGCGCCCAATCCGATACTGCCGTTCAGCCAATACTTCCTGCACCTCCCGCAGGTGCTGCTTCGCCTCCGGCACGAGTTTGCTGTCAGGGAACTGCTGGATTAGCTGACGGTATTCGTCCTCGGCGCGCATGGCATGCGTGTAATCGCGGTCGGGCTTTTCCATCTGCTTGTAGTGCATGTTGGCGATCTTGAGCTGCGCCTCAGCCGCTTCCGGTAGCTGCGGGAAAAAGGTGATGAAGTCCTTGTACTCGACCTCGGCCTGTTGATACGACGCCGTCGATCCCTCGGCGTACCACGAATCGCCCACTGCGAGCTTAGCGCGCGCAATAAACTCCGAATCGGGATATGTATTAATCAGCGTTTGCAGGGTAATGCGCGCGACGTCGTACTTACCCTTCTTCATCGCATCCATAGCGCGATCGAACAGGACCTTGTCGGGCTGTTTGGAATCGACGTTGGCGATTGGATTATTGACCTTATTGTGATGGCAGCCTGCTACTACCACTGCCAGCATCAGAGCGATGATGAGTTTTGTAGCGCGATGAATCATGGAATTCCCTAAATAGCTTTCCTGCTGTGGAGCTTGCCGCTCCTGAGTCTCATTAGGCCCTCAACACTTCGGCTTGTTTCTTTTCCGGAATGGCAGCTTGCGCGGCCTTCAGGAGGTTGTGCGCATTCGCCGTAATATCGTGGCCATCGAATACGGCACTGCCGGCAACCAACAACTCGGCGCCGGCGCCGACTACGTCTGCGACTGTATCGAGTGCAACGCCACCATCCACTTCAATGCGGAAGTTCAGTCCGCGCTCCCGGCGAATCTTTGCGAGCGTGGCGATTTTTTGCAGAGAGCCGCGAATGAATTTTTGCCCTCCGAAACCGGGATTCACCGACATCACAAGGACCAGGTGAACCATGTCGAGCACTTCAGAGAGCGTCTCGACAGGTGTTGCCGGGTTGATCACTACGCCAGGTTCGCAGCCATGATGTCTGATTAGCTCGAGCGTCCGGTTCAGGTGGACGCAGGCCTCTTGATGTACGGAGATCCAGTTGGCGCCCGCCTCGGCAAAGTCGGGAATGAAGCGGTCGGCATTTTCGATCATCAGGTGTACGTCAAATATGACATCGGTCACTGGGCGCAGCCACCTGACAATCGGCGGCCCGATGGTGATGTTGGGCACAAAATGCCCGTCCATTACATCGAGATGGACAATGGTTCCGCCGCCCTTGATGGCGGCCAGAACATCGTCGGCCAGATGGGCGAAATCGGCAGACAGAATCGAAGGTGCGAGTTCGACCAGAATAGGCGCTTCCCGGTGTCAGGAGACTCTCACGATTTTAGCAAGATAGGCCGCTGCAAACCCCGAAATTCTGCCTGTTGCGGCCGCGAAATCGATGCAGATTAGGGTCACGGCCCTATTCCAATTGAGTGATTTTGGGGCTCAGAAAAAGTGCATATAAGGGTGCTAAACGCTGTCTTTAGGCAGGTTACTCCTCTTTTTGCGCGCCAGAGTCTTGCCTGTCAGAGATGATCCCTCGGACCTGCGCTTCCTAATCTCGACGCAGGCGTGAGCGTTCTCCATGAGTTTCAGCACAGCTCGTCGTGGTGAGGCTCCTACGAAAGTCTGACAAAAGAGACAGAACGAGTCCGTAATCTCTGAATTAGTTCGGTTGGCGGTCCGCAGGAAGTGAGAGTCTGACGACATTGTCTTTGCCAGCATACACACGATACGGAGATAAATCGTTTTGATTCTCGGGGTAGCGGGCACCGAGGTTCAGCGTGGTTTTGGGGAATGAAACTACTGAGGGCCGCTGGTACAAGATGCCATTAAATAGGTACAACCTGCGGATTAATTGGTACTTGAGACGAGAATGAGATCGTGTCCTCTTGTAACGTGGACCGTCGTGACGTAATTGCCTAAACTTTTGTGCATGGTCGCCTGGGAATCACTGTAGACCTGTCGTTTCGAACTCCCGCCGAGGTCTTCTCTTATATTTGGCAAGAGTTGAATGCCTACGAGTGGTGGCTTCTCGTTGAACCTACTCGCGAGATTTCACATCTTTGCCTGCCTTCACTCCATTCTTGAGAAAGTTTGCTAGAAGCTCATACTGATCACTGGCGATGAAATCAACTCCGGCTTTTTGGGCAGCTTGCCATCGCTGCTGTGCCGCTGAAAGGGAGCCGAAGTTATAGCTGCGAAACCATCCGTGGCAGCTGAGTTCTTCTTTCGTCGCTCCGTCGAGTGTGTAGAAGCGAATCCATAAACCGTTTTCATGAGCGTGCTCAACCAGGCTCCGCAGGCGTAGTTCATCTTCCTTTGTCCATTCGCCAGCCTGCGTTTGCCCGCCGCGCTCGACCACAGCCCAACTGTTGTTCCACCAGCGGCGATAGTTCGATGCCGACCCCGGCTCGAGAACGTCGGGAGCAGCCATTAGATCTGTAGTGTTTGTGTGCACCGCGCCAAAGACGAGCAATAGCTGACCCGCAGGAAGATCGTCGTAGAAAGCGCTTGCCTGTTTGTCCGATTCGCCGGTTAGAGCGAGAACAGGTTTCACGTCGAGCGCCTCGACCTTGTCTCCCTGAGCGGATTTCACCGCCGTCGTGAGCCAGCCACGATACTTGTTGAGTAGAGCCCAGACCGCAGCTAGATGCTCTGGCTCCTCTGTTTTGAAATCGAGATTGAGGGTAATCACTGGCCAATCGCCCTGATTCCCGCGGCGGAGCGCATCTTCAACCACAGGGCGAATCCGCTCGAAGAAATACTGCTCCAATGTTGGTTCGTGTCCCGTAACTGGAGCGCCATGTGCGACGATCGACCACGAACGTCCAGTGCGCGGATCGGTGTACCAGAAAGGATCTTGCTCGATCGCAAGCGGCGTTCCCGCAGAGAGAGCGCGGTCAATCCGGTCTCCCCACCATTCAAAGTACGGATAGCAGTTGTGCGCATCCATCAGGGTGCGAGCGCCAGGCTCAAATGCGGAATGCTGCGCTCGGGCGTTTCCACAAAAAGCCAGACATAGAACTAGAGGAAATTCAAACTTCCACCCCGTTAACACTTTTTTCATAGATTAGAAGCATATTGCTTTCCTTGATTGAAACGGTGCGCAGGACTCCAAAACAAAACGGGCCGGAAGTCTAGCATTCCGGCCGGCAATTGAAGCCAGGATCGATCAGAGCGAGAGACGCAACGCAAAATTGCATTACTCGCGGATCATCGAAAGCGTGGTGATCTGTCCAGCTGCTCCGCTGCTGACATTGCCGCTAGGCTGCCCGAACTGTGGTGTGTTCGTCAGGTCAAAGACCTCCCAACGGAACTCGAGGTTGGTGCGCTCAGATGCCGAGAGGAAATTCGCGCAACAAAGCTGCGTCGAAGACCTTGGTGTGCGGTCCTCGCAGAGTGTTGTGGCGGCTGTTGCCTACTTGTCCCGCAGGCGGCACTGTGAATGCGTTCGTCCTGTAACGGCCGAAGACTGTATCGGCCGAGGATTTAGTCCAATCGACGCGGCCGTTGTAGCTGTCGTTGTTGTCCGGCAGGAGGGCGTTGCGGGCGAAGTTATTCAGCGGCTTTCATGGAATATTGGGTTGAGGGAAAAGAGCGAACAACTGTGTCATTAGCGGGCCGATGCGTTGAGATGGGATTTGATTATTTGGAAACGGCGCACCTGTGGTGGGATCGAAGATCGTCGGAACCACCTAACAAAGCCTGAGAACAATCAGGAATTCGAGAAGAAGTCATTCGTGTCGAAGTATTGGTTGCAGCAAAAACTCGTAAGCGAGGCCACGGATAGCGTTTGATCCGCTCTTCGTTTATTGCTATCGTTCACTTTGCGCCGAAGCACTGTCGAAGAGAAGCTCCAGGCTGTCGGGTCCAGGATGATAGAGAGCAAATCGGTTTCCCTGGTCTCCGAAGGCACGGAATAGGAGTTCGCCACGGCTGTTTCCACGAGCATCGACCGCATCAATGATTTCAAGGCGCGGATATACGTCGAGATGATGATCGTCAGTGATCTGGGCGAATACTTTGCGCAGACTCTCATCGATCTCTTCCCAAGCCGCGACGCTGATGTATTTCTTCATTCCATTGACTATCGCCGTCGCCGAATAAACCACGATCGGGGCATTGTTTCCGTTCACGTCAAAGACACCGAAGGTAGAGTTCTGCAGCTCTAGCGGGGGCAAAGAAGTTGCGGTATGAAATCGCTCCTTCGTTCCTGCTACTCCGCGCGCAGGTGGCTTGGTAGGCGTGCGCAGTTTGTCGAACTCGGTTCGTGCGAGCTTTTCCATCGCGCCGCGAAGCTGATCCACTTCCCCTGGCTTGGCACGGAACGTGAAGGGGCGCGCCTCTGGTCCTCCTGCGTCCGAGATTGCTACTGCCATATGCATTGCGGGTGGAACGAATTCTTTAGCAGGCGTCGCGGCCGCAGATTTTGCTTTTCTCTCTTCCGCTGTCTGACGCCGTAGAGTCGGCCTCTCCGGATCGCGATCGATGTTATTTAGCACTTCGTCCGTTTGTTGCTTTGGAGGTGGGGGTGGTGCCGGTCCGCGACGCAGCTTGGGACGTTCGTCATCGGTCTCTGCCGGAGCCGAAGGAGCGGGTGACGTACTCTTGGCCGCTTGCGCGGGCTTCTCCTTCTTTGCATCGAACCGTCCAAGTCCGTACCAGACTCCTTTGTCCTGACGCGTTCCGCCCACGTTGAATGTGCCGATCGGATCTCCATTCTTGAAAACGTCGTAGATGACCCCTGCGTCGACAGCCAAGGGCTCGGGCTGAGCCTGATAGAGTTCAGCGTCATAGAAACGACCTTCAACCAGTATCGCAACAGGAGTCAGTACTGTGGTGCCAGGCTCGGGAATCACGCTCTCGCCGTTCCATGTGACCACCGCCAACGCGCGCGGACCGGCGTTCTTTTTGCGTTGCGCCCTGGCTGGAATCGAACCGATGCAGAGTGCAATCAGGAGCGTCACGGCTCCGAGAGCGACGGTCCGACGGTTGCGATATAAATGAGCGAGAAAACTTTTCGAGGAAAAATCCTTTATGGAAATTGGCGACAAGGTACCTGACATCAGTGTTCCTAATGAAAATGGCGAGCCCATCAGCCTCAAAGACTTTCGCGGCAAGCCTGTAGTTCTGTTCTTCTTTCCCAAAGCTGACACCCCGGGCTGAACCATTGAGGCCTGCGGCTTCCGCGATCAGTTCGAGAAGCTGCAGCGCGCCGGCGCGGTCGTGCTGGGTATCTCCAAAGACTCACCCAAAGCTTTGAAGAAGTTTAAAGATAAATATAGCCTCCCCTACTCGATGTTGGGCGACGAAGACAAGAAGCTCTGTGAAGCCTTTGGGGTGCTCAAGGAAAAAAACATGTATGGCAGAACGACACTCGGCATAGAACGCACGTCGTTCCTGATCGACACGCAAGGTCGCGTGGCGAAGATCTTCCCCAAAGTGAAGCCCGAAGGCCATGCGGAGGAAGTACTGACAACGATTAAGGAGCATTCGAAGTCATAGGTCTACCGGCGCCGGTAGAGACGCGGCAGCGCGCTGCGTCTCTACCAGTACAATTGTGCAATCTCCAATGTCCACGGCCTTCCTCCAGCGGCTCACGCACAAACACCAGAGTCTGCGCAACTTTCGGTATTACGACATCCTGGTTCATATCTTCGTTGTCGTGCTCTTGATCTCGAACCTGGTTGGATCGAAGATCTGCGCTATCGGCCCTTTTCGAATTTCGGGAGCACAACTTCTCTTTCCTATTACTTACATCTTCGGTGACGTGTTCACCGAGGTTTACGGATACTCGGGTTCGCGGCGCGCAATCTGGATCGGTTTCTTTGCTTCAGGACTGATGGCTCTGATGGGCCTGGTCACGGTCCATATACCTCCGGCACCGGATTGGCCAAACCAGCACGCGTTCGAGGTCGTGTTTAATTTCGTGCCGCGCATGGTGGCTGCAAGTCTCGTAGCCTTCTGGTGCGGTGAGTTCGCCAACTCGTACACACTCGCACGAATGAAGTTGCTGACTGAAGGACGTTGGCTGTGGACTCGAACTGTGGGATCCACAATCGTCGGTCAGGCCGTGGATACAACGATCGTTATGTTTCTTGCGTTTGTGGGCACCGTGGACAATAGATCGATCTTGATCCTGATCGGATCAGGATATTTAGGCAAAGTCCTCTACGAAGTATTGGCAACGCCACTTACGTATCTAGTCGTGAATTTTCTGAAGCACAGTGAGGGTGTGGACGTATACGACACTCACACGAACTTCAATCCATTCTCGAAAGAGAGACCTGGAGAGACTGACATCGCAACGGTGTCCAAAGATCAGGAGTCAGTTGCGGTCGCTGGGAGGGAGTAGCCGTTGCATGGATTTCGCCAGAGGCGACCTCCCCGGCGTGACCTTTCTCTGTAATTGCGGGAAGAATGCGGGTTAAGTTAGTTCTGGTTTGGGAAGATGGCTGTCGCTGCGAGTGATCGCTCCATCGCTGTTGACCTTCATCACCATCAGCACTTTGTCGTCGGCCTGGATACCGCGACACCACTGATTCACTTCTGCAAGCACGGCCTCGATGATTCCTTGTGCAGTCTCGTTGCGATGTCTTAGCACCGCGGCCGCCAGTTTTTCCGATCCAAACTCCTCATCGTTCTGGTCGCATGCTTCAAGGATTCCATCAGTGCAACACACGAGGATGTCGCCAGCTTTCAGTTGTGCGGTGCCGCGTGTGTAGTCCGTTTTTGGGAATAATCCGACTACTGTGCCGCCTTCTTCGAGCAACGTATAGGTTCCAGTGGCTCCATCCACAAGGATCGGGGGAACGTGTCCTGCGTTGATGTAGTGAAGTCCATTGCGACGTGTGTCCACGAGTCCGAGAAAACAGCTGAGGTACTTCTCCGATTTTGTGTCGTTGTAAATCATCTCATTCAACGACAGAGCGAGAACCTCCAGCGAATGGAGATGCATCACCAGCGCCCGTAATGTGGCCTGCAGGTTCGACATCACGAGGGCCGAAGAAACGCCCTTGCCTTCCACGTCGGCAACCACAAGCAAAAGCGATTGCGGACCTAAGTGAAGGAAATCGTAATAATCTCCGCCGCACTCAAAGCACGGCTCGTTAGCCACTGCCAGCTCAAAACCAGGAATGATTGGAGGCTGATCCGGGAGCAAACTGCGCTGAATTCCGCGAGCGAGCGCCAACTCCTTTTCCATCCGCTGCTTTTCCAGTGACTCGCGGTGCAGCCGGGCGTTCTCCAGCGCCATCGCCATGTGGCCGGAAAGCTTCGAGAGAAAATCTTCATCCTCTTCTGTGAAGCGGTTACCTGTAGTTTTGTTGAGAAGCTGGATAACACCAACAACTTCGCCGGTATAGTGGCGGATCGGCATGCCGAGAAGAGATCGAGTCCTGTAATTGAACCGCTGGTCAAAGCTCGATTCGAAGTATGGATGATCGTAGGCATTCTCGACGTTTACGGTCTCCGCACTCTCCGCGACGTGTCCAGCGATGCCTCTTCCCCAGGGAATGCGAATTTCCTGATGATCCAGACCGAAGGCCACAATCGACCACAGCTCCTTCTGCGTCGCATCAACCAGGAACACGCTGCCGCGGTCGGCCTTTACTTCCTGGCGTGCGATCTTGAGGATCAGTTCAAGAAGTTCCGCGAGGTCGAGCGTGGAGTTGAGCAGGCGTGTTGCTTCGAACAGTAGCGACAGTTGCGTAATCTGCTTCTGTTGTTGCTGTGCAGCGAATACATCGGGAACCTTGATGTTGCACATCTCCGAGTACGTCCGCCGCAGAGAAAGAAGCGTCGGAGAAGCACTGGTTTCCGTGTAGACGGCCAGCGCGCCGAGCAACGTCTTTCCACCCGAAAGCAGTGGGTAGCAAGAAATGTACTCGAAGCCATTCTTGCGCCCGAACTCCTCATCTTCGGCGCCGAACGACGCAAGAGGTGTGTTTTCGATTACTCTCCGCATCTCAGCGAGTTTACCGAGCGCGCCTTCCCCGGAAGGAACGTAGTCAAGCCGCCGCTCGGCTGGCTTGCCAGCGGTATGCACTAGATAGAGAGAGTTCGAGGTTTCGTCCCAAAGCCACAATTCAGCGCGCTCGCCCTGAAATTCCGAGACCAGAAACTCGGGAATCCTTTGGAGAATCTCATCGTTGGGGTAGGTGGAGAAGGAGGTGACAACTCCGGCCAGAGAATCGAGAACGTCCTGGCGCTCCAGTTTGGCTTTCTCAGTCGCCACAGCAGAGGATTCCACGCGAGTTACCGCTACCTTTGGCGCACAGAAAGCGCCGGGGGAAAATTAGCAAAATAGTCGATTTTGCCCCCCAACTATATGCGGGCTTCGGAACTTTGTAAATCCAAACGTCCCGTCGGATTCGTACTTTTCTAGTGCCGAACCGGGGATGGCAAGGTTTTGCAGCTTCACTGTGCAGTGGAGTTTAAGTGATCGCATTTAAGCCAGCCCGTTGGTGATGCATCCCGATCGCTTCGTTGATCCTCAACGCCAAGGCCAATGCCGCGCGCCCATCTTCTAGAGACACCTGAGGACTCCGCCCAGAGCGGAGTGCATCGAGAAACGATTCGATCTCGGTCCGCAGAGGCTCCCTTGTCTCGACCTTTGGCTTCTTGATGGCGATACCTGGAACTGGGCCGAGGGCGGCCGGAGGCATTTCACCTCGCAGCAACGCTGCCGCGCCGTGCTCGTCGACACGAATGCTGATGACATCTTGCCGCCCGTAATCGACAGAGATGTACTCGTGGGGTTGAAAAAAGCGAAGCTTGCGAACTCTCTCGGTGCTGACGCGGCTGGCGGTAAAGTTGGCCACGCATCCCGTTTCAAATTCGACCCGCACATTCGCAATGTCTACCTTGTCGCTGATCACAGGTAGGCCAACCGCGCGAATCTCGCGCACGGGAGATTTCACTAACGACAGGACCACGTCGAGATCGTGGATCATGAGATCCATCACGACGTCAATATCCAGCGAGCGTGGAGTAAAGACACTCAGGCGGTGAACTTCGAAGAACATGGGTTGCGTAACCAGTGGCACCGTTGCAACCACGGCCGGATTGAAGCGTTCGAGATGACCCACTTGCACGATTCTGCTCGTGCGTGATGCGACTGCAATTAGTTCGTCAGCTTCCGTAAGCGTCGAGGTAATGGGTTTCTCGATGAGCACATCAGCGCCGTTCTCCATAAGCTGGCGTGCGGCGATCAGGTGATGAATGGTTGGAACGGCAACCGAGGCTGCATCAATCTTGCCGCGCAACGCGCTGATTGAAGCCAAGGACCGCGTCCCGAATTCGGCAGCAACAACCTGCGCCCGCTCAGAATTGCTGTCTACAACTCCAATGAATTCGACACCGGCACCTTCCTGCTGAAGCGCCCGATAGACCCGAGCATGATTGCGGCCGAAGGCGCCGCAGCCCACAACCGCAACACGGATGTTTGTGGCCGCACTCATTCAAAGAAACGAAATTTCAGGATGTGCCACACGGCAGCGACGCCATCGCGCCAGGTAATCTTCTTACCTTCCTCGTAGGTGCGGCCGTGATATCTGATGGGAACTTCATATATGCGGCAGCCCAGCCGTGCAACTTTGATGGTGAACTCCGGCTCAAAACCGAACCGGTTGCTGCGAAACCGGACCACATCGAGAACCTCGCGACGAAAAACTTTATATCCAACCTCCATGTCGGTGAGGTTCAGGTTCGTGAGCATGTTACAGAAAAAGGTTAGAGCCTGGTTACTGACATAGTGCCAGAAATACAGCACCCGATGGGCTCCGCCGTGGAAGCGGTTGCCAAATACGACATCAGCAAACCCCTCGAGAATCGGCTCCAAAAGACGAGGATAATCCCGTGGGTCGTATTCGAGATCTGCGTCCTGAACGAGAATTACGTCGCCGGTCGCGTGCTTGAATCCGGTCCGCAACGCAGCCCCCTTGCCCTGATTCTGATCGTGCATAACCAGCTCGATCTGTGCACCGAAGGCCTCCCGCATTCGATGTACTAATTCGGGAAGAATCTCTCGTGTGCCATCGCGAGAGAAATCATCGACGATGACCAACTCGAGTTCCATCGGCGACGCAGCCTGGAGGACGCGCTCTACAGTAGTGGCAACAGTCGCCTTCTCGTTGTAAACGGGCAGGATGACCGACAGCCGTCGAAGCGGCTTGTTGTAATCAACAGCGAAGGTTCGTGAAGGCACTAGTCTCATGAAGGATGATTAGCGACCTGCATGTGCTGAGTGTTGCGATTTGGCCTCGATTGCGCACAGAGGAACAGCCCGATCATCAGGATCAGCATCTCCGGTTCGATTGGAGCACGATACCGCGGATGAGGAAAAGTAACGTAGTAGATGAGGGGGGCGGCAAACAGTAACGATGCGAAGAGGAAGGTGGCAGGATGGCGATAACGCCACATCGCCCATAGTCCACCGAATGCCAAAATCGACGACAGCAGAAATCCAACGTTTCTTCCGAGCGTAAAGACTTCAAATCCGGTGTCGCGCGGCGTTCCATACCAGAAATAAATCGCACGTCTGACGCAGAGTTTGGCAAAGAACAGTGGACGGGTCCGAATGAAATCGATCGCTTCCCGCTTTTTCATTTGGACGTAGGCAATCTCTCCCATTTCCTGGAATTTTTTTCGCTCGAGAACGTTGCTGCTGGGATGCATCCAGAAGCGCCATAGACCGACTGCGTTGTCTCCATTTCCCATGCGCAACTCCGCTCCAAAATTGCTGCGCAGGGGAATGAAGCGATGAAAAACTACGTAGTTCCGTGTCGCCCACGGGCTGAGAAGGACGAGGAATACGCCTGCGGCAGCAATGGCGGACCACAGTGGCTCATTGCCGCGCTCTGCTAGTAGTTGTCTGAGCAGGAGCCATAGTCCGCAGAAAGGAAGCCACAACAGGAGCGATGGATTTGTTAGAGCGATGAGTCCCCACAGGAATCCAAACAGTACCCATTCCGAAGTTCGGGTTTGGGGAATAAACATACCTGATGACACAGGCGCTCTCGCTTGAATCGGCCTGGGCAGAGCCAGAGCCGAGGGCGGCGCCAAGCCCAGGCAGTTAATGTCTGCCATTCGAAGCGACAAGAGGAATACGCAGGCTAGTAGCAGAGTGGCTAGGCTTGTCTCCCATGCCCATTTGATCGCCCAATACCACGCATAAGGGAACAACGCCGCAAGCCATCCTGACCATATCGCCGCGCGCGGCCCGAATGTTCGTTGGGCAATGTAGAAAACCGGAATGATCGTAAGCGCCGAGAAGATAGAGTTGACCGTTAGAATCGCAATCGCCGATGCGGTCGTGTAAACGCCAAAGAGCTTGAACACGCCCGCTAGCAAATATGGATAGATCGGAGCCAGCCACGCCGTGGGTCCAGAGATGTCCTGAAATGGCGAACTGAAGCCCTGACCCAATGCAATCGAGCGAGCAATACGTCCTGTTTCCCAACCGAATCCGAAGCTTCCCTCGAGTTTGGAGACGCGATAGGTGTGACCGATGAAAATCGCCAGCTCACGAGCGATCAGCCCAACCCAGACCATGGTTGTCCAGTGCTGCCTGCGGGGATGCGAAAGAAAGGTTGAATCGGAAGTAGATTGCGAGGCCTGTTGCTGCTGTTGATCGTGGGAAATCGAACTCTTCCTTGCGGCTTTTATTGAAGTGAATATAGCTCAGTGTCCGTGATGATGGTGAGCTTCTTCCAGTCCTACCGGCATCACGCAGCCATGAGCGGTCTCGCAGTTTTCGTGCTCGAATTGAATCGTAGTGTGGTGAATGCGAAACTGCATCGCCAGACGCTCTTTCACGTCGCGCAAGATCGCCTCGCTCGCCGATGGCGGAATGTCGGCAATCGCAATATGACAGGAAAGAGCGTGGATCTCCGATCCGATGCTCCAGACGTGCAGATCATGCACGTCACGCACGCCGTCCACTTGCTTCATCGCATCCGACAGTAGATCCATACTCACGCCCTTCGGAGTTCCTTCAAGCAGTATGTTGAGCGTCTCGCGAACGATGCCGAATGACGACCAAAGAATCAGTGCGCCAATTCCGAACGAAAGTGCTGGATCGATCCACGTCTTGCCGGTAAAAAGGATTATCCAGCCGCCCACAATCACCGAAGCGGTGGAGAGCGTGTCTCCCAGCATGTGAATGAACGCACTGCGGACGTTCACGTCGTGGCTGCTTCCGTGCAGCATGAGAGCAATGATTCCGTTCATTAGGACGCCGGCGGCAGCCACGATCATCATCGTCCGCGCATGCACCACCAGCGGGTTTGCCATTCGGTGCGCGGCCTCAACAAATATGTAAACCGCGACGACTACCAGGCTGAGCGCGTTTACAAAAGCCGCCAGTACGCCAGCGCGATGGTAGCCAAACGTCTTGGTAGCCGTAGGTGGCCGGGTTCCCAGGTACACGGCCACCCAGGAGAGCAGAAGTGCGAGGAAGTCTGAAACGTTATGCCCTGCCTCCGACAGGAGGGCCAGACTATGAGCCTTAATTCCCGCGATGACGGTTACGGCGATGTAGGCAAGGGTAAGAAGAAGGGCTACGCGCAGGAGTTTCGAGGTGCTCGCCGAGCCGTGAACGTGCGCGTGCATAAGAATAGTGTAATGAGAATCGGATGATCGGGCCATCGGGTGATCGAGCAAAGTAAACACAAAGCCCTATATGGTCGCGACTTTTGAGACCGCAGGAGGAACCCTGCGGGCTTATTAGTCCGACAAACCCAGGGTGCCTAATTGCTCCTTCTTGCTTTCACCTCACACAATCGCCCGATCACCCGATTCCTCGCTGCCTTAGTCTGCCAACCCTCTCTGGCACAGCAGCATCCCCGTAGGGGTGAAGAGGTACTCAGCCCCAGAGTGGAGGCTCCCAGGAGATTTTCCCATGAAGAAGAAGGTACGCATTTTCTTGTTATTAGCGTTGGCGACGGCCACGGTGCCCTTCCTGCTAGCGCAGGACACGACATCGACCTCGTCGGCAGCGCCAAGTTCGCAGAGCGCAGCGATATCCAGTCAGGGATCTAGCGGAACTGACGCCACCCCCACCAGTTCCAAGAGCGGATCGAGCGACGGCGACCTAACCCAGCAGCTTCAGTCCAAGTTCAGTCAGGACCCAGCATTCGCGAACATGCAGGTATCTGTTACCAACCATACCGCCGTGCTCACTGGCTCTGTTGCGTCGAAGGCCGATAAGAAGCGGGCTAAAGATACGGCGAAATCAATGGCTGGAATAAAGAAGGTGGAAGAACAGCTTACAATAAATGGCGCCGCAGACGACTCCCCAAATAGCAGCAACAAACCGACAACTGCCAGCACCGGAACGTCTTCGTTGGAGAACGAAAGCAGTGCCTCAGCTATGCCTCCGAGTGTCGCTTCAACATCGAGTGCGGGAACCGCGCCGAGCACCACTCCAGAAGCAAGTGCCAACGCGTCTCAAAGCGCATCAAGCACCCCAAACTCTGCAAGTTCGGCGGCAGCCCCGGCGGGTCAAACGAGCAGTGCAACTGGCAGTTCAAGCACGACGCCTTCATCGAGCTCGGCTACGCCAAGTTCCTCGTCTGGTGAAGCAGCCAGCATGACGGCAACGCAAAGTAGTTCAGCTTCCTCCGCAACTGGAACTCCTCCAGCGCCGCCTCCCGCCCCAAGCGCGAGCAGGACCGCTTCTGGATTGCCCGGCAATCAAACGGGATCGGCAGCGACGTCCACCAATCCTGCGATGGGCGAGAATCCATCGAGCGCCTCGCAGAATTCAACCGCCCAATCGACTACGAGTACACCGAACACGACAGGCGGAATCACCGGCGCCGCGACAGCCACCTCCCCGAGTACCGCTCAGTCGGGCTCCACTACAGGCGCGATTGGCTCAGACACCGGTGTAAGTGCAAATGCAGGTGGCACGGCAGGCGCGCCTGGTGCTGTGACAACTGGAATTGGAGTGAACGATACGGCAACTCTCCAAAACCAAATCCAGAACGCACTGCAGAATGAGCCGACTCTCCATAACGACAACGTGAATCTGACCGTCACCGACAGCACGATCGAGCTCAGTGGAACTGTCCAAACCGGCAAGGAAAAACAGACAGCACAGCGCATCGCCAGCTCGTTTGCCGGCAACCGGCGCGTGAAGGACCGGATCACGGTGAGTGGCAAGGGCAGCGCATCAAGCAATGGCCCGAACTCAAACAACGTGGGGGCAAATCCGCCCAGTAATCAGAGCAATCCGAACAACCAGCAAAACCAGAACTCAAACGATGCGAAGACGCGTGGGGACGCATCGACCAATCCTCGTTGATTCTGGTCTTGGACTAAAGAAGGCGGCCTGGGGCCGCCTTTCCTATTTTTTGCTGAAGTCGTGGGCTGCTTGGTAGAGACGCAGCATGCTGCGTCTCTAAGGGGATGCGCGCGCGTCTATTGTTAGGAGTCGAGCCAATATTCTCGGTCAACTCTTTCGCTGAATACTGAATGCTGAGTGCTGAATGCTGCCTTCCCCGCCTACCCGCTCATACTCCCGAAGAATAAAGTTATCCGTCATCCCCGCTATGTAGTCGCAGACTACCCGCTCCAGCTTTTCTTTCGGCGATTGGTCCTGATAACTCTGGGGCAGTTCCTCGGGATGAGCAAGCCAGAATCGGAACAACTCCGAGATCAACTCCTCTAGTCGCACTCGATCAGAACTTAGCGTCGGGCTGTCATAGAGCCAGGCATGCAGGAACGCTTTCGTCTCGCGCCGCTGTGCATCCACCTCCGGGCTGAAGCCGAGCAAGCGGTGTGGGTACGCGCGCACCTCGCGTGAACGATTGATCCGCGCTGCCCGGATGCGGTGCCCGCTGGCATGGATAAGATCGCTAACCATGCGGTCGAGTATCCTTCGCAGACACTCGCTCAGTTTCAGCTTGGGCAAGGCATCGGGATAGCGCTCCTCAACCTCGCGCCAGATGCTCTCGAACGACGGCAGCTGCTCGCGGATCAATTCGATCGAAATGATCCCCGATTCGACACCATCGTCCAAATCGGCGACGTTGTAGGCGATCTCGTCAGCGAGATCGATGAGCTGCGCTTCGAGCGGCGGCCGTTGATCAAGAAGGTACTCAGCCAACTCTGGGAATTCATCGGCACTCCAGTCACGAGAATGCTTGGTGATGCCTTCGCGAACTTCGAAGGTAAGGTTCAAACCGCGGAACTCGGGATAGCGCAGCTCGAAGTGCTCCACGATTCGCAAAGCGTGCAGGTTGTGGTCGAAGATATCGCCGAATGTCCGCATCTCACGATCGAGCGCTTGTTCGCCCGCGTGCCCAAACGGTGGATGGCCGATGTCATGCACCAAGGCGAGCGTTTCTGCCAGATCGGAATTCAACCGCAATGCCGATGCGACCGTGCGCGCGATCTGCGCAACTTCTATAGTGTGTGTAAGCCGATTGCGGAAGTGATCGGAACCACGATAAGTGAAGACCTGCGTTTTATTTTCCAGACGCCGGAACGCGCGGGAATGAATGACGCGATCGCGATCGCGCTGAAAATCCGACCGATACGGATGAGGGGGCTCTGGATGGCGCCGTCCGCGCGATTCCTCGGGATGGAGCGCGTAGGGAGCGTACATGGGAACAGAGTAGCACTCGGAAGCGAGCACTCAGCCATCAGCACTTAGGGTTCAGTCAATCAACCGCTGTGATCAATTGCCAATTCTCAATAAAATCCAAGAGCCGGGTTGTTAGCCCGGGCTCCGATTTGTACAGACTGAGTGCTGACGGCGGAGTGCTATTCTTTCGCCCCCTCCTGCTTCGCTAGCTTCACCTTCGTGCTCTCAAGCTGCTTTTGCACGCGCGCTACGTCATTGCTTTCGACATCGGCGGGCAGTGACCGATTCCATTCTTCAAGTGCGCGTTCCCATTGCGCTACGGCCAGCTTCAGGCGGCCTGTCTTTGCATAGACCTCCCCCATATGGTCGTGCACCGTGGGATCTTTGCTGATGTGGTCCATTGCGCGACGCAGGTTCTCTTCCGCCAGTTCGTAGTTGCCCATCTTGTAGTAAGCCCAGCCAAGAGAATCGAGATATGCGCCGTTCTGCGGCTCTTCCTGTACCGCCTTTTTAATCAGATTCAATGCCTCGTCGAGACGAACGCCGCGATCGGCCAGCATATATCCGAGATAGTTCAGGGCCATTGCATCGCGTGGATCGGCGGCAAGCACTTTCCGGAACATCTCTTCTGCAGGTTCGTACTTTTTCTGTCGCTCAAGATACGAGCCGCGCAGGAAGAAGTCGTATTTTTTGTCTTCCGGCTTGTTGGTCAACGAGTCCGCTTTATTCAGAGCCTCTTCGGCATCGGACCAACGGCGCAAACGCGCGTAGATTTGAGAAAGCGCCAGATGCACATCACGATCTTCCGGCGTGTTCTTTAGTTCGGCCGTCGCCATTGCGATCCCCTGATCGGCCTTGCCGTTGTCAGCGAGTTGCCCGGCGAGTACGAGGCGCATCGATCGGTCTTTCGGCAGCGCCTTCACGGCATCTTGCGCAGTAGCGGTGGCTTGATTCCACTGTTTGTCTTCGCGATAGGTGTCGATAACTTGGCTGTAGCCGCGCTCGGCACTTTCCTCTCCCAGTTCAATCATGCGGCGGAAAGTTTCGATTGCTTGCTGATTCCTCCCCGTCTCTCGATAAATGCTTCCCAGCCGCTCGAGGAACACCGAGCGGTTGTTGCGCTCACTACTTGTTAGAGTCGCAATCGGCTTAGCGTTCTTGTCGACCAAGTCCTGCAGAATCTGAATTGCTTCGTCAAACTTGCCCTGCGCTTCGTCGATGAGTGCCTCGTTGTAGGGAATCTCCACGGAGTCTTGCACAAGCGCCTCAGCCTTTTTCAATGTAGCCATGGCGTCGGTGTACTTTCCCTGTCGGCGGTAGATTTCCTGCATCCGGATGTACGCTTGAGCATCCTGGGGATCGGCATCGGCGACTTGCTTGTACTGTGCGAGCGCAGCCTCGATCTGGTTGTCACCCAGCAGACTGTTGGCTAGACCACGCTGTGCGTCGAGGTTGTCTTTGTCCTGATCAATCGCGTGGTTGTAAGCATCAATCGCTCGCTTGTAATCCTTCTGCTGTTCGAAGGTATAGCCCAGAACCGCATACACCTTGCCGGTGCGCTGGGCATCCGGCATCGACTGAAGCACTTCGACGGCTCTTTTGTTGTCCCCTTCTTCGTTATAGAGATAGGCGAGGTTGATTACCGCCTCTTCTGAATCCGGCTGAATCTTCCGCGCGGCCTTGAACTCTCCTTCGGCCTTGAGGTAATCCTTGTTGAGGATGTAGAGGCGACCAAGAAGGAGATGGTCATCAATCTTGTCCGGCTCCAGTTTCACGATTTCGCTGAATTGCTCGATTGCGAGCTTCAGCACTTCGGACGACTGAACTCCACCCTGCATATCGCCGATCGAGCGAAGATAAATTCGACCAAGCAATTTGCGCGCGTCGAGGTTGTTGGGATCGCGCTTTACGATCTCCTGCGATTCCGTAACGGCGTCGCGAATGTGTCCCGTTTTGAAATAGAGCTCTGCTAAGCCAGCGTTTAATTCCTCCGATCCGGGATCGTTCTGCAGGGCGAGTTTGTACTCGTCGATGGCCTTGCTCGCGTACTCCGAGTGCCCGTAAACAGAGACCATCTCTTCATACATGTGCGCCAGAGCGTAGTGGTAATAAGCCTGGGCGCGATCACGCTCTTCCGGGGGGGTGGTGTCGGTTGCCTGCTTGTCAGCGGTCGCAGCCGGAGCAGCCTTCCCCTTCGACGGGGGAGCAGCTGTGTCCGGAACCTGGTTCTGATTATTCGGAGCCTTATCCGGGCTTTGTGCGGCTGGAGCAGCCGGAGCCGTCACTGGTGCCTGAGCTGCAGGAGTTTGGCCGAAGCCGATCAACGAGCTAAAAAGGATAAAAGAGGACAGACGAAGACTGAGACTTGTCATGAGTTCAGTTGACCGAATGCAGCTTTACTCCCGAGTTATTGGATGCGCAGGCGGCAGTTTCGCATCTGCACTTAATTCGATGCACGACCAGTCGCCCGGCGAAGTGCGGGCAAGTGCGTATACGTCGCCAGTTTAAATTGTACGCCTTAGTGGGCTCGCCCTGCCTCTGTTATTAGTGACGGAAGTGACGTACCCCGGTGAATACCATCGCTAGTCCCAGCCGGTCGGCGGCTTCTACCACCTCATTGTCGCGAACCGACCCTCCTGGCTGGATTACGGCCGTAGCGCCGGCTTTGGCGATTTCTTCCACGCCGTCAGGGAACGGGAAAAAGGCATCCGATGCTGCGACGGTACCGTTTAGCGGCAACACGGCCTTGGCAGCGCCGATTTTGCAGGAGTCGACGCGGCTCATCTGTCCAGCTCCGACACCCACGACTTGGCCATTGCGGGTATAGACGATCGCATTCGACTTCACGTGTTTACAGATCTTCCAGGCAAATAGGAGGCCGGCCATTTCTTCCTGCGTCGGCTCACGCTTGGTCACGACTTTTAGGTCTGCTGGGGCCAGCGAATGGATGTCAGCGTCCTGAAGTAACATGCCTCCAGAAACCTGCTTGAGTACCGTTTTGGGCTGTTCGCCGATTACTTGGAGCAGGCGCAGATTCTTCTTGGCGGCTAACCGCGCCAAAGCGGCAGGCGAGTAGCTCGGAGCCGCGATGGCTTCTACAAACAGCTTTGCTATTTCTTCAGCTGCAGCCTCGTCAATCTCACGATTGATGCCGATTACACCTCCGAATGCTGAGACTGGGTCCGCCTCCAGAGCACGCTTGTATGCCGTGAGGATGTCGGGCCCGATGGCAGCGCCACAAGGATTCGTGTGCTTGATGATCGCGCACATCGGCTCGTCAAATTCGCGACAGAGCTCCCATGCCGCATCCAGATCGACAAGATTGTTGTAGGAGAGTTCTTTTCCCTGAACCTGTCGTGCATTCGCAATTCCGCGATTCGAGCCGTCGGTATAGACGGCAGCCCTTTGGTGCGGATTCTCCCCATAACGCAAATCGTTCAGCTTTGAAAACAACAGGCGCAAAGTTGGGGGGAAACTAGCATCGCGTGATGGCCGCTGGCCGGGCATCGCGATCGCCTCCAACACAGAAGCGATAGCGCTGTCGTAGGCGGCAGTCGTGGCAAATGCCTTCTTGGCAAGATTCCATTTCGTAGTCAGGGAGAGTCCGCCCGTCCCGTGAAGCTCTTCAGCGATGCTCGGGTAATCCGCCGGCGAAGTAACAACTGCAACGTCCTGAAAGTTCTTTGCCGCCGAACGAAGCATTGACGGACCGCCAATATCGATATTTTCGATGAGCGCTTCAAAACTGACATTTGGACGCGCGGCCGTGTTTTCGAACGCGTACAAATTGACGACGACCATATCGATCGCAGGAATGTCGTGCTGCTTTACCGCTTCACGGTGCGCCGCATTCGCGCGAACGTGCAGAATGCCGCCGTGGACCTTGGGATGGAGAGTCTTCACCCTTCCATCGAGCATTTCGGGAAACCCTGTCAGCTCAGAGATGTCCTTCACGCGAATTTCGGCTTCGCGCAACAACTTGGCAGTGCCCCCCGTTGATACGAGTTCGACGCCTGCCCCGGCCAAATGACGCGCGAATTCGACAATTCCGGTTTTATCGGTGACGCTGAGAATGGCGCGTCGCACCGGCTTTACTTGTTCTGTTGTGGTCTTGGAAGGAGTCTCGAGAGTTTCGGTCTGCGACAAACTGGGTTTCCTCGCGAAGCTGGGGTAAACCTAATTTTAAGAGGTCAACGACGCGATGTCATGCACGACAGGGTGAAAACTCTATTCAGCTATGATGACTCCCAGGCGATCAATTGGCTCAATGTACAAGCTGCGGACGCGAACTTCAGCTGGCGCAAGATGGAAGCTCGTTCTGTCCTGAATGCAGCGCGGAAGCTCAGCACGTCCAGCACAACCGCCCAAGGCGTGTGTCAATCGGAGAGATGATTCGACGCCTTCCGGCAACAACTACTCTTATTGCGCTCAACGTGCTGGTCTTCGTCGCGATGGTAATTGGGCATGTTTCTCCGCGGAATCCCACCATCGACCAACTGATTCGCTGGGGAGCGGATTCCGGAGAGCAGGTCATTCTTCACCATCAATGGTGGCGGATCATCACGTCGGCATTTGTTCATATCGGCTTTATTCATTTACTGATGAACATGTGGGCGCTGTGGGTAATTGGATCGCTCGCCGAAGTCGTCGTCGGCCCCTATCTCTACATTGGCTTCTACTTTGTATGTGCGATCGCAGGATCTCTGGCGAGTCTTTACTGGCACCCCGCAGGAGTCGGGGCCGGGGCTTCGGGCGCAATTATCGGCGTTCTGGGAGTGATGGTCAGCGTACTCAAGTTCGCACGACTGCCTCTTCCGAAGGAGGTTCTGCGCTCGACCATCCGCAGTCTGATACAGGGAGCCGCGCTTACTCTCGCAATTGGAATCTTCGGTCCCATCGACAACGCGGCTCACATGGGTGGCCTGATCTGCGGACTGCTTATAGGGCTATTGCTGAGTCTTTCCCGTCGCGTCGATCAGCCAATGCGGCGTCCATTTCGACAGATGAGCCTGATCGCGCCGCTCGTGCTTTTAGTACCGTTGGCGTTCGCAGTTCAGAAGCATGGAGAAGTCGAAGTACGCCTGCAGCAAGCACGAACTGAAATTCAGACTGGACGATATCAAGATGCAGAAGAGTCTGCACATCTCGCACTTCAACACTCCCCGGATCGATCGGACGCGCTCGTCATCCTGAGTGAAGCTTTATATCTGCAAGGGAACACAGCGGAGGCCAGCAAGTATTTGCGGCAATTGATTGCTCAGGATCCACGCAATGAATATGCGGTCAACAGGCTTGCGACAATCGAACTGAACGATCACGACGCCTCAAGCGCGGTTAATTTTCTCGGGCAAACCCTTCCGCTGCAGCCGCGGAACGCCGAGGGCCAGGTGTATTTAGGGCGCGCCCTGCAGGCCCTGAACGAAGACCACAAGGCGATCGATCACTATCGTCAAGCTGTCAAGATTAATCCTGACCTATATGAAGCTCAGCTAGCACTAGCCAACATCTACGAGAAAAACAATGAGCCGCAAGACGCCTTGCTCTTCTACATGAAGGCCGCACACCTTAGGCCTAGTGAACTCGATCCACTCCGCGGATTAGCGCGTGTCTATCTGGTTCTGGGGCACAAAAAACAAGCGGATCAAGCTATCGAGCAAATTCGTGCGCTGGAGAAGAGCGGGAGTTAAGGATAGGGTCCTGGTGGTCCGAGTTCGAGCGTGTTGTTTAGTGACCCGCCCGTTGGTCGGCTTCTCAACAACGAGCAACCCCCTTTCCCCTCCTGCTCAACATTCGAATTTCTTGCTTTTCTGCGTAAACATTTTCCCGGTTACCAAGACCATTGGCCAATTTCGCGTTAGCGGACCTAAGTACCTGAAAAGCAACCATGTACTCCGAATTCAGCATCTACCCTGGTAGTGGCATGCGATCTGCAATTCAGGCTTCCGCCAACAGGAGGCGCCATGAACTGCAATCGTTGACTTATCGGCTCGTCCTTCGCAAATGCAAAGGATCCGAGTATTCCACCAGACCGGCACCATCTCGAATATGTTTTCATCCACGCCGCAGGGCACCGCGTCCATTAGCGGCAAGAGATTTGCGGGAGAAATCCTGGGCACAGACGGAGCACATAAGAAACAACGCGAGATGCTTTGCCAGGAGTGTGTGCTGAAAACGGATCGGGTGATGTACCGCATTCGTCCTCGCGATGAAAAGCACCCAGTACTGCTGCCGGTAGGCGAGAGTGCGGAGTTCCGGATCAAGAAAGACAAGTTGCTCCTGGCTGTTCCGAGCTCGACGGCAAAGAGCGCGAGTACTCTGTGACCTCGATGCAGATGATCAACACGGACTCAGCGCGCAACGTCAGTGAGCGCGCAGCCAAGTAGTTACGACCCAATTTGAAACATTTTTCCAAGTCAGTTAAAGGAGACGACAATCCATGAAACGGGTTTTGATTGCAGTTGCGGCTGCCAGCGTCGTAAGCTTTGCGGCCGTGCAAACAAGTGCTCAGGCCAGTGGTTCTGCAAATAGCAGCACCAGTGTTCAGGCGGGGCAAAACAGCGCCAACGTAAATTCGAGCAATTCTGTCGATGCGAATGCCAAAAACAATCGCAAGCACAGCCAAGCCAACGCAGGAGCGAGCGGAAGTGCAAGCAACGACAACGCAGCGTCAGTAAACGGAAAGTCAGTTAGCACTCGTACTAGTGGCACTGGTGAATGGGCAGCAGGCACCACGATCTCCGCGACGCTCAGCAAACCGGTTGACGCGCGTAAGGCAAAGCCCGGCGACGAGATTAGCGCCAAGACAACGCAAGAAGTTCGTTCCACGTCGGGCGTGGTAATTCCTCGTGGTTCGCGCCTTGTCGGTCACGTAACTGACGCGAAAGCGAAAGCCAAGGGCGACTCGGAGTCCGCGCTGGGCATCGCATTCGATCATGCCGTGCTGAAAAACGGACAGCAGGTCCCGCTGAACGCAAGCATCAAGGCAATCGCCGCGGCAGCTAGTTCTACGTCGGCTTCGGCGGGCGACGATACTCTCGCCGGCAATTCATCGCTAGGTGGTCAGGCTGCTGGAGGCGTGTCAGCTGCTGAAGGTGGAGGCGGAGGCTTGCTCGGTGGTGCCGGGCGGACCGTGGGTAGCGCGACGAATGCAGTAGGCAGCACGGCAGGAGGAGTTGCAAACGGCGTTGGAAATACTGCGGCCGGCGTTGGCGCAAATGCTGGCGGAGCGACGGGCGGAGCGGCCGGTCAGCTCACTTCGAGCAGTCAGGGAGTCATTGGACTGAATGGGCTACAGCTTAGCGGCGCGGCGTCGAATGCGACACAAGGATCAGTAATTACCTCGGCCGGCAAAGATGTGAAGCTGGATAGTGGCACACAGATGTTACTTCAAGTGAATCAGCAGTAGAAGCTCGAGCGACGATAAACCTTGGCCGTCCCTTTTTCCGGGACGGCCTTTCTTATGTAGAGACGCAGCATGCGGCGTCTCTACATGACGCTAAGCGCTCGCTTCGCCACCTTCGCGGTTCACCGTGACCTTCACATGCGCGGTCACGTCGCGATGCAGCTTCACCGGCACATGGAACTCGCCCAGACTTTTGAGCGGATCATCCAGATGCACCTTGCGGCGATCGATCTTGAACCCCTTCACTTCCAATGCGGTGGCGATATCGGACGATGTGACTGAACCAAACAGATGGTCCTTCTCGCCGGTCTTGCGCTCAAAGGTGAGCTGCACGTCGTTGAGCTGTTGGGCAAGCGCCTCGGCGCCGGTCTTTTCCTTAGCGGACTTGCGCACAGCAGCGGCCTTCATCTGCTCGATCACGGCCTTGTTCGCTTTGCTGGCCTCGATGGCAAGCTTGCGCGGCAGCAGGAAATTGCGGCCAAAACCTTCAGCGACCTTCACGATATCGCCGCGATGGCCAAGCTTTTCTACGTCTTCTTTCAGAATGACTTCCATTACTAAGCTCCTAGCTGCTGGCTCCTAGCTACTCGCTACTAGCTGAAGCGCAGCACAATCTTCATAGCGTCCGGGTAGCAACAGTGCATGCCCGAATCAGGAATCTGATTCGCCTATACAGAGCCAGCAGCCAGTAGCTAGCAGCCAGCAGCTTGTTTACGCGCGCGCGGCGAAAGGCAGCAGCGCGATGTTGCGCGCCTGCTTAATAGCGGCGCTCAGGCGACGCTGATGCGGCGTGCAGACTCCAGTCAACCGGCGAGGAACGATCTTGCCGCGCTCGGCGACGAAGCCGGAGAGCAGGCGCACGTCCTTGTAGTTAATGGCATCGATCTTCTCGACGCAAAACTTGCAGACTTTCTTGCGGCGGAAAAATTTGCGTCCGCCTTCGCGCGCGCCTGGGCCTCCCGGTCCGCCACGGGAATCACGACGTGGTCCGCGATCCTGCCGGTCTTGTCCGCCAGCCGCGGAGGTTGGTGTAGGTGTATCTGACATGTTTCTCCTTGAATAGCTGCTAGCTGCCGGCTTCCAGCCAGCGGCTGGTTGTGCCACCGACTGGCCAGCAGCGAGCAGTCGGTGCTAGAAGCTTGTTTATGCCGTCGCCGCTGGAGCTGGCGCGCTTTCGGGCGTTACCGCTGGTTCAGCCGCCGAACGCTTCACTCGCGTCGCACGAATCTGCTTGATCTTCTCTAGGCGTTTCTGTTCTTCGTCGATGCGAACGCTGATGAACTTGATCACGGGTTCGGACACGCGCAGACGACGCTCAATCTCGTGAATCGCCTTGCCGTCCGCTTCAACTGTCAACAACACATAAAAGCCATCGATGAACTTGCGGACGAGATACGCCAAACGGCGCTTGCCCATGCGCTCGACGTTCTTCACAGTTGCGCCCGCATTCGTGGCCTGCGACTCGAGGTTCGAAATCAGCTTGTCGATGTCCTCTTCCTGCAAGTCAGGCCGGATAATAAACATCACTTCATAGGTACGTTGTTGCATTCTGTTCCCTTCTCTGGCTGTAGGGAGGCGCATCGACTTCAGTCGCGCCGTCCGAAGCCTGTTAACTGTCTTGCGCTTTAGCGCCCGAGGTCATCTGCAAAGAGGATGACCCTCAGTGGCTAAAGCCCAACCAAAATGAAACCCGCTTGAGGGCACGACTGAAGTCGTGCTCTTCCCGGAACCGCAGGTTACGTTTCTTCTTCCTTCTTGGGACGCTGATTGAAGCGGTTCATCGCCGCTGCCACTCCGTCCTTCAAAATCGCTTCCACCGCATCCGCCGCTCGTTCGATCAGTTCATCCACAGCCTCGAGCTGCGACTTCTTGAACTGTCCCAAAACGAACTTCGCGCCGTCGCGTACCGGATGATCCGGCTGGATCCCCAACCTCACCCGGATGAACTCGTCGGTGCCGAGCGATCCGACTACCGACTCGAGCCCGTTGTGCCCTGCCGTTCCACCGCGCTGCCGGATGCGCGTCGCGCCAAAGGGCAAATCCAACTCGTCGTAAATGACGATCAAATCGCTTGCCGGATTCACCGCCAGATCCTCAACCAGCTTTCGCACGGACAGCCCGCTCAGGTTCATGTAGGTTTCTGGCTTGGCAAGCAGAACTTCATGTCCTGCAAGCCTCACCTTGGCAGTGGCCGCCTGGCATCTGCGGCTTGCGACATCGACCTTGCAACGCTCGGCGATCCGGTCGATCGTCAGAAAGCCCAGATTGTGCGGTGTGAACTGGTACTCGATGCCGGGATTGCCCAGACCGACAACCAGCTTCACCCTTACTTCTTGCCCTCAGCTTTCTTGCCGCCTTCTGGCTTAGCCGCGGCCTCAGGCGCAGCAGCTTCCTCCGTCTCCTGCTTGCCCTTCTTGATAACTTCGGGCTCAGCCGGAGCAGCCGCCGCCTCAGCCCCAGCCTCAACCGGAGCGGCCTCGACAACTTCCTTTACCGACGTGATGTGCGCTACAGGCTGCGTCTCATCGGTAATGAACTTGATTTTGTCGCTGTGCGGCAGATCGGAAACGCGCAATACCTGTCCGAACACCAGTGGCGTCACGTCCATATCGATGTGATCCGGAATGTCTGAGGGCAGACACTCGATTTCCACTTCGCGGATGATCTGCTCGAGGATTCCACCCTGCGTCTTCACGCCTTCCGGCACGCCGGTCAACTCCACCGGCACGCTCACACGAAGCGCCTTGTCCATTGCGATCCGCTTCAGATCGATATGCAGCAGCGTTCCCTTAATGGGCTCATACTGCCAGTCGACGATCATGGCTTTCGTCTGCTCATTGCCGACTTTCAGATCGAATACTGTGTTGTGACCGCTTTCGGAGTGGAGAATGCGGCTGATCTGCTTGGGATTCACGGTAACGGCGACTGAATCCTTCTTCGCGCCGTAAACCACAGCCGGAATATTTCCGCCGCGACGCACACGGCGCGCAGCATTCTTTGTCCGCGCCTCGTTCTCCGGCCGCGGTTGTGCTTCTACTAGTTCTTGGGTTGCCATTGTGTCCTTCTATCAACGAACTCTGGAATACCAATTTTGTGATTTCGCGATTTCGTGATTTCAAATCACACAATCGCGAAATCGCAGAATCACCAAATTCCTAACTAAAGAGACTGCTTACCGACGTCTCTTCATGAATGCTTTCAATCGCTCTCGCCAACAGGCCGGCAATTGACTTGACCCTGATCTTCGGCTCGTTCTTGGCCGCTTCGCTGAGCGGGATCGTGTCGGTCACAATCACCTGCTCAATGCGCGAATTGTGAAGGCGCTCGACTGCCTGTCCCGACAGCACAGCATGCGACGCACAGGCAAGTACGCGAGTCGCGCCTGCTTCAAGTAGTGCGTCCGCGGTCTTTACCAATGTTCCCGCCGTGTCGATGATGTCATCGAGGATCAGCGCTGTGCGTCCTTCCACATCACCGATCACGTGCATCACCTCAGTCACATTGATGTCTGTGCGCCGTTTATCCACGATCGCGAGCGCGGTATCCATCTTTTTGGCGAAGAAGCGCGCGCGCTCCACGCCACCCGCATCTGGCGATACCACCGTCAGCTCGGGCAAATTCAGATCCTTCACCGCAGAAACCAGCACTGGCGACGCGAACAGATGATCCACCGGGATATTGAAAAATCCCTGGATCTGCGGCGCGTGTAAATCAACCACCAGGGCACGATGCGCACCGGCAGTGGTCAACAAGTCCGCTACCAGCTTCGCCGAGACTGCCACTCGCGGTTTGTCCTTGCGGTCCTGCCGCGAGTATCCGTAATACGGGATCACCGGAGTGATCCTGCGTGCCGATGCTCGCTTCAGCGCGTCGATCATCAACAACAGCTCCATCAGGTGCTGATCGACCGGGAAGCATGTGGGCTGCACGACGAATACATCGGCCCCGCGCACGTTCTCCAGTAGCTGAAAGTAAACCTCTCCGTCGGAGAAGCGCTGCAAGTGCGCTTGTCCGCGCGGAATCTCGAGAAACTTGCAAATATCGTCCGCAAGCTTCTCGTTGGCCGAGCCACAGAAGATCTTGAACCGGTCATTGTCGCGATGACGCTGCGGCTTGCGCTCGGTCTTCTGCGCGGGCGGCGTCTGCACGGTTGCTTGACCCTTCTGCTGCTGCTTCTCGACTGCGGTTGCGATCGTCGTCATTCCATTAGCCTCGCGAAAGCTGGTTTTCTTTCTCGACGGGTTCTACCGGAACTGCGATAACACCCCGAGGGGCCCACACCTGGCTGGGCGGCTAGGATTCGAACCTAGACAAAGTGCTCCAAAGGCACTTGACCTACCATTAGTCGACCGCCCAAAAATCCTGTGCTGACTAAGTTAGTTAAATTGTCTGTTTGGGAGTTCCAGCGTTAACGGCTTGTTACCATTGTCTCCCAGTATTGCTTTCTTGTCAGCGTGCTTGTTACATGCGCGGCATGACCCATCGCCTGCACACGTTCCGCAGCAGCTTCAGCCTTCTGCCGGGAGTCAAATAAGCCATAAAGGGCCGACCCGGAGCCGGAAAGCGAAGCATAACGCGCTCCATCGCCGGCTTGGCCATAGAGCACACGCTTGACGTCACGCAATTCGGGATGCTGAGGAAAGACGACGCGTTCGAAGTCGTTTTCGATCCCGGTACGGACAAGGTCGAGCAGCTGTGTCTCGGCCCGGTCCCCGCCAAAAGCGGGAACACCGGATACTGGAGTCTTGTAACCACCGCTCAACCACGAACACACAGAGCGGCTGAAAGATGAGATTTTAGCGGATTGTGGAGAGTTGGTCAAAGTAGCCGCGCGGCTGGATGATCGTGATCCGACATCTTCGGAAGATTCTCGCTCAGCGAGCGCGTCCCAATCGGAAAAGGCTTTCGGAGTTGAAACGCCGATCTCAGGTGTGACAACGACGCAATCTACCGGCGGAAGCTCTTCGAGCGGAATCACTTTTTCGCCACGTCCTTCGCCATAAACCGTGCCTCCGACCAGGAAGAGCGGCAAATCAGACCCCACTTCCTCGCAAATTCGCAGCCGGTCTTCTGGATCAAGTGCCTTTTCCGACTCCCGTTCCAAGCCAAGCAATGTAACCACAGCATTAGCCGAGGCCGCTCCGAGACCACCCTGCAACGGCAAATTCTTCTCAATCGTGATGATCACCTTCGCGCGCTGACCGACAGCTTTCATAAACCGATCCGCAACGCGATAGCACGTGTTCGACACATCCGCCGGAACCTTGGGATTCCTGCAACGAATCTCGATACCGGTACCCCGCGCAATCTCAACCTTCACGATGTCGTGCAGCGCGATGGTCTGGTAAACCGTGCGCAGTTCGTGGAAACCATCATGGCGATTGGAACCGATCGTCAGTCCAAGATTGATTTTGGCGTAGGAACGAAGCGTCGTGGGCATCTGCAGAAATTGTAAATGTGATGTCATCGAGCATCGAGGGCCCGATCAAAGCGAGAGAGAAATTCGAGCTCCGGAGCCGCTGATCGATTCAGAACCCATACAACTTCGCAGGATTGTCCACCAGGATCATCTTCCGCTTCTCGACATTTGGGATCCACGTTGCCAGCAGGTTCAGCATTCGACCATCGTCAATCGGCAGCAGAGGCGAGACCTCGGTAGGCTGGCGACCCGTGGCCGTATCGGGATGTGGCCAGTCAGAGCCCCAAAGAACGCGCTCTGGATTGGCAGCGACAAACACCTTCGCCAATGGCCCCGCGTCCTGATAATCAGGAGCGCTCGATGCGCGATAGGCGCCAGAGATCTTCACGTAGGCTTTCCCAGTTTGAAGCAGGCGCAACAAGCTCGCCATCCCGGGCTGTTGCACTCCGAGAACAGCTTTGGCGCCGCCGAAATGATCGAAGACGATCGGGACTGTGGTAGCAGTCAATTGCTTTTCGATCGCCGCCACTACCGGGAGACCCACATACATCTGAATGTGCCAGGAGCGGCCGTTAATCTGGCGAAGCGCCTTTTGCAGACGCTCGCGCGCAAACGCCGGATCGTCTTGCCCAGCTGTGCCGAGGTTGATTCGCACGCCGCGAATCCCGCTGCGGTGCATTCGGTCAAGCTCGGCGGACGACGTCTTCTCGTCTATGACAGCAATACCGCGAGCTCGCGGACCTAGTTGCTTGATCGCGTCCAGCGTGCAGGAGTTATCGGTTCCGTAAACGCTCGCCTGGATTATCACTACGCGGTCGAGATGTAACGCGCGATGCAAGTTGCGCAGCTCGTCGACCGTGGCCGTTTCAGGCGTGTAAGTCCGAGCCGGAGCAAACGGAAAACGCTGAGGATCCCCGAAGATGTGCACATGGCAATCGCACGCGCCCGGTGGAACTTTGAAGTTCACCGGCGTAGTGGGTTGCGAAGCGGCAGCGAGGGCATCGGTCACAGGTTGCAGAAGACTAGCTGCTCCAGCGGCAGCGGCGTTGATGAGTAGATCGCGTCGGGAGATCACAGGCTCGGCATTTTAGTTCGTTATGGAACGGCTGGATAGCAAGGAATAAAAGCAGTCAGCCCCATTTATCGCCGACACTGGCGTCAGTCTTTCGAGTTATTTAAAAATGTGGCACAGCCGCCCTCGACTGTGGCTCTGCCGCCGCCAATCAGGGGAAGGCGCCTGTGTCACACATGTTGGGGAAACCGGCCGTGCTATTGTTCCGATTACAGAATCTTCTTCCCGAAAGCGGACATAGCCAACTCCACTGCCAACATCGCCGTTTGATTGTGCTCATCGATCACCGGATTTACCTCGACAATCTCCAGGCTTGTCATACGGCCATGGTCCGCGATGATCTCCATGGCTAAGTGGGCCTCGCGATAGGTAGCGCCACCGCGTACCGGCGTACCAACTCCCGGCGCGTCTTCAGGATCGATCCAGTCCATATCGAGCGACACGTGATAACCGGCCGTGCCGCGACCTGCCGTGCGTAGTGCCTCCTCCATCACGGTACGCATGCCACGCTCGTCGATGTCGCGCATGGTGTACACCTCGGTGATGCCGGCGTTGCGGATGTTTTCTTTTTCTGCCTGATCGATGTCGCGCACACCAATGATCACGGTGTTTTCAGGCTGCACCTTGGGCGAGAAGTCGTAGATGCGTGAGAGTTCGTCCTGCCAAAGGCCAAGAATGGCTGCCAAGGGCATGCCGTGAACGTTGCCGCTGGGCGAGGTAGCTGGAGTGTTGATGTCGCTGTGTGCGTCGATCCAGATAAGTCCGATGCGCTGCTCTTGGCGGCGATAGAACTCGGCAACACCGCTCACCGTGCCCGCCGCGATGGAATGATCGCCTCCGAGAACGAGCGGGATCATGCCCTGCTCGAGGCTCTTCAGCACGAGTTCCGCCTCTTTCGTACAGGTGACGGCAATCTCCTTCAGATACTTCGCATGCGGATTGCCTTCCTTCTTTGTTTCGGCGATTGCGACCGGGATGTTTCCACCGTCCTCCACGACTAACCCTAACGATTCGAGCTTCGCCTCAAGCCCCGCGACGCGAACCGCGGATGGGCCCATATCGACACCACGACGCGACTGCCCGAGATCAAGCGGAACGCCGATGACGCGGATCTTGCGCGCAGCGACTTGCGTCGCCGCGCTGTGTGGACGGGAAGGGAGTTCTTTTAGACGATCGACCATTTTTGGTTGTGACCTGACGTAGGTTAGGGCATCGGCTTTAGCCTTGCCGTCCAATAGATCGCGATTATCAATTTGTCATCCTGAGCCCGGTTTTGGCCGAAGCATCTCTCGGAATGATTCCACATGAATGGCTGCTTCCAGGCTCTTTCACCAAAATCCTCGCCAAAGAGCCGCGATGCATGCAGCATCTACGTTCCAATCATCGCGGGAGATCCTTCGGCCAAAAGAGGGCCTCAGGATGACAGTTGTAATTGACGTCTGCTCCCATCACTACAGCTGAGACCTACGGATAAATCCGATGCAACATTCTCGGAAATGGTATCGTCTCCCGTACGTGTTCCAAACCACAGATCCATGCAACAGCGCGTTCAATTCCCATTCCGAAACCGGCGTGCGGAACACCGCCGTACTTGCGTAAGTCCAGATACCACTTGAATGCCGACTCCGGCAGGCCATGCTCATGGATTCGCTTCAGCAGCAGTTCGTACGAGCCCATGCGCTGTGAGCCGCCGATGATTTCGCCGTAGCCCTCAGGCGCAAGCACGTCGACGCAAAGTGCCAGCTCGGGACGCTGCGGATCCGGTTCCATGTAGAAGGCCTTCACCGCTGCCGGGTAGCGATGCACCATCACTGGCCGGTCGAATTGCGAAGATATGTATGTCTCATCAGGCGAGCCAAAGTCTCCGCCCCACTCGAACTTGTTCTCCAGCTTCCCTTCGTCAAAACCTTTGTGCAGGATCTGAACGGCTTCGTCGTAGCTGATTCGCGGGAACGGAGCCTTGACGCTCTCAAGCTTGGAAACGTCACGACCAATAGTCTGAAGATCGGCTCGACGGCGCTCCCGGCAGCGCGCGAGGATGAAGGCGATGAAGTCCTCCGCTAGCTGCATGAGGTCATCCAGCGTCGCGTAAGCCATTTCAGGTTCGACCATCCAGAACTCGGTGAGATGCCGGCGCGTCTTCGATTTCTCGGCGCGGAACGTTGGACCGAACGAATAGACCTTGCCCAGCGCCATCGCAGTTGCTTCGAGGTACAACTGTCCTGACTGGGTGAGGTAAGCCTGCTCGTCGAAGTAGTCCACGGGAAATAGCGTGGTCGTTCCTTCGCAAGCCGCCGGAGTCAATATCGGAGGATCGGTGAGCGTGAAGCCGCGATCGTCGAAGAAGTCACGAGCCGCTTTTATGATCTCGGCGCGCATCCGCAGGATTGCGGCCTGACGCGGGGTCCGCACCCAGAGATGCCGGTGTTCCATCAGGAAGTCGACGCCGTGCTCTTTAAGTGAGATCGGAAAAGGATCGTCGTCGGGAACGCATTGGAGAACTTGCACATCGCTGACATCAAGCTCGTAGCCGCCTGGGGCGCGCTTGTCGGCACGAACTTTGCCGGTCACGATGACCGCGGATTCCTGAGTCAGATGCTTGATGCTCTCAAAGACTTCGGGTGCAACGGCAGCTTTGGGCACAACCCCCTGAATGATCCCGCTGCCGTCACGGAAAATTGGAAAGAGGAGTTTGCCGCTCTCGCGAAGGTTATAGAGCCATCCGCGAATCGTGACGCTTTGTCCTTCGCGCGTTCCGATTTGGGCGATGGCGGTTACTGGGGCATCGGTTGTTGTGATTGGTTGTTCTTTGACTTCCATAGAATTAGCCGATTGCTTAAGGATAAATCCTGACTGTGTATGTGAGCTGTCATCCTTCGGCCCGATGTCGGCCGAAGGACCTCCCGCGATATTTAAGACGTAATTGCTGTATCCCGGCTTTTCGGTAATGCAGTATCGGCCCAGAAAACCTGGACGCGACCAGGCAGACTGAGACTTTCCGGGAGGTCCTTCGGCCAGCGCCGGGCCTCAGGATGACAAACTAGAGAGTTCCGTCCGAAAGGCTAGGACTGATGGCCACACCTCTACACCATCTGTTTCTCGGCCTCACTCAAAGCTTTCTCCAATCGGTTGAAGCTCTCTGAAGCACCTTGGGCGATCTCTTTTTGGGAGTCCCCCGTAATTTCCAGCAGCATCGCCGGTACATGCGCCGCTGCGCGCAACAGCGACATAGCCTCATTCCAGTCGATCGTGCCTTCGCCGATCCACAGGTGTTCGTCGCGTTCCCCGTGATTGTCGTGGAGATGCGTCGACCGAATTTTGTCTTTCATCGTCTCGAAGCTCGCCCGCACACCTTGCCCGAAGTGAGCATGCCCGATATCGAAGCAGAACCCGATGTCCTCGAAGTGAGCTATGTTGAGGATTTCCTGCAGCCTGTCGGGCTCGGTTACCTCGTTGGCGATATTCTCGACCAGCACGGTCACTCCGAGAGGCTTGGCGAACACGCGCAGATGTTCAAGAGAGGTGATGGCAAATTCCATCTTTCGCGGCTCCCACTTCTCTTTCGAGACGCCTAGATGCTGCACCAAAAAACGGAATGGAGCCTGCTCGGCAAACTCGATCGCACGCTTGGCTTCGTCCATGGCGGAGACGCGCTGACGCTTGTCGTTGTCTACGAGATTCACCGCAGGCGCCATGTGGCGTCCGTAATCGGACTCGCTGTAAATCGGCGAATGCAGTGAGTGCAGCATCCCGGGATGCTCGCGGAACCAGCTTGCGAGTTCGCGGACGCGAGCACGATCGGTATAGTCGAAATGCTCCTTCTGGCAAAAAAGCTCGATGGCTTGTGCGCCGCCGCGCACCATGGCTTCGAGATGATTGATCTGCAAACGTTCTCGCACGCGAACGTGCGTAGACATGGCCCGTAACATCAGAATCCCGCCACCTTTCCGTAGCTGCCGCGGCGCTCATCATGGCCGCCAAGACGCGCTCCCGTTTTGGGATCGATCATGATGCACTCGGCATCGCCCCAGTCCGGATCTCTGTCGGGCTTTTCACTTGTGGGATCACCGAGCCACAAAGTCTGACCCTTCTGCTCAAGCATTTTTATCGTGTCAGGCGAAAACCGCTTAACCTCGATCCCTGTGCGATCCGGCAGCCACTGATTGTGGAAGCGCGGCGAATCTACAGCCTGCTGAATGTCGAGCCCATAATCAATCACGCCCATGAGTACATTCGCCACGGTTGTGATAATCGTTGGTCCGCCGGGCGAACCGAGCAAGAGATACAACTTGTCATCTTTAGTGACAATGGTCGGCGTCATCGCAGAAAGAGGACGCTTGTTTGCTCCAACGGCATTTGCCGGTCCCTGGATGAGCCCGTACATGTTTGGCACGCCGACCTTGGCGGCGAAGTCGTCCATCTCGTTGTTCAAGAGAAAGCCCAAGTTCCCGGCCATGACTTTTGCGCCAAATGGACCATTCAGCGTAGTCGTAACCGAGACTGCGTTTCCATCCTGATCCACAACTGAGTAATGCGTCGTCTGCGTGGACTCGGGCACAGCGGCTTTTGCAACCTTGTCCAGCTCGTTAAAGATTCCGGCCGGGCGACGCAGATCCTTGCTGATGCTCGCGCGATCAGGATTGATCGATTCTCGCCAGGAGTTCGCGTAGTTCTTGTCGATGAGCTGCGCGACTGGCACTTTCGCGAAATCAGGATCCCCCATGAAATCTGCACGATCCATGAACGCACGACGATAGGCTTCGATCGTCAGGTGCATTGCCTCGGCAGAATCGGCGCCCAGCGAAGCCAGATCGAACTTCTCGAGCATGTTCAGGATCTCGATCAGCGCCACTCCACCTGAAGATGGAGGAGGAGCGCTGTAGACGTCGTACCCGCGATAGGTGCCATGAACAGGCTCGCGTTCCTTGACTCTGTAATTGGCGAGGTCCTGAGCGGTGACGATACCGCCGCCTTTTTGAATTGCCTCTGCGATCTGTTTGGCTAGCTCGCCGTGATAGAAGTCGTCAGGATTCGCGGCAATCCGCTCCAATGTGCGTGCCAACTCGGGCTGCTTGAAGATCTCTCCGGTTTGGTAAAACTTCCCATCGCGCTGAAAGATATGACGCGATTCCGGAAACTCCGCGAGTCGTTTGTTCTGAAAGCTGCGGACGTACTCCCATGGAATTGGGAATCCATCTCGTGCGAGACGAATCGCTGGCGCGATCACCTTCTGCAGACCGAGCTTGCCCCACTTCTTCTCTGCGGTCGCCATTCCCGCAACGGAACCCGGCACGCCAACGGCTTTATATCCCACCGTGCTCAATTCGGGGATTACATTACCCTCCTTATCCCAATACATGTCTACGGTGGCGGCCGCAGGCGCTTTTTCACGATAGTCGAGGAAGTGAAACTTGCCATCGGACATGCGGATCAACATGAATCCACCACCGCCAATGTTTCCCGCCTGCGGATGAACAACGGTCAGAGCGAAGCCCGTAGCAACGGCAGCGTCGATGGCGTTCCCGCCTGCTCGCATAACTTCGACGCCGGCATCGCTAGCCAGCGAATGAACGCTGACCACCATCCCCTTCTGGGCGCGCGTGGGATGCATCCCGGCCATCGCGCCAGTGGCTACAGCAAGGGCAAAGGTAATCAGCAGCCCGCACTTAGGCAAAGGATTGGATTTTATATAGGGCATCATGAGACAAGAGCGTGCAACTTGAAACCAGACAAAACCACGCAATTTCAGACGTTTGCAGTCACTCGCAAATGAATCTTGAGGCTAGCCCACGGCTGGTCTGAGAGTCAAACCGCACGATCAAACCCAGCTACTCGCGAGTAACTGCTTATGTACCCCGTATGAACCCCTAAGTTCACTGTTTTTGTTTAGGCTAGCGTATACTCAGCGAAAATTTTGCGGACCTCGAGCTCAGAAAGCTCGGAAAACGCTAGACTGTCAGTCCCAAAATCAGGAATTGAGCGGCCGGACAGAAGCGGAGTCATGGGATGCGAGTGAAATTCTGGGGTGTCCGCGGCTCAACGCCGACTCCCCAGGCGGAAAATCTGCGTTATGGAGGCAATACTTCATGCGTCGAAATCCGTATCGCCGACCAGATGTACATCTTCGATTGCGGTACAGGTTTCCGCAATCTGGGTAAACATCTGCTGAAAGAATTCAACAACAAGCCGCTTTACGCGCAGGTTTTTCTTTCCCACTTCCACTGGGACCACATTCAGGGCATTCCCTTCTTTGGTCCTCTATATAGCAGCCCGGATAATTACTTTTTCTTTCACTCGTCGAGCCGCACGCGCGGGCTTCAGCGTGCTATTGAAGAGCAAATGTCGGACCCATATTTCCCCGTAGACATGTCCGAGATGGCCGCCCATCGCAACTTTTACGACATCGAAGAAGACCGAATCGCGTTTGATGATTGCGTCGTGCAGTCGATGTGGCTCAATCATCCGCAGGGATGCCTGGGTTTTCGCGTCGAAACCAACGATAAAGTCGTCGTTTATGCCACGGATAATGAGCCTGGGCACCCCGTTTTTGACAAAAATGTGCGTCAATTGGCCGAAGGAGCTGACGTTTTGATCTACGACGCGCAATACCTACCCGAGGAATATGAAGCTAAGAAGCGAGGCTGGGGCCACAGTCACTGGCGAGAAGCAGTGAACATTGTGATGGAAAGTGGCGCAAAAGAGCTGGTTTTGTTCCATCACGACCCTGATCATGACGACAAGATGGTCGATAGCGTCGTGCAGAAGGCACGGGAACATTATCCGAAAGTGCGCGCAGCGTCTGAAGGAATGGAAATTGAGCTCTAGATTTCCCGTACCTTCTTCCCCGTTCCGCGATCCATCGCCTCATTTGCGAGCCGATCGGCATGTTGATTCTTTGTTCGCAAAGCGTGTTCGATCGAGAATTTGTCCAATTGACGCGCTAGGCTTCTTGCTTTTTCGTACATCGGCTTCAGCTCTGGACTGTTCACGCGGTACTGTCCAGTCATCTGCCGAACCATCAATTCCGAATCGCTGATCACCTTTAACGCGCGATAACCGTTCGTGATCGCATACTCAAGCGCCGCTAAGAGCGCTGAATATTCCGCATAATTGTTCGTTTTGATCCCCAAATACTCGCTTAATTGCGCGATCGGCTTGCCATCAGCTCCGCGAATATACGCGCCATAACCCGCAGGACCGGGATTTCCACGTGCTCCGCCGTCCACGTTGGCGGTAATCCACTCCACTGATTGCGGAGAAGTAGGTCTTGCAGTCGCAGATTCGGAACTTTCAGGGAACAATGATGGCGTGTCAGTACCTGGTTTGGATGACATTCAACGAGTGTACGTCAGCGCCCGTCGGCTAGGCGCTCGGCAAGACGCGGCGGCAGACCGGCGTCGAGAATCCTCTTTTGCGCACCCGCGATGTCGTACGGCATGCGATAAAAGGTAACTAGAGTCTCATCGGTATCGTAGAGTGCAAAGCCAGCGCGCGGATCGCCATCGCGCGGCTGTCCAATAGAGCCCGGATTGATTAGGTAAGTCCCTTCCGGGCGCAGCTTCAACTCAACTCGCTGCGGCAACTTGGGATCGCGAAACGCCGGTCGAATCGCGTGAACCTCCTCTTGCTTGAAGAATCCGCCTTGCAAATGCGTATGGCCAAAGAATGTGCACTGCGCAGCCGGATGTAGGAGTGGTTCAGTGGCTTCCTGGACGTTAATCAGGTATTGATCTTCATCCAAAGGAGACCCGTGCACACACGCCACATTTAGCTCAATATCGGGAGTGAGAGGCCCCTGCGGCAACGCCTTGAGCCAGTCAAGATTTTCCGTAGTGAGATTCTTCTTCGTCCAGATTGCAGCCATCGCTGCTACCGGATTGAACCCCACAAGATCACTTACGCCTGAGCACGCTTTGTCATGATTTCCGCGAACGAAGAAGTCTCCCAATTCACGACAGCGAGTAATGGTTTCGTTAGGATTCGCACCATACCCGACAACGTCACCCAAATTCCAAACTACGTCATAGGCGGGAAACGCTTCTATGCAGGCGTCAAGCGCCTGAATGTTTGCATGGACATCACTAATAATGAGGACGCGCATCGGTGGGCGGAAACGGCATTGTACAGCCTAGAAGCTACCCGCCCCGGAACGCCTACATCTCCGTTGCGCCCGGCTGCCACTGATATCGGTGTCCGTTCCAGTAGAGGAAGGAACTGAGGACTCCTGTTTCCTCCAGATTTATGTCGTCCACTATTTTCTTCTTCTTTGCGAAGTGTCCGATGCCTATGCGATCAAAAGCCATGTTGATCAGCACGAAGCGCTCTTTCGGTTCCTTCGTTCGCCATGCGTCTTTGCCGACACCATGGATGATGAGCACATAGCGCGATCCGCCAGGATACTGGGATGCGAACTGCGACGTGATCTTTGCATCACCGATACCGAAATACTCACTAGACGGATCGAGTACCCGAAATTGTGTCGAGTTAGTCTGAAGCGCGCCGTGGGAAGTCACCACAAAAGCTACGTCTTCTACGCCATCGCCGTTGAAGTCTCCCGTGAGAATCGGAAAAGAAGGCGCAAGAATGAATTGCGGACCAAACTGAGCCGAGATGATCGCCTGCGCCTCGCTGGTGAGGGAAGCTTCTGGCGTGGGATACGCAAACAGCGTGAGGCAATAACTCAGGACGGCAATGGATGCCGCAATTTTCCTCATGCGCCTACTCTATCTCCGCCCACCATCTTTTCTAGTGCTCAGTGTGAGTCACCAAAGCTGTGGTCCTCTTGGGGGTCATCTCACTTTGAGATTTCCTAGATTTTGTGGAAAACCTTGTGGGAAAGAGCGGTTGGGAGTCTCCACGTCTCTTTGTTTCAGCAATTTACACTGTTTGCATATTCTTTGCTGCAATAATAAATCGCACGGAATCAATCATTTGCGAGGCAAACATTGGACTACATCGAACTCGATCACCTTTGTTTATAAAAGGTGAATCCAAACGGTTTTGCACACCGAGACACTCTCATTTTGCAGATTTGGGAAAACGGTAAGGCAGATACCTCACCTTGCCAACCACGGAATGTGACCCCAATAGCGCACCAGAATTAGTGCAAGAATCGCAATCGCAAGCGAAATTAGGCCTTGCGCTTGCCTTCGCTGGGCACTCAGAGGTTATCTCAGCTCGCCTCGGTCGGGATTGTAGTAGAAGCGAAAACGAAGAGCGAGATATGGCCCGCTAAATTCCTTTGGCAGAGGTGGAAACGGATTCGAAGCTGTGATCCCGCCCCAGGCAGCACGATCAAGCGCCACGTCTCCTGAAGGAGCAATGAGTCTCATTCCTTCCACAGAACCATTCTTGTTGATGACAAATTGAATCGCAAGCTTCCCCTGCTTGAACAATGGAGAACGCGCTTCCTCGGGAATCAGGTTGTACCAATTTCGGCGCACCTCTTCGAGGACGCGTGACAAGTAAGGTCCAAAATCGACTCCTAGCGTATCGCTGAGGATGTCGACGGCACCCTGCGCGTTTGTATTGGGCGAGAGCGGACCGATGCCGTAGTCGCCTCCGGCCCCACGTCCTTGAGCAGCTGCTCGCGTAGCCTGCTCAATCGCTGAACCGGCGGAAGCGGAAGAATTGAAGACATTACGATTCGGAGCGCGCTCCTCTGGCGGAGATTCCAGTTTGGCAACAGTATTCTCAGGCGGCTTCGCGGGGTTCTGCGCCTGTTGCGGTTGTGCTTGCTGCGGAGGAGTGGCAGCAGCGCTCTGCTGTGGCGGTGGAGCTTGCACTCCTTGCGGACCAGGCGATCCGCGTCGGCGCGCGTTCTGAAGTTCTTCCAACGTATGACGATCAATCGTAGGCCGGCGAGCCTGCGCAATGCGGTTCTTGTCGGACAGAATATCCGTCTTCGGTGGGGGAGTCGGTTTCTGCGAGTCTTGCGGAAGGGCCAGGAACTGAATGTCCCGGTCCTGCATGTTCTGCGGAACGAGAACAACTTTCTCCTTTGACGAAAACAGGTCAGGGAAAAACTTTGGCTGAATGATAACCGCCAGCACGATCAGCAAGTGAAGGATGACGGAGATCCATACCGACTCGCGCCATCGCGATCGGTCACGTTCGTCCTCGAGTTCCTCTATAAGAAGATGTAGTTCAGCAGGATCCTGAGGCAGGTCGCGACGCAACGGGTGATCCAACGATGGCTTAGGCGGTGCCTCAGTGACTGGCATTCTTACTCGACTTCCCTGACCCGGTTCTTCTGGCTGCAAGGGCGTAGGTTCTACGATTGTCGCATTACTGCTCTGGCCGTGCACTCGGGCTGCCGCCCTAACACTCACGAAAGTAAGTGATTAGACGTGTACCCATGGCGCAAAGTTACGCATACTGCTGGGTTTAACAGCCTTGCAAGAACCGCACTGTAAAGAAATGTTAGGAGGGAAGATCGGGGCTAGTTTCAGGGGCGCGCCTTACCTATTGCCGACCGAAGTCCATCACGATGCGGGCGTCGACTTCGACAGGCTGACCGTTGAGGCGATAAGGGGCATACACCCACTGCCGCGCAGCGCGAAATGCTTCAATCGCAAGTGCTCCATTGCCGCTGATCAGCTTCATATTCTTGAGGCGACCATCTTTGCCGATCGTCGCTGCAATCACTACGGATCCCCGAAGACCGGCGGCTTTCGCAAATTGCGGAAACACCGGATTCACGCGATGAATCAGACGGCCCGCTGTCACCTGGCTAGCCGGCAGCGAAGCGTTCAGTAACTTCACCTGCGGAGCCTTGGTTGGGAGGAAGAGCGTTGTATCCACCCGAAACGCTGGATGATCTGACGCGATTAGTGATGGCGCCTCAGGTGGCAATTCCGACGGATGCCGTTGTCCTGACAATCCCGTCGTGAAATTGGATTCGATGGAGTCGTCGGGAGTAAAAGCTTTCCTGATCACGCTCCGATTTGGGACCAATGCTATCTTCTGCAGCTCCACCGACGGCTCGGAAACGGCAGTCTGAGGAAGAGTCGGCTCCATCGATTCAAGCTCGGGAACAGACATGGTCGGGACCACTGGTTGCAACGCCGTTGTGTTTTGGAACACCGCCGAATGAGGGCGATTCGAACGCCAATGCAGATAGGTGCCGAAGCCAACACCGCCCGCGAGTAGCAGTGTTCCCAAGAGCACACGACGTGATTTCCAGTTCAACGAAGCATGAGCTTGATCGTGGGAGAGTTCCTCTCCGAACGTATGTTCGATCTCACCGGACGTGGCTTGTTCCGCGCCTGTAGTGATGAAGTCCTGTTTTAGATTCTGGTCTGCTAACTCAAATCCTGCAGGCACGAACGGCACTGGAGTTGTTTCTACTACCAGTGCTGGCAAAGTCAGCTCGACTACAGCCTCGCCGGATGCTGCAACCTTCACCGGTTCCTCCACTGAGCGATTAGCCTCTCGATCGACGGAAGGAACGGGCGTCTGATTCCTGTCATAGAGATCACCGATCAACTCGGCGATTGAACTCAGTAGAAGCACGTCACCACCTTCGAAGTTTCCTGGGGTCGACGAAAAAACTTCGGCGATCCCGACAACAACGTCTGTTGCGGATACGACCGGCACAATCAGCAAAGAACGAAAATCAAGTTGTCTGCATATTTCAGCGTCAACTCGAGAATCGTGTTCCGAATCCGCTAGCGAGACAATGTTTCCGGTCCTGTAGCACTCGCCACTGAGACCTGCATCGAGATTGAGCCTTACTCCAATCTCGGGTGCATTTCCTGTACTTGCGAGGCATACTACTTCGTCACGTTGTCGCCACGCGATTGCTGCTCCAGTAGCGCGGGTGTGGTAAGCCATTCCCTCCACGATTCGTTTGAGCGCAGCCTCAGTGTTGAGGTTCTCTGAAACCAATTCAGTTCGTAAATCGGAAATTTCAAAGTGGGCTCGAGAGACCAGGCTGGGTAACTGAGGGGCGTGAGCTCTAGGCTCAGCCGTAGGCGCTGGGGGCTGGGCCTGATCACCCTTTAACCAGCGTTTCAGTGCTGCCGTGGAGTCAGGTTTGATCCGGGTAAAGCGAACGCCGACTCGACCGAAGCTATCGCACCAGGCGACAACCCCTGCCGCCTCGATTACAGAATTCGGATCGGGAAATTGAAAATCGAGAAAGGTAGTGGTTCCCGGTTCGACACGTGAGCTTCCGGAAACCGAGAGACCACCTTCGCCGAGATCGTACAGCCAGACTTCTTTTCCCGGCAAGAGCTCAATTGGCATTGGCGTCTCAACCTTTTTTCGAAGGAAGAGGCGCTGTTCCACGAAGCCTTGTGGTTCAGAGGCAATGGGGGAGTCAGGGTGCGGACTCAATCAGCTCCTCGCGACGATTATGGAAACTGTTTTGCCGAGGCCCACGCAGTCGGCGTAGCTGCTGGTGTGGTCGCACGCGGTGCCGGCTGAGCGGCATAGCCTTGGCTGTCACGCGTTGTGGGCGAAGCAGTTGCCGCAGCCGTGCGAACCTCGGTGCTGTCCTCCAGCAGTTTGGCCGCGATGCGGAGAGCTTCCACTTCCTTCCGCACGCGTTCGTACTCGATTTCTTTCTGGCTAAGGAGCTCGTAGATGTCTTTCACTTGCGTGTTTACTCCTGACGAAGCGAATTTTTTTTCACTACCTCGCATAATCCATCAGATTTGTTTCAGAGTAAAGAGAGAAGTGAACGCTACTTTATAATTCGCGTCCAGACCATGATCAAAATCTTCCGCGTTCTACCCGCGTTGTTCGCTTCAGTCTTCTGTGTGCTTGCCCAGACTCAACCAGCACCGTCACCCAGCACAAAAGTAGTCGTCGTGCGAGCCGGACACATGCTCGACGTCAAGAGCGGCCGAACGAGCGACAATCCAGTTATCGTGATCACCGGAGAAAAGATCTCTGCCATTTCGGGACCGGCTCCGGCGGGTGCTACGGTCATCGACCTTCCAAGCGCGACACTGGTTCCAGGTTTGATCGACGTACATACGCATCTGATCGGCCAGGGAACTCACTTCGGCTACGAGACACTTGGTGTCTCAACTCCAATGGAGACACTCTGGGGCGCGCGCAACGCGAAAGTAACACTCGAAGCGGGGTTCACAACGGTGCGCAACGTCGGCGCCAGCGGATATAGCGATGTGGCTCTGCGCGATGCGATCAATCAGGGACTAGTGCCGGGTCCGCGAATGCTGGTCAGCGGTCCTCCGCTCGGCATCACCGGCGGACATTGCGATGACAACCTGCTTCCCTTCGAGCGGCACGTCACCTCCGAGGGAGCGGCGGACGGGATTTCCGGCGTGCAACACAAGACGCGTGAGGTCATCAAGTATGGCGCCGATCTGGTGAAGATCTGCGCGACCGGCGGCGTGCTCTCCAAGGGAGACGATCCGCAGGCATCGCAGTACACGTTGGAGGAGATGAGGGCCATCGTCGCCGACGCGCATCGTCTCGGCAGAAAGGTCGCTGCGCACGCGCACGGCGCGCAAGGGATTCTGTGGGCCACGGAGGCAGGCGTCGACTCCATCGAGCACGCCTCCTACATCGATGATGCCGCCATCGCCGCGATGAAGCAGCATGGCACCTACCTGGTGCCCACGATGTATCTGCAAACCTGGATGCTCGAAAACGCGCAGTCAATCGGACTGCCGGCGATGTACGCAGGCAAGATGGGCCAGGTCACGGAAGTCGCCCGCAAGAATGTTTCGCACGCATTCGCCAGCGGGGTAAAAGTCGCTTTCGGCACCGATGCAGCCGTGTATCCACATGGACTGAACGGGCACGAGTTCAACGTCTACATCCAGATGGGCATGACACCGATTCAGGCAATCCAAACAGCCACGGTGAACGCCGCTGACCTACTCGGATGGTCAGACCGGATCGGAGCTCTCGAGGTCGGGAAGTTCGCCGATATTGTGGCCGTGAACGGAGATCCGACCAAGGATGTGACCACTTTGGAACATCCCGTGTTCGTAATGAAGGGTGGCGTGGTATATCGGAATGAAATGAAGCAATAGATCGACCGGGAAAACCACCTGCGTAATGAGCTAAACGAAATTTCTGATTTACAGAACGCCGCGAGCCACAGTACTCTTTCGCGTGTTTTTGGGGAGACGCTTCTTGTCCATTCGAAGAATTGCAGTTTGCCTCGCTCTGTTTTCTCTTTCCACACAGGCTTTCTCTGATGCTCTTGCAGACGAAAAAGCCAGAGCTAAGCAGATTCTGAAGATCGTTTCCAAAGACATTGAGAAGAACTACTACGATCCCAATCTCAAAGGCCTGAATTGGGCCGAGCTCAATGCTCAGGCCGGCGAGATGATCGACAAGGCGCAATCGGTTGGGCAGATCTACACCACGATTTTCGGCCTGGTTGATCGGCTGAACGATTCCCACACAATGTTCCTCTCGCCCGGTCACGTCTCAGTTCCTCAGTTTGGCTTTGAGGCAAAGGCTTATGGAAACGAGATTTACGTAACCAAGATCAAGGAGAAGGGTCAGGCGGAAGGAGCGGGGCTTCAGTTGGGAGACCGGATTGTCTTGGTCAACGGGTTCGACGCAGAGCGGCAATCGTTCGACAAGATGATGCTCTTCTTTCATGCTCTTCAGCCAGTAAGCCAACTTGATCTCGTGATCATGCGCGGAAAGAATGCTCCACTGAAGGTGACGGTCCCGGCGAAGATCATCTCCAGCACGATGGTCTTCGATATGAACAATGACCTGAATATCTGGGACTTGATCAAGAACTCTGAAAACGCAGAAAAGGAAGAAGAGTTCCGTTTTACGAAAGCGGAGGAAAATGAGGGAATCGGATATCTGGCAGTGAAGACTTTCATGCTGGAGCCCGAGTCGATTGGCAGCTTCGCCACGCTCGCGGGCAAGGCAAGAGGGGTCATCATCGATATGAGAGGCAACTTCGGAGGCAGAGAAGACGCACTCGCCTCGTTTACCAGTCACTTCATTTCGGAACCGGACAACATGGCCGATGTTCAGACTCGTAAAGGTACAGAGCCTCGAAAGATCAAACCGGCCAGAGGAGCTTATTCGGTTCCCATGGCTATCCTGACAGATAGCCAAAGTTCCAGCGCAGCCGAAATCTTCGCGCGCTATTTTCAGCTCAAGCACAAGGCCACGATCATTGGGGACCAGACCGCCGGAAGAGTTGTTTCATCCAAGTTTTTCCATGAACAGCTCGGCACAGATCGAGTCGTGCCATTCGGCGTGCAGATCTCTGTCGGGAAGATCGTGTTTCCCAACAATGAGGATCTGGAAGGGAAGGGTGTAACTCCCGACCAGAAATGTCTGCCAACTGCGGAAGACCTGAGAGAGAAACGCGACCCCTGTTACTCGATGGCCGTCGCATTTCTCAAGAAGCAACTTGGAGTTCCTGAAAAAGAATAGAGGAAGGCAGCGAGCAATTGACAACGTGACGACCTCTCAAATAATCGCCAATCGGTTTCCCACCTTCTTCAATGTTTCCAGCGCCTGATCAAGCTGCTCATGCGTGTGCTTAGCGGTCATGATTGTCCTGATGCGCGCCTTGCCTTCGGCGACTGTTGGGAAGGCGATGCCAGTTGCCATCACGCCTTCATTGAAAAGCTCGCGCGAAAACTGCATCGCGAGCTTCCCTTCTCCGACGATCACCGGCGTAATCGGAGTCTCGCTCGCTGGAGTGTTCTTTCCCCCGATATTGAATCCCAGGTTGCCGAGTTCCTTTTTGAAGTAGCGAGTGTTCTCCCAGAGCTTTTCCATCAATTGCGGTTCTTGCTCGAGGACATCGAAGGCTGCGATGCAAGTTGCCGCCACAGACGGAGGATGCGAAGTCGAGAACAGGAATGGGCGTGCGCGGTGATAGAGGAAGTCGATGAGATCGCGGGTGCCGCAGACATATCCACCGAGTGCGCCCATCGCCTTCGAAAGAGTGCCGACTTGCACATCTACGCGCCCGTGGACGTTGAAATGATCGATCGTGCCGCGACCGTTACGGCCCAGCACGCCTGAGGAGTGCGCGTCGTCCACCATCATGATCGCACCATATTTCTCCGCAAGATCGCACAGGGCGGGCAGTGGGCCAATGTCGCCGTCCATGGAGAAGACGCCGTCAGTGATCAGCAGCTTGTTCCCCGGCTGATCTTTGACTGAAGCGAGCTGTTCCTCTGCGTGCGCGATGTCTTTGTGGCGGAAGACCAGGATCTTCGCCCGCGAGAGGCGTGCACCGTCGATGATCGACGCATGATTCAGCTCGTCGGAGATGATGAAATCGTCTTTGCCCAGAATCGCTGAGACTGTTCCAGCATTGGCCGCGAATCCTGACTGGAACACCACACACGCCTCAACGTTTTTGAATCGCGCAATCTTCTCTTCCAGCTCCATGTGAATCCGCATGGTGCCGGCGATGGTGCGGACCGCCCCTGATCCCACGCCATACTTCCTCGTAGCTTCGAGCGCCGCCTCGCGCAGCTTGGGGTGGGTAGTCAGCCCAAGGTAGTTATTCGAGGCAAGGTTAATAACCTTCTTGCCGTCGAAAGTGCACACCGGCTCCTGCTCGTCTTCGAGCACGCGGAGTCTGAAGTGAGTGCCTTTTTCCTTGAGCTGGTTGATCTGGTCCGTGAGGTAAGAGAGTGGATCGACGCGAGTCGCAGTGGGCATGACGGAATAGGATAAACCCGGCGCTCGGCAGTCGGTATTCGGCGCTCAGCTACCCTGCGGTTGTCAGAGTTGAATCAGGTGACCTCAATTAGCTTCTCGCCCTTTGGCAGCACTTCGCCTATCCGCACAGCCGGCACTCCTGCAACTTCCATCGCCGCCACTAAGCCTTTGACAATCTCGCTGGGAACAGAAAGAAGTAAGCCGCCAGCAGTCTGTGGATCGTAGAGCAAGGTCTTTAAATCTTCCGGAATGTCTTTCTTGTAGTTGACGCAGCTTTCGGCAAACTCGCGATTGGTCTTAAGGCCGCCTGGGATGAATCCGCGCTGCACGCACTCCAGAGCGCCGCGCAATTCTTCGATCAATTTGGATTCAATACGAATGCTCGTTTTGCTGCCAAGCGCCATCTCGCGCACGTGCCCGATGATGCCGAAGCCAGTAATGTCGGTCGCTGCGTGAACTTCAAAACCGCCCTGGCGGACAACTTCCACCGCACGCTGATTCAACCGGGTCATCGAAGCTACAGCGCCGTCGATCCATTCTTTCTTGGCTTCTCCACGCTTGATCGCCGTTGAGATCACTCCGGTACCGATAGGCTTTGTAAGAATCAGGGCGTCGCCAACTCGGGCTTTCGCGTTCGCCCAGAACTTTTTGGGATGGACTCGTCCGGTTACGCTGTAGCCAAGTTTCATTTCCGGATCGCGCACACTGTGCCCGCCAGCGACGATACATCCAGCTTCCTGCATCTTGGAAAGACCGCCGGCAAGCATTTGTCCCAGGACTTCGAGATCACCGCCGTCCGGAAAGCAAACTACGGCCATGGCCGTCATCGGCTCTCCGCCCATGGCGTAGACGTCGCTCAACGAGTTCACGGCCGCGATCTGGCCGAAGGTGTAAGGATCGTCAACGATCGGTGTGAAGAAATCGACGGTTTGGACCAGAGCAAGATCGTCGTTCAGGCGGTACACGGCCGCGTCGTCGGCTGTGTCAAAGCCGACCAGCAGGTTCTCGTCATATTGCCGGGCTAATTTCCCAAGCACCTTGTCCAGCGCCGCCGGACTCAGCTTCGACGCTCAACCGGCGGCCTTCACCTGCTCGGTAAGCCGCAACGGGCGACGATCTTCCATGGATTTGATTTTACTCGGGGACTGCTATTCACCCGTAGGCTCGGACAGAAGGCACGGGTGAAACCACGAAGGACACGAAGGAACACGAAGGGGATTGGAAATATCGAGTCCTAGTCCTTCGTGATCCTTCGTGTTCTTTGTGGTTTCACCGTTTTTAGTGGGTCAAGCCTTGAAGTCAAATGAGCTGCTTACGATGCAGCGCGCCGAGTGCCCAAGCGGCGTTCTCTCTCGCACGCGGCTCTGGAGACGTAATCAGCGTCTTGATCAGGGCGTCGGTCGAAGACTTGCCAATGTTCACCAGGGCAGAGGCGACTTCCTCACCAAGAGTGAGTTTGCGATCATCGAGGGTGTCGGGCTTGCGGTACTTGGCGACTTCGATCGGGCTCTCGTCGCCGAGGAGATCGACCAATGCAGGAATGGCTCGCTCGGCTGCGGTGCCGCGGCTGCCAAGCCAGTAGGCTGCGGCTGCTCGCTGCTGCGCTTCCTTCGACCGCAGTTGCGCGATGTGCCGCGTGATGCTGTCGTCAATTGACCGGACAGTTCCCGTCTCCCCGCGTCCGACGAAGCCGCAAAACAGAACCAGGCAGCTAAGCAGGGTCGAGAACAGAATGGCTTCCCGGTGTTGCTTCATGCGCCCTCGCAACTTGCCTCAAGAAAGTCTTCGAGGAACATTACGCAACTGAGCTGCCGATAGGTTCCTAAATGTAAGTGCAAGAAGTTAAAGGAGAATACACGGGACCAGATGGTGGGAGGATCACTTCGCCTCTCCGCGGATGGGAAATTCTGTTCGAAACCGAACGTCAATGTTAGATCGCTCCAGCGGACGTAAACATGATAAGGCGGATCAGAGCGCTTCCTTATCACACCGCAAGCTATTGAAAAATAATAGAATAAATCACAATTTTCAATATTGACAATAATCAACTCATATTTTATGCTTTCATCATGCTTAGACAGCATCTAAGTCAATGAGGCCATAAGGCCAAGAGCTCAGATTCAATCCAAAGCATTTAGGAGGTTTGAAATACATGGTTATCACTCGTTGGGATCCTTTCCGCGAATTCGCATCCCTGCAGAATCGCGTCAATAGCCTGTTCCAGGACTATGGGCGCAGCAACCAGGAAGAGCTGACCACCTCTGGCAGCTTCATTCCTGCCGTAGACGTTTATGAAGACGAGCACAAGGTCACTCTGAAGCTCGAAGTTCCGGGTGTGAAAGAGGAAGACCTCGACGTGCAGGTTGAGAACAACACGCTCGCCATCCGCGGCGAGCGCAAATTCGAGAAAGAAGAGAAGGAAGAGAACTTCCAGCGCATCGAGCGCCGTTACGGCAGCTTCGCTCGCTCGTTCACGTTGCCAAACACGATCGACACCGAGAGCGTAAAGGCAAATTACGAGAACGGCGTGCTGAAGATCGAACTGGCCAAGCGCGAAGAAGCGAAGCCGAAGCAGATCAAGGTAAGCGTCGGCGGCGCCAAAAAGACGCTCGAAGGCGCCAAGGCAGAAGGTAAGAGCGCAGCCTAATCGAACAAAGGAGTACAGTTTTAAGTGAGACGGGAGATTGGGCCTCCGCCCCGTCTCCCGTTGGTTCTTTTTAGCTTCTCTCGCCCGCACCAATCCTTCTCACCACGGAGATACGGAGTCACAGAGAGAAACAAAAAATGAAACCACCAAGGGCACGATGGAGACGGCCACTTGTGCTTCTCATTTTCTTAGTGCCCTTCGTGACCTTCGTGGTTAGCTCTTGTTTTTTCTCTGTGACTCCGTATCTCTGTGGTGAAAAGGATTTTTGACAAGGAATCTTTATGGCAATTCGTTGGGACAAGTTAACTCTTAAGTCGCAGGAAGCCGTGCAGAAGGCCAGTGAGCTGGCTGCGGAGCGTGGCAATCCTGAGATTTTGCCGCTTCATCTATTGGTGGCATTGCTGGAAGACAAGGAAGGTATTGTTGTGCCGGTGCTTCGCCGCATCGGCGTGGGGCCGGAGAAGCTGCTCAGCGATGCGAATGCCGAAATCGGCAATCTCCCGAAGGTTTCGGGGGAGGCGGCGCAGCCGAACATGTCTTCGGCATTGCAGAAGACCTTGGATTCGGCCTTTAAGCAGGCTGACACGTTCAAGGACGAATACGTCTCCGCCGAGCATCTCTTGCTGGCGTTATCGCAGCTCTCCAACGACGCCGCCCAGCGACTCCTCAAATCTGCCGGCGCGACGCACGACAAGATCCTCCAGGCGCTCACGCAGGTGCGTGGGTCACAGAAGGTGACCGACCAGAATCCCGAAGCCAAGTATCAGGCGCTCGAGCGTTACGCCAAAGACCTCACCGAACTGGCGCGCAAAGGCAAGCTCGATCCCGTAATAGGACGCGACGAGGAGATTCGCCGCGTAATCCAGGTTCTCTCACGGCGGACGAAAAACAATCCAGTACTTATCGGCGAGCCGGGTGTAGGCAAGACGGCAATTGTCGAAGGATTAGCTCGACGCATCGTCTCTGGCGATGTGCCGGAGGTTCTGCGGAACAAGCGCGTAGTCTCGCTCGATCTTGGCTCCATGCTGGCCGGCGCGAAGTATCGCGGCGAGTTCGAAGATCGTTTGAAGGCGGTGTTGAAGGAGATCGAAGATTCGTCAGGGCAGATCATTCTGTTCATCGACGAGTTGCACACGCTCGTCGGCGCCGGAGCCGCTGAAGGTGCTATTGACGCCTCGAACATGCTGAAGCCGGCACTGGCGCGCGGCGAACTGCGCGCGATCGGCGCCACAACGTTGAACGAGTACCGCAAGTACATCGAGAAGGATGCCGCGCTCGAGCGTCGCTTCCAGATCGTCTTCGTTGGCGAACCCAATGTTGAAGACACCATCTCAATCCTTCGTGGACTGAAGGAGCGCTACGAAGTACATCACGGTGTGCGGATCAAAGACTCTGCAATCGTTGCCGCCGCAACGCTGTCGCACCGCTATATCTCCGATCGATTTCTACCCGACAAGGCCATTGATCTGATCGACGAAGCGGCCGCGTCGCTCCGCATTCAGATCGATTCCATGCCCACTGAGATCGATCAGTTAGAACGCAGAGCAACGTCGCTCGAAATCGAGCGCCAGGCGCTGAAGCGCGAAAAAGATTCGAATTCAAAGAAGCGTCTCTCTGTAGTAGAGAAGGAACTCGCTCAAATTCGCGAGGAAGCCAATGGGCTTAAAGCTCGCTGGAAAGAAGAAAAACAGGCGATCACTCGAATTCAAGAGCTGAAGGAACGCATCGAGAAGCTGAAGCTCGAAGAGCAAACGGAGGAACGTCGCGGCAATCTGCAACGTGTCGCAGAAATCCGTTATGGTCTGCTGCGCCAGGCGGAAGACGAACTAAAGCGGCTTAGTTCCGAGAGCGACGGAGCCCGCCCGGTGAGCCGCATGCTCAAAGAGGAGGTAGACGAAGAAGACGTAGCGCGCATCGTCTCCAAGTGGACCGGCATTCCCGTTTCGAAGATGCTCGAAGCCGAAGTCAAGAAGCTGGTGAACATGGAAGCGCGGCTGCGCGAACGTGTCATCGGACAGGATGCCGCACTGGAGCGCGTCTCGAATGCAATTCGTCGATCGCGTGCGGGATTAAGCGATCCTCGGCGTCCGATTGGATCATTCATCTTCCTCGGCCCGACCGGCGTAGGAAAAACCGAGTTGGCTCGTGCTCTCGCAGAATTTTTGTTCGACGACGAGCACAACATGGTTCGCATCGACATGTCGGAGTACATGGAGAAGCACGCGGTCGCGCGTTTGATCGGCGCGCCCCCGGGATACGTGGGTTACGACGAAGGCGGACAGTTGACCGAAGCTGTGCGCCGGCGTCCGTACTCGGTGATCCTGTTCGACGAAATCGAGAAGGCGCACAACGATGTCTTCAACGTACTGCTGCAGATACTCGATGATGGACGCCTTACGGACAGCAAGGGACGCACAGTCGATTTCAAGAACACGGTCATCATCATGACCTCGAACCTCGGCGCCATGTACCTCAATGCCGATGCGCTCAAGACGCCGGAGTCATTTGAGCGCGCAAGTGCGCAGGTGATGAATGTCGTGCAGGAGCATTTCCGTCCGGAGTTCCTGAACCGGGTAGATGACATCATCCTCTTCCGGCCGTTGGACGAGGCGCAATTGATACGAATCGTCGATTTGCGGCTGGTGGATCTGCGCAAGATGCTCGCCGATCGCAGGATCACGATCGAACTCACTTCTGCGGCGAAGGAATTGATCTTCAAAGAGGGATACGACCGGGCATATGGCGCTCGTCCGCTGAAGCGGGCGATCCAGCGCCTGGTGCAGGATCCGATGGCGATGAAGATCCTAGACGGCGAAATTGTGCACGGAGATCATGTGGTGGTCGATGCCGATTCGCGGAAGCATCAATTGCGGTTCCGGGTGGAGCGTCCGCGAGCGGGCGAGCGATCTGTTCCGCTTGAGACAGTCGAAAGCCCGTCGTAAATCAGATTGTCAGCCAACAGCACTCAGCGTCCAGTTTTGAAACGGCCAGGGCGCTGAGTGCTTTTCTGGTTGTCCCGGGAAGTTGCAACCGATTTGGCAGGCGCGGACTCTGTAGTAGGGGATCCGTGTTGTATCCTCTTTGCTGACCGTTCTCGCAGATGCGCAGGCTGACCGCCAGTTCGATTCTGTTTCTGATCCTGGCACCATTCTTTGTCCCGGTGATCTCGGCTGCGGCTCCAGCTCCTGTGCCATTGTGCTGCCGCCGAGGCGGTGCCCACCATTGCTCGGCAATGGCGGAGGTGCTGCAGAGCGGCGGCAACTCCATCGAAGCGAGCAATCCTTGTCCCATGCGCCAAGGCCAGCAGCTTGCGTCGCTGATCGTTGCTCTGCCTCCTTCGTCTTGCACGCACACTGCGATTGCCCGTCAGCTATTCATTGGTAAGGTGGTCTCGCGGCGACACTTCACGCCCTTCGACACTGATCATCAACGCGGCCCTCCAGCACTCCTGTAATTCCCCACCACTCGACACGATCGATTCAATCCGCGGATACCTCGCCATTGGCGCCGAGTGGCGCTTTGCAAACTGGGACGAGGTTATCCAATCGCAGGAGTGCGAAATGCGTAAGTTGCTTCTAGCCGTCTTGCTATTCATCCCGAGTCTGAATTTCGCCTCGGTCTTTGGCGTGGTAAAAGGCATTGTTCACGACCCCCAGCATCGTCCGGTCGCAAAAGCTAAAGTGCTGCTGGAATCTGCAACCAGCGACTGGAAGAACGAGGCTACGGCAAACGACGCCGGCCAGTTCCTGTTTCAGACCGTACCGCTCGGAGACTACCAGGTGACCGTCGAATCCTCGGGATTCGCCCAACTGACTTCAACGATGACGGTTATCGCCGGCGATGCTCAGGAACTCCATCTCCAACTCGCGATCGCCAAAGTTGAACAGACCGTCAACGTGACCGGCGAAGCTTCCGCTCTGAATCCCTCATCGAGCACGACGGAAACCATGATCGGTCGTCACGAGATTCTCGCCACTCCCGGAGCCGATCAGACGAACTCCCTCGCTATGATCACTGACTATGTGCCGGGGGCATACATGGTCCACGACCAACTGCACCTTCGCGGCGGCCACCAGATCACGTGGGCAATCGATGGCATTCCGGTACCGAATACAAACATTGCCGGCAACGTAGGACCGCAATTCGACCCGAAGGATATCGACTTTCTCGAAACCGAACGCGGCGGGATCTCGGCAGACTACGGCGACCGCACTTATGGTGTCTTCAACGTGGTCACGCGCTCAGGGTTCGAACGCAACCGCGAAGCGGAGCTGGTGGCGAGCTATGGCAGCTACAACTCAACCGACGATCAATTCAACCTCGGCAGCCACAGCGACCGCTTCGCCTACTATGCGAGTCTCAACGGCAACCATACCGATTTGGGATTGGAAACGCCTACATCGAAGATCCTGCATGACCACGCGAACGGCTACGGAGCTTTTACTTCGCTGATCTTCAATTCGACTCCGTCCGATCAACTGCGCTTCGTGGGCTCGGTGCGGCAGGACCACTATCAGGTCCCGAACGATCCCGATCAACAGGAGGCACTCGTCAGCGATCGCGAACGCGAGCAGGACGCATTTGGGAACTTCTCCTGGATTCACACCTGGTCGCCCAACCTGGTGCTCACCGTTTCTCCGTTCTATCACTTCAATCGCGCGGCATTCGAAGGCGGAGCCAACGATGTGCCCAGCACTACCGTGAATCGCGCTTCCAACTACGCAGGTGGACAGGTATCTGTCAGCGCCGTTTATGGAAATCACAACGCTAGCGCCGGAGTTTATGCCTTCGGCCAGCACGACAACACGCATTTCGGCATGACTGCGAACGACGGCAGCGGCGACCATATAGCAGCACGCGATTCCCTCAGCGGGCAACTGGAAGCCCTGTTTCTGCAGGATCAGTACAAAGTCACGCCATGGCTAACATTGAACGGCGGAATTCGGCTCGCGCACTCTGCCGGGACCATCAGCGAAAATGCGGCCGATCCGCGCTTGGGAGTCGCGATCCGGATTCCACGATTGCACTGGGTCGCCCGTGTCAGCTACAGCCGCTACTATCAGGCTCCTCCTCTTTCCACGCTTTCAGGTCCGCTCGTGGAATTTGCCACAGCCCAGAACGTTGGATTCCTGCCTCTAAAAGGTGAACGAGACGAGCAGCACGAATTTGGTTTGACGATTCCGATCAAAACCTGGACGGCTGACGTCGCCTACTTCCGCAACGGAGCGCGCAATTTCTTTGATCACGACGTCCTTGGCGATTCCAATATCTTTTTTCCCCTTACCATCGATCACGTTCGGGTTCGCGGCCTCGAGACTACGCTGCGCTCCCCGCGCCTCTTCAACGTCGACTTTCATCTCGCGTATTCGCATCAGTCTGTCGAAGGTACCGGAGGGATTACCGGAGGGTTGACCGACTTCAGTCCTCCCCCAGACGGCTTTTTCTATCTCGACCACGACCAGCGCAACACGCTGAGCACCGGTCTTACGACTACGATGAAATGGAGGAGTTGGCTGTCGGGGAACTTCACTTACGGTTCTGGATTTCTGAATGGCAACGGGCCAGATCACCTGCCAAGCTACCGCACGATCGACCTCTCGCTGGGGAAATCGTTCGGAGAGAGCTGGTCAGCTAAGGTGAGCGCTCTGAATCTGACAAATAAACGCTACTTCATCGATTTGAGCAACACGTTTGGCGGATCACACTTTGCGAATCCGCGAGAGATTTCGCTGCAGGTGCGGTACAGGTTCCATTACTAGACAAGTAGAGACGCGCATGCTACATCTCTACCACGGCTTCGTGACCTCGGTGTGACCTTCGTGTTCGCTTTTTCGCTCTCTGGCTGCTAAGGAAATGGTTAGGGACTGAGGAAGTCCCAGCAAGATCAACGGGACAGCTACGGCATCATCCGAGCTAGTGCGCGCCGCCAGCTTGCAACCTTCTTCGAGAGCCCCGAAGCCGCGTTAGAGAGCCTCGAGTGTTGCCGATGGGATTCCAAGGGCGTCTCCGTGGCGAATTCGCGCAAATAGAATTCATTTGAAAACGGATGCGGATCGAGAGCCGGGCTCATCAGCTGATGCCTGAGCTCCTCGAACGAGGACGCCTGCGAATCAAACTGAGAAGTAATGTTCCGTGCGGTAGTGGTGTAAGCCCTGCCTGGAAGACTGGCATTGGCAGGAATCGCGAGACTCGCTGCGACGACTCCAGTCAGGAACACCGGCGCAATTCGACGCACGCACAGGATTTTACCGAAATCCGGCGCTGTGTGCTTGTCTCACGCACCAATAACATCACCTAATCGCGAGAGGGGCGCACGATTCCGCCCTCTAAGGGCAGTCGTTCCAACAGCTCTCGCGCTGTTTGCAACAAAACTGGGTGACACGCTTCCGGGGCGATTTCGGCGAGAGGTTCCAGCACGAATCTTCGCTTTTGCATGGCCGGGTGCGGAATTTGCAATTCTTTCTCTTTAAGCACAAGCGAGCCTAGTAGAAGGATGTCAATATCAATTGTGCGAGGGCCTTTCGCGACTTCGCGGGTACGTCCTAGTTCCTTCTCGATTTTCCGTATCTCTACGAGCAGCTTCTCTGGACTGAGCCCCGTTTCAAGTTCTACAACACAGTTGATGAACCAGGGCTGCTGGCGCAGCTCCATGGGCTCAGTTTCATAGAAGGAAGATACCCTGTTCACGTGACCAGCCGAGCCAAGCCTGGCGATGCACGTTTGAATATTGGCAAGGCGATCCCCAAGGTTGGCTCCGAGCGAGAGGTAAGCGGTCATCCATGGTTTAGCCTCTGAACGCACTGTTTCAAAAAGCCGGTCCTCCTGAGTCCGCCGCGGCGGACGAAGGATCTCCCGCGATGTATCGGAATCGATTGCCGCAGGTAGGGCATTTTCACGAGGAATACGATTTTCACATTTCGAACGCATCTAACAGTGCTTTTTCAAGCTCGCATTCTACGCGATCAAGGCCGAAACCCAGGAGGCAGCAATTTAGTCCCAGTGCATCGCGAGAGATCCTTCGTCCGCCGCGGCGCACTCAGGATGACAGTGTCTAAAGCGAGTTTGTCCTCCAATCAGCGTCGTCCGAGCTAAAAGAAACCGCAAGGGGAATATTGTCGTAGATAACTCTATGCGCTCGCCAAACAGCAAACTCGTCCGGCTCCTGTGGACGGCCGTTTGGGTGCTCGCATTCATAGGCATTGCTGCGGCCGCGCATCGCATTCTCGCTCTCGAATTCCCGGAAAAGTTTTCGAGGAGCAACTCACCCGCCGCGATCACAGATGTTGGATTCAGCCATCATAAGACGCTGACATTTATTCACATTCTGCCTGGCATGCTGTTCATGGTGCTTGGCCCGCTCCAGCTTTCCCGAACGATTCGCAATAAACATCTCAAATTCCATCGCTGGTCGGGACGGGTGTTTCTTGTATGCGCTCTGATCATCGCGGCTTCAGCATTCACAATGAGCTTCCGCATGGCGATAGGCGGCGCGAACGAAACTGCCGCGACTGTGCTCTTTTGCCTGCTGTTTGTGTTTTGTCTGACTAAAGCGTTTGTTCACATTCGCCGAAAGGAGGTCGCTCTCCATCGGGAGTGGATGATTCGCGGGTTCGCTATCGGACTGGGAGTTGCAACGGTTCGTCCTATCGTGGGCGCGTTCTTTGCCGCACGGCGGCTATCACCTCATGAATTTTTCGGGACGGCATTCTGGCTCGGCTTCACCATCAATCTGATTGCGGCCGAAGCCTGGATCAATTACACACGCGGACGCAGGATTCCTGAGCAAGTCGTTGCTACGCCCGGAGCAGCAGTGGCGAGCATGTCGACGTCAGCAACACGTCGATAAATCTCTATCCCACCTTGGCAGACGCGGGCGCCAATCGTTCGAGAACTTCCAACACATCCTGGTTGTCAGGTGATTCCCCAAGCTCGTAGAGCTGGGCGAAGACGATCTTCCCAGCCTTGTCCACGATGTAGATAGCCCGCTCATTGATTCCGGGAATGGGATTTCCCTCCCGGAAAACGTCGTACATGCGCGCTATCTCTCCATGTGGATAGAAGTCGCTGAGCAGGGGATAGTTCAGCTTGCCGATTTCCTTCTCCTGCCAGGCGATATGACTCCAGGTGGAGTCGACGCTAACGCCCAGAACCTGGGCATCGTAAACGGCGAACTTTTCGAGTTCTCGACTGTACGCCGTCATTTGCTCGGTTCAAGTCGGCGTCCAATCCAGGGGGTAGAACGCCAGAACTACATGTTTCTTTCCTCGGAAATCGCTCAGACGCACCTTGTGACGCCGGTCGCCGGTGACCGCTGGAAGTTCGAAATCCGGGGCTGCGCCGCCTACTTCAAGCACTGCATCTCCTTCGCTCTTACGAGCCATAGCCTAGCCTTGGCTGTTTTGGGAACCCGGCAGGTGGGATCACCAATTCTAACGGGACGGAGTGGCGAGCATCAACTTACGAATGTAAAAATTCAGGGCCGAAATGTTAAAGAACAGAGACGGCTGGAAAAACTCACACCTGCATGACTTCTTTTTCTTTGGCCTTGCTCATCTCTTCCATCTTCTTGATCTCATCGTCAGTGAGCTTCTGAATCTCCTCGAGCGCTCGCTTCTCGTCATCCTCCGAGATTTTCTTGTCCTTGAGCGCCTTTTTGATCAATTCATTGCCATCACGCCGGATGTTGCGCACGGCGGTGCGATGATCTTCGAGGACTTTATGCAGGTGTTTCACCAGATCCTTGCGCCGCTCCTCGGTGAGGGGTGGAATCGGAATACGGATGATCTTTCCATCGTTCTGAGGATTGAAGCCCATATCGGAAACGCGGAGCGCCTTCTCAATTTCCGCAAACGAACTCGGGTCGAATGGCTGCACGGTGATCAACTGCGCCTCAGGAGCGTGCACTTGAGCGATCTGATTGAGCGGCATCTCGGAGCCGTAGTAGGCCACGCGAATACTATCGACCATGTGAACTGAGGCGCGTCCTGTACGAGTCGAGAGCAGGCTGTTGCGGAAGTCGCCAACCGCTTTGTCCATGCGGGACTTCAGTTGCGAATATGCATCTTTTAGCGCCGGATTGCCGGCCATCATGGAAACCGCCATCTCTTGCTCCCGAGCAGCGCTTCAGTCTCGAAGCCGCGTGATTGAAAGACCCGTAATTATAAAGGAAGCTCCGCTGCCCTTTTCGTGGCCGAGCGAGTGCTAGATTGGCTTGGAAGGCCCGATGCCAACTCCGACCGAGAGCACGTCAAGCCAGAAACCCGCGCCTGCTGCAGCGGGACGCTCGGCAACTTTGGTGGCAGCCGGAATCTTTCTCAGTCGCATCGCCGGGTTAATTCGCGAGCGCGTGTTCGCACACTACTTCGGCAATTCAGACGCAGCTGATGTATTTCGCGCCGCCATCCGTATTCCGAACTTTTTACAGAACCTGTTTGGAGAAGGAGTTCTCTCAGCCTCTTTCATTCCGGTCTACGCTCGCCTGCGCGCTCTTGGTGAGGATGAAGAAGCGAGCGATGTGGCCGACGCGGTTGCCACTCTTCTCGCGCTCGTCACGGCGGTGCTCGTATTGCTCGGCGTACTCGCGACTCCCTACATCATCGATGCGATCGCTCCTGGATTCCACGGCGCCAAGCGTGACTTAACTGTTCGGCTGGTACGGATTTTCTTTCCCGGAGCGGGCCTGCTGGTGATGTCCGCCTGGTGCCTGGGAATTCTCAACAGCCATCGCAGGTTCTTCCTCTCGTACGCTGCGCCCATCGCCTGGAATGCCGTCATGATCGCTACGCTCATCGGCTTCGGGAGAACTCACACGGAAGACTCACTGGCGGTAATTACGGCCTGGGGATCGGTTTTAGGCAGCGCCATGCAGTTGGGCGTGCAGTTGCCGGTTGCCTTGCGACTCGTGCGCCGTTTGCGCGTTCAGCTGGGACTCCACCTCGCAACAGTGCGCGAGGTGATTCGCAACTTCTTTCCCGTGCTCATCAGCCGTGGTGTGGTGCAGCTTAGCGCGTATATCGATTCGATGATCGCAAGCTTTCTACCCACCGGCGCAGTCGCGGCTCTCGGTTACGCGCAGATCCTTTACACCTTGCCAGTGAGCCTGTTCGGCATGAGCGTCTCGGCAGCGGAGTTGCCGGCGATGTCGGGAGCGCTCGGCAGCGACAGCGAGATTGCAGCGCAGTTGCGCACGCGGTTGGGGAGAGCGCTGCGGCAGATCGCCTTCCTCGTGGTTCCTTCGGCGATGGCATTTCTTGCGCTCGGAGATGTTGTGTCAGCGCTCGTCTACCAGTCGGGACGATTTACGCACGCGAACGCCATCTATGTCTGGGGAGTGCTCGCCGGCTCAGCAGTCGGACTACTTGCGTCATCGCTGGGAAGACTCTACTCCTCGACCTACTACGCGCTGCGGGATACACGCACTCCTCTGCGCTTCGCAATGGTTCGCGTTGCCCTCACGACGGTATTGGGGCTTTTCTCTGCCCTGCGGCTGCCACAGATGCTAGGCATTGAGCGAAGTTGGGGAGTTGCTGGATTAACGGCTTCCGCCGGGGTTGCAGGCTGGATCGAATTTCTACTGCTGCGCTGGAAGCTGCATCAGCGTATCGGCGCTATCGCGCCGGCTAGCGGGTTCCTGGCCAAGCTTTGGTTTTCGGCGCTGGTGTCGGCGGTCGCGGCTTGGGGGGTGAAGCTGGCTGTCGGACATCGCCACCCAATCGCGGTTGCGATCGCAGTGCTGATTCCTTATGGTGTGATCTACTTTGCCGTAACTTCGGCACTACGAGTCGACGAAGCGCAGGTAGTGTTCAGAAGACTCTTGTCCTTCAAGGCTCGATAAGCCCGAAACCATGCTATCTTCGCAAGATGGGGCAGCACAACTAATTGCGGACGCAAAAATAATTGCGGACGCAAAAAACCATGACGAAAACACTTCGCTGATGATTCGCTGTTCCGAAACGGAGTTTCACGGTTTTCGGGCAGAATTCAATAACGTTGAAGTTAGTTTCGAAAACTTCGCTGTTTCTTTCGCTGCTATGAGACTTGAGCCGAAACCCAGGATGGTCGATCCTTTGCGGCAAAACTCACTTGGCCTTTGAGCTGGCCTTCGCCTTCAACCGTACCTGACCCTCTTCAACCTCAACCGCATACTCGACGGTTGAAGTTCCATATTCCTTGCGAAGCTGCTCAGTCTTCTTCTTCACGAACTGCTGGAACGACTCGAAGTTTCCGGAGGGTCCCTTGGCTTTGTGCTCCATGCGAGCGGCCGCCATCGCATCGTAAAGGGCTCTTACCTTGTTTACTTCGGCATCGACGTCTGAGCACGTGATTCGAAATGGCTCAGGGTTGGTGAGATCAATTACGTCTGGAGCCTCGTCCTCAAACTCACGAACACCTTGGATGGCCAGAAGGGCATCTTGCGGACGGCGGTAGCCTTCTTCCTTGATCCTGAGTTTCTGTTGCCAAAGAGAGTTGTAGACGGCGAATTTCTGCTGGACGGTGCTGAACTTGAAGCGTTGTGCGAAGCTGAGTCGGCGACCGTCGCTGTATTTTTTTAGGAGTGATTGCACCCGCCATTCCAGATCGGTGGGAGGTTTTTTTGCTCCGCCTCCGAAGAAGATGTCGTACTCGATTTTCAGCCGGCGGACACCGTCATCGAGTTGATTCAGTTCTTCGTCGATCGTCAAGGGCGCACCTGCGGCGGGGCACAAATGGCCGCTTGGAGCGGACTATAGCATAGGAAATCCGAGGGATCCCGCGTGCCCGGAACCTTCGTAACTGACTGTGGCAGCAGCTCTCGACATTGAACTTCCGGTGCTCCCAACCCAGTTACTCTTTGTGCATCTAACACATAGCGTATGTCCCACTTCAATTCGCCCAAGATCCGGATCGTGATTGCTGACGACCACGCCATTTTGCGGGAATCATTGTCGCTGTTGCTCTCGACGCAAAGCGATTTCGAAGTTGAAGGCTCAGCCTTGAACGGGCAAGAGGCACTCGACATGGTGCAGCGCTACCATCCCGACGTCCTTGTGCTCGATCTGTTCATGCCCGACTTTGATGGCTTCGAAGTGCTCCGCACTTTGGACCGCTCAGGAAATCGAGTTGCAACGGTCGTACTAACCGCCTCGGAGTCAGACACCGACTACGCGCAGGTAGTGCGCCTCGGCGCGCGCGGCCTCGTAATGAAGGGCGACGGCCCACAAAGGCTCTTCGAAGCGATTCGCATAGTTGCAGCCGGGGAACTGGCCTTCTCCGATGAGCTAGCGCACCAGGTGGTAAGCAGTCTGGCCAACGACACTCGTGCCACTCAAGTCACGCCGCAAGCTTCCCTGCATCGTCTTTCCGACCGCGAGCGTCAGATCGCTTATTCCGTAGCTCGCGGAATGAAGAACCGGGACATTGCTGGTCAACTCAGCATCAGCGAGAACACAGTAAAGCGCCACCTGCAAAGCATCTTCGGGAAAACGGGAGCGAGAGACCGTTTGGAGCTTGCAGTCCTTGCGTTGAACGAAGCTAGCAAAGCTGCTTAAAAACCTTTTCACCGCGAAGACACGGTGAACGGCGATAAGCGAGTGATTTCAACCGCTCCGTTTCACACTTAGCATGCCGGGATCCGAGAGAAGAATGCGTGGCAAGAAAAAACGCCTTCTCCGCTTTTCTCCGTGTCTCTGTGTCTCCGTGCTGAAAAGACTACTTTCCAGAACCTGCAGCCAACTTCTTCACCATCGCGAGCACAAGCTTACGATCGCTATCGTTCAAGTTGTTGGAATAGCGGCGGAACTGAGTGAGGAAACGGACCTCGTCCTCGCTCCACTGTGGAAGGTTCTTTCCGTTCTGGGTATCGGAGTTGTGGTCGGCGAAAAACTGTGCCAGAGCAATGTCCATTGCCGACGCTATTTTGGCTAGTGTGTCCAGCGATGGAATCGTGTGGCCGTTCTCAACGCGCGAAAGGTAGCAGCGCAGCAGCCCCGTACGCTTTTCGATGTCACCCTGCGACATGCCCTTCTGCAGGCGATAACTGCGGATCGTCTCACCAATATTCATATTAGGGTTGTTCTCGTCGTGGGGGCGGAGTTCTGGGGGTGCGAGCCGAATAGTAATCAGAGTAGAACCTTTCTGCAAGGAGAATTTTTGTCAGGCGGTTAATGCCCTATAAGGTCCCTCCCGGGATGGGAGGCGCTAACTGCCGGTGTTGGGCGTATGGAGACGTTCCCGCCAAAGCCTCAGGTCTAATTCCATGTACTTGGCGCCGGGAACCGGGTTCGTACGATAAGGAGCAATCTCCCGAAAGCCCAGTTTGTGATAGATTTCCACGGCTTTTGCCATCTCGTTGGGGACGGTATCCAGGCGAATCCGCCGATATCCAACCGCGGTCGCGCATTGGAGAATGCAGTCAATGAGTTCCCCGCCAAGTCCGCATCCGCGGAACTCAGGACGAACGTAAAGTCGCTTCATTTCGCATACGTCCGATCCGCCGTGGAGCTCACCATCCACTCCCGCCATTTCGCCATCGAGCCGATGAAACGCCACGCAACCCGCAACGTGATCGTTCACTAATCCGAGCAAAAGCATTCCCGACCAAGGGGCATACTCCCCCGGCAGCCCAGCCAGTTCTTCTTCAAAACTCTGGAAACACAGATTGAAGCTGAGAGAGGCCGCATACTCCTTGAACAACGTCCGCACAGCTTCGATGCGTATGGGATTATCGGCTGGAACGATGGAGATGCGGTATTGCGCTGCTCGCGACATTTACCGCCCTTTTGGATGTTTTGGAATTCCTAGCGACTCAGCAATGCTTGCTGTTCAACATGCCGCCTTGGAGGATTTCGTCGAAGTGACAAAAGAAAAGCTACTATCCCATCAACATTCCGCCGTTGACGTTGAGCACGTGTCCGGTGATGTATCCCGATTCCGGCGAAGCCAGGAAGCAGACCGCGTGTGCGACCTCCTGATCGGTTCCTGCACGGCCAAGTGGTATGGCTTTCGCCATGGTCTCCCGAAGTTCCGGGCTCAAAACCTCGGTCATCGCCGTCTCGATCCAGCCGGGCGCGACCGCATTCACCGTAATGTTCCGTGAAGCCACCTCGCGGGCCACGGCCATCGTGAGTCCGATCAATCCTGCCTTGGATGAGGCGTAGTTCGCCTGCCCAGCCTGCCCCATCTGTCCGAAGATGCTGGTGATGTTAATGATTCGCCCCCAGCGTTGCTTGAGCATAGAACTGATGGCCGCTTGGATGCACAGATACGGTCCGGTAAGGTTCGTGTCCAGAACTGCATCCCAATCGGGGCGCTTCATGCGCATCATAAGCTGGTCGCGGGTAATGCCGGCGTTGTTGATGAGAATGTCGATTTTGCCGAACCGTTCGATCGCGGCCTTGAACGTAGTTTTAATCTGCTCTTCCTGGGCAACGTCCATGGCAAAGCTGGCAGCCTGGCCGCCGGAAGAACTTATCTCGGATTCAACCTGTTGTAGTTTGTCTGCGTTTCGAGCAGCCAGAGCAACACTAGCCCCCTGTGCTGCGAGACGCAGCGCACAAGCGCGCCCAATTCCCTGCGATGCTCCGGTGACAAGTGCGACTCGGCCTTCAAGTGGTTTCATGAGAGATTTCAGGAACAGGAAATTATAGAAGACCCCATGAGTGAACCATCTGGTTGGGATTACAACTGCGTTCGAGGATCGAGTTCGGATTCGAAATTCTAGTTGGCCACGTCTAGAAAGAACGGGATCCCCGTTCTTTTCGCACGCGAGATCTCACTCCCACCAAGCCCCATAGTAGCGTGATGACGCCTGGCCAAAATGAGAAGAAGAAAAGGAGTCCCGGGCCGATTGGATTCGGATTGGGATCAGGCCAGATGCCAATTTCGTCCAGCAAGATAATTCCAAGAAGCGGAGCGCTGCCAACGCCCAAGATGATGAGACCGGTCTTGACGACACGATCCTGAAAGTATTCACGCACTCGATCGGAATCTATTCGCTTTTAGAGGATCAGGCCAGATAACTCTTGTAACAAGAATCTTCGCAATCAATGAACGCTACTGGAATGGGCTTCTCCATTGCGTTCTGCGGACTGCTTTCCCGTGAGCTGCCTGATCAAATCAACTTCAGCCTGTCGATATGGGGTGCCATCCGCATGCAGAATTTCGTGAAACCAGACGGACGGCTGTTCAAGCACGTAGGGACGTCTCCACGAGTCCCATGGCAAATTGGTCTGCGTCTTGCCCACGACGAAACCCCAATTGATCGCGCCCACTCGCTCTTGCTTGGCGATGGGCAGTACGGTGTCGAACGTGCTGCCGGCCGAGCGAGCCATGTATTCGGTGCAGATCAGCGGCCGGTTGTACTTTCTTAGCCAGCTCACCTCACGCCTGAAATTTTCGGGCCAGGAATAGTTGTGGAAGGTAACAATGTCTGACTCGCGCAGCTGAATCTCCTGTAGCACTCCCAGCTTCCCTTCGTCATTGGAATTATCGACTGACCAGACTCCGCTAGTGAGAGGTTGCGTGGGATTTACTGCTCGAGCCCACTCGAACACCTGTGGCAGAAGCGCGGCCACCTTGGCCGTCTTGTCTTTCTCCTTCAGTTCCTGCTTCGGATAAGAACTCTGATTATCTGCGCCCGGTTCGTTCCACACGTCCCACGCCAGAATGCGATCGTCTTTAGCAAAGGCCCCCACGACACCCTGAACGTAGGTCTTCAGCCGAGGATATTCACTTGGGTCACTTAATGCCGTCGCTCCCGGGCTCTGCACCCAACCCGAGTTGTGAATGCCGGGAATAGGTGGATGCTGTGGACCCAGATGAGGTAACGGATCCCAGCATGAATCGAAGATCACAAACAGCGGTCGGATATGGTGCCGTGCCGCAATCGTCAGAAATTGGTCGATGCGCTTCTGTAAACCGGTGGCATCTTGCTGCCACAGCAGATCGTGCAGGAAAACGCGCATCGTATTCATACCCAGGCTCTCAGCCCAGCCAAGCTCCTGATCAATCTGCTCAGGATTGAACGTTACCTCTTGCCACATCTCCAACTGGTTAATTGCCGATCTGGGAATGTAGTTGCTTCCGACCAGCCATGGCTGCATCGCGTACCAGTTCTGTGCCTTCTGCTCAGACCAGCGGCCAGGTCGCGGATCCGTAGCACTCATTGTGAAGGTTAGAAAGAACAGCCCTAGGGTCCCAACAAACAATCTGGAAATTCTCTTCATTATTGGAGCTCCGGATTAAAACACACAGCGTTGTTTATAAGCGAGGCATTGGTGGCTTGATCAAATCCCAGGAGACCGAACCCTTTCGCTGCAAGTGACGGCGATACACTTTGTCGCGACTCGTGACGTAAAGCCACTGCATGTCCGGGCCTCCGAATACGAGATTCGAGACGCCCGCATCCTGGGGCTTGCCGATAATTGCATTCACGCGCCCGGGCTGATCGCAGACCTGGATGCCCAACTTCGTCGCGACGTAGAGAAACCCCGTCATGTCGTAGGTCATACCGTCGGCGCCACTCTGCGAAGAATCGTCTGGGGTCTCCATCCGGTAGAACGGTTCGCCATTGGCCAATGAGCCGTCGGGTTGAACCTGGAACGACCACACCCATTTGCCGCGAGTATCGGCAACAGTAAGCAGGGATTGGTCAGGTGAGAGGCGCACCCCGTTGGGAAATTCGATGCCGGTGAAGACCACACGCTTATTGCCCTTGTTATCGATAAACCAAATGCGATGGTTCGGAGGATCGCTGAAATAGATTTCGTTTCGCGCCGTGACAGATAGATCATTCGAATCAACATCCTCCGCGAGCACAGATTCGGCGCCGTCGGGCGAGTAGGCAACGATGCGCCGTCGCGTGCTTTGACAGACATAAAGCCGACCGTCAGGACCAAACATCATCCCGTTAGCCCCACCACTGTCCTCTTTCCACACCGTGGTCCTACCGCTCAGATCGATCTTGTGAATGCGGTTATTTGGACGATCGGTGAAGTAAACGTTTCCATCCTTATCTACTGCTGGGCCTTCGGAGAATTTGAAGCCTTCGCCGACCAAATCCCACTCTCTTCCCGTTTCGAGAACCTCGTAAATGCCGCGGTCGTTAAGCCGCGAGGGTTTTGACACCGGCTTTGGATAATCTTTCCAGAGCCACCGCAAAGCATCGGGGAGAATCGCCCCACCGTGCTTGGCGTTGTGGCCTTCTGTCCCGATTGCAAAATTGCTTTCGTAACCGGCAAACTCCAAGGCAGAAAAAATGTCCTGGTTTCCTATGAACCAGTTGCCTGAGTAAATGTTGAGATCATTGTGCCCATCCTGCATGAAAATGCGCAGAGGCTTTGGTTCGGTCTTGCGGATTAGCGAGGCCAGCTCTTCCCCTCCACGCAGATTCGTAAAGCTGCCGATAAAGCTCAGGACGCGATGAAACTGATCCGGGTGGTTCCAGGCGGCGTTGAACGCGGCGATTCCTCCGGAACTTGAGCCTGCGATCGCGTAATCGTTCGGATCCTTCGAGAGGCGATAGCGGTTAGCCACTTCCGGCAAAATCTCTTCAATCAGGAACCGCGCATAGCGGTCACCGAGTGCGTCGTATTCGAAGCTGCGGTTGTAGCGGCTCTGCTGAGCCAGCGATTGTGCGGGCGAGACTCCCGGATCGATGAAAACGGCAATCGTGACCGGCATCTCGCCTTTGTGAATGAGATTGTCGAGGACGATCGGTACACGCCAACCTCCGGCCTCGTCGACCATGTGCCCGCCATCCTGAAAGATCATTACGCAGGCGGGCTTATCCGGCTTGTATTGCATGGGGACGTAGATCCAATAGTCCCGCCCGGTGCCGGGATAGATCTTGCTGGTCCAGGAATACTTTGTGACCGTGCCCTTGGGAACGTTGGGTTGGCGTTGCGAATCGGGACCCAGCACATAGTCCTCAGCAAGCAGTGCAGTCGAGAGGATGAGAAGAGAGAGAAGTGAGGAGAGGGTGGCTGTCTTCATGAATGGGGAGACATTGTATGCGAGGAAGCTACGAAGGCCGCAGGCAACAAACTAGTTGAGAATCAATTATTGAGGTAGCAATCGAAAATCTTGAATGCAAAGCAAGCAGGTTCGTGTAAGGGCATCGACTTCAGAATGCCCTACCCCACCGACTCCGTAACCTCGCGCGGCTTCCAGCTACGCACGGCCTGTACGAACTCCCGAAAGATCGCCTTTGAGGGCTCATCGACCTCATACGTGCGTTCAGGATGCCACTGGACTGCCAAAACGAAATGATCGGGCGCCGTGCCTTCGAGGGCTTCGATGATGCCGTCTTCCGGACATTGAGCTACGATGCGCAGGCCGTCTCCAGGAAGATCGGCTGACTGATGATGGCTGGAGTTGACGCGAACCGGACCGGAGCCGAGCAAATGAGACAGCCTTGAGTCTGGAGCAACTTTAACGTGGTGCGCAAACTCCACCTTGCGGCCAGCTTCATGATTGATGCTGGTGCTCTCGATGTGCTGCACGAGCGTTCCCGTGCGCCAAACGTTCAACGATTGCAGACCATAACAGATCCCCAAAACGGGCTTATGCAGGTTGTGTGCATCCTGTAAGAGCAGTTCATCCACGTTGTCGCGCCCGGGATCTGCAGCAGCGGTTTTGGAATGACGTTCAGCGCCAAACTTCTGCGGATCGACATCCGCCGGGCTTCCAGGAAGCAGCACGCCTTCACAACTTGTCATCAGCTTGGCGATTTCGTGCGGCGTGGCATTCGTGGGGATCACAACCGCTTCGCCGCCCTCAGCCTCGATCGCATTTACATACTGCGGAAGCGACCGCTGATTGTATTCGGCGTTGGAAGATGTGGGTTCAGGAATGGCGATGCGGGGCTTCACCGCTCCAGTTTACAAGCGATAGAAGTCTGGTGAAACTCTACTAGCTTCCAACCTGCAGGGGAATGAATTGCGTCGTGGGTGTCCCGGTGTCGCGGCCTCTACGTTTGCTGAAAGCGCTGCGATAGACCGGGTCGTATTGCTTGCCGACCGCTTCGGCGCTGCGCGTCTCCAAACAGTGTTCTCTGCCTGCGGCGCCCAGGGCACGACGGAACTGCGGATTCGAGGCAAGGAAACTGGCGCGTTGAGCGATGTCGTTCACCTCACCGGGACGAAACCAGAGGCATCCACGTCCGTCGGGAGTAATGTCACGATGCGGTTCCACGTCGCTAGCGAGCAATGCTCGACCTCGTGCCAATGCTTCGAGCGCAATGCCGCTCTCGGAATGCTCGCGATCACAAATCACGATGTCCGTCGAAGCCAGGGCCTTGTCTCGAACCGTAGTCGGCAATATAGAGATCCAGGGCATTAGGTTGCACGCAGAAGCCATTTCAAAGATAGTCTCTTGTGCCTGCGCTTCCGCTAGGAGTAGCAATCGCACGTCTGTGTGCTCTCGGCGAACGTTGCTGAGAACGCGCATCCAGCGCAAGAGCGCGTCACGGCATTCCCATTCTGTAGTAGGCAAACCTGCAATCAGCATGAAGACGGTTTCAGGTCTACCTCCGGCAACCTCAATCAACCAGTTCCGCTGGGAAATTGATTCCACAAAGGTGTACTCAATCGGCTCAGGAATCAGGAATGCGTTTGCAGCGTTCACGCCGCGCTCGAGGCATTCGAGACGCTGGGCATGATCGTGAACAACGACTGCCGAAGCCCGAGTCAGGACGAATTGCTCTGCAACTCGGAATGAGCGCGCGAGCCATGAATTCTCGTCGCAATGTCCCTCGGCAGCAGCGAGTCTCTCAACTGGCTGCTTAAGTTGATAGACCACGCACGAAGACGATCGTACGGCGGCCATTCCCGCCGAAAACGAATGTGCATGCAGAATTTCAGACGCGGCCTCGGCGGCACTGGCGTTCATCAGGCTGCGCCATTCACGTACGTGACTCCACGCATTGAGAAGGGAGACCGGTCGCACAGGTTCACGCGTCGGCGGCTTTAGAGAAATTTTTGTTCCTGCCAACCCCGCTGGTGTAAGGAGCGAGGGACGCATCCCGGCAGCCAGCTGCCCCTCCATGAGCGGCATCACATCGCGCGCCAACTCGCAGGCATGAATCACAGTCCAGGGATATTGCCTTGGGCGCAGATTGTTTTGTTTCTCAGAATGGGATAGATCGACCCTCTGTACAGTGCCGGCTGTTTTTCTCTGGCCCATGAATCTCGTGCGACTCATCTCTTTAAGAAATTAGGAGACTTCTCTTCGCTCACCGGCAACCAATTGCGAGTATGTCAGAACCTGGTTACGGCCTCGTGACTTCGCGGCATAAAGCGCTGCATCAGCATACTCGACTAATTTCTGACGGCATTCAGCATCGCGACCGTATACAGCTATTCCGATGCTGATTGTGAGTTTCTTGTGGCCATCGGTACCTTCGATTTGAAACTCGCTGTTTTGCACTGCTTTGCGAATACGTTGTGCTACCGACATCGCCTCTTGCTCAGTGGCCTCGGGCAAGATGATCACGAATTCTTCTCCGCCGTAACGCGCCACCGTATCCACTTCACGCATGTCTTTCACGAGCAACGACGTAACTTGACGCAAGACCGAGTCGCCTACCTGGTGTCCGTAAGCGTCATTCAGAGCCTTGAAGTGGTCGATGTCCACCATAAGCAGAGAAAACTGTTCATTCCTGCGATCGGAGCGCTTTACTTCCAGGTCCAGTTGCTGCTCAAAGTATCCTCGGGTTCGTAGTCCGGTTAGGTAATCGGTAAACGCAAATCGCAGCAATCCTTCGTTAGCCTGCTCGCGGGTAAGCAGATTTTCAGAAACCAGGGCGAGCGTCCACAGCAACTGCGCATCATCCTCGTTGAAGCCTTCACTTATCTCGCAGAAGAGTTGCAGCGAGCCCAGTACTCTACCCTTCACGAACAAAGGCACAACCAATGCCGATTTAGCACCTGCGGCGGCAAGTTCAGAATCGACCTTGGCATGTTTCCCAATTTCGAGAAGCAGAGGTTGCGCTTGCTGTGTCACCCAAAAATGCAGAAGATTCCCGCCCCATGGAACTTGTGGTCCATCGTCGATGTGTCCTCGGCGTAATCGAAGTTCAGTTTTCTCCTGAGGTTCATTCCAGAAGTAAACGCAGGCACTGTTGAAGCCTGCGATTGTTGAGGCCAGATCGCAGATCAGGTTCAGCGCGGGCCCCAATTGCATCTGCGATCCAGTAATCGTGGCCATGCGCAAAATCGCCTGCACGCTGCGCCAGCGCTTTCCAAGAACCTCCGGGCTCAGTTCGGCCCTGGGCTGGACGGCAAACTGCGCAGTGTCGAGTTCGGGACCAGACGGCATTGGCATTGGTAAATGACTTAAGAGAGCCGCGAATTCGGGACTTGGAGTATCAGAACCCCTAAAGACAGTTCTGCTGCTGCTCCTAAGATGCCGGAATGAGGGGAGTTCGTGGTATCGAGCTGATTAACCTGAGGACATGTCCTATGAGGCGGTGGGAGAATCCCTCGGATGTTCCACCCATAAAACCGGAAGATATCGGTTAAAAATCTGTGACACAGAAGATCAGGTTCTGCCCAGTTTTCGGGCATCTCCCGTAGGTCCAGACAAATGAAGCACTTGCAAACTACTCTGTTCCGGTACTAGGATACGAGCAGCTGTGAACACGCTCACCCCCGAAAAGCGTGTCGCTCGCGTCGCCCGTACAAAATCTGAAGTTGCGGTTCATCCTGTTCGTTTTCCTGTGCTTGGCCGCCCGGTGCGCCAGCACGCCACGGAGAAAGCGTCATGGCTTGGTACGCATACTGCATTACCGAACAGAAGGCCTTCTTAGGATCTGCTCGTTCTCGTCGTCCTTTCCCAGTTGATGGATTAAACGGTGTTCGTGGCAGTCAAGTGTTTGCCTATCCCAGTGGTGAACTCGCGGTTATCGTCAGCGAATACACGCCTGGTGAATTAAATCAGCAGGCGGTCATAGAGCATGCGCGCGTAGTCAGCGAATGCTTCCGTAACACAACGGTGTTGCCGTTCCGTTTTGGAACCGTCTTTGACAGCGATGAAGCTCTTCGCAGGGCGATTCGCGCCAACCGTAAAGCCTTTACCGACTCCGTCTCGCGGCTCAAGGGCAAAGCGGAAATGCACCTCAAGCTTGTGGTGAAGGATGGCTCGCTGCGCGAGGCCATGGATGACATCGAGCTGCCAAGCTCAGTCGGCGGCGAATATCTATGCCGACTGCGCGAAAAGGCGGCCCGTCACCGTGAGCGCCAGACCAAAGCGCGCGCCCTATCGGTACAGGTGAATAAGCTCTTTCATCCGCTTGAGGAGGAAGTAAGCTGCCGCAAAAACGATACCGGCGGAATGCTCATCGACATTGCCCACCTGATCGACGAGAAGGCCGTTGAGCGCTATCAAAACAGCTACTCCAGCGCCGCACGCCAGCTAAAGAATTGCGAAATTCTGATTAGTGGCCCGTGGCCTCCGTATCACTTTATGCCGGGTAAGTTGCGCACTCCCGGGAGCACAAACAGCTAGGGCGATTCCGCATCCTCTTCAATAAAACCAACCCGGCCGTGAGGCCGGGTTTTCTCGTCTTGAGGACGATCACTCTCGGTTCATCGTCATAGGTTCGAAATGTTCATCTTTTCGATAAATCTGGGCTAACATAGGCATCCAAGTACCACTCTTTGGAATCTGAGTACATGGCTCATGCATCGGACGCAGACGATCTGGCGGCTGGAACGGCTGTCAGGCCTAAGCGCCCATTGCGCTAGTACTCAGTATTCTTGCCGCTAAGCGCACGATCCGAACGAAACCCAGTAATAGAGAGGACCAGCCGTTGCAGCCGAAGACTCGGATTCTGATCGCTGACGATGATCAAGCCATGGCCCGTTCGCTTGGCGAATATCTCACCCGACGCAACTTCGACATCGCCGTAGCCAGCAACCACGAAGAAAGCCTTCGAACGCTGCGATCTTTTGATCCCGGCATGGTCTTACTGGACTTCACGCTTCCTCCGGTCGACGGCAGCGAGACCTTGGAACGGCTCAAGCAACTGCGCCCGGAAACGCCAGTCATCGTTTATTCCAGTGAGGCCGATCCAGAGGTAGTCTTCCGGATCTCGAAGCTGGGTGCTGAGGATTACATAACCACGCCGTTTCAATTGAACGACCTCTTCTCACGGATTTCGCGAGCACTCGAAAAACGGGTGTCGCCGGATGGCGGGCAACTACGTGATCGCGTGCGCCGGCAGAGCGATTTCTCCACGCTGTTCGGCACAAGTCCGCGAATGGAAGAGATCAAGAATACGATTGAGCAGGTGGCAGATACGAGTGCCACAGTCTTGATCCGCGGCGAAAGCGGAACGGGCAAAGAAGTAGTAGCACGAATGATCTATGGCCAGTCGCTTCGTCGCGATAAGCCGTTCGTCAAGGTAAACTGCGCGGCGATCCCACACGAACTGCTCGAGAGCGAACTATTTGGATACGAGCCCGGAGCATTTACCGGCGCAAACCGCCAGAAGCTCGGCAAGTTCGATCAGGCCAATTTTGGAACGCTCTTTCTCGACGAGATAAGCGAGATGCATCCCGCGCTCCAGGCGAAGCTCTTGCATGTCTTGCAGGATGGACAGTTTTCACGCCTCGGCGGCAAACGCGATATCGCAGTAGATGTGCGAGTACTCGCGGCCACGAACAAGTTTTTGGAGCAAGCGGTTGCGCAGGGGGCATTCCGCGAGGATTTGTTCTACCGGCTGAATGTGGTTACGATACACATCCCCCCGCTGCGGGAGCGCCGTGAAGAAATTCCCTTGTTCCTGGACTTCTTTTTACGGAAATACAGTGAGTTCTACGGCAAGCAGCCGCCGGCCTTCAGCGAGTATGCCGTCACACGGATGCTGGACTACACGTGGCCTGGGAACATCCGCGAACTGGAGAACCTCGTAAAGCGGTATGTGATCGTGGGCAACGAGTCGCAGATTATCCGCGAGCTTTCGACTCATAAACCGATTATGTACGCCGAGGCCGCTGGCCCAATGGCTACACCATCGGTCACTCAGTCCCGTCCTTCAGCGCCGACCGTCGAGCCTCAGGCCCCCGGAAACTCGAAGCCGGTTCGCGATGATCGGCCTTCCTTGTTGGAAATCGGCCGCCGGGCTGCCATGCAAGCTGAGCGGGAGGCGATTGAGCGCGTGCTGTTGGAAACGCGCTGGAATCGCCGACAGGCAGCGAAGATCCTGAAGATCAGCTACAAGGCTCTTCTCAACAAGCTAAAGTTGATGGAAGAACAGAGTGCACAATCTAAGCAACCTGAGGCTTAAAAGTGGTATTCGGATTCCACCTATTTTTCCGAAAATTTTCGATCAGGTAATGTTCTGGAAGTTCCCTAGGGTATCCGGATATTCCCAAGTGGGCGTCAATCCTGCTCGTTTCTAAGTTGTCCGTTTTCAACACCTAGCGGCTGCGGCTTTGGTTGGCGAAGTGCTTAAGCGAAGGTCAATATAAAGAGGCTACATACTCTGAGACCTATGGTCTTGCACATTGAAAAGTTTCTTCACCTTTGCCTGACCGCAGTGCGGTTCAGTCCCTTGCTTCTCCTCCCGTGAACGGTTCCCTCCCCCTTTGCCTCTTTGAAACAAGCCCTCAGTGATGAGGGCTTTTTTCTTGCTAAGTTCCCAGCTGCCGAATGCAAGTCTCTTGCGGTCTGAGTGCAATTCCTAATATGGAACCAGCGCAAAGACCAGAAGCACGCGCTCCGGACGGGGCATTTTCACTTCTTAACAAAACATAACCTGGAGCTTTAGTTCCCATAACCATTGAGTGCATTGGGTTAGAGCATCTTCTACCTGCGATAGTACGCGACGCATTGGTTTGACGGGGTATTCTGCACGGGCATATGATTTTTGTTTCCCCAAAAGCCGCCGCGGCATCTATGTATTTTCGACTTTCGCGAGGTGAGCAAGGGAATGCAGGCAACTATGGATAAGAAGCGCCTGGAACTGTTCAAGAAGCAGCTCGAGCAGCGGCAGCAGGAGCTGCGCCGGGTAGTATCACGCACTCAGGAAGATGGCCGCATCGCTGATGCAGAGGCCGCGCAGGACATCGCCGACCGCGCCGCCAACTCTTACACGAAAGAATTTCTCTTTGCCCAAAGCAACAATGACCGGCAGCTACTCGGCATGGTGGAAACGGCGTTGTCGCGGATCCGCGAAGGCAGCTTCGGGGAATGCATCAACTGCGGCAACGAAATTAACGCCAAACGTCTTGAGGCGGTGCCGTGGACACGCTACTGCATCGACTGCCAGGAAAAGATGGAGAAAGGCTTACTCGAAGAGTCGCATACTTAATATCGAGATTTTCATTGGAATCCTTATTTAGGTCCAGATAGATCCCGACGACGACTCCTCCGATCTCTCACTGGACGAACCTCGCGGTATGTATAGCTACTAAGAACAGCTTCGCCAGGATGGGTTTCGCCCCGCACTTCTTCCGGTGCCGGAGCCTTTGGGGCGCTGCTCACTTCAAAGACCCCTTCCCAGAACATGGCACGGCCACCAACGCCGAGATTGGAGTCTGGGTCTCTACCACTCATTCGGAGTCACCTACTCTAAAAACCCGCGCCTAAAATCATCTGCTACTAGAACGAAGAAACTACGAGGAGCGGTTTATAGGGGACATTGCTGGGATGGCCGAGCAGCCAAGGCAGGTTGTCAATGAGATCGGCTGCTGGCGCAGCATTCTAGCAGGAAGGTGATGAGTCGTGTGATCGGATTGGTCGCCATGGTGAGTCTTAGGCTTGGCGTTGATGCCAGTCCGCGTATAGCCTGTGGAACTGATGCACACCTTTCTCCTGCTTCGGGCTAAAGCGTCCACGGGTATAGCTGCGTGACTTCAGATTGCGATAGACCACCTCGCAGATGTGCGCATCTTCACTTTGAATTTCATCACTAAAGCGAACGGTAGTGGCTGGCGCGTCTGTACTCAACACACTCTCAGGGAAATACCATTCGAAGATCGCAACACAACGTTCCGTCGCAAGCGGCAAGACGATGTTGAGCGACACGTTATCGGGATAGCAGTTCAGCATCCAATTCGGGAAAATCCAGAAGTACTCAGCCTCATCCCCGCCGGATGCCTGATTGTAACGACGTCGCACATCCTTCTCATTCTCCGGTCCACGAATCGGACTTGCTTGGCGTGAGTGGAACTCGAATGTCTCGGTCACATACTGTCCGTAGTCAAGTTCGCGATTCAAACCGGGATGCACGCTGGGCAGGTGATAACCCTCGAGATAGTTGTCGATGTATACCTTCCAATTGCACTCCATCACGTACTCGCGACGCTCCGCCAGCTTAAGCTTTTCCAGCGCGTACTTCGCCGCCTGGGCCGGCAACTGGCGCAACCTTGCCAGCAGAGGCTCAGCTTGCGGATTGAGGTTCACAAAGACCCACGCTCCCCATTCCCCGATCGGAACTGGCTGCAAGCCGAATTGCGAGTGGTCGAAGCTCGCCGTGCCGTCCATTTCGGGCGCGTTGAGAAGACGGCCATCGAGCGCGTAAGTCCAGCCGTGATATCCGCAGCGGAACACTTTGCGCGATCCGCAGCCTTCCGCCGGCGGACCGGCACGATGACGGCACACGTTGTAGAAACCGCGCAGTACGCCGTCGCTACCACGCACGATCAGCAGCGGTTCACCCGTGAGCTCAGCGGTAAAGTAGTCTCCAGGATTTGCTACCTGATCGCTACGACCCACAATCTGCCACGTTCTGCCGAACAAAGACTGCTTCTCGCACTCCAGCAGCGCCGGATCCAGATACACGTGAGCAGGAAGGGTCCAGGACCGTCCGACGGCGGGCTCAATCTCGATGTTTGGGCTGGGACGCAAACGAGAAACGGTAGCCATAAATGCGAGTCTATTAAATCACGCGGATCGACACTGCTGTGAGTTCACCCACCCGATCGCTCGATTGTTTGTTACGATGTCCGCTCTACTTCCGCGTTCCAAAGGACCTGATTGGCTTCAGCGGTGGAAGTGCCGAGCTCTCAGCGCAGGCGTGGACGCCTGCTGCAAATCCTTGGCTTCGGATTCGGCATCGCCATCATCGTGGGCAACACCATCGGGGTCGGCATGCTGCGCACTCCCGGTGATGTCGCCACCCAACTTCCCAATCGCGAAGTATTTCTAGCCGTCTGGATTGTCGGTGCGTTCTTCACGCTGCTAGCCGCCATGAATGTCACCGAGCTGGGGACAATGCTGCCGTACTCTGGCGGACACTACACGTTTGCTCGTCATGCACTCGGGGAGTATCCCGGCTTCGTGATCGGATGGACCGACTGGCTCTCCACCTGCGGCAGTGAATCAGCCGCAGCCGTCGTGATGGGCGAGTACCTCGGAATACTTTTTCCTCCACTCGCTGGCCAATCACGTGTGCTGGCTGCCGCGATTGTGATCCTCCTCGCAGCGCTGCAATGGCGCGGGGTGCGCTGGGGCAGCGGCTTCCAGCAATTCAGCACGCTGCTTAAGGGATTAGGATTCTTCGCTTTCGTATTCGCGTGCTTTTTCTTTCGATCGGCATCTCAACTCGCGCCAATAGCGACAACCCAATTGCCGCACCGTTGGGCGCTCTTTGTCGCGTTCCTGTTAGCAATGCAGTCCATGATCTACACGTACGACGGCTGGGCGGGAGTTATTTACTTTTCGGAAGAAGTGCGGAATCCAGCCCGAAATATCCCGCGATCGATGTTCGGAGGAGCTTTGGCCGTAGCGGCCATTTACATTTCTGTTGGATGGGCGCTTGTACACGTGCTGCCCGTAACCGCATATGTGGGACAGCAGATGGCCCTCGGCACGGCTGCCGATTCGCTCTGGAGCGGACACGGAACTCGGCTCATCGCGGCGCTCACAGTTATCTCTGTGATCAGCTTCATGAACGCCTGCCACATGATGGCCTCGCGCATACTCTTTGCCATGTCGCGCGACAAGCTGGTGACGAGTCACGCTGATTTGGTAAACCGCGGAGGAACTCCGACAATCGCTCTGGCGCTCAGCACAGCCGCCGCTCTGATGTTCATCGTGTATGGCGGATTTAACAAGATCATTGCGGTGCTGGCATTTTTCTTCGTCATCAACTACATCGCCGACTTCATCTCGATCTTTGTGATGAGACACCGCGAACCAAATCGGGAACGACCGTATCGCATTCCTGGATATCCCTGGACCACGATCCTCGCGCTGATGATTTATCTGGGATTCCTGGCGAGCATCTGCGCAGCTGATACACGCAACAGCATCTATGCGCTAATTCTGCTGGCCGGAAGCTATCCTGCGTTTAGGCTTGTAAGAAAGATGTCTGCGGGTTCGCCACAGTGAGAAGCAGCTTGCCGCTTCTCTAGCGGAGCACGATGTTATCGATCAGCCTCGTCGTCCCTACAAAGGCCGCGACTGCCACAAGATTCCCGGTAGAGGCGTCGGCAACGGCTTCCAGCGTGTCACGATCGACGATCTCGATATAATCCACTCGAACTGACGGCTCGCCTGCAAAGACCTCTCGAGCCGTTTCGGTGAGCCTTGCTGAGTTGCGCTCGCCAGCCCCATACCTCCGCTCGACTTCGTGCAATGCACGCGAGAGCACCGTTGCCTGCTTGCGCTCTGCCGGTGAGAGATACGCATTGCGAGAAGACAGGGCCAACCCGTCAGACTCGCGCACAATCCGTGCAACGACGATCTCCACAGGAAACATCAGATCGCGCACCATGCGCTTGATGATTGCAGCCTGTGCGGCATCCTTTTGCCCAAAGAAAACGACGTCGGGTTCGACAATGTGAAATAGCTTTGCGACAACCGTCGTCACACCACGAAAGTGTCCAGGACGCGACCGGCCATCGAGCCGATCGCTGATTCCTTCAGCAGCAACAAAAGTGACGGCACCAGTTGGATACATCTCTTCGATACTTGGCGTGAACAACAGGTCCACGCGTTCGGCTTCAAGCTTCTGCCGATCTGTATCGAATGGCCGAGGATACTTCGCGAGATCCTCGTTCGGCCCGAACTGAGTGGGATTCACGAAGATAGATGCGACGACAAAATTTGAATGCGACTTTGCGGCGCGTATGAGAGAGATGTGGCCGTCGTGCAGGGCGCCCATCGTGGGAACAAATCCAACTCTCTTGCCCTGTAGTTTTGCAGCGCGCACCTCCGATCGAGTATCGACAGCTCTGCTGAGGATTTTCATTCTGGAAGTCAGTACCGGCGACGGCAGCCGCTGGGTCAGTCGGAGCGAAGCGACTCCTGCTCGGCTTGCCTCGCTCACCCGGCGGCTACCGCCGCCCGTACTGACCTTCGTGTTTCGCCTCTCGTGTTACCGTGCCATTGCCCGCTTGCGCGCCCGAATCGTTTCCAGCGCGGCCTGCGTCTCGCGCGGCAGATGGTACGACTCCTGGTCAGCCGGAAACGACTTTGACTCCACATCGGCCTTGAACTGCTTCACGGCTCCAGAGATCAACTCAGCGGCATTGGCGTACTGACGAACAAACTTGGCCGGCTCCCGATCGGTCAGATTGAGAATGTCGTGGATAACCAGTACCTGGCCATCGCAATCCGGGCCGGCGCCGATGCCGATCGTGGGGCACTCAACTTCTTCGGTGATGATGCGCGCCACTTCGCGCGGAATACCCTCGAGCACGATCGAAAACACTCCAGCCCGATCCAGCGCCACGGCATCTTTCACCAACCGCTCGATTGCGCCCAGGCTTTTGCCCTGAACGCGGTATCCGCCCATCATATGTACAGACTGCGGCGTAAGACCGATGTGCCCCATAATGGGAATTTCGGCATCGAGCAACCGGTGGATCAGGACCACACGCTTCTCGCCGCCTTCGATCTTTACCGCTTCAGCGCCACCGTCTTTCAGGAAGCGAGCTGCATTCTTGACCGCCTGCTTGTCGTCGACGTGGTAGGACGCATACGGCATGTCGGCGATAACCAGGGCACGTTTCACTCCGCGGCGCACGGCACGTACGTGATGCAGCATCTCTTCAACGGTGATCGGCAGAGTGTTCTCGTATCCGAGCACAACCATGGCAAGCGAATCGCCTACCAGAATCATGTCGATTCCGGCCTGGTCAACGAGTCGCGAAGTTGCGTAGTCGTAAGCGGTAAGGCACGTAATCGGTGTGTCCTGCTGCTTCTTTTCTTGTATGGAATTGATGGTGACCTTGGCGTCGTCACCAAAACGAGGCGAGGTGATGCTCATTGTTCCTCCAGTGCACTTCCAAGGGTGGATAGCGCCTGTGCTGCATAGGGGATGCAGACGAGAGAATTTTAGTCGCAAATTACAGGAAAACCAAGGGCACCCGGGAACACGGAGGTCACGGAGGCTAAACAGCAGGTCACAAAGGAGTTAGGGGCTGAGACGCGACGCGCGCCCCGCGTGGGTTTCGTTCAGGGGCACCAGTTATCTTCAGATTCTTCGACGCCGCCGCTAGGGTGGCTCTGTATTTGCTTTTGTGGCCTATCTACAAACACCCGCGCGAGGCCCGCGTCGGTCCTGAACGGTCCTGTTCTCAGTGCTGCTCCAACAGCACAACCTCCCTCTTACCCCTCGCACCCCATTCAGCTTCCCGTTCCTCATGCTTCGCGTACTTTACCGAAACACTCTCTCCAGGCTCGTTGAACTTGAATTGCTTGCTGGGAGTGAGTTCCTGCTTCTGGTACGAGGAGCCAATATCCTGACCATACACAACCTGCGGTGTTGCGGCCATGCGGTAGTAAAGTAGCTTGCCGACGAACTGGCCGTCTTCCAGCAGGATGGGCATGTCGTGCGCACGGACCTCGAGCACCGCTTTCGTCCCGGGAATCTCGCCCTGTGCGCCGTAGCCGAATCCGGGATCGAAGAAGCCGGCGTAGTGAACGTGAAACTCGCCCATCGTCGGATCATAGGAGACCATCTCCGCCGCATGATCCGGGGGAACGCGGACTTTTTCTTTCGACGCCAGCAGATAAAACTCGTCAGGTTCCAAAATGAGACGACGAGTAGCCGGCTTGCGAATGAATTCCCAGAAATCGGTCATTTCATAGTGACGAATCTTGCTGAGATCGATGGGAGCCGCATACTTTTTCGCCTTGTAAGCGACGATGTCGGAACGCTCGCTACCTTCCAGATTTACTGTTACCGATAATCCGCGATTTATAGCGTCGACGAGGCGATCTTCAGTTTCGTAGCGGACAAGCTGATCGTCTTTCGCCAACTCGCGCAGCACGCTGTCGCGCCGGGCTTCGGCTTTGCCGCGAATGAAGCGAAGCTGATTGAGCTTCAATCCCTCACGAACGTAGACTGGGAAGCTCCGCGTCACGACTTCGGCGTAGAGTTGACCCGAATATCCGCGCGGAACCCGCTCGAACTCCTCACCGTGCTCGGTGATGAGACGCGTAAAAATGTCCAGCCGGCCGGTCGTGCTCTTAGGATTCGCAATACCGCTCACATCGCTGGGCAGGCTCAACGTCTCGGTGAGCTTCACGATGTAGACCGAGTTCGGCGTCAGCAATGCCGGTTCGCGCAGATCCAGGGTATCGATCAACAGCCCGTCGTGAACCTTCTTCAACAGCGTGGAAGACTTGCCCGGGAGAAAACTCGCGCGAACGTGGAACGCCTGCTGTCCAAGCCGCAAATCAATGCTCGCCGGTTGAATCTGCTCGTCTCGAATCGGCGCAGACTCGGGAGCTGTGATCAAGCTATTCTTGATCAGGGCGCGCAGCGATTGCGCCGGCAGGATTCCGTTACTGCGTTCGAGCTCTGGTTCGCTAGGCAGATTTTGCATGGAAGTATTCATCGCTAGAAGGCAGGTTACTTGCCACAACTCGGCAGGGCAATAGGCTGCTTGGCTGAAAACACGGTACCGACGGTGGAATTCGCGTCCGGAATTCACAATGCGCCTAGCACTGAATCGCGTGCGGTGCACCGAATCCACCTATTTCTCTGGAGAATGCGGTTCGTGTCAGGGCTATCGACTTCAGTCGTGCCGCAAAGACGTGCGCCTTTTCTTCGTCCGCGCTGCCGTAGGCCGGAGCGTAGACCGAAGGTCGAAGCGACCAAGAAAA
>Ga0126371_10000023_pt1 | contig 103185 bp, 92 predicted proteins | sample PanSoiMetaPlot_4_FD_110145 | JGI IMG/M metagenome (GOLD analysis project Ga0126371, IMG submission 110145) | Tropical forest soil microbial communities from Panama - MetaG Plot_4 | ecosystem: Environmental > Terrestrial > Soil > Tropical forest > Bulk soil | place: Panama | collected 2016-02-17
CATAGCCCGGCGCGATATCCGTCGTCAGCGGCCCCAGCGTGTAGAACGGTGCCTCGCCGCACTCCTTCAGCTGCTTGTCGACGTTGATCTTGATTTTGTGCATGGGGATGTGGCCGGGGCCTTCGATCATGACCTGCACGTCGTGTTCCCAGGCTTTCTTCGTGAGGTCGCCAAGGATTTTCAGTTCAGCGAACTGCGCTTCGTCGCTGGCGTCGGCGAGCGAGCCGGGACGCAAGCCGTCTCCGAGTGAAAAGCTGACATCGTGCTTCTTGAAGATCTTGCAGATTTCTTCGAAGTGCTCGTAGAGAAAATTCTGCTTCTTGTGATGGCTCATCCAAACGGCGAGCAACGCGCCGCCGCGGCTGACGATTCCGGTGATGCGATTGCGCACGAGCGGGAGAAATTCGCGTAGCACGCCGGCGTGAATAGTCATGTAATCGACGCCCTGCTCGGCTTGCTCTTCGATCACTTCGAACATGAGGTCGATTGTTAGATCCTCAGTGCGGCGGACGCGAGAAAGCGCTTCGTAAATGGGAACCGTGCCGATGGGCACGGGCGAAGCGTTGATGATGGCCTTGCGAATTGTGGGAATGTCGCCGCCGGTGGAGAGGTCCATGACGGTGTCTGAACCGTAGTGAACGGAGCGATGCAGCTTTTCGAGTTCTTCGTCGATATTGGAAGTGGTGGCGGAATTTCCGATGTTGGCATTGATTTTGCATTTGAAGGCGACGCCGATGCCCATGGGTTCGAGATTGCGGTGATTGATGTTGGCGGGAATAATGGCGCGACCGCGCGCGACTTCGTCGCGAACCAATTCCGGAGTGAGTTTTTCGCGTTTAGCGACATATTCCATTTCCTCGGTGATGATGCCGAGGCGCGCGTAGTGCATTTGAGACACGTTACGATTTCCGTTCACGCCAGCGGTAGCGAGCCGCTTTTCGATCCATGCATCTCTTAACGCCATGATTGTTCTCCCGATTTCAGAACCAAGGAAAGTCCCCGAAAGATTGCACGCTGACCAAAAATAATTCCGCGTTCATTATCTCATTGCTCCCAATCAGCAGCAATAATGGCTACTGCTTTTGGCGGATGATAATCATTTCTTTCGTGCGGAGGTTGTATCGAGCCACCACCGACGGATTTGGGGAGGGAGTGTCTCCGTGGATCACCAGCCAGTCACCATCGATTTCCATTTCTTGCGCGCCGGCATAGGCGGGCTGAGGAAGCAATAAAAACTCACTCTCGCCCTTCACTCCCCACACGCCACCTTTAAAGAAGGCTACCCATTTCAAACCGTTCTGAGGATCGTTGACGACTACATTGCTACTCGATCGATGCTGTGGGGCGGGCATTGGAAACCATTGCGGTTCGAAATGGAAGTCATTTAACCCTTGGTAATGAATGTCCCAAACTATAAATGCGTTCCACCAATTCGAGGCATCGAAAAATTCTGGCGATAAGCGGTGATAATCGGCATCCTCGTAATCCACGTACTGCTTACCATTCCATTTCACGCACTGATCAATTGCTATTCTTAAGTCATGATAGCCATTGCGTGTAATCGGAAGGATGTCAAACTCGGGGTTGCTCGTAAACCATTCGTCGATTAACGGAATCCAATCAGCGCCGCGCCGCTGAAGCAGAAAATATGTACTTCCTCCCGTTCCAGTCCATCCCGGAAAAACCACCAATTCCTTTACGCCGTCATCGTTCACATCGCCTGTCCAGGCTCCGCCGTAAGATTCGAACTTTTTTTCGCATTCATCAACGGTTTCGAGAGTGCTGGCTGTATCGCCACATATCATTTTGGAATCGAGAACGCTTTTTGGAACGATAGATTTGCTGGCGCGCTGAAACTGCCGCACCTGCGGTGTGACCTGACCAGCGGCCAGCATCGCAATTAGAATCAAAGTGGAAAACATAGAGTTCAGCCCCACTTTAACATTGCCTCGGACGCCGCGCGCGCCATTCTTGAGCGGTGATTTCCCATATCTCTCCGGGCAGGCGGCCGGAAACATAATCGCGCTCTTCGGTGGCGACAACGCGCATGCCTTGCTTTTCGGAGATGCGGCGCGAGGGGATGTTTTCGGTGGCTTTAGGCACACGAAGGACTGGAAACTTCAGCACGTCGAACCAGTAGTCGGTTACTGCGTCACACGCTTCTGACATTAGGCCGCGGCCTTGCCACGGAAGTCCCATCCAGAAGCCACGGTTTTCTGATTCTGTTTTCATCAGACTGATGACACCGATGATCTGGTGCGGTTCAGTTTTCAGGCGCAGAGTCCAGTGCCACGATTTGCCTTGGTGCATCGCCGGAAGCGCCATATCGCGAATGTAATGCTGCGCGCCGTCGGGCGGATAGGGCCAAGGCACGACGTTCCGCAGGTAGCGGACAATTTCCCAGTGCGGGAAAAGAATTTGGATTTGCGGGGCGTCGGCAAGCTCAAGGGGACGCAGGAGGAGACGCGGCGTTTTAAGGGTAGCAATTCGGCTAGCAAGCTTATGCGAGCGCGGCTTTGCGACGGTTCGTGCTTTCTTCTTTTTGGTCTTCGCTTTGCTCTTCATTACTTTCACCGTCACGGGGCTGCCCCTTGCACAGTCACAGTCGACAAGAGGTCAATTAGCTTTTGCGTTTCAGTCACGGGCGGATAGCAAGATGTACCCACGCAAACAAAAGCCTGCGCGACGCTCGCGTCGAGATGAGGAATGGTTTCTTTGAGCGCGGGCGCGAGAGCATTCGTATCTGCGATTGGCGGAGTGACGCGAAGGACAGTTTTGCCGAAGCGATACACGGAATTTGCGGCAGCTTCGAGAGCGGCGGAGTTGGCATCGCCAGCGCAGCCAGTGACGACGATCTGCGTAGAGTGGCGTGAGTACAGCAGAGCGGCAAGGCCGTAAGTCGCGGCAAACATTCCATACTGTGGTGCAACGCCGGCGAAGGCTTCCAACGTGCTTTCGGCCCAGCCGCGGTATATCGCGTTGCCAGTGAGGGCATAAAGGCGGTTAAGAACAATCGCGGCGGCGGAATTTGTACCCGGCGTTGGGGAATCCTGAAAGGGCTTGCGACGCACTTCGAGGCCGCCGATAGGAGCTGCGTCGGAGGCGCGGTCGAAGAAGCCGCCGCGTTCGGCGTCACCGTACTTTTCGATGGCGAGTTGCATGACGCGTTCGGCAAGAGAAAAATAGCGCGTGTCGAGCGTGGATTCGTAGGCGTCAAGAAGTGCGGCGGTCATGAAAATCTGGTCGTCGAGCATGCCTTCGATTGTTTCCCCGCCAACGCGGTGCCGGAAACCGGACGCTTCATCCCATGCGGTTGCGAGAATGAGGTTAATTGTCTTAAGCGCGAAGTCGCGGCAATCCTGACGCGCAAGCACGCGCGCGGCTTCCAAAAATGCCGACGTGAACATGGCGTTCCAACTGACGTAAATGGTTTGGTCGATTGCGGGTGCTTTGCGCTGCGTTCGCGCGGCAAGCATTTTCCCTTTTGCGCGGGCGATTGTTAGGCGAACGTCGCTGTCGGCCATACCAAATTCACGGGCGATTTCGGCGGAACTGGCGGCAATCCACAGCACGTTTTTCGCGGGGTTGTGGTGCATTTCGCCGACGGGAGCGACGTCATAGTAGCGTTCCATGATGCGCGCTTCATCAGGCGTGAGCGCGTCGCGCAGTTCCTGCTGCGTCCACGTGAAGTAGTCGCCGTCGTCGTCGAGCGAAATGTCGGCATCCTGGCTGGAATAGAATCCGCCGCGTTGCTGGTCGCTCAGGGTGTCGAAGACCCAAGTGATGATTCCTTCGGCTGTTTCGCGAAAGAGGCGGGCCATTTCGGTGGGGGAGGAATTGGCAGCGGAGTTTGCGTTGGCCACTTGAAATGCGTGCAAGTAATTCCGGAGAAGCTCGGAATTGTCGTAGGACATTTTTTCGAAATGGGGGACACACCAGTGCTCGTCAACGGAGTAACGATGGAATCCGCCGGCGAGCTGGTCGTAGACGCCGCCGCGAGCCATTCTCGCGAGAGTGTGATTGGCGATTTCGAGGAGGCGAGGATTGCGTTTGGATTGAGCCAGTTCAAGGAGCAGGTCAATCGCGGCCGGATGAGGGAACTTGGGCGCATGGCCGAAGCCGCCATTACGCGCGTCGAATTTGTCGACGATGGAATCGGCCATTACTTGGACAACGTCGGCGTCGAATGGCGCGCGCGTGGTCGAGAAACTTTCGGAGCGGCGGACGGCGTCTTCGAGCGCGGCAGCCGAACCGTCGATTTCGGAACGCTTTGTATGGAATGCTTCGGCAATGGCGGTGAGTATTCGCTTGAAGCCAGGGCGGCCCATGGCGTCTTCCGGTGGAAAGTATGTGCCGCCGAAGAAGGGTTTGCCATCCGGAGTGAGGAACGCTGTGAGCGGCCAGCCGCCTTGTCCGGAGATGGCGCTGACCGCGGCCTGATAACGGGAATCGACATCGGGGCGTTCGTCGCGGTCGACTTTGACGGCGACGTAGAAATGGTTGATCAACGCGGCGATGTCAGGATTTTCGTAGCTCTCGCGGTCAATGACGTGGCACCAATGGCACCAAACGGCGCCGATATCGAGGAGGATGGGCTTGGATTCGGCGCGGGCTTTCGCGAATGCAGCATTGCCCCATTCGTGCCAATCGACAGGCTGATGGGCGGCAGAGCGCAAATAGGGGCTTGCAGAATCCTTTAGCCGATTTGTCGGAGTATCGCTCATTCAGTTCCTTTGGCTGATGTCGCCGCGATGAAAATAGCGGGCGGGCAATTTCTTTGGCGCTACTGGATCGGATTGCGATAATCCGCATCGCGCGGATCGATGGGTTTGCGTCCGGCGAAACCTTCATCCTGACGGTGATAAAAGCGGATGCGATCCTCGCCGACCCGCCAGCAATAGTAAATATCTTCGTCATGCAGCCGCGCTGGAAAATCCAGAAGGCCAACGTCCAAGTCTTTTACGACACAGCCGGTGGAGTGGATTTTTTCGAGAGCCGCTGCGATGGAGCTTTCGAGATTATTCTGTTCCAACCGCTGCTGTCCGGCATGCTGGTAATCGAACCGCATTCCACCGGAGATTTGAATGCGGGTGGCAAGCTCGGTCATCTTTTCGTCGATTACTTTGGCACGCCGGCGCGCTTCCATGGCCTCGAGCAGCACGGGCTCAAGCTCGGCGCGCGTGCGTTCCGCCTCGGTGAGACTAAAAAGCCTTTGTTCTTCGTCGCCCATGGTTCGTCTTAACCGCCAATATAAACCATTGTACGCGACGGTGGCACAAAATCGGGTTCGTTGATCCGGTGGCCGGCCTCTTTTCCCATGACGATGGTGCGAATTTGAGCGGCGATTTCGGTGTCATCGGCGCTGCTTCGCAAGAGAGCCTGCAAATCATGATCGTCCTTGCTGAAAAGGCAAGTTCGGAGCTTGCCGTCGGCGGTGAGGCGAATGCGCGAACAGAAGCCGCAGAAAGGCTGCGTTACGGGAGCGATCAGTCCAATTTCGCCGCGGCCGTCGGCGAAGCGATATTTGCGGGCGGTTTCGCTACGCTCGTGCGCCACCGGTACAAGCGGCCAGCGCGCTTCGATGCGGCTTTTGACTTCAGCTGCGGGAACCATGAGGTCGCGGGTCCAAGTGCGGTCCGCATCGAGAGGCATGAATTCGATGAAGCGCATGGTCAGATCGCGTTCACGGGCAAATTCGGCGAAGCACTCGACTTCATCGTCGTTGATGCCGCGAACGAGGACGGCATTTACCTTGACCGGTCGAAGCGGCGATGCTTGAGCGGCGTCAATCCCGGCGATGACACGGTCGAACGATTTGGTGCGGGTAATCTTTTCGAATTTGGCGCGGTCGAGGGAATCCAAGCTGATGTTTATGCGATCTAGGCCAGCAGCAACCAAATCGTTGCAGCGTTCGGGGAGCAGTTGGCCGTTTGTGGTGAGGGACAAGTCTTGCACACCCATTGCGCGCAAAGCTGAAATGAATTTTTCCACGCCCGGACGCACCAGCGGCTCGCCACCTGTGACGCGGATTTTGCGAATGCCCAAGCGGACTAGGATTCGCGCAAGGCGCTCCAGTTCATCCCAAGAGAGCAACTTGTGCTCAGCCATGTGATTTTCGGGATTCGCGGAACGGCAATAGACGCAGCGGAAATTGCAGCGATCCGTGACGGAGATGCGCAGATCGGTGATTTGCCTGCCGAACTTGTCGGTGATAGCACCGTTTCCGTTGCGTTGAGTCATGAGTGCAACTTTACCCACAAAACAAAATGCCCAATTCCGTGAAGGAAATGGGCAGAAAGCCAACACGCACTTGAATGCGACGGCTTATCTCCTTTCCAAATCACGGAAACGCGACCAGCTCTTCGCGCTCGTGAAGGGAGGTACAGGAGTTTCCTCCGGCACCCTAAAGCGCATGGCAATAATTGCAGCTTGGCCATGCGTTCCCGCGCCCAATTCGGCGACGGAATCGTTCTCGGGCCGTGGGTTTGCTCTCCTGTAGGCCTCGAGAATCGGAGAATCTTCGGCCTAATTGTACGCTGCTTTGATTATGGCAATCAAATGTGGACGAGTTGGAAAGGCATGTCAGTGTTTGTTTCGCTGCCTTGCTGGGCAACGAAACAATTGGCCACTCAAGAAGTGGGCTGAGGTTCGAGCTCCTGTTCGCCTTTTAGGATGTGCAGGACCGGCGTAGTTGCGACGGTAGTGACAATTGCCATCAGAACCAGCATCGCAAACAGCGTGGGCTTGAGTGCACCGAGATCCAAAGCTACGTTCAGGACGATCAATTCCATCAGCCCACGAGTGTTCATCAGAATGCCGAGCGATGCGGCCTGGCGCCATGAAAGACCGGTGACCCGCGCGGCGATGCTGCTTCCGCCGAATTTTCCCAGGGAGGCGACAAGAATAATCACGCCACAGGCCAACCATTCCTCTGTGCCCTTCACCAAGCCGATTTGCGTGCGCATGCCCGTAAATGCAAAGAAGGCCGGCAAGAGCAACACAACGACGAGGTCGTTGACTTTGGCGGTGACGTCGCGCGCGAGAGCTGAGTCATGCGGAATTACCGCGCCGAGCAGGAAGGCTCCGAAGAGCGCGTGAATGCCGATCGCGTCGGTGGCGAGCGCGGCGAGGAGCAGGGCTGCGAACACGATCACCATGGTGCTCTGTGTGGTTTTCTTCTCGCGGGCGCGTTTTCGGACCAGCCATTTCATCGCGGGCTGAACAAATTTGAAAATGCCGAAGATAAAAAATGCCGTCAGGCCTACGGTGAGCAGCACGCGCCCGGGCTTGGCCGCTGCGATACTGACGACCAGCGCAAAAAGACACCATGCGGTGACGTCATCGACAGCCGCGCACGCGAGGGCAATGGCTCCCATACGCGTTTTGTGCATTTCGCGGTCGGTGAGGATTCGGGCGAGCACGGGAAAAGCGGTGACGGACATGGAAACGCCCATGAACATCGCAAACACGGTGAATGGAACGTCGCGCGAAGAAAACCGAGGATAAAGCCAGAGCGCGAGCACCGATCCGAGGAGGAACGGGGTGATGATGCTGGCATGGGAAATCGCGACGGATGAGTGAGTTCTTCGGCGGAGGAGTTGGGTGTCGAGTTCGACGCCGACGAGGAACATGTACAGGATCACTCCTACCGACGAGATGATGCTGAGGTAGGGTGCGACGGTTCCCGGAAGGATAAACTTCGCAGCCGCAGGGGCGAAGCGGCCCAGCAGCGAAGGGCCGAGGGCAATTCCGGCGATGACTTCACCGATCACGGCGGGTTGATGGATTTTTTTGAATACAGCGCCAAGAAGACGCGCGAAAACGATGATGACGAGCAGAGCAAGAAGGACATGCGCAAGTTCGCTGGTCGAGGCCTGGCTCGCGATCCTGCCGAACCTTGCCGGGCCTGATTCTTCGGGAGCACTGAGAAAACTTCCAAACGTTTTGATGACAACGAATAGCGCCATCGCACCGACGATCATTCCTGCATAGATCAGGACGGAGCGCGAAGACGTTCTTGGCATGGGCCCGTCTCTTAAAATGTTGTTAGCTCGGTCTGCCACGTTTTTTCCTTGCGCTACAACAGCTCCTTTAGTGAAAGCAGGCTGCGGGGTTCACAGAACTGGTAATTGGTAATTTGCTGCGTCAGTCCGCCGCGTCTCTGCCTAGTCCTACAGCTAACGCAGCTGCTTGTTTTGCGGGCAGGCGTTCATAGGCTCTTTTCAAGAGGACTGGGGTGACGATCGTGGTTACGGTTGCCATCAGAACGAGCACGGTGAACAGTTGGTCGCTGATGAATTTGTTCGCGAGAGCGATATTCGCGATGACAAGTTCCATGATGCCGCGTCCGTTGAGTCCGACTCCGAGCGCCCAGCTTTGCTTGTCTTGCAGGCCAGCAAGCCTGCCGCCGATATAGCCTCCGGCGATTTTGCCGACGAAAGCGACCAATAGAATGGACACAACGAGTTCCCAGTTCCTGAGACTGGAGGCATCGAATTCCAAGCCGATGGCGGCGAAGAAAATGGGTCCCAAGAAACCCATGGTGACGTTCGAGGCCGTCTTTCGGACTTCCTCGTAATTGGCCCGGCCCAATACAGCGTGACTGAGAAGCATGGAGCCGAAGAAAGCTCCTACGATGAAATGCAAACCGAGCCACTCTGAGAGGCTGGCAAAGGCGATCACGAAGAGCAGTACCACGGCGAACAGGGATTCTTTTCCTTTTAGTTTGGCGAGGAGCGGGTCAATCAAGTTGCGGGAGCGCAGGAAGCGGCCAGGCGTGTACTTCTTGATGAGGCGGGAAACGATGATGATCGCCCCCATGAACACGAGCGCCTTTACAAGGGCCAGGCTTATGGAAGTGAGCAGGCTTGCGGTCGTGGAGCCGTGGCTTTCCGCACCCAGAATAATGCCAAGCAATAAGATGGATGCGACGTCGTTTGTGACGGCGGCGGAAATGATTCTCTGTCCGATGTCGGTTTGCAGCTTGTCGAGGTCCATCAGGATGCGCACGCTAACTGGAAGCGCGGTGATGGCGATGCAAAGGCCGACGAAGATCATCTGTGTCGTTCCCATGTGGAACGCGGAACCCACCAATATTCCGAGAGCGAGTGGAATGACGAATCCGGCCAAGCCGACGAGCGCGCCACGACCGCGAAAGGCCTTCCACAAGACGTCGAGATCCATTTCCATTCCGACAAGGAACACCAGTAAAAACACGCCCAGGTCGGCAATGGCCTTGATTTCTGGAGTGAAGTGAATTAGCGCGAGGACCGAGGGACCCAGGATTACGCCCGCAGCGATCTCTCCAATCATTGCAGGCTGACCCAGGCGCTCGACCAACTCTCCGATGACTCGGGAAACGATGAGAAGTAGGAGCAGTTCCTCGATTAAGGTCACAACAAGCTCCTATCTTTGCGCACAGAATGGCTAAAGAAGCTGGATTGGGGGCGGGATCCTACCCAAGCGTCTCGGCAGTATACAGCACGAAAGGCCGTACGCGTCGATACGGGTTTTACCCCATATTTGCGTTAACAAAACAAAGGAGATGCGATGGCGGCTAATCCCCCGCGTGTTGATCCGATTGAAACTCTGTCCAGGGACCGGCAATCATGTCGCGCAGAACAGGCGCTTGCCAATCGAACTGCGGGTGTTTAGCCAAGAATGGCTTGGCATAGAAATTCTCGCCGCAAGGGTGGCCTGCACGCGCGATGAGCTCCATTTGAGCAGCCATTTTACTGTTGGTGACTTTTCCTTGCACAGCGCCCATGGGATCAAAGGGCCGCACGCCATCCCACGCCATGTCGCCCTTTGCGTTCATATCGCTGTGGCCGCAGAGAGTGCGGCCATCGGCGCCGTCTTTCTTCGTGTAGGCGTCGAAATGATCGGCTTCGAACTTTTCGGCGAGATCGACGTCAATTTTGCCCTTGTATTGCTTCATTAGCGCATCCCAGCGAATGTGACGAGCGTTCGGAGACATCGTGGGATCATTCTCGTTATAGGTGGTGTCGAGCTTGGTTACGGTGGGGTCGCTGGTGAAATTGGAGCCGACAAAGTAGCCATCTTTGGTGCGCCAAACTTTGTGCGCTTTCAGTCCCAGCTCGAATTGCGCGATTTCGCCCGTGTTGCGGTCGCCAATTAGCCAATCATTTGCGTAGCCGCCATTGTTGCCATCTAGCATGATTTTGACGTAATCGTCGATGGAGTCGGCGTATTGCATCGCTTTGCGGGCACGAACGAATTCGGGAATTCCGTCGGGATTCCAGCCGTGGAATGCGGAGATTGTAGTCTCAGTGACCATCAGTCCACCGGAGTTGATGGTGAAGTCGTCATCGCTGACGATGACTCCCGGGAACCCATCACCGATCATGCGATAGCCGTGTTCCGGCTGAATGTCGAAAATGACCCGCCAGCGTTCGCCTTCCAAGTAGCTTGTCCAGTTGTTGTGGGCGATAACGATTTGGCCGTCTTTGGTCCAGCTTCCCGTGGCGACGAAGGCGCTGCAATGGCCTTGGACTTCCCGCTTCGGCGCGTTGGGAACCTTGTGCTGCTTGTCGTACCAGGGCGCGTAGTAATCCGGCAGTTCCATGAAGGCATTCAACGCTACTACATCGTCGAGGTCCATCTTCACGCCGCGCGCATTCAGGCCAGCAACGATCCCTTTCAGTTCGGCTTGATATTCGGCGTCGATGTGCGGCCAGAGCGCGTTCTGCGCGGCGTCGCGGAAGAATTTCCAATTATGTTTGGTGTTATGGACGTCTTCGAGCTTCACTGCCGCGAAGGCGTCTTTGATTTCCGGGGCAAGCAGGTAGCCGTGCTGGTATCCGATTTGGTCGGGCGTGCCTTGCAGATGAACGTAGGTCCATTCGCCCTTCTGGAAACGATAGGCGCCATTGAGGCGGGCGTCCGTGGGGGCAAGGGCGGAGTTCGATGCGCGCACTGACGCTCGAGCGTTTAGAGCGGCGCTTGCGCGCACGCCTTGCGACAGCAAGGTGTATGAAATAATAGCGAGTACTGCGAGAGCGAGAGCCGCCGTCAGCCAATGCCACCGTTTGGAATTCATCTTTGCCCCCTACGAAAAGCGCGAAAATCTGATGGCATCTTAAGCGCGGCAGCGAGGCGAAGTCAACGCGCGGGAGGTTAAATCGGGACGCATGTCGGTGAGCTTAGACTTATGAGGAGTAGGCTTTGCGGCAGGCGTCGTGTTCCCGACAACTGGAAGGACAATTTGTGTGGTCAATCAAAATGTAATTGTGACACGTGGCACACAGCACGCCGTAAATGGTTTCGCTAAACTGGGTGTGCTGGGTGTCGAGGGTGTGATTTGCTTTTGCTTCAGCGCGGGTCATTCGCATTTTGCACTCTACCTCACGATTTCCATTCTTGCAGACAGCTAAATGCATAGAGCGGAAAAAGTTCGCGGAATGTTTTCTCGATTTCGCGACGGAAGACAGGTTTCGTTGCCGCTGCTACGCTCAACTTTCGCCGGATAACCCATCCTTTGGACTTCTTCCATTCCTTTGCATCGCTCGGCCATCCAGGATGTTTGGTCCAGTTTTCCTTTTCACTGGAATACCAATAGCTCTCGAATTTACGCGCGAACTTTTTGTGCTGGCGGACGAGCCAATCGAGATTTGTGATGGCTCGCGGAGAGCAAATGCAAGCCATCGCGCTTTCACGGCCTCCATGATAAATCCTAAAGCCGATGGTTGCACCGTCTGCGGATATTCCGACGTAGAGCTGCCCTCCGGCTCTGCCTGGTTTTTCAGCGCACGAAAAGAAAAGATACATGTGCGTGTAATAGGGCGTTTTGTCGTTCGCAAAGCGAATGTCGCGGTTGATGCGCGAGAAATTCTCGCCTGTACGTCCGCTGATTGAAAATTCTGGATGCAGTTTGTGCATGGCAGGCGCAAGGGCGTCGAGCAACTTTCGAAATGGATCGACAACGTGCTGTTTGTAGCGGCCACGGTTCGCGTCCATCCACAGTTTGGAATTATTTTTCTTCAGATCGCGAAAGAACCGAAACGTATCCGCCGTGAGAATTGCAGTGTTTTTGGTCATCGCTGTTTCAGTGTCTACATCTTTTCACAGGACAGCTCTCATTGCCAACTATGGGCGGTGCTGCGCATTTACGTTAAAACTACGATTGCAAGCGTGTTTTTGGGGGTCTTACGAGGTTTCCACCCCCGAACTTTAGCTTCCAAATAGCGGAAAAACTTTTCTCCCTGGAATCTGGGGGCCCGCCAGAACTCGGGGAAGTTCTTAGTTTGAACCGCGGTGGCCACTGATTCTACAAGGGATGCGTCTGGCTCAGTCCCTGGCAGGTATGGCCGTACACGTGCAATCGAAAGTCTAGTAAGTCGGTAGACTTTATGGAGTAGTAGGAGATTTACCGTACTCGAATGCAGATCTCGCAAAAGGGATTGTACGCGCTCGAAGCTCTGATTTACCTCGGCCGCCGGTATAACGATGGCGCAATCAAAATTCACGAAATCGCAGTGGAGGAGCAGTTGCCGGAGAAGTTTCTTGAACTGATCTTGCTGGAACTCAAGCACGCGCGGATTGTACAAAGCATTCGCGGCGCGAAAGGCGGATATCAATTGAAGAGGCCGCCGTCCAAGATTTTTCTTGGCGAGATCATTCGCACGATTGACGGGCCACTGGCGCCGTTCGAAGATGCCGAATCGTTGCGCCGTTTGGTTGAGCGTGACAAAAAACACAGCGCCTTATTTCGTATTTTCCTTTCGGTGCGCAATGCCGCTGCCGGAATACTCGATCACACATCGCTTGCCGATGTTTGTCAGGGGAGAAATTAAGATGGATGTTCGCAGAGCAGTCTCATTCATAGGCCAAAGCTCTTTCTTTCTTTTCGTGATTGCAATTTTCGCCAGTCTCTCGGTTTCGCCATCAGCGCGGGCCCAGTCGGTTGGTTCGATGTGGGGATCGGTGACCGACTCAAGCGGGGCAGCAATTCCTGGCGCGACTGTGACGATCAAGAACAACGAGACAGGAGCAACACGCACGGTCACGACGGATCAGACCGGAAGATTCGACGCGGCAGCGCTTCCTGTGGGGCATTACGAAATTACGGCGGCACAGACGGGTTTCCGTTCAAAGTCCGCCAGCGGAGTCACGCTGGTGGTTGGACAAAGAGAAGAAGTTTCCTTGACGCTGGAAGTTGGCGATATTCGCCAGACGGTCGAAGTGCATGGGCAGCCAGAGGCTGTCTCTGTCACTACGCAGAATGTCTCGGGACTGGTTGGAGAGCGTCAGGTGAAGGATCTGCCGCTGAATGGACGAAGCTACGACCAGCTTCTGACGCTAAATCCCGGAGTGGTGAACTACACATCACAACGCGCAGGCGCAACGGGGACCTCCAATTCAGTGGTAGGAAATATGTTTTCCGCTTCGGGGCGACGGCCGCAAGAGAATTTGTTTTTGCTGAACGGAGTGGAATTCACCAGCGCTTCGGAGATCGACAACACGCCGGGAGGAGTGAGCGGCCAACTGCTCGGAGTCGATTCGGTTCGTGAATTCGTCGTCGTGCAAGGCAACTACGGCGCAGAGTACGGAAAACGTCCCGGGGCGCAAGTGAATATTGTGACGGCGTCGGGTGGGAACGAACTTCACGGCTCGATCTACGAATTCCTGCGCAACAGCGATATGGACGCGCGAAACTTCTTTGACTTCGGAAATATTCCGGAGTTTCAGCGCAATAACTTCGGCGCGGCGCTGGGCGGGCCGATTCGCAAGGACAAAAGCTTTCTGTTTGGAAATTATGAAGGCTTCCGACAAAACCTCGGATTGAGCAACGTATCACTTGTGCCCGATGATGTTTCGCGAGCGAGCGCAGTGCCGAGCATTCAGCCGCTATTGGCGTTGTGGCCAGTGGCGAATGGGCCTGAAATTCTTGCCTCAGGAGGCACGCCAAGTGGCATCGCCGAAGCGTTCTCGAGCCCAGTGCAGCATATTGGTGAGGACTACGGTACGATGCGGTTCGACCAAGTGATCTCAAGCAAGGATTCGTCTTCGGCTACCTACACGATTGACGACAGCCGCGCAGATTCGCCAAGCAGCAATCCCGAGACATTCGCGAACATTTTCTTGCGGGAGCAGGTGGTAAGCCTGAGCGAAACACACATCTTTTCGCCGACGCTGCTCAATGAGGCTACAGCGGGTTTCTCGCGAGGGGCGTTCTATTTCAATACGAACACTACGGTCAGCTTGCCAGGCTGGGTGCAACCGGGAGATCCGGTAGGCGCGGTCGTTGTCGGCGGAGGCACCACGCTGAACGGAGCTTCACAGATTACAAATGGCGGCACGAACGCGGGAAGCAATCTGACCGCGGTTCGCAATTTGTTTACGGTAAGCGACAAACTCACGCTGACGAAGGGCATCCATCTTTTCAATTTCGGCGTTTGGTTCGAGCGTGTGCAGGCCAACGATACTCTGGAACAGGACCAGTTCGGCCAGGTCTCTTTCTCGAATCTGCAAACGTTTTTACAAGGCAACGTGAGCACTTTTAGCTTTGCTCCTTTTCTGACGCCGCTTTCGTGGCGCTCTCTTGAAGGAGCGCTCTATGTGGAAGATACGATTCGACCGAAGCCGTCGTTTGAGTTGGAGCTGGGCTTTCGCGATGAATTCACAAATGGCTGGAACGAAGCGAGCGGGCGGTCATCCAACTACGCATTTGATGCGAATGGCGTGATCGAAACGCAGCCGTTCGTGGGCAGCTCTGCGTTTACGACAAATCGCACAAAGTTTCTACCTGCGCCGCGCATGGCATTTTCATGGTCGCCGCTAGGACTAAAGAAGACAGTGGTTCGTGGCGGCTTTGGGCTTTACTACGCGCTGCTCGATAACCTGAGCTACCGTTTGGATCAAAACACGCCTTTCAATACGGTCTTCGCAGTGAAGAACATTCCGTTTTCGAGCATCGCGCCGAACGCTTCGTATACTGGACAGAAAGTCACACCCAGCGGCGTGCAGCCTGACCTGTGGACGCCGACAGTCGAGTCGTGGACGTTGCAGGTTGAACAAGGAATTTCGGTGAATACTTCACTGAGCATCGGCTACATCGGTTCGCATGGATATCATGGCCTGCTTTCGCTGGATGCGAACCTGCCGACTCCGACGATCTGTCCCGCGTCGCCATGCCCGGCGGGCTATCCTGCGGGGGCGTTCTTTTACGCGCCGAATTCGCCGCTTGCGAATAGCGCGTTGACGAACACGACGACGTGGGTTTCTGAAGGGGTCAGCTCATATAACGGGCTTCAAGTGGACGTGAATCACCGATTCAACAAAGGATTGCAGTTCCGCGGGGTGTACACGTTCTCGAAGGCGCTGGATGACGGAGACAACATGAACACCAGCGTCGCGACGAATTCACCGACGTTCGTTTCAAATCCGCTTGATCCAATGGCCGATTACGGGCGCGCTTCCTTTGACGTTCGGCATTCGGCAGTGATCAACGGGACGTACGCGCTTCCCTTCGGACGCGGAAAGTCCGGATGGGCGAACCGGCTGGCGGGCGATTGGCAAGTCAGCGCGATTGAAACGATGGAATCGGGTTTGCCGTTCACGCCGCAGTTGTCCTACAACCCTTCGAACGACGGTGACTCGCGGAATCCCGTGCGGCCTTCGCTGAATCCGAATTTCTCCGGGCCAATGATCCTCGGCGGACCGAGCGAATACTTCAATCCGAACGCGTTTATGCAGCCACTGGCCGGCACATACGGCAATGCAGGCCGCAACATTTTGCAAGGGCCGAACCTTTTTCAAACAGATTTGTCCGCGTCGAAGAAGTTCAACCTGACGGAACGGCTGAATCTGCAGCTTCGTGCGGAGTGTTTCAACCTGCTGAATCACACCAACCTGAATACGCCGAATCCGGTTGTTTTTACAGCTGCGACAGGAGGGCCATCACCGACGGCGGGCGTAATTACGTCCACGGCGACAACGTCGCGGCAAATCCAGATTGGGTTGAAGTTACTGTGGTGAGTATTTTCGAGTAAGGATGAGTTTTCACAACTAGACGCAGCAGCTGCGCTCACTTGATCTCCGCAGGCGTGGCTGTTGCGGGGCCTTCGCCGACGATTTCGAGCACAGCTTCCTGATCTTTAGCGCCGTCAAAATGCACATGCTTGCCGTAGTGCGTGACGAAGCTACCCGCTGGCATCGGCACAGTTCGATCAGGATCAAATTTATTCCCCGTGCCAACCCACCACGTGCCGGAGAGCACAGTAATAAAGCGGTCATTCGGATGCCAATGCGGATGGCTCATGTGGTGAGGCATCCACTTCACGAGCATGATGTAGAGGCCGGGCTTGGAAGGATCTCCTAGAAGGACGGCTGATTTCGCACCGATGGCGTCGTCGACCCAATGAATCTGGCTCGGAAGTTGGTATTTCAGGGCCGCAGGATCCAGCTTCGGGTTTTGCGCGGCGCGCGATTTGGAGGTTTGTTCGCTGAAGGACGGCAACACAAATGCGAATACTAACGTTAGCAGCGCGGCAGTCCCAAGTCGTACGATTCGATGCCTGATCATGAGTTGTCTCATCTCCAGTTTTGAATGTTTGCAGTGGCAGGATGGTGGACGTGACCGGGATCGAACCGGCGACCCCCTGCTTGCAAAGCAGGTGCTCTCCCAGCTGAGCTACACGCCCACAGCGGCTGTATGATTCTAATGGATTGCTCTCGCAAATAGCTACAATCGCGACAAAGTCTGTGAGCATGTGAGAACGCCAAAGCGCCCATGAATACGGTATCATCATGCGAGTTTGGGCTGAGGCCAGCATGGAAGGTTGGGAATGAAATTCGCGTTACTTCTCGTTGCGGCGCTCGCTTGCACATCAACCGCGTCTTGGGCGCAGGCTGAACAGCAAGAAGCAAGGCATCACGGAATGATGCATGCAGGGGATGAAGAGCATCCTGTGTCCAAGACCGCACGGCTGACTGTCGCGGATGATCCGGCCACGCGTACGATGACGGTTCGAATTGGCCCGGTGAGTTTGCCTGCGAACGCGGAACACATGTCCGTGCCTCAGCCTCCGACGCTTTGGCTGACGATTCCCATCAACGGCTGGCTGACGGCCTATCATCCAAGCCTTGTCGATGCGAACGGTCAAGCTCTTCCCAACAAATTGCTGCATCATGTGGCCTTCTACGATACCGCGCGGCCGGATTTCCTTTGCTCGAATAAGGAAGAACACATTTTCGGGGCCGGCGCGGAAATGAACGACTGGCCGGCAATTCCTGGCTTTGGATACCGGGTCCACAAAGATGACCGCATTCGGATTACTACGATGTTTGGAAATCCGACGGCCCAGAATTATCGAGACGTTTTCTTGCAGGTGCGCGTTGAATACCAGTTGGAAAAAGAACGCGCCGGAGGACTGAAGAATTTTTATCCGGCGTGGTTCGACGTGATGGGCTGCGGAGAATCTGGCTACGACCTCGCGCCCGGAGAAAGCACGAAGACGGGCGAGTTCAAGATTCCATACTCCGGTGCATTGTTGGGAGTTGGCGGACATCTGCACGATTACGGCCAGTGGCTCATTTTGAAGAACGCGCGAACCAATCAAACCATCGCGACGCTGGAAGCTGACGTCGATGACCAAGGGCGCGTGGTTTCGATGCCTGTTAAATTGTTTAGCGGCCGCGGTGGAGTACAGGTGCGCAGCGGCGATGTCATTGAAGTCACAGACGCGTACAAGAATCCGACCGGTAGATCGATCGCCGATGGAGCCATGGGAATCGTCGTTGGCTATTTCCTGCCAGATGAGGAATCGCAATTGAGCGTTCTGGGCCAGGCGGGCGAGCACCCACAATCGCGTTGATGCGGTAATCCATCAATAAAATCTCGAATCTCTGGTAAAATGATGGAGCTTAATATTACCCCTCTCAATTGGAGTCAGAATGGCACTCGCTTGTGAGATTTGCGGCAAGAAGCCCAGTTACGGCAATACGGTTAGCCACGCCAACAACCTTCGCCGGCGGCGGTGGAATCCGAACTTGCGTCGCGTGAAGGCGGTTGTTGGCGGCGTGCGCAAGCATATTCGCGTGTGCACTGCGTGCGTGCGCGCCGGGCGCGTTCGCAAAGCCGCTTGAAACAGCTCGCCTGTCACGAAGGAGTTTCTCCTTGTTGAAAAAACTTGCGCTTCCGGTGGCCTTCGCGGCCTGCCTAATGACCCTGTCTTGCCGAAGCCAGCAGGCTCCGAGCCGCGACACGTGGGCTGCTGTCAACGGCACAGAGATCCATCGCGCCGAAGTCGAGAAGTATTATCGCAGCCGTCAGGAATCACAGGGAGGAGCGACGCCATCTCACGACGAAGCCCTTTCGCTGAAGCTCAGTATTCTCGATCAACTGGTCAACAATGAGATCCTCTTCCAACGCGCCAAGGCTCTTAACCTTTTGGCTTCGGATGGGGAAGTTGAAAATCGTTTTGGGCAATCCAAGAGCTCTTTCACCGAAGACGAATTTCAGAAGAAGCTGCAGGCAAGCGGCCTGACCGTTGACGATCTGAAGAATGAAATTCGGCGTGAACTGTCGATTCAGAAGCTGCTCAATCGTGAAGTAGTGGCCAAGATTACTATTACTGATGCAGACGTTGCCGATTTTTATGGGAAGAATAAGGCGCAATTCAGTGTTGCCGAACCGGAATATCATGTCGCTCAAATCGTAGTGACCCCGCGCCCGGATATTGGCGTCCACAACCGGAAAAACGACGACGCGACCACTCCGGATCAGGCGAAGCGCAAAGTCGCGATGCTGGAATCTCAACTTGCCGCCGGCACCGATTTCTCGCAGTTAGCAATGGATTACTCCGAAGACTCGAATGCTTCGAATGGCGGCGACCTGGGCTTTATACCGCAATCTTCACTGAACCAAACAGATCCGGAGTTGAAGAACGCGGTGCTGGCTCTGCAGCCGGGCCAGGTGAGCAAGCCGGTGATGCTGAAAGATGGCGGCTACCACATCCTGAAATTGATCGCCCGCGAACAGGCCGGCCAACGGCAGCTTTCGGATCCACAAGTTCAACAATCGATCCGGCAAAGCCTGCAGAATCGTGAGGAGCAACTGCTTCGCGCTGCGTACCTCGCTGTCGCTCGCGACCAGGCGCATGTGGTCAATTATCTGGCGAAGGAAGTTGTGGAGTCTGCTGGGAAACTGCCGGCTAGCGATGCTTCGAGGCCGACGAATCCGTGAGATATAAAAGGCCTCGCGCTGCTCGCTAACTTACGCGATTGTCAAAAGAATTTCTCCGACGTTCACGGCTTGGCCTTCATTGACGTTGACCTTTTCCACTTTCCCCTCTTTTGGCGATTTGATTTCATTTTGCATTTTCATCGCCTCGACAACTAGCAACCCTTGGCCAGCCTTGACCGTGCTCTGTGGTTTTACCAGAAGGCGAACCACTTTCCCAGGCATCGGCGCAAAGACGCGCTGAAGCCCCTCAGCGCCGGATACGCCAGATGCGCCGCGTTGCCACTGCCGCGGATCGTCCAATTCGGCGAGATATTCACGGCCATCAACCCAGATGCGCACTCCTTGCGGCACCTGCTCAACACGAACCTCGAACCCTTCCCCGCCAACGAGGACAGAAAAGATATTTGGTTCGACCTCGACAACGTCGGCAGCGATACCTTGACCGTCAAGGCTGAACTCAAGGCGCGCGCCTGTTGAATTTACTTTCAGTGTTCGGGTGCGTCCTGCGATTTTCAATTTGAAATTCATTGGCGGTCCGGGGACGCTGCAAGCTGATCACGCCGCCCATCCAGTTTCCAGCGCGATGCTGTATTCGGAGGGCCGAGAACTGGGGAAGAACGAGATTTCGCGAACCACGCTGCTGCAGCAAGAGCCGCAGCATCTTCCGCCAAGACTTCGCGACGTGTTTGCTGGGGTTGGGCTTCTGCGGACTGCGTTGGGCGGTGTAAAAGCTCGTCGAGCCAATGCGTGTGGATATCGCCGCGAAGAAATTCATCGTCTGCGAGTATCCGGCGAAACAGTTTTACATTTGTCTGGATTCCCGCGGTGTAATGCTCGTCGAGCGCGCGGCGCATGCGGGCGATGGCCTCGACGCGATCCGCGCCCCAGGCGATTACTTTTCCGAGCATCGGATCATAATCGGAAGGCACGGTCCAGCCGGCGTAGACGCCATCGTCCACGCGAATCCCGGGGCCTGAAGGAACGCGGCGCTCTGCAATTTTCCCCGGAGACGGAAAGAAATTATTGTCTGGATCTTCTGCATAAATGCGGCACTCGATCGCGTGTCCGCGCAGTGCGATATCTTTCTGCGCAAACGGCAGAGCCTGGCCACTGGCGACTTGAATCTGGAGCTTGACCAGATCGAGCGCCGTCACCATTTCGGTCACGGGATGTTCGACCTGCAGACGGGTGTTCATCTCCAGAAAATAAAAGTGTCTCTCGGCATCCACGAGGAATTCCAACGTGCCGGCGCTGGTGTAATTTCCCGCACTCGCCAGCTTCACGGCAGCTTCTCCCATCGCGCTGCGAAAGTCGGGCGTCATGATTGCGGAGGGAGCTTCCTCAATGACCTTTTGATAGCGCCGCTGAACAGAGCATTCGCGCTCGCCTAGATACACGACATTGCCGTGATGATCGCCGAGCACTTGAATTTCAATGTGGCGCGGGCGCAGCAGAAATTTTTCCAAGTAAAGGCTGCCGTCCCCGAAAGCGCTGGCCGCTTCGGACGAAGCGTCGCGCCAAGCGGATGCGAGTTGCTCCTCGCGCTCGACCAAACGCATCCCCTTGCCGCCACCGCCAGCGACGGCTTTCAGCACTACCGGAAAGCCGATTTGCTGCGCAGTCTTTCGCGCCTCATCGATTTGGGTAATTGGTTCGAGCATGCCGGGGACGGTTGGCACTCCGACTTGTCGCGCGAGCTGACGTGCGGCGGTCTTTGAACCAAGGCGTTCCATTGCTTTCGGCGAGGGGCCGATGAACATGATGCCTGCCTGTGCACAGGCTCGCGCAAGGTTCGGATTTTCCGCGAGGAACCCATAACCCGGATGAAGCGCATCGCACCCTGCGGACTTTGCCACGGAGATGATTTTGTCGATGACGAGATAACTTTCGCGGGATGGCGCGGGACCAATCCGATACGCTTCGTCAGCCAAACGCACATGCAGGTTCGCGCGGTCGACATCGCTGAAAACAGCCACGGAACGAATTCCCATTTCGCGGCAGGCGCGCTCGACGCGCACAGCGATTTCGCCGCGATTCGCAATCAGGATTTTTTTTAGCATTGCAGAAAGCCCGAGAGGATTCTAGCACGCAGGTCACAAGGGAATGTTGCCGTGTTTCTTGCGCGGATTGGAGTCGCGCTTGTTTTCGAGGGAGTGAAGTGCGGCGATCAGCTTGGGCCGCGTTTCTGCAGGAATGATGATTGCATCGACGTAGCCTCGCTCGGCAGCAACGTAAGGATTCGCAAAGCGTTCCCGAAACTCGGCGGTTTTTTCGTAGCGCAAGCGCTCACGCTCGGATTGCGGCGCACGCTCGAGATCGCGCTTGTACACGATGTTCACCGCACCTTCCGGACCCATCACCGCGATCTCTGCTGTGGGCCAGGCGAAATTTATGTCCGTGCGAATATGTTTGGATGACATGACGCAATAGGCGCCGCCATAGGCTTTTCTCGTGATGACTGTGATTTTCGGAACGGTCGCCTCGGCGAACGCAAATAAAAGCTTCGCGCCATGCTTGATAATTCCGCCGTACTCCTGCTGGGTCCCGGGCAAGAAGCCCGGAACATCCTCAAACGTAATCAAAGGAATATTGAAAGCGTCGCAAAAGCGCACGAAGCGCGCTCCCTTCACGGAAGCATTGATGTCAAGCACGCCGGCGAGAAACGCGGGCTGGTTTGCGACGATGCCCACGGGACAGCCGTCGAGGCGCGCAAATCCCACCACGAGATTTTTTGCGAAATGCTCGTGCACCTCGAAAAAGTATTTGTCATCCACGATGGAGTGGATCACATCCTTGATGTCATACGGAACCATGGGATCTTCAGGAACGATGGAGTTGAGCGACGATTCGCTGCGCCCGGGCGGGTCTTCGGTAGCGCGTCTCGGTGGATCGTCAATATTGTTCGAGGGCAGAAAGCTGAGCAGCTCGCGAACCATGGCCAAACATTCCTTGTCGTCGCCGGCCATGAAGTGCGCGACGCCGCTTTTGGCGTTGTGCGTCATCGCACCGCCGAGTTCCTGCTTTGTGACCTCCTCATGCGTTACGGTCTTGATGACATCCGGGCCGGTCACAAACATGTAGGACGCCTTCTCGGTCATGAAAATGAAATCTGTAATCGCTGGCGAATAGACGGCGCCTCCAGCGCATGGCCCCATGACCGCGCTGATTTGCGGAATGACGCCGCTTGCGAGCGTGTTCAACAGGAAAATGTCCGCGTATCCCGCAAGCGACTTCACGCCTTCCTGGATTCTCGCTCCTCCGGAATCGTTGAGCCCGATCAATGGCGCACCGTTGCTCATGGCGAGCTTCATGATTTTGGTTATTTTTCCGGCGTTGGCCTCCGACAGTGAGCCGCCGAATACCGTGAAATCCTGCGCAAAAACGTATACGAGACGCCCGTCGACACGGCCAAAGCCGCAAACAAACCCGTCCCCCGAGGGCCGCTGCTCCGCCATGCCAAAATCCGTGCATTGGTGCTTCACGAATTTGTCCAGTTCCTCGAACGTGCCTTCATCGAGAAGCAGTTCGATGCGCTCACGTGCGCTCAACTTCCCTTCGTTGTGCTGGCGCTCGCGGCGCTCGGCTCCGCCGCCGACTTCTGCCTCCGCGCTTCTGCGTTTTAGTTCTTCGATTGGGTCGTGCTGATGTTTGTCTGTAGCCATGGTCGGAGGGTTAGCGTGCCACAGGAGGCCACAGAGAAGAAGAGGAATTTCGAACTGTGGATGGCGGTTAGTTCAGCGCAGGCCCGACCAATCGTCTGCGATCAGAATCGAATTGCTGGGATTTGCCGGATCATACTTCACGCCGACGGGCTGACCGGCGACAACACGTTCGAGGCACGCCTGCTCTTCGAGCCCGCTAATATCCTGCGCGGCTTCGTAGGTCACGCCGGAAATGGCGTACGTGTAGAGCAGCATTTTGTGATTTGGCGTCTTAGCTTTTTCTGTATGACGTTTGCCGAAAAGTCCTGAGTGCGGCGATGCCGATTGGCCGGCTGAGGCTTCTACGATTTCAAGCACTTGGCCGTCGACGATCCTGCCGACGCGATTGAGGAAAGAGCGCCGCTCGCGCTCCGCTTCCATCGAATCCTTCGATTTGCCGAACAGCTTAACCAAAGAAAGTGCAAAAAAGGCAATCACGGATAGCTCCAGCCGCAATCCCCTCAGCAACGTGCAAGGGATACCACAGAGTTGCAGTCAATGAGTACGCTAGAGAATTATACCTGTGGCAAATCGGCACAATAGAAAGAAACGCGAAGGAGCTATCGGAAAAGATACCGTCCGTTTGGGCGGTCAAATCGCTGGCTAGTAACTACGCAGGCGCGGCAACAGGGTTCTTGAGAGTGCCGATGCCGCTGATGCTGACCTCTACAACATCGCTGGCACTCAGTGGCCCGACGCCGGACGGTGTTCCGGTTGCAATCACGTCGCCCGGTAGAAGCGTCATCACTTGCGAGATCCAGCGGATCAGAAAATCGACGGTGAAAACCATCTCCGCTATTTTCGCTGCCTGCCGCTGCTTTCCATTCACCAGCGTTTCGATGCTCGCGGATTTCAAATCCACGTCAGTCTCAATCCACGGACCGAATGGACAAAACGTGTCGAATCCTTTGGCGCGCGTAAACTGCACATCTTTCTTTTGAAGGTCGCGCGCCGTCACATCGTTCAAGCACGTGTAGCCTAAAATGTAAGGCCTGATATCGTCTGACGCTTTGAGGTTTTTGCAATGTTTTTGAATCGTGACAGCCAGTTCGCCTTCGTAATCCACGCGTTCGGAATGAGGAGTCAGGACAATCGGTTCCTCCGGCGCAATGATTGCGGACGGCGGCTTCAAAAAAATCAGCGGTTCTTTGGGAAGAGTACTGCCCAGTTCCGCCGCGTGCTCCGCGTAATTTCGTCCCACGCAAACGATTTTGCTCGGCTCGCATGGAGCGAGAAGTTGAACGTCAGAAAGTAACCAACTTGGCTCCGTTTTTCCCTGCAAATCGAACGGCGCGACGCGTTCAAGAACGTGCCCATCCTTGATAATTCCGTAGCGCGAGTCAGCGACTTTTCCAGTGTGCTTCGAACGAAAGCGGCAGAGTTTCATGGGGGACTCGTTTGGCCTTTCTCGTCAGTTTTGTTGCTCGGGCACAGTCACAGCAAAGGGAGCGCTCTGAGCGCTCTCGTTTCCTGCGCGGTCGACCGCGGTTACGCGATAGAAGTATTGCTTGCCCGGCACAACGGAACTGTCCCGAAGGACCGGAGTAATCAAGGGCGTAGCGTTCACGCGCGCGCCAGGATTGGTCTCCGCATCGCTCCGATAAACATTGTAGCCGAGCAAATCGCTCGCAGTGCTGATGGCCCATGACAGATCGACGTGAACCGCGACAGAGTCGCTTGCCGGGGTGACTGTTGCTACTAAATTCTCAGGGATCGCTGGAGCGAACGTGTCGCGCGGAGTGACCTCCAGCACGTTCGACGCGGCGGATTCGACGGAGCCGTTTTTGTATGTGGCTACGCTCCGCACAGAATAAGCGTATGTGTGTCCGAACGCGAATTGTGAATCGCTATAGGAAGGTGCTGTGGATTCGCCGAGAAGCGCAGGTTCAACGGGCTCGCCTGGATTTGCTATCGTCTTTTCCGACGCAGAAATGTCGGCGCGGTAGACGCGATAGCGAAGGGATACCGGCGGCGGAGAGTCTGTTGGCAAAATCGCCGGTTCTGTCCACGACAGAATCACAGCGGTCTGGGTGATCTCGGCCCGGAGGTCCTCAACGGGCTTCGGAGCAGCCAGGATGCGCACTTGAATCATATTTGAATCGCCGGAGTCGTGCTTGCCGAGCCGTGTGCGAACCATATAGACGGCGTCGCCGCCTGTGTGTGCAGTGAAGTCCACAGGGGTTAAAATGTCCGGAAATTCGACGTGCTCAGCTTTTTGGTAGTGCACCACCATCTGGGACGGAATCGTCGTCATCAATCGCGGTTGTTCAGATGCAGAGTTGGCGCTAGTCGCAGCAGCGCTCGTGAACGCCCTATAGATCTCGATGGCTGGAGTCTTGGAGAGAGGCCGCCCTTGAACTGTGTTCTTGGGCAATGTAAATGAGAGGACGATGCTATCGCCGACTTGCTTCGCGGAAAGGTCGGCAATCGTTCGAGGAACATTTGGCTGGCGCGTGACCGGCACGCCGGGCGCAGCGCATCCGAATAGCAGCAAGAGACTGGCGCTCGCCGCTAGAAGCGCTGCCGAGTGACTTTTTCTTATGCGCGTACCGGCAGGCTCGGGCAAGTTGTACGCCATTTATCTCTGTTCGCGCACCTATAAAATGTAGCGGCTGAGGTCCTGGTCTTTCACAACGTCGGAAAGCTGTTTTTGGACGTACGCGGCGTCGATCTTGATGCTTCGTTTTTTCATGTCGGGCGCATCGAAGGAAATCTCTTCGAGCACTTTCTCGAGAATCGTATGCAGCCGTCGCGCGCCAATGTTTTCCGTCTGATCGTTGACCAGCGCCGCAAACCGCGCAATTGCCGCCACACCGTCATCGCTAAACGTGACCTTTAACCCTTCCGTATCGAGCAGCGCAACCGATTGCTTGATGAGCGCATTTTTCGGCTCAGTCAATATGCGGACGAAATCATTTTCGCTAAGGGAACTAAGCTCCACACGTATTGGAAAACGTCCCTGAAGCTCAGGAATCAGATCGGACGGTTTGGTGGTGTGAAACGCGCCGGCGGCGATGAAAAGCACATGGTCCGTGCGGACCATTCCGTAACGCGTGTTCACGGTGGTTCCCTCGACAATCGGCAAAATATCGCGTTGTACACCTTCACGGGATACGTCCGGCCCATGCCCCGATTCGCGTCCGGCGATTTTGTCGACCTCGTCGATGAACAGGATGCCCATTTGCTCGACACGGTCCACGGCGATGCGCGTCACCTGCTCCATATCCAACAGCTTGCTTTCTTCTTCCTGAATTAGATAGTCGTAGGCTTCTGCGACGGTCATTTTGCGCTTTTTCTTTTGCTGCCCGAAAATGCCGGAGAGCATGTCCTTGACGTTGATGTCCATTTCCTCAACACCTTGGCTTGAAACGATTTCGAACGCCGGAGTCATCCGCTCGCGGACTTCCACTTCGACCATTCGCTGGTCGAGCTTGCCTTCCCGCAGCTGTGCGCGGAGCTTTTCGCGCGTGCGCTGCGCTACCTCGCGATTCTGTGCTTCGGTGTTTGGTTCTGGGCTCTCGACGGTGGGTGGCAGAGGTGAAGAGGGCAGGAGCAGATCCAGGAGGCGCTCCTCGGCGGCCTGCTCGGCGCGCTCCGCGACTTCATCCAGCTTTTCTTCCCGCACCATGTCAATTGCGACCTCAACCAGATCGCGCACCATGGATTCCACGTCGCGGCCAACGTAACCGACTTCCGTATATTTCGAGGCTTCCACTTTCACAAACGGACAGCCGGCAAGCCGTGCAAGACGCCGGGCGATTTCCGTTTTTCCCACGCCAGTGGGTCCGATCATCAGAATGTTTTTGGGCAAAACGTCTTCTGCCATTTCGGGCTGCAGTTTCTGCCGGCGCACGCGGTTCCGCAGCGCCACGGCAACTGCGCGCTTCGCCGGATTCTGGCCCACGATGTATTTGTCGAGCTCCGCGACAATTTCGCGCGGCGTCAATTCGTCGAATGACGGCAGCGGTTCTGCCTCTGTCGCCTGCTGTTCGCCGTTGAGATAAATCACCATGTTCTTTTCGTCTTTCTTATCGCTCACAGCCTCGCCCCAATTCTAAAGTTCCTCAATCACAAATGTCCCATTCGTATAGATGCAGATTTCGCTCGCAATGCGCATGGCTTCTTGCGCGATGTCTTTCACGCCCATCTTCGTATGTTTTGCGAGCGCCCTCGCAGCCGAAAGTGCATAAGGGCCACCCGAACCGATTGCGCAGATCCCGTCATCCGGTTCGATGACGTCGCCATTTCCCGAAAGCAGAAACGTGGACTTCGAATCCGCGACGATGAGCAGAGCTTCCAAATGGCGCAGGGAGCGATCTGTTCGCCATTCCTTCGAAAGCTCCACGGCGGCGCGCGCCAGATTGCCGTGGAACTCCTGCAATTTGTTTTCAAATCGCGTGAAGAGCGAAAGAGCATCAGCGGTGCTGCCGGCAAACCCGGCTAGAATTTTATCGCTGAACAAGCGCCGGATCTTCTTTGCGTTGTGTTTTACAACGCCGTCGCCAAGCGTCACTTGTCCGTCGCCAGCCATAACGACGTTGCCGTCCTTGCGCACACACAAGACCGTTGTGCTGCGTATCTGCGGTCGATTTCGTTTCGTTTGCATCAGAGAATTATAACGCGTCGAGGCTTTTAGGCAAAAACGCCCATACAGTCTTCCACGAACGGCATCTTGGTTGAGGTGCGTGATCTCTATGTGCGCATTCCGGCGTCGACGGCGTCATAAAACAGGTCAAGTTCGGTCGGCTGCGTGAAGATGTTCGTCGAGATGCGCATATGCGTTGCGTCGCCAACCACGCGAATGTTTCGCGCCGCGCATTCGTCCATTGCTTTTTTCAAGCCTCCGGTTGTCGCTCCTGCCGGAAGCGGCGGCGTGACTTCCATACTCACAAGCGCGTTAAAGAATTCGTCGCTACTGGCATTCACGGTCTTCAGGTTTGGGTATTTCAGCAAGCGGTCGCGGACTTGCGTAGCCAATTCATGCTGGCGCTTGTAAATACGGTCGGGACCTACTTGATTGAAGAAATCCAGTGCGGCGCGCAAGCCGACCATTACAGAGAGGTTCGACGTTCCGATCCAAGAAAACCGGTAGGCCTTGATGTCGTAGTTGTTCCAATTTGCTGTGGCCGTGTGCACCCACAAATCCTTCGTGCGCTCTTCCCGCACATAAAGGAAGCCTGTCCCCTTCGGCGCCATGAGCCACTTGTGCGGGCTCGACCCGTAAAAGTCGCACCCCATGTCGTGCAAATCGAGCGGGATTTGGCCGATGGCATGCGCTCCGTCCACCCCAGAAAGCACGCCGTGGCGCCGCGCCATGGCGCAAATCTCTTTCGCCGGAAGGATCACACCGGTTGCGGTGGTGATGTGGCTGAAGAAGACCATGCGAGTTTTGGGCGTAATTGCGCGTTCAAAAAGGTCAACAACTTCGTCCACCGAATGCGGAGGCCTGGGTATCGTCACTTTGTTGATCTTGATGCCGTATCGGGCCGCTTTGACGTCCCATGGCGAATATCCGCCGGGATGCTCTTGGTCGCTCATCAGCACTTCTTCACCGGGCTTCATGTCGATTCCGTTGGCGATGATGTTGTTCGCCTCAGTTGCGTTACGCACAAGCGCCAGTTCGTCGTCATTTGCATGAACGAACTGCGCGAGCGCTGCGATGGTTTGTTTCAGGCGATCGTTTTCGTCGTAGCCAAACCACGGATAGGCTGCTTCTCGAAACTCCTCGGCGGTCAGAATGTGCTCGATCATCGCGCGCAATACCGGCAACGGCGTGCAACCGACCGAGCCGCAATTCAAATTCACGTGGTCGGACGCCAGCAGCCATTGCCTGCGCATCTCGGCCCAATACCGGGCCGGGTCGGAGGCATACAGATCCGATGGCGGCATCGGTGGATTTTCAACTGTGATTTGGCCTAGAGCTTCGGCCCGCGAGAGTGGGATGCCAAGTAACGTGGCGACGACTGCTGCGCGTTGAATAAATTCGCGACGACGAAGCATAATAACCTCCGTAATTCTTCAATCGTCGCGGAGTCTAACAGAAAATTGCTTGGCAGGCGTAGTTTCGCAAGGTGAGGAATTACCGTCCCGATTTGTCGCTTCCGTTGTCCTTGTCTTTGTTTTTTTCCTTTTTGCCCTTCTTGCCTACCTGCGTCCAGCGTTGCTCGAGTGATTCTTTCGTGAAAAAGGAATCCTGCAGCCCGGTGTTAATTTTGCAGCCCTCGGGATCGTAGAAAACCTGAAACACTTTCATTCCGTTCTTAATGTGCGTTTGACCGAAATAGAGTTGCACACCGCTGACGTTTTCAAAATTTGAATAGTAATCCACTTCTTCCGTTCGCACGTGCGTAACTGGGTCGCGTCCCGCCACTTCCTTGCGGATTGGAAAATGGGTCAGTTTGGCGATGGCGACGCGAATCTCGTGCCCTTGTGGATCATCGATTTCGACCCAGTCGGCCTCTTTTAAATCTACAATGTCCGATCCGATGTAGCGGAAAATCATGCCCGGTTCGTTCAGGCGATAGCGCAGAATGTAATCCAGATCAACTTGCTGCTCGTGTTGATTGTCTGCAATTTGACTCGCTGGTTCTTCGCTCACGCCGCCGCGATCAAGCACCCAACCCTGATTGCCATTGGAAACATTGATGATATTGCGCTTCTTCGAGAATTCTGTGCGGTCCTTGTCTGGGAGCTTGATGAAATCCGTGAATACGTCGTACCCGCTCAGCGCACCCGAATGTCCAAACGAACCAAGCCGGCCCTGGCACGTTGAGTCTTTCATGTTCAAGTAGGCGGGGCCACCGAGGGCTTGAATCATTTCCTGCAACAATTGCTTCGCTTTTGCCGCGCTCTGCTCCGGCAGCAGGATCTCCCCATCTTGATCTTGCGCGTGCGCCGGAACGTTCGCGCCAGCCAAAATCAGCGCGACAATCGCTATAGCAAAAAGCCGACGCGTTATCCGCACAGGATCGCGCCTCCGTTGACGTTCAGTATTTCGCCGGTGATGAACGTAGCCAAATCTGATGCCAAAAACAGAATCGCTCCTGCGATTTCTTCCGCTGTTCCCACGCGGCCGAGTGGTATCGCATCCGTCGCGAATTTCATTCCCGCCTTGGTTTTCAAAACCGGCCTCGACATTTCCGTGTCGACCCATCCAGGAGCTACACAGTTGACCAGAATGTTATGGCGCGCAAGCTCCGTCGAAAGTCCCTTCACAAAACTGATAATCGCCCCCTTCGACGCTGCGTAGTGGCTGTGCATCGCCTCGCCTCGTTGGCCAGCCGTTGAGCTAATGGCAACGATTCTGCCTGTCTTTTGGGCAATCATATGCGGTACAGCATGATGAATTACGGAGTAGACGCTCTTCAAGTTGACGCGAATCATCTCGTCCCAATCGCGTTCGGACATGTCTTCTATTGGAATGTCCTTAACATTCCAGATGCCCGCGTTTGCGACTAGGATGTCCAGGCGGCCCAAGCGCTCTTTTGCAAACTCAACGAGCTTTTTCCCCTCCTTGTCGCGGCTAAGATCTGCTTTGCAAGATTCGACTCGCGTGCCGTGCTTGCGCGCTTCCTGTTCCAGTTGGGCCGCGGCTGTCTGGCGGCGATGATAGTTGAAGACTACATCTGCGCCAGCCTGCGCGAAATACTTCACGGACGCAGCGCCAATGCCTCGCGAGCCTCCGGTAATCAGCGCCGATTTTCCCGCTAATGAAATCACTTTTTCCTCGAATCATTCTATGGAGGCGATCTCAAATTTCGAAGCTGCGACCGCTCGTCGCTGAAAGTAGCTACTCGACACTGTTTCTATTCACGCACGGCAGCATTTCGGGCCGCTGCGACCAAATCCTCAAACAGTTTTCTCGCAAAAGGATCGTTATCCGTCATCCGTTCCGGATGCCATTGAACGCCGGTCACCCAGTTAGAATCGCCGTTCCATTCTACGGCCTCAATGATGCCATCGTCCGTGCGCGCCGTGACGCGCAAGCCGCGGCCGGGTTCGCGAATCGCTTGATGATGTGAACTATTGACTCTCTGTTTCGAATCTCCAGCAAGACTTGCTATCCGGCTTCCCGCCTCAATGATCACATAATGAAAAGGCTCAGATTCGCCTTTCTCAGCCGCGTGCTTGGTATTCGTTTGCACTTCGCTCGGAATGTCTTGGATCAACGAGCCACCGAGGAACACATTTAAAATCTGCACTCCGTAACAGATCGCGAGCACTGGCTTGCTTTCTTCGAAGCAGTGACGCAAAAGCGCGAGGTCGGTGGCGTCCCGAGCACGGTCAGCGTCGGCTGTGTGTAGTCCGCGCGTCGAGCCATAGCGCGATGGGTCAACATCGGCGGGGCTGCCCGGCAACACGATGGCACCCAGGTCGCGAACCTGCTTTTCCAACTCTTCGGAAGGCAAGTTCAGTGCAATCGGCACGGCCGTGCCGCCAGCGCTTTCGACCGAGCGGATATACATGTCGTACTTCTGGCGTATCCCGTTAAGTTGTTCAGCCAGTTTGCGATAAGGGACGCCGATGCGCGGTCGGTCTTCTGGATTATTTTGAGCGGGCATGCGAGCTCAATCGTACCATTCGCAGGAGAGGCGGGCAATATTACCGGATCCGCTTTTACCACTCGATTGATCTCGCAAAACGGCGGACTGCGTCAGAGAAAGCCTCTGATTGATCAATATTCGCGATGTGAAAAGCATGCGGGATTACTTCCAGTCGCCCTCTTTTCGCCACCGCAAGGAAACGTTTTTCGTGCATTCGAAAACCCAAATCCATTGCGCCATTCAGTAGCAACAGGGGACCGGGATACACAGCGATCTTCGGCACATACTCGCGTTTCATCACTTCACGAATGCCGGATGCGCCACCCCGCATGAAAAACCCGCCAGCGATCAGCGGCTGCGCCCGCTTTTTCCCGTAAACGAGAAGAAATAACCAACGGTTCAACGCATTCGCCAACCACTCCGGAACTTTATCCATTATTGTGGACATCATCCGGTACGGAAGGTTATACCAGCCGCGCGGCTCGACCGACGCACTTGCAATGACGAGTCCCGCGGCTTTCTGCGGATAGCGCGCTCCGAATTCCATCGCCATGTATCCGCCGAGCGAAAGCCCTACCACAAGCGCATGCCCGTCAGCCGCTTCATCTACTATTCGGGCGATTTCTTCCACACAAGTGTCCACGTGAAACGACTCGTTTCGGAGCGCTCCGTGTCCTGCTAAATCCAGCGCAATTACACGGAATTCTTCCGCAAGAGACTCGATTTGCGGCTGCCACATTCGGCGGGTGACGCGCATTCCATGCAAGAAAACGATCGCGTGTGCGTTTGCGGGACCTGCTGCATCGTAGCTCTGCGTATTGACCATCGGGACATCATAATCTTAGCGCGACGTGGCTTGCGGGAACGAACTTGCAGGATAAAACGACGCGGATTACAGTTTGCCTAAAGCGAAGACCTATCCAAGGGGGGCGAGAATTACTTGTTTGTTCACAGCGCGAGAGCCAAGGCGGGTTGCCGGCTTGCGTGGACGGTGCGTTTTCGACCAGTCTTCGAAATTCCGATTAATCTGCTCAATATGGTGGGGAATGTGGTTTGCCTGAATTTCAAGCCACTGGTCCAGACTTATCGTTCCCTTCCTAGGAAGCTGGGTGGTGTGTGTCCATACCGAATCTGGAACGAAGCGCAGGAGTTGGTGAGTCATCTTGCGAAGCCGCGAAACGAGACCCAAGGCCTCCCGAGTGCTTTGGTGGAAATACCCCAATGTTGCGGCCCAAGCCGCTGCGTCATACTCGGCCACTCCCGAGCCAGGCTCGGCAATGAACTGGCGGCAACAGATATATGCAAACGCCTCGCTGTCGGCAAGATGAAGAATAATCTCGTGTGTGCTCCAGCGTTGCGGAGCCGGACGGTACAGCCACATTTTTTTGGGACAACGCCGCAATGCATCGGCGAGAAGAGCCGGTCCCCGTCCAAAGAGTTCCACCCTTTGTTGTCTTGTCAGCGCTTGGCTTAACATCGTAGTCCTGTTATTACCATCAGACGCATAAGTCGCAATTGGGTTGCCGCCGCTTGGCGAAATAATTTGTCATGTATACCCTTGAAACCTCTCTGCTTCCACGGTCGTTTCACTTTTGGGAAACACGTCCAGTGTGTCCGCCAGTGGTATTCCATTGTTCGTGAACGAACACAGGCCCACTATGCATGTTTCTTAGGTAGTCATTCGGAAGAGCGCCAAAATGGGGGCGGTCTCACTTTGCTACAGAGCTGGGGTTTCACGCATGGATGGAGTTCTGTTTTGTTGCTGCGACAGCATCCAATAAGTCCTTAGTTGGCCAACAAGATAAAGCGAGCCCGTCACAAAAACTGCGTCGTCCGGTTCCGCGACTGATAGCGCCTTTAGGAAGGCTTCTTCTGGACTAGCAATAACCTCATAAGATCGTGCCAGATACGAGGTCATCTCTGCTAGTAACGGTGCAGAGATCGCCCGCGATAGCTGTGGCTCTGTTACAAATACGCAATATGCGAACGGGAAGAGCGACCCAGCGATTTCGTCCACGGCCTTGTCGCGCAGAGCTCCATAAATAAGCCAAATGCGCTTGCCGGCAAAATGCTCCTCCCAGAACGCCGCAAGCTCTCGCGCCGCCGCCGGGTTGTGCGCCCCGTCGAGAAAGATTGCTGGATGGGCTGCCAATCGTTCGAGGCGACCGGGCCATCGCGTTTGCCGGATTCCTCGCTCGATGGCATCGTCCCTCACGGAAAAGCCCCGCGCAGCCAGCGACCGCGCGGCCGTCGCCGCAGTCAGGGCGTTTCGCACCTGAAATCGGCCCGGCATGGGCAAATCAAGTGTCAATCGACTGCCATCTCTGGCGCGAGCTTCAGTTCGATAACATCCGCCTGCAACGGCCGTTTTTTCAATCGTCCATTCCTCGTCGATCTCCAAGAGCTTTGCATTGAGCGCTGTTGCCTGCCGCCGAATTACGTCACGAGCTTCGGGTTTCTCCGCCGAGCTCACAACCCAGCCACCCGGCTTGATAATCCCGGCCTTCTCGGCGGCGATTTCCGCAATCGAATGTCCGAGGAAATTCTCGTGATCTAATTCAATCTGCGTGATGACGGCCACTTCTGGCTGAACCAAGTTCGTCGAATCCAATCGCCCGCCCATTCCCACTTCGTACACAGCAAAATCCAGGCGACGCCGCGCGAAGGCGTGGTAAGCCATCGCCGTCACGCATTCAAAGTAGGTCGGGTGCGCAGCCAGTCCGCCCGTCGAGAGCAGATGCTCGATCGCGGATTGCACACACTGAAATTCCGCCGCGAAGTCGTCGTCCGGAATTGGCAGGCCGTTGAATGCGATGCGTTCATTGATGCGTTCCAGATGCGGCGAGGTAAACAGTCCGGTGGAAAGCCCTGAAGCTCGCAAGATCGATTCCAGCATCGCCGCTGTCGAGCCCTTGCCGTTTGTTCCGGCGATGTGTGCGCAGGGAACTGCGCGATGCGGCGAACCCAAATAGGTTGAGAGCGCGCGGATATTCTCGAGATCGAATTTCTGTACGCGTGCCTGTTGCGGCGAAGCCAGCTCTTTTCCAAGCAAGAGCAAACGGCGAACAGACTCTTCGTAGTTCATTTCAGCTTAGAAAGAAATCGAGCGAGCGTCCGATGTAGCTTTTTAGTTCCTTGCGCGGCACGATGGCGTCGAGAAATCCGTGCTCGAGCAGGAACTCCGCGCGCTGGAATCCCTCCGGAAGCTTCTGGCGAATCGTTTGCTCGATCACGCGCGGCCCCGCGAAGCCAATTAGCGCGCCGGGCTCCGCAATATTCAGGTCGCCCAGCATCGCGAAACTCGCCGTGACTCCACCGGTGGTGGGATGCGTAAGCACGGAAATATAGGGCACGCGCGTTTCGTCCAGCCGGGCAAGAGCAGCAGACACTTTTGCAAGCTGCATCAAGCTAACCACACCCTCCTGCATTCGCGCACCGCCCGAGCACGAGATGATCACCAGCGGGGTTCTCCGTTCGGCGGAGCGTTCCGCTGCGCGCGTCACTTTTTCTCCGACCACTGCTCCCATCGAACCGCCTGCAAAGGCGAATTCCATCGAGCAGCAGATGATTGGACACCCATTCAAACGGCCTTCGGCAGTGAGGACAGCGTCATTGATGCCGAGTTTGTCCTGGGCTTCTCGCAGCCGTTGTGAGTACGGCTTTATGTCCACGAATTTTAGCGGGTCTGTCGATGCCAAATCCGCATCGCGCTCGGTCCATTTGCCATTGTCCAGCAACAGATCCAAACGTCGTTTCGCACTCAACCGAAAGTGATGCTCGCACTTCGGACATACTTCCCAGTTGGCTTCTAGATCTTTTTTCCAAATGATCGACCGACAGTTCTCGCACTTGATCCACAGGCCTTCCGTTTTGACGCGGCGCTCCTCACTCGGCGGTGCCTCTGTCGGTTTATTTTCTTTTTTGAACCAGGCCATAACTCAAATCCATCCAAGTCAGTAATCGATTCCCCGCTGAGCGAGAATGCCCTTCGTGTAAGGATGCTTCACTTCGCGCATTTCCGTAACCAGGTCCGCTGCTTCCACAAGCTTCGGGTGTGCGTTTCGCCCGGTGCAGATCACGTGGACTTCTTCAGGTCGCTTTGCAAGCGCGTCGGCAACCTCCTCGCCATCGAGCATCTTATAGCTGATGACGTAGTTGATCTCATCCAAAATGACGAGGTCATACTTTCTGCTATAAATCTGCTCTTTGCCGAAATTCCAGCACTGCTGGCACAGCTTCAAATCTTCTGGATCTGTCTCCGCACCACCGACCTTGATAAAACCGCGTCCCATTGGCCGGATCTCGAACCTATCGTCACCCAGCATCTTCGCCGCGTACAATTCTCCGTAATGCCACGAGCCTTTGATAAACTGCACCATTAGCACCCGAAGCCCCTGTCCGACTGCGCGAAATGCGGTGCCGAGCGCGCAGGTGGTCTTTCCCTTTCCCGGGCCGGTGTAAACGATCAGCAGGCCTTTCCCTTCCGGCATTTTCTCCTCACGAAACGAGGACCTGGATCACGAAAGGCCGAGGCTTGAGCGCACTGCCTCGACCGCGGCCGCAACGCGCGCTTGATGCTCTGCGGACATTTGTTTGCCCGCGGCGCTTTTCTCTCGGACTACGAGCCAAATTCCCGGGCGATGCACTCTTGCGTCATGACAAATGGCACCTGTCAATTGAACGATTTCGAGCCCCTGGCTAGCTAAGTCCCGCTCGAGAATCGCGCGCGCATCGTCAATTAAATCCTTGAATCCCTGCGATGCCAGCATCGGATCAACATCTCGTGGCGTCTCTGCTTCGACCTCGAGGAGATCGTAATCTTCCAGTGGTTTCCGGATCATCAGTTCTACCGAAACCGTCGGCGCGTCGCTATCATGAGTGATCTTAGTGTTCATCAGCAATTATTCTCGCAGAACTGGCCTCTGCGCGCCGCCTATTTCGCGTAGGGATGCCCAGCCAGAATTGTAAACGCGCGGTATACCTGTTCCGCCAGCAAAACCCGCGCAAGTTCGTGCGGCACCGTCAGCGACGAAAGTGAAATCGACTGAGTCGCCTGCTGTCGCAACTCGCTGGGGAAACCATCGGCGGCGCCGCATAAGAAAACTACTTCGCGAACACCTCGATCGCGCAGGCTGCCAACCCATTTGGCAAACTGCGCCGATGTGAGCTGCTTCCCGGTTGCATCCAACAAGACAATCGTGGCGGTATCTGGTAGCTTCAGTTTCCGGAAAGCCGCATCGCTCGTTTCTCGCAGCTCTGTTGTTTCTATCTCGGCGTACTGCTGGATGCGCGCCACATAATCATCCACGAGCGCGCAAACCTCAGGACGGCGCGTTCGTCCAAGCATAACCAGACGTATTTTTATCATGCGTTGCCGACGCAAACCGTCCGGCGTTCAAACCAAGCCGTACTTTTTTCTCTTCTCAAGCAATGTCTTTCGGCTAATGCCCAAAATCTCTGCCGCCTGAGCGATCTTATAGTGCGTTGCTTCGAGCGTGACTCGCACCGCTTCCTTCTCCATCTCTTCCAGAGATTGTAGCTTCGGGCGCGTCTGCCCTTCCGAACTCGCGCGGAGTGTGGACGGAAAATCCTCCAGCTTTAGCGTTTCTCCCTTCGCAAAGATCAGACCATGCTCAATCACATTTTTCAGTTCGCGCACGTTACCCGGCCAGTTGTACGCTTCCAAAGCCTGCATCGCGCCACCATCAATCGTCGCGCCTGCACGGCCATGAACGGGCGCGAGCCGCTTGACAAAATGCTCTGCCAGCGGACGAATGTCTCGCTGGCGTTCACGCAACGCTGGCGCCTTGATGACTAGCACATTCAACCGGAAGTACAAGTCTTCGCGAAAATAACCACTGCTGACTGCCCGTTCCAAGTCCGCATTTGTCAACGCGATCAAGCGCGCGTCCATTTCCAAAGTTTCCGTGCCGCCAAGCCGCTCAAACCTTCTTTCCTCCAGAACACGCAGCAACTTCGATTGAACCGCGGGTGCCAGGGCAACCACCTCGTCGAGCACAATCGTTCCGCCCTCGGCAAGCTCGATGCGTCCTGGCTTGCGAGCGATTGCGCCGGTGAATGCTCCGCGCTCGTGTCCAAAGAGCTCGGATTCAACCAGTTCCGACGGCAGGCTGGCGCAATCAATTTTGAGAAATGGCGAATCGCGCCTCGGCCCAGCCTCGTGAACCCATCTTGCGAGTTGATCCTTGCCGGTTCCGCTTTCGCCCGTGATCAAGACGGTGGTGGATGTGTCTGCGACCTTAGCGGCGATTTCCAGGACTTGACGTGAGGCAGTGTCTTCTGCAATCCATTCAGCGCGCGAGTTCATGAGCTGGCACCCGGCGCTGCCGACAAGCCCGTTTCCGGCACATCGAAACGCTTTGCCGTCCGCCACAGGCGCTCGATGTCATAAAACGCGCGCGCCTTCTCGCTGAAGACGTGCACCACAAAGTGTCCGTAATCGAGCAGCAGCCATTCGGTTCCCGCGCGTCCTTCACGGTGCGGAAGCCACAGCCCTTGTTCGCGCAGTTTCTGCTCGACTTCCTCGCCGATCGCCTCAATCTGCCGCGCGCTTTCTGCAGAACAGATCACAAAATACTCGGCGAAGGCGCCCAAGCCCGCCAACGACAGGACAGTGGTCGCCGTCGCCTTCTTGGTCTGAGCCGCCTCGACCGCGCAGCGCACGTTTTTGGGTAGAGATTCCAGACTCACTGGTAAAGGGCCTGCTTCCGAATGTAGTCCTCCACAGCCGCTGGCACAAGTGCATGAATCGAAGCGCCACGCTTGCATCGTTGGCGAATCTTCGTCGACGACACATTTGACGCGACGCTCGTCAACAGGTGCACCGTTGACTTCCTCAGCGCGATCGCGTTTCGGTCAGTTGCGTTTTGATCGCCGAGCAAATACGCGGGAATCACTCGCCTGAGAGCTTCCACACGAATGCCGGGCCGGCTTGCAATGATGAAATCGCACGAATCGAGCAACGCTTCGTAGCTCCTCCAAATAGGGATCTCCCTAAATGAGTCCGCGCCCAGAATGAAATAAATCTGAATACCCGGATAATTCTCGTGGAATCGCCGCACCGTATCGACGGAATAGAAAATCTGCGGCCCACCGTCATCATTGGGACCTTCCGCCAGCGAAGGTACAAACCTCGCTTTGCCTGCGCAGGCTAGGCTCACCATTGCGTAGCGATGAGAAAATGCTGCAAGCTCCCGCGGTTTCTTGTGCGGAGGTCTCGAAGAAGGAACGAAATGGATCTCATCCAGCCCAAACCGTCTCGCCGCCGCTGCTGCTACAACCAGATGCCCACTGTGAATTGGATCAAACGTGCCGCCAAAAATTCCAATGGCGTGCCTATGCTTGGCAACGCGCTTCAACGGTCCTCCGGACGCCGAGATGCGCCTTCCGTGGATGCCAGCTCCGATGCCCGCAAAGTTCCGTCATCGAGGCCTTCGAGTTGGCCTTGCTGTCCTCGGAGCCGATCCAGTTCGTCCGCCATAGCTCTCACCAGCGTCTGCACGCCCTCTCCCGACGCCGATGAAATCGTGAAAAACGGCAGCTTCCGCTCGGCTGCAAAACCCCGGAGCCGTTCGACGCGTTCTCGATTCGTCGTCGCATCGAGCTTCGTCGCGACCACGAAGCGAGGCTTCTCGACAAGCCCTTCGCTGAACGACCGCAACTCTCCCTGGATAATTTCGAAATCTTGGATCGGGTCGCGTTCGTTCCCATCGCTTGTATCGATTAACTGTGCAATCAATCGAGTGCGTTCAATATGCCTCAGGAAACGGATGCCGAGGCCTGCGCCGTCATGCGCCCCTTCGATCAAACCTGGCAAATCTGCCACGACGAAAGTGCGCCCGGTGCCGGGCGCAGCGGCGGGATCCGCCGAAACCACGCCGAGGTGCGGTTCGAGCGTAGTGAATGGGTAATCGGCGATTTTGGGTTTCGCCGCTGAAATGCGCGAGATGAACGTTGATTTGCCCGCATTCGGGAATCCCACCAGCCCTACATCTGCCAGTAATCGCAGCTCCAGACGCAGTTTGCGCTCTTCGCCCGGCTGTCCGTCCTCATGTTCCCGGGGGGCCTGATGCCACGGCTTGGTGAAGTGCGAGTTTCCCCTTCCGCCACGACCTCCGCGAGCGACACGAAACTGCTGGCCTGATTCCGTAAAATCGTAAAGCTTCTCGCCGCTCCCTTCGTCAAACACCAGCGTTCCCACCGGCACGGTTAGCACCGTGTCTCCACCGGAGCGTCCGTGGCAATTCGAACCTTCCCCGTGACGCCCGCGGTCGGCTCGAAATTCGCGGTTATATCGATAGCGCAGCAGAGTATTTTCCTGTTCCGTCGACTGCAAAACCACGTCTCCGCCGTTTCCTCCGTCACCACCTGAAGGGCCGCCGCGCGGCACATACTTTTCTCGGCGAAACGCGACGCAGCCGTTCCCTCCGTCGCCGCCTTTCACCAAGATTTTCGCCTCGTCAACAAACACGGATGCACCGTCGGAACATCAGGGAAAGAATACGATACCGCTCAGCGGAAATACAAAGGGACTCGCAACGGAAACTACGCGGCGGCAAATTTCTCGTTAGTTCGCGGGCGATTCCGCGGCTTTTGCCTCTTTCGACTCAGCGGGCAATACGCTGATGTAGCGACCTTTTTGGCCCTTGTCTTCGAACAAAACCACCCCGGTGATAAGCGCGAAAAGCGTGTCGTCCTTGGCGCGGCTCACGTTCTTGCCGGGCTTGTAACGCGTGCCGCGCTGGCGCACCAGAATGCTTCCCCCCGTCACCAGCTGTCCTCCAAATCGCTTTACGCCCAGCCGCTGTCCGTGGGAGTCACGCCCGTTAACTGAAGAACCGCCGCCTTTTTTATGCGCCATGGAAGCCTCTATTCCACCTGAATGTCGCTGACCTCAACGGCGGTGTAAGCCTGCCGATGGCCGCGCGTAATCTTGTACTGTCCGCCCCGCTTGTACTTCAACACCAGGCGCTTCGCGTCGCGCCCGTGCGAAACAATTTTACCCGTCACCTTGGCCTTCGAGGAGTTCGCTCCCGCGACTAGTTTCTTTTTGTCGTCGTGAACCGCCAGCACCTCGTCAAAGATCACTTTTCCGCCGACCTTGCCATCAAGCTTTTCGACGCGGACGGTTTCTCCCGGTGTCACGCGATACTGCTTCCCGCCACTGCGAATCACGGCATACATACGCCCTCCTAGGGCCAAAGCAAACCTTGATTATAAGAGGCTGAACTCAACTCGTCAAATTATTAGTGGGTATTCTTGGCGAATAAAGAGGCGCGAACTCACTCCCGATATCTGCTGCCGAGTTCTATTTCCTGCAGGATTGCATCCGTGGCCTGAAGCGGATCCGGTGCCGCCGTGATTGGCCGTCCAACCACTAGGTAATTCGCTCCCCAGCGTATCGCGTTAGTCGGCGTTGCGACCTGCGCTTGGTCATCCGGGCGGCCATGTCTCAGAGGCACATTCGGATCCAAGGATCTAATCCCCGGGACCACAAACGCCATATTTTTGCCCAGAGCGCCTCGCAGCTCTTGGACGTGACTTCCCGCGGCCACGATGCCCCCCAGTCCCGCAGCCTTGGCCAACGCCGAGAGCGCAGCCACTCTACCCCTTATCGGCCCGGTAAGGCCTATTCGGATAAGCTCAGCTTCGTCCAGACTGGTCAAGACCGTCACGCCTAACAGCATAGGAGCCTTCTTCACCCGTTTGAGTGCAGCCTTGGCGGCCCGTAACATCGCCAGTCCGCCCGTCGTATGGACGGTCATCATGCGAATCCCGGGTAGGCTGGCAGCAGCCTCTACAGCGCCAGCCACGGTATTGGGAATGTCGCAGAACTTTAGGTCAAGGAAGATCCCGGGAACCATCTTGGCGATTCGGCGAACGCCCTCCGGACCCTCAGCCGTGAAGAGCTGGCTGCCTATTTTGACCATACCGACCCTGTCGCGGAGTCGGCGAATGAATCGAATGGATTGGTCTACGTCTGGGAAGTCAAGCGCTACGATTAGTTTGCGGGAGGCGTCTCTTTCGATGGGGGCACCTTGAGCAGTTCCACTCTCACACGAGCGGTACCGCGTCTTACGAAGCCCAATTCTCTGGCAACTTGGTAAGAAACGTCAAGGTCTCTTCCGGGTATGTACGGCCCACGGTCGTTGATGCGGACAATCGCACTCTTTCTGGTTCTCAGGTTCATCACGCGGACAACGGAACCCAGTGGCAGGGTTGGATGCGCTGCCGTCTGGCCGTACATGTCATAAATCTCGCCGTTGGCGGTCAGCTGTCCGTCGAAGTCCTCCCCGTACCAACTGGACAGGCACACAAAGCTGCGAATTGGCTTGGTGCCAATCTTGGGATTGGGAGTCGCCAACGCCGGCCGAAGGAGCGCTTGTCCTCCCGGAGCCACGGGTCCGCTGCCCTCGATGTGCGCCGTTGAGTTGACGGCGGCAAATAAAGCAAGCGTGGCGACGGTAGCGAGTATCGAGAATCGCGCTGGGCTAACCTTACGAAAAATTTTCATTAAGTCTTTCATAATCAACAAATATTCTACTACAGTCGGCCGACGCGCTCAATACATATCTTCCCCGAATTCTGGCACTACTTTACTCGACAGTGTTCCGTAACGCACTGATACTAGTACAGGTTAACTCGCAACAGTGGTGCCGAAGTTCGTCCACTACCCTTTTGCTTGCGCTTGGATCGGAAAAGTGGGCCGTTCCGACTTGAATTGCGGTTGCTCCCACACGAATATACTCGGCGGCATCTTCGCCGCTCTGAATCCCCCCTAATCCAATTATGGGTAGCTTCACTGCACGCGAAACTTCGTATACTGCCCTTAAGGTCAGGGGTTTGATCGCTGGCCCCGAAAGGCCTCCCGAAATCCTCCCAAGCCGAGATTTACCTGTCCGAACGTCTAGGCTCATCCCCGGGTAAGTATTCGCAACTGTCAGAGCATCAGCGCCGGCCGCTTCGGCCGCGCGAGCCACTGCTTTGATGTCGGCGTTAGGGGCCAGCTTTATCCAAAGTGGCCTGTGCGCTTTCTTCCTAGCTGCACTTACGACCTGCGCGGCCAATGCCGGATCTGCGCCAAATTCCGCACCGCCGCAATCGACATTTGGGCACGAAATGTTCAGTTCGTACGCCGCCAGACCTTCAGCGTTCTCGAGGACATCGATCACTTCGCAGTATTCCGCGACGGTATGGCCAAACACGTTGGCGACGATGGCCGGGCGATACTTTCGCAACATGGGAAGCTTCTCTTCGACGAACGCCCGCACACCCACATTCTGCAAGCCAACCGCATTCAGCATCCCGCCGGAGGTTTCGCAGAGACGAGGCGAAGGAGCGCCTTCCATCGGCTTTGCCGAAAGGCCTTTCACCACGATCCCGCCGAGGCAATTCAGGTCAAAGAGGTGGGCAAACTCGATTCCGTAGCCGAAAGTCCCGCTGGCGACGATTACAGGATTGGAGAGAAGGAGGGTTCCTATGCGGACGCTCAAGTCCACGTCCGTGGGTCGCCGGGCGCTAGCGGGCGAGCTCACGTTCAGCAGTCTACCACGCCAGTCTCAAACTGCAACCTTGTCGCTCATAGTGGCCCACGCGGGAATTCTTGGCAAAACGTCGGGCGAGCCAGCGCCGTACACTATGTTACGATAGGCGGCCCTATGCGCGTCATCGAAAAGCGCCAACTCATGTCTGCCGATGAAATCCGTCGCACCCTTGACCGGCTCGCGCATGAAATCGTCGAGAAAACCGGAGGCGCTAAAGACTTGGGGTTGATCGGTGTCCGTCGCCGTGGGATCCCTCTCGCGGAACGCCTTGGGAAATCCATTCGAGCTTCCTCGAAGGTCGAAGTTCCCGTTGGTACTCTCGATATCACGCTCTATCGTGACGATCTTTCTACGGTCGCGCCACAGCCGGTCGTGCAGTCGAGCGAAATTCCGTTTCCCGTTGATGACCGCGATCTCCTCCTCGTCGACGACGTTCTATACACGGGCCGCACCGTCCGCGCCGCTATGAACGGACTATTTGACCTGGGGCGTCCACGCCGTATTCGTCTGTGCGTCCTGATTGACCGCGGCCACCGTGAGCTGCCCGTGGAGGCGAGTTTCATCGGCCGGACGATCGAGACGACCGATGCGGAAATCATCGAAGTCCGGCTGAACGAGATTGACCGAGAGGAACGCGTGGTGATTATGGATCGTGTGGATTGAGCGGATGTCATCGGAATCAATAATCTGCAACCGAGGGAGCTTGTGTCGCACCGTTTCCATCATCTGTTGGCCATCGAACCACTGAGTCGCGAGCAGATTACCTTTCTTCTTGATCAGGCGAAGCCTTTCCAGGAATTCCAGCGTTATCCGTTAAAAAAACTTGCCACTCTACGCGGCAAGACCATCGCTCTCAGCTTTTTCGAGAATTCCACACGAACGCGCATCAGCTTCGCCACTGCGGCTGCCCGTATGGGCGCCGATACGATGAATCTCCAGGCCGAATCTTCCAGTCTGAAAAAAGGCGAATCCCTCCTCGACACCATCCACACTCTCGAAGCGATGAAGCCCGACGTTTTCGTCATACGCCATAGTTCATCTGGTGCCGCTGAATTCGTCTCGCGCCGCGTGGACGTGCCCGTCATCAACGCCGGGGATGGCACTCATGAACATCCCACGCAGGGCTTGCTCGACGCACTGACTATTCGCGACCGTCGCGGCCAGCTCGACGGCTGCAAGATCACTATCATTGGCGATATTCTCCACAGCCGCGTGGCTCGCTCGAACATCCATCTCCTTGCGAAATTTGGCGCACACATCACGCTATGCGGCCCAGCGATGTGGCTTCCGCGCGAACTTGAGTGCCTCGCGCCCAATGTTCGTCGAGTCCCGGTGCTCGAAGACGCCCTCGACGGCGCGGAAGTCATTATGGCCCTCCGTATTCAGCAAGAAAGGATTCACGAGCCATCGCTTCCCGCCGACGAATACATTCTTCGCTATCAACTGACGCCCGCACGGCTTCGCCTGGCTTGTCCCGATGCCATTGTTCTACATCCCGGTCCTATGATTCGCGGGCTTGAAATCGATCCCGCTGTTGCCGATAGCCCTCAATCATGCGTCCTCGATCAAGTCACAAACGGGCTTGCGATTCGCATGGCAATTCTCTTCGAACTTGTCGCAGGGTCCAGCGACCCGCAAGAACATGCAAAGGATTCCGCTCATGCTTCTGATTAAGAACGGCCGTGTCATCGACCCATCTTCCAAAACAGGCGCGCTGCTCGACGTGCTTGTTGACAAAGGCAAAATTGCCAAGATCGCGCCTTCCATTTCCGCCTCCGACGCGCTTTCGCTCGACGCTGCCAACTGCATTGTCGCGCCGGGCTTCATCGACCTCCACTGCCATCTTCGCGAACCGGGCGGCGAAATCTCCGAGACCATTGAATCCGGAACCCAATCCGCCGCGCGCGGAGGTTTTACGGCTGTCTGCCCAATGCCCAATACGCAGCCAGTGAATGACAACGCTTCTGTAACCCGCGCAATCATGGAGCGCGCTGCCGCAGTTTCTCCCGTTCGCGTCTGGCCCATTGGGGCTGCTTCCAAGGAAAGCAAAGGCGAGCAGCTCGCTGAAATCGCCGCCATGCAGCAAGCCGGCGCTGTAGCCGTCAGCGATGACGGCAGGCCAATCGCTTCTGCGCGGCTCCTTCGCCAAGTGATGGATTACTGCGGTCCCCTCGGCCTGCCTGTGATTGACCATTGCGAGGATTCGTCTCTGGCTGCCGGAGGCGTGATGCGGGAGGGTCCGCGTTCAATTCGCCTCGGACTGAAGGGTATGCCCGCTGCTGCCGAATCAGTTTGTGCCGGCCGCGATGTCGAAGTTGCTCTCCTCAGCGGCGCCTGCCTTCACATCGCTCACATGTCCACGCGCGGCTCGCTCGAACACGTGCGTTCCGCCAAACGACGCGGCCTTGCCGTCACATGCGAAGTCACGCCGCATCATTTCACTCTTATCGATGAGGACGTGCAGTACGACTCGCATTACAAAATGAATCCTCCGCTGGCCTCGCGCGAAGACCGCGACGCACTGCTTGAGGGCCTCGCCGATGGAACGGTCGATGCCATCGCTACAGACCACGCTCCTCACCATCCGGCCAGCAAAGATGTGGAATTCGACCGCGCGCCCTTTGGCATCCTGGGCTTTGAAACGGCCATCGCCCTCGCGCTCAGCGAATTGGTGCACGCCAAACGCATTTCGTTGATGCGCATGGTGGAGTTATTCACTTCAGGGCCTGCTCGTGTCCTGGGTAAAAATGGGAAGAGTCATGCGCTGGCTGAAGGCTCCCCTGCGGACATCACGATCTTCTCAACCGATCGAGAATGGACCTATCGCACCGCTGAATCGCCGAGCCGTTCGCGTAACTCGCCCTTTGAAGGCCGCAAATTTCATGGCGGCCCAGTCGCCACAATTGTCGACGGCAAAATCGTTTACCGATCGTGACGAGGAAAGCCGCGGTTCACTCCAGCGTGCTCTTAAAGAACGCCAGCGACAGCTTCCAGGCTTGCTCTGCTGCCGTCTTGCTGTAACTCAGCCGCATATCATTAAAGAACGCGTGGTCCGCATCGGTAAACTCCATGCTTGCGAATGTCTTCTTTGCCTTTCGCAGGGCCTCGTTGACTGCCTGCCGCTGCTCCGGCCCAATGTGCTTGTCGCGGCCTCCCCAGAACAGAAAAATTGGCGCGCGAGTCTGTTCCACTCGGTCGAGCAATCCCGGCCCGCGCTCGCTTTTCGCGATTCCGCCACCGTAGAAGGAAATCGCCGCACACAACGGCAGAATCAGATTGGCTAGAAACGAAACTCGCCCGCCCATGCAGAATCCAATGCACGCAATGCGTTGCACACCAATCGTCCCTTGCCGCAAAAGCGCATCATGCGCCGCGCGAACGTCGGCTTCGACACTCGCATCGGTGAGCGCCATCATATGGGGCATCACCGACTGAAAATCTCCCGTATTTCCTTCAAATCCTGGCGGAGCCGTACGCTGGAATAGTTCGAGCGCAATCGCCAGGTAACCTTCGTTCGCAAGCCGCTCCGTCACGTCGCGAATGTGCCTGTCTACTCCAAACGCTTCCTGAAACACCAGCACGCCGGGCGGCTTCTGGCCGCTCTCCGGTCGCCCCATGTAAGCGCGCATCTCGCTTCCGTCGCTTACCTTCAGCGTGAGGAATTCTGTCTTGATTCCGGACATGACTCGCTCCTTCTGTACTGTCGTTAGATTTGTTCGGGAGGTTTACGGAGGGGCGCCATCCAAACATGCGATTTTGTTGGGGGTCTCGCGGTTTATAACTTCGAACCTCTCACCTCAAACTTCCAATCTCAGTGCGCCGTCGGTTCCGCTGCGGGATGCATTCCATGCTGGGGGACTTCGTGGACGCCGCGCGCCGGCGGTTCCTGATGGAAGCGGAAAAGTTGATTGAGCGGACCGGCGCCCTTCCCGATTGCGTAACTCTTCTCCATAGCTTTATACACATATGCTTTCGACAAAATCAGCGCTTCGCGAAGCTGCTGCCCCAGGGCAAGCTGTGCTGCCACGGCAGACGAAAGAGTGCATCCCGACCCATGTGTATTCTCGCTTTTTACGTGATCTCCGCCGAAAGCGTCCATCCCTCCATTTTCATACAGCACGTCGGCTGGCTTTTCCAGATGCCCTCCGGTGACAATTACCGCCTTCGCGCCCATCTCTGCCAATTTCTGCGCGGCGGCTTTCATCTCCGCAATATCCTTCACTTCCAAGCCAGTCAGCAGCGCCGCCTCATCCATATTCGGCGTGATGACCGTCGCGCGCTTCATCAGTTCGTCTCGCAGAAATTTCACGCCAGCCGCATCAAGTAGTTCCGGATTTCCGATCGATGGCCGAATTACGGAATCGAGAACCACATGCGGGAACTGATTTTTGTCGAGAAATTCCGCTACCACGGCGGCGTTCGCCTTGTTGCCGAGCATTCCGATTTTCACCGCCGCAATGCTCACATCGTCGGCCAGCGCCTCCAGCTGTTCACGCAGCGTCGCTGCTGGCATGGGATGCACTGCGGTTACGCCTTGCGTCGACTGCGCCGTCAGTGCCGTGATCGCCGCCACGCCATAACAATTGTGCGCCGCAAATGTTTTCAAATCCGCGCCTACGCCCGCTCCGCATGAGGGGTCGAATCCTGCTATGGTCAGCAGAATTGGTGGATGGTTGTGTGTGTGATTGTTGTGATTCGTGTTTGACAAATCCTGATGCCCTCCGCGCAAGGCAAAATTGCTGTCGCTGCCGTCACACGACGCTTACTTCAAAATGTACGCGCCTTCCTAAGCGGAGCGCAACATTATTTTCTCTCTACGAAAGGTTCTCCTCGCAGCTCTCTGAGCAATCGCACGAAGCCTTGCACACCGAGAATCGGCTCAAGCTCCGGGCAACGCTTTTCGTCGGAGAATCGAAACCCCGCTTTCTCGTATACAGACCGCCCCGAATCATTCCCGATATATGTCGTGATCTGCGCCAGCCGCCTCCCGCGCCGAACGCCTTCGCCCACAATCCCCTCCAATAGTGCCGCTGGCCATCCCGCGTCCCCTGTGCTCCGGCTTCGTTGCCACGCTTTCAATCACCCAATCCGCTCCCACATCTTCCGGGAAACAAGACCATAGAGGAGCCGACCGCTCTCGCGATGCTTTGAAGTCCGCTTCGCTCCATTCAAGGTCGCGTTGAACGGCCGACATCGCCTCCGACAGAATTCTCCATACGTCTGCGTGCATCTCGAAACCGCTAAGTGCCGCTGCTGGTTGTCCCTCGGCTTCGGCCACAAGAGCATTCTCGAAGTGGAAGATCGAACGCGGCTCGGCAAGCACGAGGCGCGTTAGATAGTTCAGGCAGCCGTTTTCGTCTGCGCCGATAATTAAGTCCCATATGCCGCGCTTCAATTGTGACCGCGACGCACACAGCGTCACCCATGCTAGGAAATCCGCATCATCGGGGCGCGCCCGTCGCACAAAAATCTCATTCTGACGCCTCCAAATCGCCATCATAACTCCGGCGCTAGTTATTCTTCTGACTGGACCATTCCATTTCGATGCGGCTGTCATTTTTGAAGTGGTCAGCAAATCACCTGCGGGACGTGATAGCGTAGGCGGTGTGAATCAGTAACTATAATCTATGAACGAAAAGTTGCCCTCTCTCGTGATTGTCGGCCGGCCAAACGTCGGCAAATCCACGCTGTTCAATCGCTTAACCGGCACTCGCCGCTCCATCGTCACCGACGAGCCCGGCATCACGCGCGATCGTATCTACGGAACTGCGGAGTGGGAGGGCAAGCGCTTTGAAGTGGTTGATACCGGTGGCATTGTTCCCGAAGAAAAAGCTGGCATCCCCGGCGAAATTTTGCGGCAGGCCCGCGTTGCGATTGACACTGCGACGTTTGTGCTGCTCGTTGTGGACGCGCGCACGGGCCCCGTGCCGCTCGATTTTGAATTGGCGCAGCTTTTGCGCCGCGCTGGCAAGCCGCTCATCGTCGTTGCGAATAAAGTGGACACGCCCAAACAGATTTCATTGGCCGCCGCTTTCTACGAACTTGGCAACAAAGTGTTTCCTGTTTCTTCCGAACATGGACTCGGCGTCGACGATTTGCTCGATTCGCTGACGAAAGATTTTCCGGCTGCGACTGTCGCAACACCCGTTTCCGAAATCAATACCGCGATTGTCGGACGCCCGAATGTCGGCAAGTCCACGCTGCTCAACCGTATGGCTGGAGAAGACCGGTCGATTGTTTCGCCTGAACCGGGAACGACTCGCGACGCAGTCGACACCGTGATCGAGCGCGATGGCAAAATCTATCGCTTTCTCGATACCGCCGGAATCCGCCGCAAAGGAAAAACGAAACTCGTTGCGGAAAAACTCAGCGTTGTCATGGCGCGCCGCCACCTGGAACGCGCCGACGTGGCGCTCCTTGTTATCGATGGCACGCTTGGAGTCACTTCGCATGATGCAACCATCGCGAGTTACACGCAGCAATCCGGCAGTGCGCTCATCGTCGTCGTCAATAAATGGGACTTGGCATTAAAAGCGGCGCAGCAGCACGCCAACGAAGAGAAAAAATCGAAACCGCCCGCGCGCGTGAATCCGATGAAGCTCATAGCCGACTATGAAAAACTGATTCGCCAAAAACTGAAATTTCTCGACTACGCGCCGATTATTTTTCTTTCCGCGCTTACGGGAGAGCGGACCGGCGGCCTTTTTTCGCTGATCGACAAAGTAATTGCGTCGCGCCAGCGCCGAATCTCAACGGGCGAAATGAATCGCTGGCTTTCCGGCGTCGATTTGGAGCGTGGCACTTCGCCAGCCGAGAGCAAGGTCAAAATCTACTACGTCACGCAAGCTTCGGCGGCGCCACCCACGTTCGTTCTTTTTACCAACCAGAAGCGCCGGCTGCATTTCAGCTACGAGCGCTTCCTGGAGAATCAGTTGCGCAAGAAGTTTGATTTCACTGGCACGCCAATTCGCTTTCAGCAGCGTGTCAAACAGCGTACTCGCCGGTCGGCGGCTGCCGTTCGAGAATCGGCGTGAATTCGCGCGCGGATTTGCTTACAATCGGGCCGCTTGCGTCGCACTTAGTTTGCGTTCATGCACCCACGAAGAGAGGAGCTGCTCCTTGCCACGAAAAAACGAAAATGAGCCCGCGTCGCATCTGAGCCGCCGCAAATTCCTGGGGTCCGCCGCCGTGCTCGGCGCTGCGTCGCTCGCGCGCACGCCATTGATGATGCGCGACAAAAACACCGCTCCGGAATCGGATGTAGCGCCTTTCGAGCTTGACGAAATCACGGTCGCTGAACTTCAGGAAGGGATGAAGTCGGGGAAATTTACAGCGCACTCGGTTGTGCAAAAATATCTCGACCGCATCAACGAAATCGACACGCAAGGTCCCGCCATCAATTCCGTAATTGAGATAAATCCGGACGCTCTCTCCATCGCAGATTCACTCGATGAAGAGCGTAAGAGCAGAGGTCAACGCGGTCCGCTTCATGGAATCCCCGTTTTGATCAAAGACAACATCGGCACGTCCGATCGTATGATGACTACCGCTGGCTCTCTCGCTCTTTCCGGTTTCACACCAACGAAGGACTCCGGCGTGGCGCGCCGCCTTCGTGAAGCAGGCGCTGTGATTCTTGGTAAAACCAATCTCAGTGAATGGGCAAATTTTCGCTCGAATAGTTCCTCGAGTGGCTGGAGCGGCCGCGGCGGCCAGACACACAATCCGTACGCGACCGATCGCAATCCGTGTGGATCGAGTTCCGGCTCGGGAGCGGCGGCCTCCGCGAACCTCGCTGCGATCACAATTGGCACGGAAACCGATGGCTCGATTGTGTGTCCATCGTCGGCGAATGGCGTGGTGGGAATCAAGCCAACCGTCGGTCTCGTGAGCCGCGCGGGAATCATTCCCATTTCACACAGCCAGGACACAGCCGGCCCTATTTGTCGCTCGGTCGCCGACGCGGCGGCATTGTTGAGCGCGATTGCAGCGGTTGATGCGGACGATCCCGCCACCAAAGCTTCGATCAGAAAAGCGTATCCGGACTATACGAGATTTTTGGATAAGGGCGGATTGAGAGGAGCACGCATCGGAATTGTGCGAAAGCTTTTCTTCATGCACGACAAGCTCGATCCCGTGATGAAAGCGGCATTGGATGCGATGAAGAGTGAAGGCGCAGTTCTGGTAGATCCTGTGGCCATCGAGACTCTCGGTAAATTCGACGCATCAGAGAACATCGTTCTGCAATACGAATTCAAAGCCGACATGCGTGCATACCTCGCGCAATTTCCGAACGCTCCCGTGCATTCTCTGAAAGACATCATTGAATTCAACGAGCAAAATCACGACAAGGAGCTCCTGTATTTCGGACAGGAAGTGATGATCGAGTCGGAAAGACGGGGCCCGCTGACAGAGAAAACGTATTTGGACGCTCTCGCGAAAAATCATCTACTCGCTCGCCAGCAAGGAATTGACGCAGTGATGGACAAATACAAGCTCGATGCTCTGGTTGCGCCGACCGGCGGTCCTGCGTGGGTCACGGATCTTGTGAATGGAGATCACGATACGGGAGGCAGTTCATCTCCAGCAGCCGTCGCGGGCTATCCAAACATCAACGTGCCGGCTGGATTTGTTTTTGGATTGCCGGTGGGTATTTCGTTTTTCGGACGCGCGTGGAGCGAACCGGCGCTAATCAAAATTGCCTATGCCTTCGAGCAGACCACACGCGTCCGCAAGCCGCCGCAATTCCTCGGCACTGCGAACTTGGAAACTAATTCGTGATGATCTGTTACGCGCAGGATGATGTTGACAGGAACAGGAATCGGTTTACGATAACAGAAGAAAGCACTCAGAAATGGCGTCCGCGGCCCAACACGCATCGGTGATTCCCGAAAAGAATCTGTTTCGCATCGGCGAAGTGAGCCGACTGACAGGCACGAAGGCGTTTGTGCTGCGCTACTGGGAGACGGAGTTTCCGACGCTCGAACCGGTGAAGAGCGCGAGCGGCCATCGGATGTATCGCCGCGAAGACATCGAGACCGTGTTCGAAATCAAACGGCTTCTCTACGATGAAGGCTTTACCATCGCCGGAGCGCGGCGCCACCTTGCGGAGCAAAGTGGGAATGCTGAGGCTGGCGCTGAAATTTCTGTAGCACCACAGCCGCCCGCGCGCGAACGCGATCACGAACTGTCGTGAAATCAGCGCAAGTGCCTGCTCGATCTGCGCGAAGAACTGCTCGCAATCTTGACCCTCCTCGAAGGCCAGTGATACGCTAATTTCGTTCACGGTCGGGACGTGGCGCAGCCTGGTAGCGCGCACGCTTGGGGTGCGTGAGGTCGCTGGTTCGAATCCAGTCGTCCCGACCACTTCGTTTTACACCCCTTTCTTTTTGATCGGAATTCTGGACCATTCTGACTGATTGAAATGCCCAATATTCTCGTAACGAATGACGACGGAATTGCCGCACCGGGCCTGCGCGCGCTGGCGAAATCGCTTGCGAACATAGGAACCGTGACTATCATAGCGCCGTCTCACGAGCGCAGCGCGTCCGCCCAATCTCTTACCCTGCGCCAACCGATTTTTTGCGACCAGATCGCGGAGCGTGAATGGTCGGTTGAAGGAACTCCCGCGGACGCCGTGATTCTGGCGTTCCACACATTGTTGAAGGAGCGGCCAGATCTTGTGGTTTCGGGCATTAATCGTGGCAGCAACCTCGGTGAAAATATCTATTATTCCGGAACAATCGGCGCAGCAATGGAAGGTGCAATTAATCGTGTTCCATCCATCGCGATTTCTGTCGCCTCAAAGGCGCGCGATGTGGATTTCTCTCCTGCAATGGATTTCATCGCGCGTCTCGCGCCATTGGTGCTGCGCGAGGGATTGCCAAAAGGGGTTCTGCTGAACGTGAATGTTCCAAATCCGTGGCACGGCGGCGTTCGTTTTACGCGCCAGTCGCCGAAGATTACGCGCAATCTGTTGCAACGCGGCGAAGACCCGCGCGGACGCACTTACTACTGGCTGAACGAGCAGAGAATCACAGAAGACATCGCAGCGGATACAGATCATGCAGCGATTTTGACGGGAGAAGTATCGGTGACGCCACTGGTGATTGATCACACAGACGCGCCATCGTTGAATCATTTGTCACACTGGAAGCGATTGCTCGAAGAAAAATAGATACTACGCACGCGCGTTGTGAATCAGGCGCTCGCGAATCGCGGAATTGCCGGCCATTTCGATCGCTGTCCACGCCATCGCAAGAGCACCTTCTATTACCGCTTTGTCGGCTTCTTCCGTAACGCAATGAGCGGTGAATTCTGGCTGATGATTCCCGGCGGTAAGTGAATTAATCCCGATCATCGGATGAATCGACGGAAGCGTGTAGGAAACGTTTCCCATGTCCGTTGACGCGGCCAGGCGCGACATCGCGGGATTGAGTTCCGGGAATTTGCGGCCGATCGCTTCCGCGTTGCGTTTGTAAATCACGCTCATCTCGTGGTCGTAGCGGACGTCAGCATAGGGCTTGTCGCCGCCGTCAATTTCAAGTTTGCAGCCGGTGGCGACAGCCCCTGCTTCGAAACAGCTATATACCTTGGCGCGCACCTCTTCGAGCTCCGCAAGATTTTCTCCGCGCACCAGATATCGCGCGGAAGTATGCGCCGGGACGATGTTTGGCGCGTCTCCGCCATGCGTGACGATTCCATGGACGCGATCGGTTTGGCGCAAATGCTGGCGCAGAAGGCCAATCGAAGTCTGGGCGACGGTCAAGGCGTCCGCAGCGTTGATGCCCATTTCCGGAAAAGCGGAGGCATGCGCTTCTTTACCGGTGTAGTGCACGTCGAACATGGAAGCGGCGATCAGATGAGCTTCGAGAATTTCCACGGGCGCGGGATGGACCATCATGGCCGCATGCATTCCGGAAAACGCGCCGTGCTCGAGGAGTACGATTTTGCCGCTCGCGTTTCCAACTTCCTCCGCGGGCGTGCCGACAACGCTGACCGTCAAGCCGACATCGTTCGCCACTTGGGCAGCCGCAATCCCGGCACCGACAGCCATGGCTGCGATCATGTTATGGCCGCAGGCATGGCCGATTTCCGGAAGCGAATCGTATTCTGCGCAAATGGCGATGTGGAGCGGGCCGCTTCCGGCACGTGCGACGAAAGCCGTGGGCAAGCCGCAAATTCCGCGCTTAACGTCAAAGCCCGCGCCATCCAATTCTTCGGAAAGCCACGCACAAGCCTTCTCTTCTTCGAATCCCAATTCCGGATTCGCGTGGATGCGATGGCTCAGCGAAAGAATTGTTTTGTGTACGGTGCGAAGCTTTTCTTGCGCGCCGATTTTAGGAGTGATTCTTTCCATTACGTTCCGATCTAGCCGCGGTGGCCTGCTTCCACAAAATTTGCTGTTGGCCTTTCGTCGGCGCGCGCGAGCGCCGCTGTTAAATCAGCATACAGGAGCCGATGAAAGAGATGCTCCCCAGCTTCGCGGCGCACGGATAACCGTCCAGCTTGATAGGCGTTTGAATGCAATCCGCGTTGCACAGCTTCGCAGATATCGACATCCTCTTCCTGGACGCGGTGACTTACAGCGATGCTTTTTCGATTGTGCTCGCCCGCTGCCCCATCAACGTCGGCAAAATAAAAATCAAAAATCACGCGGCAACGGTTAATGGAAAGCGGCAGAACCAGATTTGTGTCCAGATAGCCTTCATACCAGTTCAGCATGAAGTTCGGATATTGCCAGAAGTAATAGGCACGATCGCCATGGCGCGTCGCCGCAGCATCGGAATCCGCTCCCGGCGTGGATGCTTTCACCGGGCTTGATTGGAGCGAAAATCGGTCGGCGTTTTCGATCGTGTAATTCGCATATTCGAGGACGCTATTCAGCCCCTTGTGAAGATGCGGCACGTGATAGCCGCCGTCGAGATAATTGTCGACGTAAACCTTCCAGTTGCAGTTGAGCTCATAAACGCGACGCTCAAAAAAATGCAGTGTGCGCAAGTTGAGCGGCGCGACGCGTGCAACGAGAGTGCCGAGAAAATCATGGAGCGGGTCGGCATTGGCATCGAGGTTGACGAAAACAAAATTCTCCCAGGTTTCGACGCGCGCAGGTACGAGCCCGTTCTTGGCACGGTCGAAATCGCATACGCCGTCGAAATCGGGGGTACCCTTTAGCGCTCCGTCGATGCCGTATGTCCAGCCGTGATAGGGGCAGCGGAAATTTGCTGCATGTCCTGAAGGTTCAGTGACGACGGCAGCAGCGTGATGCCGGCACACGTTATAAAACGCGCGCAAAACGCCGTCCGCACCGCAAGCGATGACCAGAGGTTCGCCATCGAGATCCGCGGTGAAAAATTCGCCTGGTTTCGATATTTGATCGGTGCGGCCGACCATCTGCCATGTGCGATGGAAAATTGCGCGCTTCTCCAATTCCGCAATGCGCGGATCGGTATACCACGGCGCAGGAATGGTGTAAGCGTGCGCAAGGGGTGCACGGGCGTTATAGCTGTGGACGATTTCCTTCAGTGATTCGGACATGGCTCCGGCGCGGCCGCATTCAGAACCGGCCTAGGATCACGATTATGGCCTGAATTTCCGGCCTTGGGAAGGCTTCGGGACGAGTCCAGCAGATTACTGCGAGGGTATTCAGACTGTATGATGAAGTGAGGGGTACCGTGACCGAGCATAAAAGGAAGGCAAATCGAGGCGCGATCAAGAACGAATGCGTATTCTGCGCGATTCAGAGCAGTCCGGCGGACGTTACGCGCGTTTTTGAGGACGATGACACGTTCGTGTTTCTCGATCATAAGCCGCTATTTCCAGGGCATTGCCTTCTGATCACGAAAAGACACGTCGCGACGCTTGCGGATCTTCCGCCGTCTTTGGTGCATGTGGTTTTCGACAATGTGCGCATTGTCTCGATGGCTGTGCAGAGGGCGATGAATGCGGAAGGGACTTTTGTGGCGATCAATAACACTGTGAGTCAGAGCGTCCCGCATTTTCACGTGCATATTGTGCCGCGACGCAAAAGAGATGGCTTGAGAGGCTTTTTCTGGCCGCGAAGGAAATATGGAAGCGGCGAGGAAGCTGCGGCTTTTGCCGGTGCAATTCGCAAAGAGATCGAACGGCTGAAATCGGCGTGAGGGAGTTTTCTGTGAAAATTGCACGCTTTTTACTCGCCACAGGAAAATCTCTTACTAACAGGTGCATTTGTCACTAAAGAGCCGGTTAAGGCTGGTAATCGACCGGCGAAACGAATTTGCCGTTCTCGCGGACGCGGGCTTGTCCGCGAGATTCCGGCAAGTTGTAAATTCGAATGAACCGAAAAACGCCCTGATCAGGGCGTTTTCGTCATGATATTGGGGATGTTCCGTCCTCGCAGCATGGAATTAAAAGCCGCCACGTCCTTCGCCATGAGCTGCTCGGTCTCGTCGCTATACTGGGCCACTTCTTTTTTCAGTTTATCATTGACTGCAATTTGCTGCGTGGTGGGCGCGTAGTCCGATTCGCCCACTCCTTGCGCGAGGTAACTGAGTTTTTCGACCAGCATCGATTCCCATCTCACATCATCTTGCCCGCGGCCAGTGGCCTTGAGTTGCAGCATGTGGCCTTCCAGATCGACGAGCTTTTTGTTCAAGTCATCCGCAGCGGACCGCAGCGATTTGGCATTTTGTCCGTCGCCGAGCTGATTCTCGAAGTCGGTAAGTTGTGCGCGCACTGATTCAATCTGATTCACTGCGTCAGCCATGGTGTCCATTTCATCCCGAATGGACATTTCCAGTTTATCCTGCGACTGAATGTCGGCCACTGTTCCCGAGGAGTGCGGATCCTTCAGCACGTTCAACTTTTGCGCGTATTCATCTCCGCCGACCATGAGCTTGACGGTGTACGTTCCCGGCGGGGCGAGCAAAGAAATCGGCTCGACAGCCGGAGCGGAACGCCATCCTTCCGGCCCGACGGTCACTTCCGGCGCGTAAAGCGGACTGGTGCGCAAGTGGAACTGCTTGCTCGGTTCAAATCGCAGATCCCACCAAACGCGATTAATTCCTGCATCTTTTCTGGCGTTGAGGGTGCGGACGGTTTTTCCGCTCGCGTCCTCGATGGCGATTTTTACGTCGCCCTGCGCTGGGCTCTTCAGGTAATAGTCGATCACGGCTCCGTATGGAGGATTGTGACCGGTAGTCGGATCGTAAGAGACCGAAGCCGGCTGAGAAACATTGCGGAAACGATACGTATCGCGCAGCGCGAATAAATGCGCGTCGGACGAGCGTACTTCGGATGTCATCTGTTCGAGCGGAGTGATATCGTCGAGGACCCAAAAGCCGCGCCCATACGTAGCCAGGACGAGGTCATGAAATCTCGGCTGTACAGTGATCCAATATACCGGCACATGCGGCAGGCCCGCCTGCAAAGGCTGCCAGTTTTCGCCATCATCGAACGAGACATATAGCGCATTCTCTGTGCCGAGATACAACAGGCCCTGGCGCACGGGATCTTCCCGCACACAGTGCGCGTAGCTCAACGGGCTGTGCGGAATGCCATTGGTGATTAGCGTCCAAGTCTTTCCGTAATCCGTCGTTTTGTAAACGTAGGGATCGCGGTTATTCATCTGATGAAAATCGACAGTGATGTACGCCTTGCCCGCATCGTAGCGGGAGGCTTCGATGTTGCTCACTGTTCCCCATTCAGGCAGGTTGGGAATATTCGGCGTGATGTTTGTCCAATTCTTTCCGCCATCGCGCGTGATCTGCACAAGTCCATCATTCGTGCCCGCCCAGATCACCCCCGCTTCCTTCGGCGACTCGGCGATGGAGAAAACGACGCCGGCATATTCCACGCCGATGTTGTCTGGTGTGAGGCCGCCGGAAATTCCCATCTTGCTGCGGTCGTTGCGCGTCAAATCGGGACTGATGACTTGCCAGCTTTGACCGCGATTGGTGGTTACGTGAACGTGTTGGCTGCCTACGTAGACTTTATTGTGGTCGAAGGGCGAAATGGCGATGGGAAATTCCCAGTTGAAACGGTATTTGACGTCCGCGGCGGGTGCTCCAATGGTTGTCTCTGGCCATACTTCGACGACATGCGCCTGGTGGTTCTTCAGATCGTCGATGATCACCGTCCCGCCAACGCTTCCTGAGCCGGTTCCGCTGTTCCACACTGTGTTGTTGTCAACCGGATCCACAGTTGCGAAGCCGCTCTCGCCGCCGGAAATTCCCTCCCAAACGCTGCGCGAAATCGGCGCTGGCCCGCGTCCGCCGAAGAACCCGAATTGCAAACTGTTGCTAGGACCGCGGTACGACCCGCCATCTTGTTTGTTGCCGTAAACGTTGTAGGGAATCTGGTCGTCGACGGTCACGTGATAAATCTGCGCGATGGGAAGCTGAATGTGGTCCCATGTTTGCCCGTGATTGATCGAAATGCTCACGCCGCCGTCATTAACGACAGCCATGCGATTCGCATTTTTCGGGTCGATCCACATCTCGTGGTTATCGCCGCCAGGGCCGGCGGGCATTTCCGTCAAAGTTTTGCCACCATCAAGCGTCCGAGAGAACGCGGCCGAGAAAAAGTAAACTTCATTCTCGTTATCGGGCGAGATTTCCTCACGCGTATAGTAATGCGTACGGCCGCGAATTTGCCGGTCGTAACTCACCACTTCCCAATTCTCGCCGCCGTCGTCGGACCGCCAGAGCTGCCCGCGCTGCGTCGTCTGTCCGTCCATGGGTACTCCGTCGCCAGTCTCAATTTCCGCATAAACGCGGTTCGAATCGGAAGGTGCGACGCGTACAGCGATACGTCCGAGCGGCGAATGGGGCAGGCCGTGCCCTTCGAGGCGCTCCCACGTCACGCCGCCATCGGTGGACTTGAACAAATCGCTGCCGGGTCCGCCGCTGGTCCGGCCCCAGGTGTGAATCACGAGCTGCCACATGCCAGCAAACAGAATGTGGGAGTTGTTCGGATCCATCGTCAAATCCGAGCAGCCAGTGTTTTCGTCCACAAAGAGGGTCTTCTCCCAGGTTTTTCCGCCATCCGTGGTGCGATAGACGCCGCGTTCCGGCTGCGGTCCATACGACGTGCCCAGCGAGCATGCCAGCACAATGTTCGAATCGCGGGGATCGATAATCACGTTGGCGATGCGGCCAGTATTTTCGAGGCCCATATGCGTCCAGGTTTTGCCTGCATCCGTTGACTCGTAAATTCCGTCGCCAATCGAAATATGGCTGCGTATGTATGGCTCGCCGGTTCCCGCCCAGATGATATTCGGATCGGTCGGAGCAATCGCTATTGCTCCCACTGAGGAAACGTTTTGCTTGTCAAAAATCGGCTCCCAATGAATTCCGCCGTCCGTTGTTTTGAAGATTCCGCCCGAAGCTGCGCCGACATAATAAATATTCGGATCTCCCGGGACGCCTGCGACAGAAATCGCGCGATTACCCGGCGGCCCGATGTAGCGGAATTGCAGTTGGCTGAACGTTCTGGAATTCCCTTGCGCGTCCTGCGCGAATGCAGGAGCAGCAAAGCACAGCATCAAGACCGAAAAAATCGAGACAAGCAGAGCAATCCGCTTTGACATGAATTTTCCTTTGTTACGGACGATGGCGTCGAAACGCGCGGATGATACTGCCGCCCACGAGATGCGTCAACTATTGCTGGCAGTCTATGGCTAACGGCGCGTCGCTACTGGGAAGAAGTGGAGTAAATCGCCGATGCGATTTGTCCCAATGCTTCGCCGGCGACTTTGTCCGCCGCATTGGGATCATCCAAAGAAAGCGGAACACGATTGACGTAAAGTGCGAACGCGAGATGCCGTCCGTCGGGCGTGACCATATATCCAGCGAGTCCTTTCCCGGTCAACATCAAGTCCTTATTCAACGCATCGTAAGCGCCAAACGTGCCCGTTTTGGCCATCACGTGGCCCGCAGCCGGAGAGTTCACTTCGATCTTCCATAGCGTGCCGTCCCGCCCAAGAATCGGCAGCGCCTTTTCAAATGACGGAAAATCTTTCTGCCGCGCCATGAACGCCAAATAATGCGCCACGAAGTCCGGTGTATAAAACGCAGACTGCGCGCCGCCAGCGCCGTCGGCTTGCGAAGCGCCGCTCAAATCAAGGCCGGCCCGCGCCAGAAAATCGTGCTCGAGATTGAAGCCGGCTTGATCGATCTCTTTTGTTGCATGCCCGAGGACAGCGCCGAGAATGTATGTTTTCATCGATGCATGCAAATTCTGGCTGACTTTCAGCGTCACTTTGACTTCCTCCGACATCGGAGGAGACACGTGCTCGGCGACGACGTTCTCCTGCGTGTAAGCCGCGGAGATTGTTTTGAAGTCAACCGGAGTGCTCGGATCAGGGACTTCCGCGCTGACTCCGTCCGCGCGCAGTGCTTCGATAAACGTCACCTGCGCAAAACGGCTCGGCTGCGGCACAGCATACTTGTAAAGAATCGAAGGGCCGCCGAGAGGGAACGTTCCTGTTAACATTTGTTTGTGCGATCCGTCCGCATTTGTGACATCGGAAGAGGAGTCTAAGTTTGGCTTTGAGCCCGCCGGCCCTGTAGTAATCTGATTTACGAACGTCGCATAGGAATTCACAGGCGAAACAGTCAGCTTTGCAGGTGCGCCTTCCGTGTCACCGGGCGAAACAGTCAGATCGATGATGTTGTCGTTCACGCAGATCGGCGAAACGACAACGCCGGTTCCCAGTTCCTGGGTTCCTTCCGGAAACAGTCTCGCATCCACCAAAACGCGGCCGCTGATGCGCTTAATTCCATGAGACGCAACCTGCTGCGCGAGTTCTCGGATCACCAGCAGCGGGTCGCCGGGAACGGCTTTCGTATCCGGGCTCCCATCGTAGGAATGGTCTTCGTTTTCAAATGCGAGCGTGCCGTCGGGCTGTATGCGCCCGGAAAGATTCGGGTCGCCACTCGCTACCATAACCAAATCTCCGTTCAGTGTGCCGTCAGCAGAGATCGGACCAGTGCGATAGACGCGAGTGTGAAAGCGGTAATCGGCGCCAAGCAATTCGAGTGCGGTTCCTTCGGTAAAAAGTTTCGTCGTCGAGGCGGGCGTGAAGAATTGCTGCTCGTTCAGCGTATAAACAACTTTATTTTGATCCAGCGAATAGACCTCGACGCCAAAACTCGAGTGCCTGAATTCAGGCCGGCTCGTGATTTGAGCAATTTTGCTTTCCAACGAAGCATCTTGAGCACGTGCAAATGATGCGGACGCGAGAACGGCTGTGAATGCCAAGATTGCCGTCACACAGCGTAAGAAGTTCCGTTCGTTTTTCGCGGTCACTGGTAGGCCGCCTCCTTTTGGTGTGACTGCAAGTTATTCGGCCACAAGTCTGAGCCGATCCCACTTTTCTTGGGCCGTGACGTCTCAACACGAGTTGATTTCTTGTGCTCTGATTTCTGCAATTGCTCAAACGTGATGTTCAGAATCGGATAGTGCCGCCAATCCTTGTAGTCGAAATGCCACCATTCGAATTCGTAGACCGTGAATCCCTCCGACTCCATCGCGTGGCGCAAAATGTCGCGATGCCAGTGCTCGATCGACGTTCCACCCGGATAAAACGGATAGGAGCGCTCAGACATTTCATCGTAGACGCCCGTCATTTCCACCAGCTTGCCGGTTTTCAAATCGTAAAGGGACATATCGATCGCGCACCCACGATTGTGGCGTGAGCCATCTTTCGGGTCTGCGACGAAGATCTTTTTGTCGTCGGGCGTCGCATCCCAGAAGATTTTCGTGACGTACCACGGTCGGTAGGCATCGTGAACCAAAATGCCGTATCCCAGCGCTTTGAGCTTGCGGTCCGCGCGCAGCAGCGCCTCCGCTGCAGGACGCTGCAAATACGCTTTCGCCTCCGTGTAAACGGGCTCGCCTAGAAAATCGTTCGTGCTCGCATAGCGAATGTCGAAATAAATGGACGGATCCAGAGTGGAAATGTCTACCAAATCCGGCTTGCGGAAATCTCCCGACTCATGCGGGGGCTGTGCCGCCAGCGCTTCTTTCGTAAGCTCGTCGAGCGGCTTCAACGGATGCACATGGAAAACTCCGCCGGCGATTGGGCCAAAGGGCCTGCGCTTGAAAACCACTCCGCTCACCTTGACCTGTGTAGCGTTGCCGCTTGCATCGCGAGTGAATACAGCTTGCTCGCCGTCGTAGAGCCCGCCGCGAGGGAAATTGAAAACGTTCTCGGAAGATTCCTCGAGTGGCGCATATTCAAACCATTCAATCAGCGCGGTGAGCTTGCCGTCGCGCTCGAAAACATAAAGCGTGTCGTAATCCCAGCCGTATTCGCCAATCAAGCCCTTCCATCGCTCCGGAATTGCCGCCGGCATGTGTTCTTGCACTCGCGGAAGAACTTTGTCGCCGACACGTATGCCACCGTTCACCGGCGTAATTCTCAATCCGTAGCCCAATCGTCCGTCTTCAGTTAAATCCCCGCCGAGCTGACGCAATCTGACTTGTTCCCCATCGCCAACCGGGCGCAAATAAAGCTCGTCTTCTTGCGCAACAAGGTCCACTGCGCCATCGCCCTGCCCGTAACGTCCTTCAAGCCGGCGCACGCGGTCGAGCGGAATCGCAGACGTTTCTTCAATGTCGGGAAGCGGCTTTCCTTGTTTTGCCGTCAACATCAATCGCAAAGCAACCTCGGCAACATGATCCGTTACGGCGTTCGCGCTGTCCATCGTGGTCACAGCGACGACGCCAAGCTTGTAGTCCGGCAATCCGGAAAGCTGCGTCGCGAATCCGTAAATCGCACCAGCGTGCTCGACTTCGCGATGCCCATCCAATTGCGCCAGATGGAACCCCAATCCATAGGGTGAACTTTGTCCGGGCTTTGCGAATTGCGGCGTCCACATTTTCTCGAGCGTTTCGCGTTTCAATACTTGCCCATTCGTGCCCTGGCCGCCATTAAAGAGCACGCTCAAGAATTTCCCCAGGTCCAGAACGGTCGAATACATGCAGCCCGCCGGAGCCATTCCCAACTCGAACGTAGGCGTCTGAAAAAGCTTTCCGTCATACGACCACATGTATGCCTTCGCGAGATTCGCAATCAGTTGAGGCTCGGGCCGGAAGGCGCTGTCGCGCAGTCCCATCGGCTGCAGCACCGCATGCTGCAAATATGTTGCAAATGGCTCTCCGCTGTGTTTTTCAAGAACGTAGCCAATCACTGCAACGCCCGCGTTCGAATATTTTGTGTGCGTCTCCGGCGGGTAGACAAGCGTCGTGTCGTTCAAGCTGTGCACCATCGCCGTGAGCGACAATTCCGACGGGTCAAAATAATTTCCGACAGGCGGCTCGCGTAACAGCCCCGCACGGTGAGACATCAATTGCCGAAGCGTAATGTCCGTGTGAAACGGATTTTTCGGATGAAAGTCAGGCAAGTACTTCTGTATCGGAGCGTCTAAGTCGAGTTGGCCGCGTTCGACCAGTTGCATCACGCCGATGTCCGTGAATAGCTTGGAAACCGAGCCGATGCGGTAGACTGTATTCGCTGTTGCGGGAATTTTCTTGTCGGAGTTGGCGTATCCGAATCCCTGCGCCCAGACGATTTGCTGATCGTCGACAAGCGCAATCGAAAACCCCGGCAGCTGCTTGTCTTGCATCTCATGTTGAATGAACTTTGTCAGCGCGTCAGCAACCTGCGCATATTCGCTGCGGGCGGCGACGTTCTGCGCGGTCTCTGCCTTCCGTGGCGCTGAGTAAGCAAGCACACCGTTCAACACAATCAGCAACACAAAAGACGCGGCTCGCCGGAGTTGTGTAAATCTGTGCATAGACCTGCGCGGAAGAATTTGGTTTGTAACCCCTGAAAGCACGCACTCTATTGAGGACGAGCCGAAGATGTCAAGCTCATCTTCAGCGCAACTCGATCACGCGCCAAAATTGAAACAATTGATTCGCTGACAAACCGGAGATGAACCAACGCTTTAGTCTGCAGTGACGCCCTGCGAGGTGTCCGTACGGGAAGCCGACTTGGAGCGCGCCACAAAGAGCGCATACAAGGGCAACCCGCTCAGAACTAACAAAGCGCCAAAGACCGCATGCACGGGCGATGCCGTGATGGCGCTCACAGTGATTCCCAGAGCCGCAATCGCAAAGAGCGCCGGCAGCCACGGATAGCCAGGCACGCGAAACGACCGTTCCAGTTCTGGCCGGCGAATGCGCAGGACAATGACGCCCGCAACCGTCAATCCGTAGAAGATCCATCCGACAAAGACAACATATGTGAACAACTCTTGAAATGAACCCAGCAATGTCAACCCTGCGGCCCACAATCCCTGAACGAGAATCGCGAAGACCGGCGCCCGAGACCGCTCGTTCACTTTGCCAAAGATAGAGAAAAACAAACCCTCTTCCGCCATTGCGTAATACACGCGCGGCCCCGTCAGAATCATCCCATTGGTCGCTCCAATAATGGAAACGAGTATCAGCGAAGAAATGAACGCCGCAGCGCCTGCGCCGCTGGTCACCGCGCTGACCGCAGTTGCCGCTACGCGTTGCGTATGTTGAATCTGCGTGTTTGAAAGCACCGAGTAATAAGCCACGTTCGCCATTAGGTAGGTCACGACAACGATTAACGTGCCGTAAAAGAGGCCGCGCGGGAGATCGCGCCGCGAATTGCTGAACTCGCCCGTCATGAACGACAAAACGTGCCAGCCTTCATACGCCCACAAAACCGCGATCAGCGCGATGCCGAAAGCTGCGGGACGGAAATGAAAACCATCGTGCGGCCAAACACTGCTTCGCAGCAGATGAAAATGAGCTCCACGAAAAAGCAGTCCAAGCATGATCGCAATCCCGCCATACTTTGCGACGGTAAGCACGTTGTGCACGTTCTTTCCCGATTTCACACCCAGGCAATGCACGCCGGTCAGTATGAGGATCAGCAGAATTCCCGCAAGCTTCTGCTGAGCCACTGTCAGGGGGAAAATCTGCGCAAGATAAATTCGAAACGCCACGGCTAGCGTGGCGATGCTTCCTGAATGGATCAGGGCCAGAAGCGCCCAGCCATACAAAAATCCGGTCGTCCGGCCGTACGCTTGCCGCAAGTAGACGTAGAGTCCGCCCGCCTTGGGAAATGTGGCTCCCAGTTCCCCAAGCGCCAGTGCGCCAAACAGGCTAAGGAGGCCTCCGGTCAGCCACACGAGAATCACGGCGGCGAACGACGACAATTGATTAGCGATGTTGCCTGGGACAAGGAAAATGCCGGACCCGATGATCGTTCCGGCCACGATCGCTGTCGCATCGCGCAATCGCAACTCGCGCAAGAGCCCCGGGGATTTCGACCGATTATCAGACATCGACATGATGTCTCTCAGCGACGCTCAATCGAACAGCTTCGGGCATTATCCCTTGCTCGTGCGTCGCGGCCGTTTTGTGTATGATGCGCGTCATGCGGTTAAACAATTGTGCAGTGAAACATATATTTCGCGCATTCTATCGGTCAATCGCCATTGTACAAGGAATATCTCAGTTGCTCTAAACGAGAGGAGGTTCGCGTGACTCAATCCATTTCACTGAACGGGTATCGTCAAGGGAGATCCAGTTTTTCGCGCATGTTCATGCGCAACCTCTTGCTCCTGTTGGCCATCGGTTTGCCGCTCGCTTTCTTTGCGAGCTCAGGTGCTCAGCAGCCCGCCACCGCTACAGACGTCTCCGGCTCGTGGACCGGCGTGCTCGGCACCGGAGCAAACCAACTGCATCTCGTCATAACGTTCGCGAAATTAAGCAACGGGGATTACTCAGGCCAAGTTAACAGCGTGGATCAGGGTGCGGTTCTTCCTTTCTCCAGCGCGACAGTGCAAGGCCAGAAAATTCATTTCGAAATCGCGCAAATTGGCGGTGTTTACGACGGCACGCTCAGCGACGATCAGAAACAAATCAATGGCACTTGGACACAGGCAAATACACCTGCTCAGCCGCTGAACTTCACGCGCGGCGAAGCAGCAGCGTCCTCAGCCTCTGCAAGCAGTCCCGTCGCTCCCGGCCCGAAAGAAAAGCCCATCTCTTTGCCGCTCGACGTAACCGTGCCGATCGCTCCCACCGCTTTCAAGGCCGATGGGAAGATGCACCTTGTCTATGAATTGCACGTCGTGAACATGGGCCCGTGGAATTGCACTTTGACCCGAGTTGAAGTCCTCGCTGCAAATTCGTCGAATTCGCTCGGCTCTTTCTCCGGTGTGGTGCTTGACGGCATGCTCGAACGCCCCGAAATTTCGGCTTTGCCTAAATCGAAACTGGCTCCCGGAACCGAAGCCGTCGTGTTCATGTGGATCACCGTTGATAGCAAAGCTGACGTTCCTGCCTCGATTCAGCATCACATCAGCGTGAGGCTCGGGGATTATCCCGACGAGCTCAGCGTTGAAACAAATCCTCTGGCCGTGCGCACCGGCCCCATTATGATCAGCCCGCCATTGCGCGGCGACCACTGGCTCGCAGCAAATGGCCCGTCGAACACTTCGGGCCATAGGCGCGCTCTGATTCCCATCAACGCCCATGCCGTCATTTCGCAGCGGTTCGCAATCGACTGGGTGAAACTGGGCGGCGATGGCCAGACGTATCACGGCGACGAGCTCGATAACAAAAACTACTACGCCTTCGGCTCAGGCGCTCTCGCAGTTGCCGACGGCATCGTCACCGAAGTGAAAGACGGCATTCCTCTCAACGTTCCGGGCATAAATTCCCGCGCAGTCCCGATCACTTTGGAGACGGTCGGCGGCAATCACGTAATTCTCAATATCGGCAACGGCTGCTATGCATTTTATGCGCACCTTCAACCCGGTTCGATTCGCGTCAAAGTCGGAGACCGAGTCCATCGCGGGCAGGTGCTCGGCCTCGTGGGAAACACGGGAAACTCCACCGAGCCGCACCTTCATTTCCACATTTCCAATGCGAGTTCGCCGCTTGGCTCCGAGGGTCTGCCGTATTTGTTCCCTTCGTTTGAGGTGGAAGGCAAGGGCTTTGGATGGAAGCCGTCTGATGCAAAAGGCGCGCCAGAAAAACACACTATGGAATTGCCAATGGAAAATGAAGTTGTGCGTTTCCCCTCCCAGCCGTGACGGAGTGGTTCAGCGGCAGATGGGCCCTTGCGTGCGTGCCTAAAGCGTGAAGTAAAACGTCGCGCCCTGCTCGACGGCACCTTCGGCCCACACCCTCCCGCCGTGACGCAAGACGATACGTTGTACGGTGGCCAGCCCGATTCCAGTTCCGGGAAATTCTGCCGCGCCATGCAACCGTTGGAATGCGCCAAACAGCCGCGCGGAATACTCGGGATCGAAACCGGCGCCATCATCCTTAACAAAATATGCAGACGATCCATTCTGGCGCTTCAGGCCAAACTCGATGCGCGCGCTCTGATGCTTGGACGTGTATTTCCAGGCATTTCCGAACAGATTGTCCAGCACGATCTGCAGCAACCGGGAATCGCCGTGTGCTTGCACATTTGATTCGATGACCCACTCGATCTGCCGCTGACCGTCTTGTTTGGCAAGCTCGGCTGCGACCGACTGAGCCATGCTCGATAGGTCCACGGCTTCACGTTGCATCGGCGAGCGCGTCACTTTGGAAAGGTTCAGCAGGTCGTCGATGAGCAGCCCCATCTTCTGAGTGGCCGCCCGAATGCGCTTCAGGTGTTCGTGGCTAACTGTGTCCAACGTGTCGCCATAATCGTCCAGCAGCGCTTGGCTGAATCCGTCGATGCTGCGAAGCGGTGAACGAAGATCATGCGACACCGAATAGGAGAACGATTCCAGCTCTTTGTTTGCGGCGGCCAGCTCTCCGGTGCGCTGTTCGACCCGTCTTTCCAGCTCATTATGAGCCGTTCGAAGGCTGTGGTCCCGCTCTTCGATCTGCTCCAGCATTTCGTTGAATGTCTCTACCAGTTCGGCTAGTTCGCCCTCCGCTTTTTCCCGCACGGCACGAATTGCATAGTTCTTCTCCTGAGAGACCGTGCGCGCGACTCTTGCCAGTTGCGCCACGGGCTCAGCAATGGACCGACGCGCGAAATGGGAAAGCAGCAGAGCCACAATCAGCGAAAGAACAAGCACCGCGAGCGCGATTGTAAAGTAGTGCTTCATCCGCTCGATCAGATTCTGCTCATCAGATTGGATGAACACAAAGCCCGCACGCTGGCCTTGAAAAACGATCTCATGGACCAACATCAGATCATCATGTTCACGCCAGTGATTCTCTTCCTCGCCAGCGACAATTTGCGGATTCGAGGGGATTCGAGCGCTTGAGTCGCGCCGGTAGGTCGCGAAGGCCTTTCCATCTGGCCCGTAAATGCACGCGGACACGATATTCGGAGCAAGGTGAAACGCTGAAAGGGTTCTCTCGGCCGCGCTGGGATCGTCAAACGTCAGCGCTGAGACGCTGTTAGACCCGGCGACCTGCGCTTGAATGGAGAGATTGCGCACGAGCGTCGCCTGAAAGGTAGCCAGGTCATACGCGACGAATCCGGTGCACGCTAGAAGCAATACCGTCGCGCTGACAAGCATGTTCATGCGCGTGAGCCTTTTGGCAATCGACCCTTTACGTCCCGTCGCCATTCTTCTCAGGCTCCTGACTGCGGATTCTTTCGAACGGTAAGCGCGACCTTCAACAGATCAGAGCTCACCGCTAGGCCCGCGTTTACCGCGTTGCTCAGGTTCACCTCGAAACGCACTCTGTCTCCCTTGAGGACAAACTCGATCATTCCTCCACGTTCGGAGAAGCGCGGGATATCACTCACAGTCAAGATGCTTACCTTGCCCAGCGCCGTGAGGATTTCCTTCAAGTGACCTTCTTCGGAGTCGCCGACAAAAAGAATTTGGCAGGCTAACGCGTCCTCTGGTTTCGTGAGCCGTCTCGCAACGAGGCCCTGTGCGCCCGCCCCTTGTCCAGACACGGTTGCGTCAAGAATCGGCCCGAATGGGTCCTTGCCAAGGACACAGATGGCAAACGGTTCGCCGGTTTCAGCCGCCGGCCGAGCTGGCCATTCGATGAATCGGCTGAAGTTGTAAAGGTAGGCCGCCTTAACTTGATACTCGCTTGGTTTGGATTGCTGGGCATCCACCGCTACGGAGAAGCCCGACGGGAACGCGAAGCCTATGCAAACCAGCCACATAATCATCGCGCGGCTTCGCGCAAAAAATCGGCGCCGCAATTTGCCCGGCGAGTGCCGCGCGCGAACTCCCCATCTCTTGGCCAATCGCGTCCTCACCTTTTCCACGTGAGCTGTGCATAAACTGTCCGCTTGATTCCAATGTTGGGCGCTCCATTCACGCCCGAGCCAAATTCCGCCTGATACGGCCGGAATAGGTTTTCGCCCGTCACCGACAATTCCAGTTCTTTCGCGAAGTGCCAGCCTGCGCGTATGTCCATCGTTGAGTAGCGCTGTACGTTTTGCGCGGGCAACGCGCTTACGAAGCGATACGTCGGATCAATTTCAATCTGACCGGGCAAGTCAAACAGAGATTGAATGACGACCTCGTGGTGCGGGCTTGATCCGGTATCGCTCGCGGCTGTGCCGGTGTCGGTGATACCCCGTTTATCTTTCAAGTGCATCTGCAGATATGAATAAGACCCTTTCAACTGCCACCAACTTGTGGGTTTCCAATCCGGGCCGACCTCCACTCCGTCCGTGTTGCCCTCAAGGCCGTTCGCAAATGGAACCGAAAGGAGAATGTATGTAAACGACGGGGGAGGAGACTGCGCAAATCCAATCGATACATCGCCAAGACTCTGAAGGCCGTTGTAGTTGTTGAAGAAAGTCGCGATGTCCACGTAGAACTCAGGATTAACCTGCGAGCGGTACCCGGCTTCGTATCCGAGCAATTCTTCCGGCTTGAACTTCGGATCTCCCGTAATCTCGACGAATATAGGAAACGGCGGCGCGGCAGAAAAAAAGCCTGTGAGCCCAAGGTCTTGATCCAGCCGCGACGGCGTCCTCACTGCGCGCGTTGCCGCCGCCCAGAAAGATTGGTGATCGTCGGGCGTCCACAGAGCCCGTACGCTGGGCTCGAAATCAAAACCGCTGAAATTGTTGTGCTCTAGCTTAGTCCCCACGGTCAGCGAAAGCTTGTTCGTCACAAGTGGAATTTCATCCTGAATAAATCCGCTATAAACAGTGTCGGTTTGCTGATTCGGCGAGAAGTCGACAGTCGCCTGCGTCTGAATAAAATTGCTGGGGCTCACTCTCGCACCGAGACCCCAGATGAAATCCTGATGTTTTGGCAATGGAACGTGGTATATGAAATCGAAATCAAACGTGTCGCGAGTTTCTCCGAACTGCGCGTCTTGGCGGTTGGTTCGGTCAAAATAAGCTTGGAGCTGGAAATCAGAACCGTTCTTCATCTGATGTTTCCAGCGAGTCAGCAAATTGCCTCCGGAAACAAAAGTCGTTCCGTCAACGTTTGCCTGGGAAGGCGGGAAAAAGAACGCAATATTTGTCTCTCCGCCATTTTCTCCACTATAGATATCACCCTGGAACGTAACGGAATCGCGCTCTCCTCGGCTCCAGTCCGCTCGAAAGCCAGCCTGTCCCATCCGCCATTCGTCAAACGGATCCGCATTCGTGTGGAATTCCTGTCCACGAATGAATCCAATCCCATATACGCGATATTCGATGTCTTTGTGAAATGTGCTGCCGTAACGCAGCGCTCCCGCCGCTTGGTCTATGGTTCCGCTTCCCACTGCGGCGAGAGTTCCGTGCGTATCCTTCGCGTTCTTCGTGATGATGTTGATGACGCCGTTCACCGCGTTCGATCCCCAAATCGTGCCGCCTGGCCCACGGATCACTTCAATTCGATCGACATCCTGCAGCATTACGTTTTGCACATCCCAGTTCACGCCTTCAAAGAGCGGCGTGTACACGCTCCTCCCATCAATCAGCACCAGCACAGATCTGGAGAAAGCACCTCCGAATCCTCGTATGCCGACCGACCAGCCGTCGGAGTCGATTCGCGCGATCTCCACGCCCGGCACCAACCGCAAAGCTTCCGGAATGCTAGTCACTCCGGCTCGCCGGATGTCGTTTCCGGTCAGCACATAAATCGCGGCGGGAGTTTGGAGCAGCTTCTCCGGCTCCTTGGAAACCGTGGTCACTTCCACGTTTCCCAGTTGCGCGAGGCTCATTTCCTTCAGACTTCCGGTCGGATTCTGGCCCGCCGATGCTTCCTGCGGCCACGCGGAACGTGCGGTTCCCGCCAACGATATCGCAATCATCAACGCGCACACTTTGATGCTTTGCCGCACCGCGATTCCGAGAAGACTGTGCGTCAACCAGCCAAGGCAGCTCCGCTGCCTGCAAATCTTCTGACTGTTCATGGAATTCCAAACGGCTTACGGTGGAGGGGAACTACGTGCCGCTACGCCGGATGATACGGCTCCAGCCTAGCACCTGAAAGTATCTGTACATCGCAGGATAAGCCGAGCATGCCCAAAGTCTAAACAGAACAGCCGGACTTCACTGCCTCCGCTTGTAGCTTTACCACTGGCAAAAGCGATGATGTTCACTAGATCGAAGTTCAAAAGTTGAGGAGGACTTATCCCTGGGGATCCCGCTGTGGGATAAGACGCCCCAACTTCCTTTGTAACCTTTCGTGTGTTTGATCGTACATCTACGAATGATTACGCACGGCTCGACCGGGCGGGAATTTACCACGCCAAGTCTGATGCCCTGGGAACCCCCATGTTTCTCTGGGCCTTTGTTTACGTTTCTGTATGGAGGCGCCGATGAACACGCAATTCAAGAAACAGCAGTGCTATGTTGCCGGTCTTGCATTTGGCTGGATAGGCTACGCTGTTGGCTTGGCATATTTCAGTTATCAACGCGAGTGGGTTATCGTCCTGCTGTGGATGGTCGGCGTGCCGTGCCTGCGCTGGGCGCTCTTTTATTTCTTCCCCCACATCTCTCGCTTTCTCGGCTATGGGCGGATCGTGGATAAGTTTTCTCCCATTCCCCCGCCGCATGCCAATCCTTCCGCAGCACCCGTTACCGTGAATTTCTACAGTTTCTTCAGCTGTCCGTTCTGTCCTATCGTTCTCGCCCGGCTGCAGGCCTTGCAAAAGCAGATGGGCTTTACCCTGGAAACATTTGACCTAACTCTTAAACCACAAATGCTTTTGACGAAAGGGATTAAATCTGTTCCTGTTGTGGAAGTAGGTGACCATCGCCTGATTGGTAATTCCACCACGGAGCAGTTGGCCAAGTTGATCGCGCTTAACCCAGTCTCCAGAACTGTTCAGGCAAGCTAGCCTCTGAAGGACGAGACCTTTGACGAGGGCTGCGCTCGGGGACACTACTGCTCTTTCGCAATACGGTCGTAAGATTTGAAGACGTCAACCCAGAGGATAGTTTGACCTTATTTCCTTGAGAAAGTGGTCGGGGCGAGTGGATTTGAACCACCGACCTCCTGGTCCCGAATTAGCTGTGTCAATGTCGTAAGCTGTGGCTTGTCTTGCCCTTAGCTTTTGCTCCTATCGCAAAAATGGCACTTAGGTGACAGGTTTTGTTCCCAATTTGTTCCCAAAGTTTTGGGCGAAGCTCACGCGCTTTGAAATGAAAAGCGATGCGGTTCATGATTCGGCGCAGGGCGCGCAAACGCTTGCTGCGCGCGGGATCGCCGCGTCCAGCATTGACGCTGGCGAACCAGGAGTGGGCGCTCGATTTCGTGCATGATGCGGCGGAGAGCGGACGAAAATTCCGGGCGCTAAGCGTGGTCGATCCGTATACGCGGGAGTGTTTGGCGCTGGAAGTGGATACCAGCATGGGCAGCCGTCGCGTCACGCGGGTGTTGGAAGGGATCATCGCTGAGCGCGGCGTGCCACAAGCGATTCGTTCCGACAACGGACCAGAGTTCACTTCGCGGCATTTTCTGGGTGTGACCTGCTCCCCTAAATCCGCGCAGAAGCATATATGATTTTCCCCGTTTTTTGGGGGAAGCACATTGGCGCAGAAAGGGGGAGGCATGACGAAGAGAAAGTACAGCGAAGTGGAGATGATTGGGGCGCTGAAGCAGATGGAAGCGGGGCGCAACGCCGCCGATGTGGGCCGCGAACTGGGTGTGTCGAAGCACACGATTTACGCCTGGAAGGCAAAGTACGGCGGGATGAGCGTGGGCGAGGCGCAACGCCTGCGGCAACTCGAAGATGAAAATCAGCGGCTGAAGAAGCTGGTGGCCGATCTCAGCCTGGACAAAGACATGCTGAAAGCGGTGATCGAAAAAAACGGATGGAGCTCGTAGACCGGCGGGAAGAAGCGCGCTGGCTGTGGGAGCATTTTCTGGTGAGCGCGCGGCGGGTCTGCGGGCTGATGCTCCTGGCGGAGTCGGCTATCGGTACGTGAGTCGGCACAACGATGAGCCGTTGCGCGAGCGCCTGAAGCAAGCGGCGCGGGAAAAACCGCGCTGGGGCTATCGGCGGTTGCAGATCGTGTTGGACCAGACGGGAGAGCACGTGAATCACAAACGGATTTATCGCGTGTACCGGGAAGCGGGACTCATGATTCGCCGCAAGGCGCGCAAACGCTTGCTGCGCGCGGGATCGCCGCGCCTCTCATTAAGCGAGCCGAATCAGGAATGGGCGCTGGATTTTGTGCACGACGCGGCGGAGAGCGGGCGGAAATTTCGGGCGCTTAGTGTGGTCGATCCGTACACGCGGGAATGTCTGGCGCTGGAAGTGGACACCAGCATGGGCAGCCGCCGGGTGACTCGCGTGCTGGAGAAAATCATAACCGAGCGCGGAGCACCGCAGGCGATTCGTTCGGACAACGGGCCGGAGTTCACTTCGCGCCATTTTCTGGCGTGGTGTTCGGAGAAGAAGATCGAGTTGGTGCACATCGAACCGGGCAAGCCGGTGCAGAACGCGCACGTGGAGAGCTTTCATGGGAAGTTGCGGGACGAATGTTTGAACGCGAGTTGGTTTCAGAATCTGTGGGATGCACGCAGCAAGATCGAAGCACGGAGGAAGGAGTACAACGAGGAACGTCCGCACAGTAGCTTGGGGTACGCGACGCCGGCGGCGTTCGCCGCCCGAGTGGGAGCGCTTCGGTCGCCTACGGCCCCCTGCGCGCCCCCACGCAGTGCATCTTCGGATTCAGCAGCTAGCTTGCAGGAAGGCTCAGGTGTCGTATGATCTCGTGCGCGGACCCAGGGGGCAGCTCAAAACCATGCCGAGCACCTCGCCGTCAAAAATAGCCTCGAAGGCAGCGCAAACCAACAGTAACGGGACAACATGTCTTATGAGACTCCAGAATGCCTGACTGAGAATTGCGATGTGTGACCAGTGCAATTCACCAATCGATTTGTCGGTGGCGTATACGATTGTTTGAGCGATGGCAAATGTGATGAGCGGGAAGAGACAGAAAACCATCTCGCGAATCGCTGGATCGGAAAATGCCGGCGAAAGCAAGTAAATGCGTTCAGAAAGTACGAATGGCTGGCTCAAATCCCACAGCGCCCACCAACCGCCGATGGTGGTCAAGAAAATTAGGCGCGAGTTCTGACGGTAACCGAACCAAATTCCATGGCCTTTTGCTGGTGCCTTAAGCGCTACGCACTGGAATGAAATCGCGAGGACGACCGGAGCACAGAGAACAACCGCTGCAAGGCTGGATTGGATTGGAACAAGAGAGAACAGGACTCTTACCAGTCTGATTACGTGAGTCCACGAAGCCATTTGGTTTTACTCGTAGTCGGAGAGGGTGCGGGCCATGAGGCGGAGGCGGTCGTCGGCGCGGGCAAAGATGCTGCCAGGTTCGAACTTTCCGGAGCCATCGCGGCAGCCCGCCTTCACCCCTGTGAGGATTTCGATTCCCTGCTCGATTGTGGCGACTGGGAAGATGTGGAATTTACCTTTGGCGACGGCATCAACAATATCGTCGCGCAGCATAAGGTCATCCACGTTTTCAATTGGAATGAGCACGCCTTGAGTGCCGGTAAATCCTTTCACGCAGCAAACGTCGTAGTAGCCTTCGATTTTTTCGTTCACTCCGCCGATCGGCTGAATATCGCCCTGCTGATTGACTGAGCCGGTCACCGCGAAGTCCTGGCGGATCGGCGCGCCCGCAAGCGCAGAGAGCAGCGCATAAATTTCTGTGGAGCTGGCGCTATCGCCGTCGACACCGGAATACGATTGCTCGAAGCAGACGCTGGCGGCCAGCGAGAGCGGCTTGTCCTGTGCAAACATGCGACGCAAATAACCCGAAATGATATGCATACCCTTGTCGTGGATGCGCCCGCTCAAGTTCGATTCGCGTTCGATATTGATGATGCCCGATTTGCCGAGCGCCGCCGAGGCGGTGATGCGCACGGGCTTGCCAAACGCGTAGCCACCGAGCTCCATCACGCTTAACCCGTTCACCTGACCGATCCGCTCGCCCGAAACGTCAATCAGGATCAAGCCTTTCTCGATCATTTCCTGAATTTTTGTCTCGATCAGGTTATGACGGTCGATTTTTGCTTCCAGCGAGTGACGGACATGCGTGGCAGTGACAATGCTCAGATGATCTTGTTGTGCAAGATAGCTCGATTCACGCGCGACATCGGCGATGTCAAAAAATCGCGCGGTGACTTTTCCGCGGCGGCCTGCCTGCCGCACTCCATGCTCCATCAGCACGGCAATGGCTTCGCGATTGAAGGGTAGAAGATTTTCGTCGTCGCATAACTTCCGCAAACGTCCGCAATAGTGAGCGATCACTTCATCGCTCCACTTCATTTCTTCGTCGAACTCGACGCGCACTTTGAAGATTTTCTTGAAATCGTCTTCGAAGTTGTAGAGCAGCTCATACATTTCGCGGTCGCCGATGAGCACGATTTTGACCCGAATATCAATGGGCTCCGGCTTCATGGCGGCTGTGCTGAACGGAAAAAAAACATCTACAGGTTGGATCTCAAGCTTGCTGTGATTCAACGTGCGTTTGAGTGTGCGCCAGACGCCAGGTTCTGTCAGGGTGTCGAGCGCATACATAATGAGGAAGCCGCCGTCGGCACGAAGTATCGAACCGGCGCGCAGATCCATGAAATCGGAACTCCAGCCGCCCCGTGCGTCATAACTGCGGTGAATCGTGCCAAAGAGGTTCGCGTACGTCGGAATCGTTTCAAAAATGACCGGGCAAGTTTCCCGATCGCCGTGCGAAAGGATAACGTTCACGCCGTAAACACGAAACGGATCGCGGTCGGAGCGCTCTGGACGGAGGGCCGCAGCGGCCTCCGAAGACTGTGGTTGCTCGTCCTCGCCTTCGCGTTCCTTGAAGGGTTCGAGGTTGTCGAGAATGTGGTGGCGGACTTCCTCAAGATATTCAGCGACGTGCGAATCGGCGTATTTTTCCTTCAGTTCCTCGATGACTCCGTCAACGAGCACCGAGGCGGCTTCCTGCTCGAGGTAGCTCATCTCGCTGGCCAGTTCCCGTGAAAGCGTAAGCGTTTTTCTGTAAACGACCGTAAATTCCTGACGAAACTGGTCGTATTTGCGTTCGAGCTCTTCAGCAGCGGTGCTTTCGAGTTTTCCTTCCTGCACGAGCTTAGGAATTTCCTCGATCGGTACCATCGCGCCTTCGAGAACCGGGAAAATCTCCGGAAGCGCGACCGCGCCGACTTGCATGCGCCCGAGAGCAAATTGCTCGCGCGCGATGCGATGCGTGAAGTCGTCCATCAATTCCTTTTCGCGCTGAGTGTAACGGTCGACGATGCGCGCTTTCTGCCGCTGGAACGGTTCTCCCTCAAAGACCTGCGGGATGCGCCGCCGCAGAAATTCAATCCCGGATTGTACTTCCTTGCGAAACGCGTTGGCTTGTCCGGGAGGCAACGTCAAAAGACGCGGCCGGTCCTGATTTTTGAAATTGTTCACGTAGCACCGGTCCGGCGAAAGCTGCGTTTTTGGTCCGATGCCCTCGATCATGCGAACAATCATGCCGCCGCGGCTTGTTCCCGTGAGGCCGCAGACAAAAGCGTTGTAGCCCTGCGCTGTCATGTCGACGCCCATGCGCAGCGCGCGCAAGGCGCGTTCCTGGCCGATTTCGTTGCCGATGTACGGCGCTTCCGCCGATGTCGCGTACGGTACTTTCGCCGGGTCGCAGCGCCAGCGCAGTTGTTCGGGAGAAAGTTCCTGTGCCGATTGAGGTGTCTTTGGAGTCATGGCATTTTCTGAAGCTATTCGAACAAGTCTCGTTCCACGTTTGGCCTGTGCATTATACGTGCGCTAACAGCAAATCGAGATGAAAGTGTAGCCGTCTGTGGCGAATTGCAAATCCTATAAACGACCGATGCGTCCAAGGGCGGTTCTTTCAGGAGCTTTCCGTCCGACGGCCCGCCTTAGCATACAAATCGAGCAAACTGGCAAATGTTGCGACGATAATCGGTCCCAGCACAATTCCCAGAAGGCCAAATACAGCGACGCCTCCGATGACAGCGATAAAAACGATCAATCCGTTCATTCGCGCGCGCCCGCCAATAAACCAGGGCCGTATGATGTTGTCTATAACTCCTGCAACGGTGATTAGAATGATGAGGAGAACAAAGAATTTTGCCCAATGGCCAGTCACGATCAATTCGATCATGGCAGGAATCCAGATGACTAGGTCACCGACGACTGGCAGAAGCGAAAAAAACGCTATAGCCACGCCCCAAAAAACCGGCGCAGTGATTCCGACAATCGCAAAGGCGATGCCTCCTGCCAAACCATGAATGACAGCAGCGGTCAGCGCCATCGTGACGCTGGCGAAAATCAGATCGCGCGACTTGCCAACAATCTCTTCGCGAGACTCGCGGTCGAATGGCAGAACCTGCCGGAGACGCGCCATGATTTCCTCGCTATCGCGAAAGAAATAAAACATAGCGATGATCGTGACCACGAGGTCAAAGATGAAAATCGCGACATGGCGCAAAACGATACCGATCTGGGAGGCAAGAAAAGTCGCCGTCGTTTCGATCGCACGGTGTAGAAGCTCAGACAGGCTCTCCGGAGTCTGGCCGGGAATGTGCGCGCCAAGCCACTCCCACCAGCGGTCAACGCGGCTAAGACCGCCGTTGTTGAGCCCCCGCTGCACCGCGGCAGCAGCTTGCAGGCCCTGGTGAACAAAGGAAACCCCTACACCGATCGCTGGCGCGATCAACAGAAGTGTCACAAGAACCGTGCAGGCTGCGGCGGCGCGGTTGCGTCCCCACTGTTGATCGAGCCTTTTGTTCAAGGGATCTAGGACGACCGCCAGAACCGCTGCCCAGCATAAAGGAATGAGGAACGGCTCAAACACCAGATATGTGAAATACAGAAGCAGCGCGATAACCAAATAGAAGAACACCGCGCCGAGCCGCTGCTGTTGTATGGTTCGGTATGGCAAGCGTTTGCCGTCTCGCTATGACAATCTCAGGGCCCCAAAAGCAAAGAGCATCCATAGTTTTCTTTTGCGCCTTTGTCAACCGGACATTCACTGACAGGTTTTTCGCCAGGAATAGGGGTGCTACAATGGCATTGATCGCTGGAATTATCGATGCCTACTGAACACTGCAAACACGCGCACACGATCCTTGTCGCAAAGGACGAGCACGAGGAGTACCGCGAGTGTCTCGATTGCGGTGAGATTTTCGATCCGACGGAGCGCGAATCGGTTGCGCAACCAACCCAGAACTTCAGCGAGTCTGTTTCCGACGCTTAGGCGTCAAGTTCCTCCCTGAAGTCTTGTCTCTCCGAGCGGGTCGCCAGCCGCTCCCCGACTTGACAAATCCCGCTAACCATCATACTTTTGCCATAGTCTAACTATGCATTGTTAACCTATGCGAGGAAGCTATGCACCGCGACGAAATCCCGCCCGGCACCCTTTACTTGCTAATTCTCAAAACCCTGGCACGCCGCGGCGAACTGCACGGGTACGAAATCGCCAAGACGATTCAGCAGAATTCCGAAGATGTGCTGCAAGTCGAAGAAGGCTCGCTCTATCCGGCATTGCAGCGGATGCTGGTCAAAGGCTGGGTCAAAGCTTATTGGGGAACGACAGCGGAAAACCGCCGGGCGCGCTACTACAGGCTTACTGCGCTTGGTCGAAAGCAGCTACAGATCGAGCAGTCACAATTCGAACGCGTCGTAGGTGCGATTACGCGCGTAATTGAAACGGCATGAAATGAACCGACTCGGCAAATTGTGGCGAAGACTGGCGATGTTCTTCCGGCGAGAGAAGTTCGACCGCGAGATGGATGAAGAGATGCGGCTGCACTTGGAGCTACGCGAACGGGAGCGATCAGCGAACGGCCTGCCCGCCGAACAAGCCCACACCAGCGCGCGAAGGAATTTCGGCAATGCCCTGGCGTTGCGCGAAGCAAGCCACGACTCGTGGGGTTGGGCCTGGATCGAGCATTTCGCGCAGGATTTGAAGTTCGCGTTTCGCATGCTGCGCAAGAACCCTGGATTCACAACTGTCGCCGTTCTCACGCTGGCGCTGGGGATTGGCGCCAACACCGCCATTTTCTCGATTGTCGACGCCATCTTTCTTCGGCCATTGCCATTTGCCGACGCAGCGCGCATTTACTTAGTCGATCGCACCGGAAATCGCCTGGGCGGATCTAGCATTTCCGAAGCGATATTTGTGGCATGGCAGCGCGAAGCGGGCGGTATTTTCGATCATCTCGGCCTTGTCCAGTTTGTCGGCTCGGTGAAGCTGACTGAAGATGGAGAAGCGCAAATCATCTCCGCCGCGGGCGCGTCGGACGAATTCTTTCCTGCGCTCGGCGTGCAGCCGGAATTAGGCCGGAATTTCAGTCCTCAAGATGGCAAGCCTAATGCTGCGCATGTAGCAATCTTGAGCGACAGTTTTTGGCGCAGTCAATTCGGTGCCAATCCGAACATCCTAGGGCGCCGCCTTACTCTGCAAGGTCTTCCGTTCACAATCATAGGTGTACTTCCTCGCGAATTTGTCTGGCCGCTTATGCCTTCCCCGCCGCAGGTCTGGCTAGCCGTACAAGTTCCTCTGATCAGCAAAAATCCATCGAACGGAGGGCAGCTTGCTGTTGGCCTGTTGAAGCCTGGCGTCTCGCCCGCACAGGCCGAAGCGGCACTCACGCCTGCCCTCGGAGATCTGCGTCAGGAATTTCCACAGATGTTCAGTCCGCATGAGAAGGCGCACCTCGATAAGCTGCATGAGGTTATAACGAGAGGAGCAGGCCCTGTACCGCTGCTCCTGTTTGGCGCTGTGGGATTAGTGTTGCTGATTGCTTGCGCCAATGTGGCCAATTTGATGCTGGCCCGCTCGGCAGCGCGCCAGCGCGAAATGGCTGTGCGTGCGGCGATTGGCGCCAGTCGCCGTCGCATCATGAGCCAGCTGCTGACCGAGAGCGTAATCTTGGCGGTTTTCGGCGGCGCAGTCGGGCTTTTCGTGTGCTACACGGTTTTCGACGCGATCCTTGCGTTCGTTCCCGCGGAAATTCCTCATATCGGTGCTTACAATATCGATGGCATCGTGCTCCTCTTTTCGTTCTTACTCAGTTTTCTCACGGGAATTGTTTTTGGTTTTGCACCTGCGATGGACGCCTCCAAGGTCGATCTAAACAGTTCATTCAAAGAGGCGAGGGCGCAGAATGTTCCGAGCGCCGGTCGTATTCGGAATGTCCTGGCCTCGGGCGAAGTGGCAATTTCGTTGATTTTGTTGATTGGCGCTGCGCTGACCATTCAAAGTTTGGCTCGTCTGATGTGGGCTCCTGCGGGATTTGACGCGTCGAACGTGCTGACCTTCCACGTTGCGCTTTCAGGGGAAAGGTATGGCACTGCACAGAAGCGGTCGGCATTTTTCAAGCAAGCTATCGAACGGCTCGCAGCGTCGCCGGGGATCGAAGTGGCAGGCGTTACCGATACCCTGCCGGCGCTTCGCACGGGTTCGGACATGCTCTTCAGTTTGGAAAATGAATTTAATGCGCAAGGCGGCCTGGAAGCTCACGATGCCGACATCCGCGTCGTTAGCTCGGACTATTTCCGCGTCTTGCAAGTTCCCTTGGTGCGTGGACGAATGTTCGAGGAATCGGACAATGCTAGTAATGTCCCCGTCGTTGTAATCAATCAGGCAATGGCCAAGGCATTTTGGGACAGACAGGATCCGATCGGTCATCGCATATGGATCGGCAAATCAATGGGTCCGTCCAGCGCAGAGCCCGCGCCCCGGCAGATTGTCGGCATTGTCTCCGACATGCGCCAGGATTCCTTGGCGGACCTACCCAACCCGGCAATGTACGTTCCCTATGCGCAGACGAAGTACACGGATTCCGAATATTTTGTCCTGCGTACTGAGCGTGCGCCGCTGCTCGCAGTTCCACAGGTTCAAGACGCACTACGGCCCATCGATCCCGAGACTCCGCTGACGCAAATCAGTTCCATGCAAGATGTCGTTTATGCATCCGTGAAGGACTGGCGCTTTCACGCAACTTTGCTTGGCGTTTTTGGCGGCCTGGCGCTGCTCATTTCTGCTGTCGGTGTTTATGGCGTGATCTCCTATTCCGTGACGCAACGTACCCACGAAATTGGTGTGCGCATGGCTCTCGGCGCACAGCGGCACAGCATCCTTAGGCTTGTGATTCGCCAGGGTTTGACGCTTGCGAGCATTGGCATCGCAGTGGGCGTCGCCGCGGCTCTTGGCCTTACGCGCTTGATCGTTGGCTTGCTCTACGGTGTGAGCGCAGCGGACCCGCTGACGTTTGTGGGCGTTGCAATGCTGCTGCTCGTTGTTGCGTTTGCGGCATGTTACATCCCAGCGCGGCGTGCTATGCGCGTCGATCCCATGATCGCGTTGCGGCACGAGTAAAAATGAATGGTGAGCGCAGATGAATCGGTTTAGTGAATTCGCGCGTCGGCTGGCGATGCTCTTGCGCCGAAAACAATTTGATCGGGAAATGGATGAAGAAATTCGTTTGCATCTCGATTTGCGAGAAAAAGAACGCACCGCAGACGGATTTTCATTCGAGGAGGCGCACATGACTGCGCGAAAAAATTTCGGCAACGCTCTCGCGGTCCGTGAGGTGAGCCACGATTCATGGGGCTGGGCATGGCTTGAGCATTTGTCGCGAGACGTGAAGTTCGCGTTTCGCATGTTAGCCAAGACTCCCGGATTCACGGCGATCGCAGTACTGACCTTAGCTCTGGGCATCGGTGCGAATACCGCAATTTTCTCGGTGGTCTACGGCGTCTTGCTTCAGCCGCTCCCGTACAGTGAGCCGTCACAATTAGTGGTCTTGAACGAAACCACGCCGAGAGTTGGCTCAGTCAGCGTTTCATATCCAAACTTCTTCGATTGGCGAAAAACGAGCAAAAGCTTCTCCCAGATGTCGATCGTGCAAAACGTGGAAACCACTTTGGGAGGCGTCGGCCAACCCGAAGTCATTAGCGGAGATGCAGTATCTCCGAATTTCCTTTCCATGTTGGGTGTGCGTCCGATCCTAGGCCGCGACTTCGGACCATCCGAAGAGAAATCCGGCACTGCTCCAGTGGTCTTGCTGAGCTATTCCTTCTGGAAGGCGCATTTCGGTGCTGATCCGCACGTCGTCGGTCGAGGCCTCATGCTCAATGAGAGGAATTTCACGATCGTGGGTGTGCTGCCAGCAAATTACAGGTCGCTGGACAAAACGGATATTCTCGAACCAATAGGCGTCTGGATCACCGACAATGCTGAGCGAGTGACGGACAGGGGTGAACGTGGGGATACATTTGTGATAGCCCGCTTGGCTCCCCGAATCACGCTCGCACAGGCAAACACCGAAATGAAATCGATCGCGGCGGAGCTCGGGAGACAATATCCGCTCCAGGATGGTCAAGGCGGAGTTGCGTTGCAACCGATACGCGAAGCCTTCGTCGGCGACAGTCTTCATTCGGAAATTCTGGTGCTCTTCGGTGCGGTGACGTTTGTGCTGCTCATCGCCTGCGCGAATGTCGCGAATCTGTTTTTGGTCCGCGGCGCCGCGCGAACAAAAGAAATTGCGCTGCGCATCGCGTTTGGTGCGAGCCGCAGCCGCATCATTCGCCAGATGCTGACAGAAAGCTTTGTGCTGGCTTGCCTCGGTGGCATTCTCGGCGTTGCGCTGGCCATCGGAGGTATCCGTGGCTTGGCGATGCTGATCCCGGCGGACGCTCTGGCTGGAGCAACGTTGAATCTCAATTCCGCTGTGTTGCTATTTGTGGGAGGAGTAGTAATCCTTGCCGCATTCTTCTTCGGACTTGCGCCCGCTTTGCATTCTACTAGACCCGATGTGCAGGAGGAGTTGAAGGAAGGTGCTCGAACAACGACTGCGGATGCCAAGCAAGGCAAATTGCGCTCCACGCTGGCCATTGCGGAGATTTCCTTGGCCCTGGTTCTGTTGGTCGGGGCGGGGCTAATGATGAAAAGCTTGTATCGACTGCTCTCTGTTGATCCGGGATTTCGGACGGATCGAGTGTTAACCATGGGAATGGAGTTGCGGACTCAACAGTACTCGAAAGATCCAGCAATCCTTGCCTTCTGGCAACAAGTTCTCGACCGTACCCGCTCCTTACCAGGTGTCGAGAGCGCTGCTGCCGGAACGGTCGTTCCATTCACAGGAAATCATAGCCGTAGCGACATCACCGTTGAGGGCATGGCCCTTCCGAAACCGGGAAGTTACCCGCACCCGGACGTTCACATCGTAAGCCCTGGCTACGTGAAGACATTGGGCATTACCCTGCTGCGTGGCCGGACGTTCACCGACGCAGATAATGAAAGCGGAGCAAAAGTCGGGCTGATCAATTCCAAATTGGCTCAGCAGTATTTCCCGCACGCCGACCCGATTGGGAAGCGATTCATGTTCGGTGACCTGGCGTTTGCGACCGCTAAGACCCCGCCGACCTGGATTACGATCGTAGGAGTTGTGGGTGATACAAAACTGTATGGTTTGGCAAATCCCGCGCGGCTGGAAGTGTATATTCCGTTTCGACAGAACGTTGCGAGTTCCATGGAATTGCTCGTGAAGTCGAAGATCGACTCCGCATCACTGGTTTCTGAGATTCGCGGCGCGATTGCATCCGTTGACAAAGATCAGCCGATCGTCGGCATTGCGGCGATGAAAGACCTGCGAAGCCAGTCGATGAACGGCCGGCAGGCCACGCTGATTCTCCTCGGTGCATTCAGCATCCTTGCTCTTATCTTGTCAGCGATCGGCATTTACGGTGTGATTTCGTACTCTGTGCTGCAAAGGACCCACGAGATCGGCATTCGCATGGCGCTGGGAGCGCAACGCGCGGACGTCTTGCGCACAGTTTTGAAGCAGGGAGGGACAATAGCGTTAGTCGGCATCGCGATTGGGGTTGCGGGGGCAGTCGGCTTGACGAGGCTAATGTCGAGTCTGCTCTTCTCCGTAAGCGCCAGCGACCCTGTTACATTTACGGGCGTAGCATTCTTGCTTCTGGCGGTAGCAATGCTTGCTTGTTACATCCCGGCGCGGAGAGCGGTGCGCATTGATCCGATGATGGCACTCAGATATGAATGATTGAAGGCGCGACGATCATGCCAGCGGCAACTAGCGCTAGCGAATACCGAGCTTCTCGATGATTCTTGTTACGTCCTTCTGGGCCACGTCGTAGAGTTCGTGCTCGTCTTCTTGTTCAAGCCGTTCTCGTAAATACTGTGCAGCAATGAAGCTGGCTTCACGGTCCGTCAGGCTGCGTTTGAACCGCTCCCGAAACTCGACGAATCCTGTATGCGCCAGGCCAAGAATGACGCCCTTTCCATCCACGTAGAATTTGCAGTCAATCGTATCTGCGTGTCGCGTGGCGATGGCATTCCACACGTGCGAAAAGCGTACGCGGTAAACCATGTCCGTCATTTTCGACGCCACTTCGAACGGCTTCACAAAATCGCTCATCGCGCCTTGATTCGGAATGCGCGTAACGGCCTGAGTGCTCATTGTCTTTGTATCCTTCAACTGCGCTACTTATGCACGGCAACCGCGGCGTGTGCATCAGAGTAACTCCGAATCGCGGCACCGACTCCCGCTCCCGCGGAGAGCCGGAAGCCTTGGTCGAGTAGGCACTTCTCGAACGCCGCCAGAAATAGCAGCACATTTGTTTTTTGGCATCCGTAGCCCATCAATCCAACGCGCCACAGTTTGCCCTTCAGCGGCCCGAAGCCGCCGCCAATTTCGATATTAAATTCATCCAGCAACTGATCGCGCAGCTTCGTGTCATTTACCCCCGTCGGCACCTTCATTCCGGTTACTGTGACTTGGCGATCCTTGGGATTCTCGACGAATAGCTCTATCCCCATCGCTTCCAATCCGGCCACCAGTGCGTCGCGGTTTTCACGATGACGCGCCCAGCGGGCCTCGAGCCCTTCTTCGAGAACGAGCCGTAGCGCCTCCCGCATTGCGAACACCAACGAAATCGGCGCCGTATGATGATAGGTCCGCTCCTTGCCCCAGTAATTCATAGTAGTCGTCAAATCGAAATACCAGCTCTGCACCGGCGTTTTTCGCGCACGCAGAACGTCTTCGGTGCGCGAATTGACCGTAATCGGCGACATTCCCGGCGGCGCGCTGATCGCCTTTTGTGAGCCGCTGAAACAGATATCGATTTGCGTTTTGTCCACGCCCACGGGCATTCCTGCGAGCGTCGAAACAGTATCCACGACGAGGAGTGCGCCCAACTCGTCGGCAACCTTGCGCATATTGTCTAGGTTCGTGACAACCGAGGTCGAGCTTTCGCCGTGCGTAACGCCAAGCACCTTGATCTTCTTGCCCTTGCCCGCGCGGCGAACGTCTTCGGGATCGCACGGTTTACCATACGGAGCTTCGACACGAATGATTTTCGCCGGCGTGCGCTCGGCGATAATGGCCATGCGTTCGCTGAACGCGCCATTAACGCAGATGATGGCCTCATCCCCTGCCTCGAGAGGGTTCAGAACCGCAGCTTCGATCCCGCCCGACCCCGAAGCTGAGATTGGAAATGTTAGACGATTCTGCGTCTGAAACACCTGCCGCAGCAGCACTTGCACATCGCCCATCATTTCCAGGAACCATGGGTCCAGATGTCCGACAATCGGGGTCGACATTGCGCGATACACGCGCGGATCCATCTGCGAAGGGCCAGGAGTCAACATCAAGCGATTCGGGGGAAGCAATTCACCTATCGGCGAGCTCATGTCGTTCATCCTTAGCTGCGCTTGCCTTTGTATGATTGCATGTGTGGCCGGGAGCCGTACGGCTTCATGGCAGGCAGGCGCTGTTTAATCGACTCGGCACCCGGTCGCAAATGAGTAGTTTCTCCAATTTAGGGCATGACGGTCAACATCCAAAATGGCACACTACCTCATTCACATTGAGCGCGTTGAGGCATTCGTGCTTTGCACAGCCAATCCCACAGTACACTTGAAGTGCAGTCCTATTGCCCAAACGATGCAGCGCGGTTATCGTGTAAGGCCAGAAACCGAAGGCGCGACGCATTCACGGGGAGAAACCGAGTGCAAAACCACAGCGAAGGTGGGTCGGACCGACGGTCAACGCGTCGCGTTCCGTTCGTTGCCCTGGCGGAGCTAACGGGCGTGGGCAGCAACCAACGGGTATCGGCACAGACCACCCAACTGAGCTCGACCGGATGCTACCTCGGCGCGGCCAATCCATTCCCTGAGGGTGCGCGCATCCATATCCGCTTGGTCTACGGGGAGGAAGTATTCGAAAGCATGGCCCGCGTCCTTCACGTCCACGCGGAATTCGGTATGGGCGTCATTTTTGAAGACGTGCCCGCCGAACAGCAACGCATTCTCGATTCATGGCTCGCTGACTCTCAGAGTTAGCTGCCCGATCCGCCGCAGTGAACTTCTACTGTTGCGTATCGAGAGGATGCTTGGCTTTCTCGAAAAATTCCTCTTGCAGCTTCAAACTCTCGGAATCTGCTTTCACTGCGCGGATTGCATCTGCAAGCTGGTCGATCCACTTTTTTATGTCATACTCACCGAGGGCCTTGTTTGCGTAAGATGCGTCCCCTGCGTAGTGGTTCGGGAACCGCGCATACCACCAGATGCCCGTGTAAAGCGTGTCGGGAAGGTTGCTGAGGCGTTTTTGGTCTGCGCCCGATTCCTGGTTGGCGCGGTCCAGATGCAGCAAATCAGGGCGGACGATCATTAAGTGTGATGTCTCCGTTTCGCCAGCGTGCATATCCACGGATGACTTGAGCGGCGGGCGACCGGGCCCGGCCAGATCGGGCAAGCCAAAAATGTAGACCACATAATCGTGTTGCACGGCGAGCTGCGTTTGCGCGAAGTAAGGCAGCAGGTCTTCATTTCCACCGTGGCCGTTCGCGATGATGATTTTCTTACATCCATTGCGGGCCATTTCATCGGTGGTTTCCTGAAGCAGATCAAGCTGCATGCGTGCGCTGTACGCAACCGTTCCCGGCTCGTGGCGCGCCTCAAAAATCTGGCCGAAATAATAAGCAGGAAAAATGACCGCGTACTCCTGTTCTGCAGCGTGCAGAGAAACGTATCGTATGTCGAGGAGATCAGTGCCCAGCGGAAGCTGCGGACCGTGCTTTTCGATAATTCCAAATGGAAGAATACATGTCCCTTGCGCCTGATGGACCGCCTGCACAAAGTCGGCTGCGGTGAGTTCCTCCCATTGAGTGGAGAGAGTTGCCTGTGCGTGGGCCACCGGTAAAACCACTATGCTCCCAATAAGTAGCGCGCACAGCTCAAAACAAAACAGCACGAATCGACGAGCGGTATGACAAGCCATGAGTACCCTCCGCATCGGCAAAGAACGCCGCCAAAGTTTCATTAAAACGGTTCAATTATGTCGACGCGAGGAGCATGATGCAACAACGCGAAGCGCGCGCTTCCGGAGCATGGGTCTAGCACCTCTGTTAGGAAGTGGCCAGACACAGCCGTGCGTTGTTTTTTTGTCTGAAAAAGACTATGCGACGCCCTCGCCGTTCAGCGGAACCAGTTCGTAGTAGTCGAACTGAATTCCGACTCCACGGCGTCCCCAGAGCCGCCCGTGCTTGTCAATGCGCACCACACGGCCCACGCATCGCCACGCTCGTTCCGGCTTGCCGCTGATTGCCTCGGGCATGGTGAATTGCAATTCGACAGGCGTGCCCATCGTGACGGGCAGCGACGTCGAAAAGTAAACGCCCCGGCGCGAGATGTTTACCGATTCAGCGATTTCCTCCGGAGCTGCGGAACTCGAGACCGGGCGGAATTGAATCGGAAGGCGAAGGTCTATCCTCGGCGTGAAGCGACGATCTGACGCTTTTGTAGGCATGGCTTGCTCCAGTGGCCTGGGAGGGGGTTTGCAGGCAGAAATTCAACAGGGAAATGTTACGCTCGGTTTATTTCGCCTGGCAAGAGGATTACAAATCCTTTTGTGACTGAAGAATTACGTCCATCTTATGTTTCATTTTGATGCAGACACGTAGACCCTCTTCGGCGCCAGTATCTTGACCCCGGAGACCTCCGTGTTCACCTTGAGATCGTGGAACTCCGATTTCGATGAGGGCACGGAACTGAAAGTCAGCAGGTATTGTTGTCCAAGCATCGTCTGCAGATCATTCAAGAACGGACGAAACGAGATCGGCGTTTGCGTGCCTTGAGTAAACGAATAGCCGCCAGTGTCGGAAGTTAGTTCGTCGAGGGAACCCTGTCCATTGAGGTTAAGGATCTGGTTCCTCGTAGCGCGTCCTGATCCCACGAAGATACTGAAAACAGTCACGTGCCCTTGTTGAGCGTCACGGATCGCTCTTTCCAGCCCTGGGTTTTGGCCCGGCTGCGTGTCAAAGAGCCCGTACGTGGGATCGATGCCATCGCTAATCAGCAACACCTCTCGGCCCTGGACGCTTCCTGGCCATTTCCGAATTAAATCGGCCAAGGCTCCGTAAACACTGGTATTGCCGACTGACGCTCCGAAAGTGACGTGGAGAGCTTTTGTGAACGCAGCCCGGTCCGTCGTGAAAGGCTGCTCAACTTGCGCGCTGCCGCTCGTGGCATACGCGAGGCCAACCTGCGCGTTTTGCGGCAACGATTGAATAAATCGCGAGATGTCCTGGAACTGTGCGCCCAGTCGCGGCGTGGCGTCCGAATCAATCAAGATCAGGAATTGTAGCGGATAATCAGCCTTGCTGATCGCTTCGAGACTCACCACGCGACGAGGGTTTTTGTCTTCGTGGACGGTGACATCGCGCGCCGTAAGCGCCGGAGAGGATCCGCGCTTGGCTCGTGCGGTGACCATTACCTGCGCGTTGTCGGAGGGCTGACTTTGCGCGTCCTGTGGGAAAACCAGGGCAGCTGTAGAGACAATCGCTAATCCGAGAACCGCACACGCGAACGGTAGAGTTTTTCGAGCCATCGGCACCTCCGCTGCAGAATTCTTCACATCATTACCTACGTGGTTTAGATGTACCTCTCGCGAATTTGGGTACTTCGAGAAGCCCACAGCGCACGGTGTATAATCCGCGCCGATGGACTCAGCGAAAAGGAATCTTCCGATGAACGCTGGCCTCGCCCGCGAGCTCGAAATCTATCAGCTCGGTATGGCTGCGAAAAAATTGTCGATTCCCGCAATGCTCTCGCGGCTAGAACAAAAAGCACGTGAAGTGCTGGATCCGCGCGCATCTGACTACGTGGCGGGCGGAGCTGGCGGCGAAAACACCATGCGAGCCAATCTGGAAGCATTCTATCGCTGGCGCATTGTGCCGCGCATGTTCCGCGATGTGTCTGTGACTGACATGAGCGTCGAATTGCTTGGAGCCAAATTGCCAGCGCCAATTTTACTCGGTCCCGTCGGAGTCCAGGGCATTGTTCATGCGGACGCGGAAGTAGCCACAGGACGCGCGGCTGCCGGACTCGGACTGCCTTTCGTTCTGAGCACCGTGTCCACGAAGACGATTGAGAAAGTCGCTGAAGCAATGGGGTCTGGTCAGCGCTGGTTCCAATTGTACTGGGGAAAAAATCCAGAATTGACCGTAAGCATGCTGCAGCGCGCCGAAAACGCAGGCTACACCGCGCTCGTCATCACGTTGGATACCTCGATGCTTGGATGGCGCGAACGGGACCTCGAACACGGATATCTTCCCTTCTTTTCCGGCGAGGGACTGTCCAATTACTTCACAGATCCTGTGTTCCGCGCCGCGCTGAAAGAGCCTCCGGAACAAAACCCTGCGCAGGCAATACGGTTGTGGGCGAATATTTTCACGAACACCACGCTGACCTGGAATGATTTGGCTTTTTTGCGCCAACACACCAAGCTGCCCATTCTGCTCAAAGGGATATTGCACTCTGACGATGCGTTGCGAGCCGTGGACCGCGGCCTCGACGGCATCATCGTTTCGAACCACGGCGGCCGGCAAGTGGACGGGGCAATTGCGGCGCTCGATGCCCTTCCAGACGTGGTCAAGGCAATCGGCGGAAGAATTCCTGTGCTTTTCGACAGTGGCGTCCGTCGCGGCGCTGATATCATGAAGGCGCTGGCGTTAGGAGCGCGTGCTGTCCTGGTAGCGCGGCTTTACGTTTGGGGATTAGCGGTTGCTGGCGAGGCGGGCGTCCGTGATGCAATCCTAAACTTGCTGGCCGATTTTGAGTTGTCTATGGCTTTGAGCGGATTCACCTCGCCTTCTGAACTCAACCCAACCATCCTTGAGCAATCCGGCCAGTGAAGGCCACAGCCGATTGGTTGCAACTTTCAAAGTTGAGGTTTTTTCGGCGAGGGAACTTCTTTAGGAGCTTCGATCTTTTGTGATGCGCCAACCCAGATAAGCTTGAAGTTGCTGAATCGATGCTGATGATGCAGATAGTGGCCTTGAAATTGGATGTACACATCCGCACTTTCGGGCAACCACAGGCTTACCTTGTGCGCGCTGAAGTTGACCGGGGCATACTCGATGACCCAGTGTTCCCGTTTTAACCCAACCGGCTCGACTGGGTGCTCCAAATCAGTCTCAAGACGCACAATCTGACCGGTCTTGGTCGAAATCCATGCGAGTCCCTTAAGAGGAAGCGCAAATTCCTCACCCGAAGTTGTCTCGAAGTCAGCGAGCAAGCTTGTCGGGCGGTCGCTGCGCTGCTCAAAACGTACAAGCCATGCCGGCTGCCCTTTCCATTCGGTCAGGCCTTCGCATCGCCAAGCAAAATCGTCGCGGAAGAACGGATGAAAAGCCAGCACTAAGCCAGGTGCGCCGTTGTCGACAAGCCGGCCGGGCGTGCCTGATCCTTTGTCGTTATCACGGATCTCTTTGACTTCGATCAGCTTTGGGCGCGGTTTCTCGATGAAAACCATGTAGCTGAATTTGCGCTCATCAGGGGTTTCCAGTCGTTCGTCGCGTTTAACTTCAACTGACTGGTACTCTTCCGTTGCCGTAAACTCCTCTACATTGCTTACAAACCTCAACACATTTTTTCCTGCTTCATCGAGGATTTTATCGAGTTGGCACGCCGCTCCGGAGATTACGAATGGCTTTTCGGCGTCGATATCGGTCGGAGCCCAACTCTCTTTCGGGGGAAGTTCGACAGGCGGCGCGACTGCTGGAATCGCCAACGGCTCGGTGACGGATGGCGTTGTCACTGAAGATCGAGGACCGCTCGTCTCCACGGCAGCGGTTTCTACGACTGCCGGTGCGGCGGTCCGCAGCTGTGTAATCAGTTCCTGAATTTTGACAACATGAGGATCATGTGGGAATGCCGTAAGATACGTTTGCAGCGCCTCTATTGCTTTTGGACGGTCTCCCTGCCCAGCGAGCGCTTCGCCGAGAAGCAAATGGGCAGACATTGCTTTTTGTTTTCCCACCGATAGGGCTTGCTCGGCATGAATGCGTGCGTCTGCGAAATCGTGCTCGCGTAAATACGAGTCGGCGAGCATCCACTCGGCATTCCAGGAAGAAGAATCGATCTTGATGCTCTGGTTTAACGTGTCGATTGCTCCTGGGTAATCCGCTAATTCAAAACGCAAGGTGCCCAGCGCACGCAAAGCAACAGGCTGCTTAGGGTCAATAGACACCGACTTTTCCAAAAAAGGCTTGGCTTGAAGCAACTGCTTGGAAATCAAATAGCTCATACCCATCGCGTAGTTGACGTACGGATTCCCGGGTGCCATAGCCAGTGCTTTCTGAAAATGTCTTTGCGCGGACGAAATCTTATTTGCGCTTAGGTCTTTTATCCCTTGTTCTACTTCCTTTTGAGCGCGCGGGGCCAATACGAACTGCCCGGAAGGAGGCTGAAATTTCACCTGTTCCCCTACCGGGGTCATAAAGACGATGACGCTCACATTTCCGCCAAGCATCTCGACTTGTTGACTGGCGGGTTCATAACCGTCAGCTTTCACGTCCACTTCGTACGTGTCCCCGATCTCGACGTCAGAGAACACCCATCCGGTGCTACCATCCTGTATGGCGAAGCCAGGCATCGAGCCTCGCGCGGGTGAACGCAGCGATAGGGTGGGCATTACAGAAATTGGTCCGCCCTCGGGACCCCGGATGAATACTGTAATCGTGCCCTTCTGCGGGCCTCCGGATGGACGGATTTGGCTGGGAAGTTGAGCGTGCACAGAAATTGCGACGGTTAGAAACAGCGCCACTGAGACAATAAGCTTGGGAAAGCCCACCAAGTGAGCGCGAAAGGTCGGGATCATCAGGATTGCTCCAACCACTGCAAAGCTAGTTAACCATACTTGTGAGGCTGCTGTTCTGTCAATCATTGTTCTGAAATGGGAACAACCGATGGTAGCAAGGGCCACAAGCCCCTATGGCGCCAGATACCTGCGCCCTCGGATTCAAGTTGAGTCGGTTGCATCACTCTTTTATAATCAGGAGTTTGCCAGCGAGGTTGGATCACACTTGTTAAAGAATCTCAGTCAAAGCAAAACCGCCGTAAAGATTTTCCTGGGCGCTGTCTTGGTGCTAATTTGCGTCGCAATGGCATTGACGCTTGCACCTGTCGGGGGTATCGGCGGCAGCAGCACGGGACGCCCGGATGCCGTCGCGACCGTCGACGGACAAGACATTAGCGTCATGGACGTTCGTCAAAAGTTTGCCGAGACCACACGCGGTCAAAACATCCCTCAAGTTATGCAAGGCTTTTACATGCGCCAGGTGCTCGACGATATGGTATTCAAGAGACTGCTCGACATGGAAGCCGATCGGTTGGGCATTCAGGTAACGCCTGATGAAATCACCGAACGCATCAAGCAGTTACTTCCCACAGCCTTCCCAGGTGGTATGTGGGTAGGCCCGGAGCGTTATGCGCAGGAAGTCGAAGTGCGAACCAGTATGTCTGTGCCAGAGTTTGAAGATCGGGTTCACACTATCGTATTGGAAGACAAATTCAAGTACTTGGTCACGGACGGAATTAGTGTTACCCCGCAGGAAGTTGAGGCGCGCTATCGCTATACAAATGAGAAGGTGCAACTGGACTACGTTGAGATAAAGCCCTCGGATCTCCAATCGTCCGTGAACCCCACGGGTGCGGAGCTCTCGGCATATTTCACCAAGAACGAAGCGCAGTATCAGGTTCCCGAGAAGCGGTCCGCGAAATACGCTCTCCTCGACCTCGACCAGCTCAAGCAAAGTATCAGGATCAGCGATGCCGACGTGCAAACTTATTACCAGCAGCACCTTGGTGACTACAAGGTCGAAAACCGCGTTGACGTCGCGCACATCCTTTTCAATACCCTCGGAAAAACTGACGCTGAAGTCGCGCTCGTCAAAGCCCAAGCGCAAAAGGTAGATGATCAGGCCAAGCAAGGTGCGAATTTCGTGGACTTGGCGAAGAAGTACTCGGAAGACACCAATACAAAATCGAAGGGTGGCGACATTGGCTGGATTGTCGCGGGCCAAACAGCCCCGGCATTCGAGAAAGCCGCGTTCAGCCTACCGAAGGGTGCTGTTTCAGACCTCGTGCAGACACCGTACAGCTTTGACATCATTAAGGTTATCGACAGGGAAGAGGCGCACACCAAGAGCTTGGACGAGGTTAAGGCCTCTATCGTCAACACCTTAACGCAGGAGAAGCTGAACTCAGAAGAGGGCAACATTTCCGACAAGCTCGCCGCCGCCGTACGCCAGTCCAACCAGCAAGGCATCGACGCAATAGCGAAGCAGTTCAATCTACAAACCGGCGAGACCCCGCTGGTTAGCGTCACTGAGCCCGTGGGTAGCTTGGGATCGGCTCCCGCGCTCCAGGAAGCGCTTTTTTCATTGCATCCCGGTGAATTGAGCCAGCCCATCTCCATAGACCGTGGTTACGTTATCCTCTCTGTCGACAAGACCGTCGCGACGCATCAGGGGACTCTAGCCGAGGTTCGCGACAGAGTGCTGACAGACTATCGCAAGCAGAAGGCCCAGGATCTCGCTGGCCAGAAGGCCCAGGAACTCACAAGAGATGCGAAAGGCGGCACAGCCTTCGATAAGGCCGCAAAATCTCTTGGCTTGGAAGCCAAGAGCACGGATCCAATTACAAGGACGAGCCAAGTCGGTGATCTAGGGCCCGCGACCGAGCTAGAGGCTGCATTCAACATGAACCAGGGCCAGACCGGAGGCCCAATCCTCCTCAACGGCAATTGGGTCGTGTACCAAGTTAAGTCCAAACAGGGTGCAAACGCCGAGGACTTTGGGAAAGCGAAGGACGGCTTGGAGAAGCAAATCCTCGAAGAAAAGCAGCAGACCGCCTTCGAGGCCTTTCACGATGCACTCCAAAAGCGCTATGAGCAAGAGGGCAAGCTGGCTTTCAACCCAACAAATCTAAAGCTGCTTACAAACCAATCGTCTAGCTAACATATTGCAATTAAACACTTTACAACTAAAACACCCTGTGATTTTTCTTGTTGCACGGCGTTCCCCGCTCATCTAGCATATTACATCCGCAGTTTTGAAGACTCCCGTCGCCAGCGGGGCGTCAGACCTACTCGGTGCTCGCCCTGTGGAGCGACTCAAAAGCCCAGTCGTGGCATGAATGCAGCTTCCGAAATCGAGGAACCAATGAATCAGAAAACAGTCGCAGAGCGGAACGAATACCGCTGCTGTATCGAGATCAATCAGAATGGGAAGTACTCCGTTCGCGTTCAGGTACGCTTTGGCCAAAGGAGCTGGTCGCTGCCCGTCTTTTTCTTGGTTTCTTCTTTTGACGCAGGCATGAAAAAGCTAGAAGAGACTATTCAGGTGCTCCAGAGAGACGAGGAGCGACTTTGGTTCTGGGGTGTCGAGCGAAGCGATGACCCGAAGCTTGCCGCTGAATTGCTTGGCAAGATGGGCTTGCACTACGACCGAAGGCGAGAATTCCCTCGCCGCATGGCCGAATTCGCCTTGCCAACAGGGCGTGCCGTCTCAGCTTTCCGGCTCGCGCAGGCTCGGCGTGCTCTTGCGGACTCGGTCAGCTCGGGACGGACGGCACTGGCCAGCGACTAACCCGCTGACCGATCGTCGCTATTTCGCCCGGATGATAACTTCCCCATGCGCGATCACGTGGTCATTGATCGCCAAGCGGTACTTGAATGAGCCGGGCTTGACGCCGGCTCGCGGCGTCCCGCTCATCAGCCGCACTCCTGGCGGTGCCTGGAACACATTTGAGGAGAAAGGGCAGCGCTGAGGGTCGAATGCAACCTTCAAGTTTCCGCTTTCCGCTACCCACACCACCTGATCCGTATCCTCAATCAGAACAACTTCCGGCAACACTCCAACAAGAACCAGTTTTTCTGCCATATCCTTATGCCCGCCAAGTCCGGCGCAAGTACGGAACCATAGCATACCCTCCGACAATTTGCTGGGTGCTCGATGTGCGAGCAGAGTTTGCCGCGATGGCCTCAACTCGCTGAAATCAAAACTAAAGCCTGTACTTCAATCGGCGCGCCCGAACTTAATGCTATGGGCTTCCGGACCAAACGCGATCACGACTGCGCCCAAGATGAGGACGATCGCGGCAAAAATCCCCATGGCATGCCCGTAACTGGTTCGTCTACCGAGAAACGCCTCAGCAGGCGCACTGAACGAAGCGACCGACACACCAAGCTGGTAAGCGAATCCGGGGAAAAAGCCTCGCAGCGTGTCTGGCGAAAGCTCATTAATGTGCGCCGGTATCACTCCCCAAGAGCCCTGCACCATGAACTGCATCAGAAACGCGCCGAGCAGAATCACTTCAAAATTGGGCACTCCAATCCATGCTGGAATCAGAATGATTGCAAGTACGATGGCGACGATCATCGCGCGACGCCGCCCATGGCGATCTGAAAGAAGCCCGACGATCAGTCCCCCTGCAATAGCACCGATCATGGAAACAATTGTTATCAGCGCTGTCGTGCCAGGTCTGTATCCGCGTTGTGACTGCAAAAATGTCGGATAAAACTCCTGCGTGCCGTGCGAAATGAAATTCATCAGCGCCATTAACAGTACAAGATAAGCAAACCGTTTCCAGTTTCGGAAGACGGACCAGAAATAATCCTTCCAGCCTTTGTAAGAAGATGAAGTCTCTGCCCATGCTTTACTTTCTTTTACCTTCAGCAACACGAAAACTGTCAACAACGCTGGCAGAGCACCAATGAAAAACATCACGCGCCAGCCAAAATGCGGAAACACAAGCCAATAAGCCACCGCCGCAAGCAAATATCCGAAGGCGTACCCTTCCTGCAACAAGCCGGAGACAACACCCCGCCGCTCGCTGGGAACGGATTCAAGAGCCAGCGATGCTCCAACGCCCCATTCACCACCCATTCCGATTCCGTAGAGCAATCGTAGAATGATCAACGTGGAGTAGCTCGGCGCCAATCCAGAAAGTACTTCTATGGCGGAATAAAACAGAATGTCGAATATCAAAGGAAGACGGCGTCCGTAACGATCAGCAAGAAGTCCGAATATAAATGCGCCGATAGGGCGCGTGAACAAACTCGCAGTCATCGCAAAAGTGATTTCCAGGATGCTGCGATGGAATTCCTTGCCAATTGGCGCGACGACGAAGGCCAGAACAAAAAAATCAAATGCGTCCAGCGTCCAGCCCAGAAAACATGCAGCCACCGCGTTGCGTTGATTGGATCGTTCCGCAGCGAGATTCGGGGACGGCATAATCGGCGCGCGAATGTTAGGTCAATGAACCTCGGAAGGCAATGCAGCTATTGTTTTCTCAGGCGGTCGAGTCCCGCGAAAAGAAAAACTCCAATCACCGAATTGAGCAGCGATGAAATCAGCAAATGCACCGTAAAGAACGGTGCGTGCTGCACCAGAAGCAATCGCATCGTCAGCGCTAGCAGCACCTGATGGATATGAAAGAACAAAAACATCAAAATAAAGCGGCTAATGGGATGCTCCGTGTCCAACCGCGCGCCAATCGACGAAGCGATGTAGCCGATAAATCCCTTCGCGATGCCGTAGAGCCCAATTGGCGTGTGGCTGATGCCGTCCTGCAACAAACCCACCGCTGTCCCCAGCAGCAGGCCTATCACCGAATTGCGGCGGCTCAGCCCGAAATAAACCACTACGAGCAGCGGTAACTCGAGTATTCCGAATCGCGGGCTGAACCGGTTGAGAAATGCCTGTAAAACAAGCGCCAGGAAACAAACTCCTAGTACAGCTCCGGCATAGAACTTGTGCACCTCAATATGCTGCGACTCGGAACCCATGCGCACGGTCATGGTGTGGCTGCCCTCACTGCGGGTTTCCCGTCTGCGCCGTGGGTTTTTTCGCGGGTGCAGCTTTGACCGCTGATTGCTTTGCGGTTGCTTGCAGTGGCTTGCTGTTCGCGGAAACTTCAGCGTTCGCGAGAGCATCCGCATTCTGCTGCTGTTTCGCCTCTGGAGGATTTTGTTGCGAGGGGGAATTCGCCTCAGCAGGTGAGTGGATATTTAGAGACTTCTCTGTGGTTAGCACAAGCACTTCTTCCAGCCGGTCAAGATGAGCGGCCGGAGTGACTTCAATCGTTTGGAACGGAAACCCAGCCTTTGTCGAGGCGACCCATCCCACCGGCACGTTTTTAGGGAAAATTCGATCTTCACCCGACGTTAGAACTTCCTCGCCACTCGGGACTTTCTCGTCCGTGCTCACGTAATCCATCCACAGCAGAGGATCTCCGGTGCCTTTCACAACTCCGTGTGTTCGCGTTCCTGCCAGCAGCGTGCCAACTCCACTTTCACGGTCGGTAACCAACAGAACTTGGGACGTATGTGGCAGAGCCTCGGAAATTTTTCCCACGACTCCGTCCGGTGTTATAACCGCCATGTTGCGCCGGATGCCGTCCTGCTCCCCGCGATTGATGAAGACCGTTCGGCTCGTCGCGTCAGCGTTAGCGCCAATGACCTCCGCTGCCATCATCGGAATATCGGCGTTCGCTTGACGAAAGCCGAGCAGCCGCGCCAGTCGTACAGCCTGAGCCGCCTGTCCTTGCAGTTGCTGATTCTTCAGCCGCAACTCGCCGACTTGTTCAGCAAGATTGCGGTTTTCTGTGCGCACATTGCGCAAATCAATGTAGCCAAACCACAGCCCATCGGTCTTAGTGACGATGAATGTTCCTGCGCGTTGCAAGGGCGTGAGTAATTCCGCTGACCAAACTCGGATCAGGCGCACGTCGCGATCGCGTCGGATTTGAAACGCGAGCAGCAAGACCTGCGCCAGGATTACAGCGACCAGCAGAACCAGCGGTCGATGGCGGGAAGGGACTTCCATAGTTTTTCGAGAGTCCGTGCCTTAATCAATCGAAACCAAGCGAAGAAGCCTGAAATCGCTGAGCATTTTCCCCGTGCCCAGCACCACGGACGCCAGCGGATCGTCGGCAATAGAAACTGGCAGCCCGGTTTCTTCCCGTATCCGCTTATCCAGATTCTTGATCAGCGCTCCTCCGCCGGTCAGAACGATGCCCCGGTCGCTGATATCAGCGGAGAGCTCAGGCGGCGTACGTTCAAGGGCCACGCGAATCGCATTCAAAATTGTGGCAATGCATTCGGAAAGCGCTTCTCGGATTTCGCTGTCATCTATCGTCACTGTCCGTGGCACGCCTTCGATCAAATTTCTGCCTTTCACTTCGAGCGTCAGCGGTTTTTCCAGTGGATAAGCCGACCCGATCTCGATCTTGATCTGTTCTGCGGTGCGCTCGCCGACGAGCAGGTTGTATTTCCTTTTCAGATAATGCATCACCGATTCGTCCATCTCGTTTCCCGCAACGCGCACCGATCGCGAATAAACGATGCCGCTCATAGAAATCACGGCGATATCGGTCGTGCCTCCGCCAATGTCCACTACCATATTTCCCGAAGGCTCCTCGATTGGCAGTCCCGCGCCAATCGCCGCAGCCATGGCCTGTTCCACCAGATAAACTTCGCTGGCGCGCGCTCGATAAGCGGAGTCCTGCACCGCACGCTTTTCCACCGGCGTGATCTCGCTGGGCACTCCGATCACAATTCGCGGATGCACCAGCACGCGGCGGTTGTGGGCCTTCTGGATAAAGTAGGTGAGCATCTTTTCCGTCACCTTGAAGTCGGCGATAACGCCGTCCTTCATCGGCTTGATGGCCACCACGTTCCCCGGCGTGCGTCCCAGCATTTCCTTCGCTTCTTTGCCCACCGCAACCACTTCGCCGTTGTTCTTGTTAATCGCCACGATCGAAGGTTCGTTCACCACGATGCCCTTCGTCTTGGCAAATACAAGCGTGTTCGCGGTCCCCAAATCGATGGCGAGATCGGACGAGAAGAGACTAAATACCGACCTCATCGAATATCCGTTTTTCATGAACCCCTCGCGGCCTGCTATTCCCCCGCCCACAAACTGCAATTGCTTAAAGATTGCCTACAAAAATAAAATTTATGGGACAACCACTGGTATACGCTGCGTTCCCGTCAAACCCCGCCGGTCTTGTCCCGTGATGACAATCACATGCGGGCCTGTTGTCATCGGTTCTGTAAAATAACGAAAGCGCCCGTCCGAACCAATGTCAGCGACCGCTTCGCCATCGACCAACAACGCCGCTCCCGGCTCAGTATAGCCGCTGATTTCCACCACCTTGCCGTGGAATTCTGGAGGATCAACCACCAGTTTCATATTCTGCGCTTTGTCCTGTGCCACTAGAGAGAACTTGAAGGGATCGGCCGGCTCGCTCGATGTGCCTTTCGCATCGATCGCCTTTACCGTCCAAAAATATTCGCCCGGACTGAGTCCGGTCACGTCGACCGCCGTGTCCGTAGTCTTTCGGTCTGCCAGCTCGCGGTTGAACATCGCCGTGTCACTGATCTCCAATTCGTATTCGTTGGCTGTTGCAATCGGCTGCCATTCAAAGCGAATTGACGTGTGCTTCGGATCTGGAACAATGATGGGCTGCAGATTCACAGGCTGCACCAATCCCGGAGGTGCCAGAATGTTTGTTTTCTTGATCGGTCCGCCCTGAGCGAATGTGGCTCGCTGATATTGCTGCAACTGCACCTGCTCGCCGCCACGTTGCACGTCCGCCGCGCCGGACGCGACCGTGATCTCGTTCTGCTTCGTATTCGGATCGGTCTTCACGTCCGCATGGCTGTTCTCATGCAGCGACGCAACAGCATCTTGAAACGAAACTTCCGCTTTCGATCCCGGAATCTGCCACGTCCCAGTCGTCAAGTCCACGTTTCCCGCGCTGATGTGCACGCCCACGCTCGAAGCGCTGTCTTTCGGAACAAAAATCTCTTCGACGGTCACAAGCGTTTGCGGCTGCACCGTATAGTTGGTTCCATCGGCGAATGTGAGACGCGCAAGTCCGTCCGGACCCGTTTGGATCAAATCGCCCTTGTCGAGAGTCATCTGATAATCAGCGGTGATCCACTGCACGGAATTGGCCTTTTTTATCTGCACCTTTCCTTCAATATTCACGAACCGCGCTCCACGCATGCCTCCGGCCGCCGTCGCCGCGTCTTTGCTCTGTAGCGCCGTCGAAACGTGCCGGATAAATCCGGCGAACGAATCCGGAAACACCAGATAGCCGGCCGCGAAAATCAGTACAAGAAGCACCGAAATGTAAAGCAGCACGCTGCGGTATGTGACTTGATGCCAGTAGACCTCGACCTTATTGATCTTCGGACGGGTCGCGACGGTGGATTTTTCGGTTGTCATGCAAAATTTCAGCTGATTCGCGAATCTAGCATACGGGTTGGGGCCTTTCAACACACCGTGAAACAAGTTGCGAAATCGCAAACACTTGTACCAACGTACAGGCCCACGCTTTTTCTCTTGCTAATTGTGCTTTGGACAGATTTGGGCCAGATCGTTCGCGAGTTTGACGAAACCCGAAGTATCTCAGGTTCGCGCTCGTGATGCTGTCCGACCGGACAGTATAAATTTGCGCTCAACGGGCTAATCATCACGTCAAGTCAGCTTGCGCAGCAAACATGCAAGTGCTACGTTGAGCTTTACCTTTCAATCCGCCGATGAGAAGGCGCGCAGCTCTTCTTGGGCGGAAACCAAAAAGAGGTACGTGCGGGTTTCAGAACCCGCCGCGCGGCAGGAGTTTGCGTGGCGAATTGGATTGGTAGCGATCAGAAGCTCCCTCAGGGGCGCCTCATCCTCGTCTCCTACGTCGTTGTCCTTGAAGTCATTCTGCTATTGATCGGCTTCTGGAAACTGCAGATCGTTCAGTCGGGCCATTTTGCCGATCTGGCCGAGAAGAATCGCATCCGTTCGATTCCTATCATTGCCCCTCGCGGCAAAATTCTCGACCGTGACGGTCGCGTCATCGTCGACAACTATCCTTCGTTCAGCATTCTTCTCTTGCGCGATGATCCCGTACAAATCAAAAAAGACCTGCCCCAGATCACCAGCGGACTGAATATCACCGCCGAAGACTTGAATCAACAGCTCGTCGAGGCTCGCGATGAGCCCAAATTCCAGCCGATCATCGTCAAACCGGAAGCCACTGATGCCGACTTGGCCTTCGTCGAATCCCACCGCGCCGATTTGCCGGAACTCGAATTGATGATGGTGCAGCGCCGGAAGTATCCGCCCGACGATTTCTTGGCGCACGTTGTAGGCTACGTCGGCGAGGTATCCCCGGAACAATTGGAACAATCGGGAGGCGACCGCTACAAACCCGGCGACATCGTCGGCAAGGCCGGCCTCGAGCGCGAGTACAACGATATCTTGACCGGAACGGACGGTATGCGCCGCGTCATCGTCAACAGCATCGGCAAGCCCGTGCGCACGCTGGATGATACCGAGCCTATCCCTGGCAAGCCGATTCAGCTGACCATCGACGCCGATATGCAAGAGGTGGCCGAGCACGAGCTCGCTGGCGCCATCGGTGCGATGGTCGCCATCAATCCACAAAACGGCGAAGTTCTCGCCATGGCCAGCCGTCCAGCATTTGACGCCAATGACTTCTCCATTCGCATTTCCCGCAAGGAATGGACCGACCTGAACGACAATCCCAACAAACCCCTCCTCAATCGCGCCATTCAGGCTCAACTCGCGCCCGGTTCCGTGTTCAAGATCCTCGAGTCCGTCGCCATGCTGGAATCAGGCACTCCCCCGCCCGATTACCACGTCTTCTGCCCGGGTTACGGTGTGTTTTACGGCCAGATTCGTCATGACTGGGATCCAAAAGGCCACGGCGAGGTGACCCTCCACAACGCCATCGTGCACTCCTGCGACATCTTCTTTTATAACGTCGGCGAGCGTTTGGGCATCGATAAAATCTCATACTACGCAACGGCGCTCGGCTTGGGCGCTCGCACTGGAATCGATTTGCCAAGCGAAGAGCCGGGCTTAGTCCCCTCCCAGGAGTGGGAAGAGCGCGTTTACCACCACAAATGGTATCCGGGCTCGACGATCTCGCTCGCCATCGGCCAGGGTCCCATTGACGCAACTCCGATCCAGCTTGCGCGTTCTGTCGCAGGAATCGCCATGGGCGGTGTTTTCTATCAGCCGCATCTGCTGAAAGATTTCGGCCCAGTCAAAGTCGTGCGCTTTCCTATCTCTCCCAGCACGGTCGACCAGGTCACGGGCGGCATGTACGGCGTCGTAAACGAGGGGGGCACGGGCGTTTTCGCCTATCAAGTCCTCAAGCAAGCGAACTTGCAAGACATTCAGTTCTGCGGCAAGACCGGTACGGCGCAGACGATCAGCAATAAAGGTCTCTTGCGTATGGCCGCTGCCGAGCGCCACAGTTTCGGGTACAACACCTGGTTTGTCGGATTCGCTCCGCGCCGCAATCCTGAAATCGCCGTCGCCGTACTCGTCCAGGACACGCATCTCGAGGCCGGTGGTGCAGCAGCTCCGCTCGCAGCGCGGTTTATGAAGGCGTA